>VFQP010004299.1_pt1 | contig 13399 bp, 17 predicted proteins | sample 3512351 | NCBI WGS metagenome assembly VFQP01 (sample SAMN10412372, study PRJNA504923) | tailings metagenome | isolation source: Relicate 1 Philex TSF1 revegetated site | place: Philippines: Tuba, Benguet | collected 2017-08-29 | reverse complement strand
GCTGCCCCGGCTCACGTCAAACACCGTGCCCTGGATGGCGAGCAGCAGCGGCGAGCCGGGCCGCGCCACGCCGTCGTGCTGCGCCAGCTCCTCCAGCGTGAACTCCTTGAGCGGCACCAACTGCACCACCACACCACCACCACCACCACCACCACCACCACCACCACCAGTGTTCGCTGTCTGATCCGCTGTCTGTGGGTGGCCACGGGTGGCGGAGCGCTGCTGGAGCGCTGGGTCCTCCTGGGAGAGAGGGAGGGCAGGGGGCGCACCTGGCCCACCACGTCGAAGCGCTGCTTGTAGTCCTCGACGGCGCGGTCCAGGCGGTCCAGGCAGGCCTGGGGGAGGTCGTGCAGCGCGTCGGAGCCCACGTCCGATGGCGAGGTGCTGCCCAGCGCCAGCGCCCGCGCCACCTCCTTGCCGGCGTACACGTGGAGCGGCTTGCCTGCGCGAGCGCGGCGGCGCGGCAGTCGTGGGTTGCCGTGCGTGGGGAGAGGGGGCTGTAAGGCGACACGAGGTGCGGGAAATGGCGCACCCGGCGCAAAGTCCTGGGCCGCCGTCGTCACGTCAAACACCACGCCCTTGACGGCCAGCAGGATGGGCTTGGTGAAGTCGTATCCAGCGTACTGGCCCAGCGTCTGCGGCGTGATCTGGCCCACCTGCGCCCACCGCGCGCCGGTTCGCCGAGGCCGTGACCCCCTCAGGCCGTGGTGTGCGATGAGGGGTAGCGCAGCTGCTGCTGGATTATGCATCAACCTGCGTCCCACGCTGTGCGGATCTCTGCGTGGTGCTGGCTGCCGTGAGCGCGGGCGCGCTCGAGACTCTCAAACACTCCCTCCTCCTCGGGGCGAGCCCTCCCACCTGGAATTTGTGTGCCGGCGCCGAGGACGACTGCTTGCGCCGCACGAACCACGTGGTCGCGGCCAGGAACGCGGCCGCCACCATCACGAGCCACTTCCAGTCCATCTCGGAGCTCCTGGGAGTCTCAAGGGAGCAGGGCGCCTCCTAGCTCAGCTGTGCACACCTTGATTGCTGTGCGCGCCTTGCTGCACTGCTGAGCTCCTCCCAGGAGGTCCTGAGCACACGAGCCGGCACGAGCGCATGAGGGCTTTGGCGTGTGTCGCACAGCACCCGCTGCAGCGGCTCAAGCTCGTGTGCACCTATCGAAATTCGTGGTGTCCGCGACCTCCCAGGCCTCTCTCCTTCCTCTGGGACACCCCGTGCACGTGCACGCGCTGCCTCAGCCCCCCAGAAGCACTTGAGCAGCAGCGCAGACGGCCCCAGCATGAAGCTGAACGGGTCCTTGGCGCATCGCAAGCCTGGCGGCGGCGGAGCAGGCGGCGCGGCGGGAGCGGGGCGAGGCTCGGGCGGTGGAGGTGGCGCAGGAGAGCTGCGCGTGGCCGGCGGAGTGAAGAAGAAGGTCGCCAAGAAGGCCAACGTGGGCGTGTCAGGTGCGCTCGCCCGCCGGCACTGCGCCTGTGGCGCGACGGCGCCTGCGACGGCGACTCGGCGCTCCTTGCCCGCGCACAACTTGCTGCAGGCCTGGAGTTCCACAAGAGCAAGGGCCAGCACATCCTCAAGAACCCCATGGTGGTGCAGGCTATCGTGGACAAGGCCGGCATCAAGAACACCGACGTGGTGCTCGAGATTGGCCCCGGCACGGGCAACATGACGGTCAAGCTGCTGGAAAAGGCCAAAAAGGTGGTGGCCATCGAGCTCGACCCGCGCATGGTGCGTGCACGGTAGCTGTTGGGGCAGGGCTCCTTGTTGGGCCTTGGGGACGGAGGGGGGCACCGCAGCCTGAGCTCGAGCGCTGCGCCGCGCTGCCCCCCGCAGGTCCTGGAGCTGCAGCGGCGCGTGCAGGGCACGCCGTACGAGCGCAACCTGCAGGTGCGCACTTGGAGGTCTAGCGCAGCAGCAGCAGCTCCGGGGGCCTCTTCCTCCTCAGCGCCCCCGCACAGCAACGAGTGGGCAGGCCCCCTGCCCAGCGGCGGCAGCCGGGGACTGAGCTCAGCATGGCCAGTCGCGCAGCGGCGCAGTTCTCCAACCCCCACACCCGCCCGGCTTGCCCCCCCATGCGCAGATCATCCACGGCGACTTCATGAAGGTTCAGCTGCCGTACTTTGACCTGTGCGTGGCCAACATCCCCTACAACATCTCCTCGCCGCTCACCTTCAAGCTGCTGGCGCACCGCCCCCAGTTCCGCGCCGCCGTCATCATGTACCAGCACGAGTTTGCCATGCGCCTGGTGGCGCGGCCCGGCGACGCGCTCTACTGCCGCCTGGCCGCCAACACGCAGCTGCTCTCACGCGTCAGCCACCTGCTCAAGGTGAGGGGCAGGGTCCCCTGGGGTTCCTCGGTTGCGTCAGTCAGGTCTCAGACCTGTCTGCCAGCTGCGCTTCCCAACGCGTGCCGCGCCGCTGCAACCGGGTGCTGCGCAGGTGGGCAAGAACAACTTCCGGCCGCCTCCAAAGGTGGACAGCAGCGTGGTGCGCATCGAGCCGCGGCACCCGCCGCCGCCCATCAACTTCATGGAGTGGGACGGCCTGGTGCGGCTCTGCTTTGGGCGCAAGAACAAGACGCTCGGAGCCATCTTCAGGTGCGGCTTGGATGATTCTAATCGGACTCTGTGCGAGGCGCGCTGTGGTGATGGCTAAACACGCCCACCCGTGCACGCGTGCGTCTCCTGGCGCAGGCAAGGCAGCACGCTGGCGGCGCTGGAGCAGAACTTCAAGACCTACCAGGCGCTGGCGGCGGCAGGCGCTGTGCCCGGGGCGGCGCAAGGGCAGGCGGCGCAAGGTGCGCGGCTGAACCGCATGCGTCGGCGCGAGTTGGGTGAACACGGGGTTGTTGCCTCGTGTGAGGGAGGACACATTGCGGCCCCTGCGCGGTGCACGTGCAGGGGGCGGCATCGAGGCGTTGGCGCCGGACGCCATGGACGTGAGCGACGACGACGAGGAGATGGACGCGGGCGGCGATGACGCCGGGGGCGCCACCATGGCGGTGGACGGCGCGGCGGGGCCGGGCGCGTCAAACGGGGCGGGCGGCAGGCACGGCAAGGGCAAGGTGTCGCCAGAGTTCAAGGCCAAGGTGGGCGCCATCCTGCAGGAGGGCGGCTTCCAGGAGAGCAGAGCCAGCAAGATGTCGCAGGAGGAGCTGCTGGCGCTGCTCGCCGCCTTCAACGCCGGAGGCATCCACTTTGTGTAGCGCATGGAACCCCTGCACCCTGTCCTGTCCATTCTTTATTCTTTCCTGGTCTCGAGGAGACCTGTTGCAACCTGTCGGTGGCTGTCAGCGGCAACTCTGGAGCACGCAGATCACGAGATAATCTCAACACACAGCGAGCCTTTCACAGCGGTCCGAACGGCACTGAACGAGTCGCCTGGGTCTCAATCTCTGCGTCCCACCGAGCACGAAGGATGGAGGCCGAAGGCGCTGATCAGGGGCAGCAGCTCCAACAGCAAGAGCAGCAGCAAACACCACCACAGCAACAGCAACAGCCTGCAGGAGGAGCGGCGGCACGCAGACGGCCGCGGGGCCAGAGAAGAGGGGGGCCGCAGCCACCGCCGCCGAGGCCAGGCGCAGCGCAGCAGGACCTCCCCGTGGCAGAGACGGACGAGGAGGACGAGGAGGAGGACGAGGAGGCCGCAGGTTCGCGCCGGCGCAGCATGCAGCACCAGGTCCTGCATGCGAGTCTCCCTGGGTGGTGCGCACGCCTGTGCGGCGCCGCGCATGCATGGCCTGCAGGTGGTCACTGGCAGCGCCAGCAGCAAGCGCCTGACGACGCGCTTGACGCCGAGGACGAGGACGACAGCCAGTCCCTGGGGCTGCAGCAGGACGCCGACCCTCTCTACGACCCGGACGCCGACGAGCGGGACGAGCAGTGGGTCCGGCAGCGGCGGCAGGGGAGGACATCTGACGCCATCCTGAGCTGGTGAGGGCGCAGAGAGGTGCAGGCTCGCACCGCCCAGGGCGTGCCTTGCTTCGTTCACACGTGCGCCTGCCCCCCGTGTTGCCCCCCGCGCAGCCCAGGGTGCTTCACCACGCTGTGCGTGGACTGCCAGCAGCACGCGCAGCAAGGCAACGTGTTCCGCGCCATGTTCGTCATGAACTGCCAGGTGAAGGAGAGCTCGGGAAGAGGCTCTCCGCCACCGCGCTCTTTGCCACGCTGCGTCGCCGCGCTGACGACAGGCGGCTTGCTCTGCGCTGCGCACTCTGCGCCCAGGCGGACACGGAGCGGCGGGTGGCCCTCAGCGGTGGCGGCGGTGGCGGCGGGGCCGGCCTGACGGGGCGCAAGCGAGGGAGGCAGCAGCAGGGCGGTGGCGGCGGAGGAGGAGGAGCGCAGCCGCCGCCCCAGGGTGAGCAGCAGCAGGGCACGTTCCACCCGCTGCTCTGCGAGGTGTGCGAGACTGAGGTGGGCGTGCTGGACTCGGACGAGGCAGTCTACATCTTCACCACTGTGGTGCCGAGCGAGGCGTGAGGCAGCGTCAGCAGCGTCAGCGGTCGAACCCCTAACCCCCGCCTTGATAGTGGGAGACTGTTGTGCTGGCCTTGTGTGAACCGCTCCTGCTGCTACTGCTCCTGCCGAGTGCAAGCGTTGGAGGAGCACCGCATGCGAGGGTAAGGCTTGGGCACGGCGGGACGTGCGGAGACGTGGTGGTTAGGAAGGTCAGAGAGACGGAGATTGCTCAGAGCGCTGCTGCGGCTGCGCACAAGCTGGAGCTGGAACTGTGGCGTGGGAGCTGCCATCCACGCACAAGATGTTGCTGCGCGGTGCGCCCGCGCCCGTGGGGCAGCCTCACAAGCAGCAGCGATGCGTGAGCGTGGCGTCCATCGGCGGCGAGGGCGTCGGCGCACCGGCGGTCGACCAGGTCTCGCGGCGGGCTCTGCTCTCCACAGCCGTGCTCACGGCCATCCCGTCGCAGCAGCTGCTGGCGCCGCATCCAGGCCATGCAGCAGCAACATTGACTGTGGAGGACGTAACTCCGAAGATCGTGCCGCCGGGCCCCTTGACGCCGCGGTGCGCGTGTGGGCGAGATCGCGACCCTCTCACGCCTGCGTGGCCACGCAGTCGCTGTGCACGACAGCCAATACTGCTGCTGCTGCATGGGGCCAGCAGCTCATCAGCAGGTGCTAAAGAGCAGCACGCAGGATGTGCCTTCCGCAGGGAGCAGCAGGTCATCAGCGTGTTTGAGCAGAACACGTTCGCCGTGGCCAACATCTACGACATCACCTTGCAGGCACGTGTGGGCCCTTAGCGCTCGAGCCAGCAGCGCTTCACGGAGTAGCAGGCCGGCCAGCGCCTTGGCACGCCGTTGCCGTGGCGGCCGCGCAGGGGCGCATGAACGCCACGCCGGACGTGGACGTGCCCGAAGGCAACGGCAGCGGCGTCGTGTGGGACACGAGCGGCAACATCGTCACCAACTACCACGGTGAGCAGTCAGCTAAGCCGCCGCGCCCGCCACAATCCACCAGGCGGCGCGGCTGACCCGCCGGCTGACCCGCTTGCTCACTCCATGGCGCGTCCGCAGTGCTGGGCAACGTGCTCAAGGGCCTGGGCAGCAACCCCACGTCGGGCCAGCCGCGCGTGGCGCGCGTGACGCTGCTTGGCGCCGACGGCGTGCAGCGCACCTACGACGGCACCCTGGTGGGCGTGGACCGCGCGCGGGACCTGCTGGTGCTGCGGGTGGACGCGCCGGCGGACCTGCTGAGGCCCGTGAGGGTGGGCACCTCGGCGGGGCTCAAGGTCGGGCAGCAGGTGCGGCGTGGGTGGGGGAGTGAGAGACAGGGGCTTGGAAGGTCCGGAAGCAGGTGCGCTGCACAGGGTGGGAGAATGGAGGCCGTGGCGATGCGCCGGCTAGCCACCTCCGCACAAATTGACCGCCCTGACGGGGAGTGGGCCAGCGCAACGAAGACCCCATGATCATGGGGTCTTCCGGCGCGATCATTACTGTTTGGGCGTGCCCCGGCACCGGCGGCACCGATGCCCGATGCGTCACCGTTGCCCGATGTGTTCCTGCTGCTTTGCTCTACCGCTGGACCATGCAGCAGGGCACCGCTAGGCCTCACCTGCAGGCGGGGCGCTCCCTGCGCGCCGCGCCCCGCGCTTGCAGGTGCTGGCCATTGGCTCTCCGTTTGGCTTTGACCACACGCTCACCAGCGGCATCGTCAGCGGGCTCAACCGGGAGATCCGCAGCCTGGTGGGCACCTCAATCCCTGGCGGCATCCAGACCGACGCCGCCATCAACCCAGGTGCGTTTTTGGCAGACGAGGGTTTGGGTGTGCACACCTCGCTTCAACGGAGTGGGGCCACCGAAGCAACGTCATCCGGCAGCGTGGCGCGAGCAGATGCTGGGCTGTGCCGAGCTGCACCAACCTGTATGTGGTGGGACGCCTCTGCTGCCGCTGCTCGCTCCTCTCCGTGCCCACCCCGTGACAGGCAACAGCGGCGGGCCCCTGCTGGACAGCTCGGGGCTGCTGGTGGGCCTCAACACGGCCATCTTCACCAACACGGGCACCAGCGTGGGCATCGGCTTTGCCATCCCGTCCGACACGGTGGCGCGCGTGGTGCCGCAGCTCATCGCCAACGGGCGCGTGAGCCGGCCCTCGCTGGGCGTGCAGGTGCGCCCCTGGCCCCTGGGTCAAGGAGAGACGCGGCCCCTGGCCCCTGGGTCAAGGAGAGACGCGGATGCCGCCGGCGCAGCGCGCGTTGTTACTCAGTCTGCCGTAGAGCTGCGCCGCGTGCGGGCGCGGTGCCGAGCATATCGAGGCTGCCGCCTTGCGCACCGTGTGGTCCATGCGCCCCTGGCTCCTCGGTCTAGGAGAGACCGCATGCACTTGCCACCGACGCAGCACGCGTCAGGTCCGCCTGCGCTCCGTGCGGGTGCGCCGCCGTTCATAGCGGGGCTGTCGGCCTGCTCACCGCCCTGTGGTCCATGTGGCAGGTGGCGACTGACTCGGTGGCGGCCAGGCTGCAGGTGGCCAAGGGCGCGCTGATCCAGGCCGTCACGCCCGGCGGCGCCGCCGACAAGGCCGGCCTGCTGCCCACGCGGCGCGGGCTCACGGGCATCCTCACCGGCGACGTGATCCTGCAGGTGCTGCCGCTGCTGGGTGCGCTGCGTGGCATTGTGCCTGGGCCACAGCCTGAAGCACCCTGTGCACTCTTGTGGCCCTCGGTGTTGTTGTCCGCAGGTGAATCGTACGTCCATCAGCACCGCGCCGGACCTGGTCAACGCGCTGGACCTGCTCAGCGTGGGCGATGAGGTGACGCTGCTGGTGCAGCGCGCGGGGGACGGCGGGGGCGGCCCCACGCAGCTCACGGTGCAGGCCACGCTGGGCGCTGACTGAGGAGAGGGGGGTTTCCCGCCCCGCAGCAGCTTTTCGTGCGCCATGACCATCCTTGTGGTTCCTTTGCACATTCGGACCCCCCTCCTTCATCATCAGCGGTTCCCCCCAAAACAGCACTGCAAAACGTGTCCCTCCCCAACGGTGTGAGCGCGCAAAGCAGCAGCAACGGCAAACGGTGAATCAAGCGCAAGCGATGAAACGGGAGTGCGCACAAAATCTCCTGCGGCAAAGCAGCCCTACCCCTGACCCTACCGGCTCTTTGTACAAACGGGGCGGCCTGTACGCCCGCCTCTGATGAGTGCGCCCAGGACGCCGCCATGGCATGTAAGAAATGTCCACAGCGCGTGCCACGCGCCCTCTAAGCAACAAATCAGACCTTGGCGGACGCCTTGTCGTTGTCCTCGCTGCCACTGGCGGCACCTTCGCTGTTGGCGTCGCCGCCCTCGGACGGGGCGTTGAGGATGATGCGGCCCCAGAGCCAGTGCGTGGCAAACAGCTCCGTCTCCACCTCCTCGATGGGCACGTTGCGCGTCTCAGGCACCGCCAGCTGCGTGAAGACTGTCATGAGGAGCACCATCCCGGCGAAGAAGTAGAAGACGCCGGGACCCATGGCGCACAGCATGGACAAGAAACATTGGCCTACAACAAACGTCATCTGCGCAAGCAAGGCAGGAGAAGAGCGCACACACCGAAAGAGCCAGGGCGTGAGTTTTGGGGGCCAGGCCAGTGCGCCAAACTCAAACCTGGGGGCAGCGCACCCAGCGCGCGCATTGCCTCACCAAAAAGTTGGAGGCCGTGCTGATGGCGGTGCCGCTGGTGCGCGTCTCGAGGGGTTGGATCTCGCTGGGCACCAGCCAGCCGAGGGGGCCCCACGACCAGGCAAAGCCGGCCACGAAGATGCAAATCATGGCCAGCGTGGCGGCGGCCATGGCGTCGTTGCCGGGGTCGACGTACGTGGTCCGCTGGACGAGCACCCCGACAATCACGTTGGCGGCAATCATCTGGATGCCGCCCTCGAGGAAGAGCATCCTGCGGCCCAGGCGGTCCACCGTCGCGATGGACACGAGGGTGGAGCCGACGTTGACGCAGCCAATCACGACCGTGTTGAGCAGGCCTGCAGCAGGATGGCGTGGCGTAGAGGAGAGGGGATGACGCCACTGCTTGCCACGCACGATCCGTGTGCACGCTCCTGCTTGTGTTGAAGGAACCTCCTCGCCACACCCTCCCTCACTTGCATCCGTGCCATGGCCCAGCGACTGGAACAGCTGGGGCGCGTAGAACCTGCAGAGGTCCAGGCACAGCAGCGCATCAGGATATCCCCCTTCGGCGGCAAGCGACGCCCGTAACCGCACGTGGCTACACGTGCCACGCAAACTCGCGAGCCAGCTCACAGCGCACGGCGGTGAACCGCCTCGTCATGCAAGTAGCACACACACAGCGCACGCACATGATTGCGTTGATGCCGGTCCACTGCTGGAAGCAGGGCACGAGGATGGAGATGACGAGCTGGGGCGAGTAGCGGCGCTTGAAGATGGCGGTCCACTCGTTCTTGATGGCGCTGGCGGCGGCCACGGCCGTGCGGATGTCAGAGAGCTCGGCGTCCACGTCCTCTGTGCCGCGGAGGCGCTTGAGGATGTGGCGGCCGCGCTCCACGTGGCCGCGCTCCACCAGGCTGCTGGGCGTCTCTGGCAGCACCAGCGCGCCGACAAAGAGGATCAGCGCCGGCACGGCGCCCAGGGCCAGCGACAGCCGCCAGCCTGCGTGGCGTTTTGATGAGTTCGAGAGCAGGTTTTTCTAGGGCGGCGCCTCAGAGGTGCATGCGCTGCGCACTGTGGCGCTCACGTGGACGTTGCCCTTCCCTCTGCACGCGCGCCACGCACCGTTCTCCATGTTCCGGGTGCCGTAGTTGATGAGCTGGGCGCCCAGGATGCCCAGGGTGACGGCGAGCTGAAACAGGATGTTGAGCGCGCCGCGCAGGTGGAAGGGCGCCTGCGGAGCGGCGGGCAGATGCGGGGTGTGCTGGGCTAGCGATGCAGACTGGCTAAGCAATTTGCACTGCGGGACGCACGACCGTGCGCGTGACTCACCATCTCAGAGAGGTAGAGGGGCGTGGCCTGGGTGGCAAAGCCGACGCCAAAGCCCAGCACGACGCGGCCAACCACCAGCTGCGCCGTCTCAAAGGCCGAGGCCACCAGCACGGTGCCGATGAGGAAGCAGAGGCCGCCCAGCACCATGGTGGGCTTGCGGCCCCACCGCCGGCTGGTGAACATGCCGGCCAGAGCGGCGGCGGCGCCCGCCAGGAACAGGCTGGAGACGAAGAGCTGCATCACGTGGTCGTTGAACTGGCAGAAAGGGCTGCTCTCTGCCGGCGGGTTGAGCGTGTCTGGGAAGAAGCGAGCGGCAAAGTCCCTGCGGGGGATGATGCATGGGGCAGACAGAGAACACACGTTGGTGGGTCGTGTGTGCTGGCCGCCCTCGCGAGCCGAGGCGCGCAGGACAGTCGAGGCGCCACTCACGGTTGGGCGATGACTCCGCCCGTGATGCCATTCTGCGTGCACAAACACACGCAGGCACAGCATTGTCCACCAGGATCGCAGCACGTGTTGAGCATGTGAGCCGAGTGCGAGTCAAGATCACAATCGTGCTCAGCGTGCTCAGCGCCCTCACTCACGTCGAAGCCGAACAGCCTGCGGGCGCGCCAAGCAGCAGAAGAAAGCACTGCGCGTGAGTTCTCTTTGCTCCATTCTGCAGGCCACTGCTTGGCCAGCTACTGCGCGGCCAGCGACAGCTCGCCCCCCTAACCCCGCTCACAGTCCTCCGCACGCCGCCACTGCAGCGACGAAGACCACGAAAACGGTGGTCTTGGACTTTTCCCTGACGTGCTCGCCCTCCACTTTGCTGACGCTGATGGCCAGTGTTGGTGCCATGTTGGCAAAGCTGGGCTGCTCGGACGCTGAGGGCCTGGAGAGAGAGGCGAAGGCTGCGTGCGAATGTGACTGTAGACAAGACGATCACACACTGACCTTCTGCCCTCTCGCGCTTCCCTTTCATCGTCCCGAACGGACGGTCACTCGTTCCAGCTGGCAGGACGCTCACCCTTCCACGCAAGCCGCAGTGCGCTGGGCGAGCGCCCCTTTTGCGGGCCAGCTCGACGCGTCAGCACCGCCGCGACATTCTTAGTCACGCCGTGCGTTCACTTGCTGCTGGAGGGTGATGGTGACGCTGCTGGCGGCGCTGGAGGGCTCGAGGCAGCGTGTGTGTGCACACACACGCAACGCGTGGAAGTCCTGGCGCTGGCGCTCCTGCTGTGAGAGCAGGAGCAAGGCGGCGGCTGGCCTGCGAGCAAATCTCCCGCAGCCAGGTTCTCCGATTCGCAGAACCTGGACACCCGGGGCCCATAGCATGATGAGCAGCGGCACGGGAGCATGAGCGAGATTTTGAGAATGACGGAGAAAAAGAGGTTGGGTTTCATGGCGGCGACGACGCGCGGGCCTTGGGAAGCAAGGCACAAGGGAGGCGCACGGCGAGCTCTCGACGCGTCGGGGTTAGGGTCGGGCCGAGGGTTGTTGAGAAGCTGCGGACGGCGCTCCAGCACCCGCCAACACGCTCCCTCTCATGAGTCATCTCCAGCGCTATGGGGGCGCGGCATGAAGCTCCGCTGCTGCTGCTGCCAGTGGTGGTGGGGTGGTGGCGCGGCAGGCTGCGCCGCGGGTCCCGCTGACGACCCTCGCCCTGGCCCGGCGTGCTGAGGAGTGGGCGCAGCGTGGTCGTGGGGGCGATGCTGGCTCGTTGACGAAGGCTGGAGCGTGGGGGGCCCGTGCCCGTGGACGCCAAGGCCTCGCCGGTCGTCGTGGCTGCACGCTGGCGAGGGCGTGCCAGCGCATGGCTGCACAGCTCCACCCTGGACGCTCCCAGCGGCGCTGCTGACATGGTGGTGGTGCTGGCATGATGGGCCCTGCGGGTGGCTGCCGGAGGAGACGTGTGGTTGCGCTTCCAGGAGTAAACCGCCTGCGCTGCCGGCGCTGCCGGCCCGCCCGCCTGGCAGGAGGCCTGGCCCGCTGGCGCTGCGCCCGCCCGCCTGCAGCCTGCCGTGCCACGGCAGGGCGCCTGGCGAGGGGGGCGCGCCGCCCCAGGGTGTTGTCGCCGCTGAGGAGCACGGCTGCCCAGAGGCCTGGCGGTCCGAGGGGCTGCTCAAGCAGTACGGCTGCGGCGCGGTCGAGCCGGGCGTGAGCACGTCTCCCTGGGGCCCTTCCCCCCGCGGCGGCCAGCCATCCGGGGCGTCGTCGCCGCCGTGCTGCGCCCAGTGGGCGCTGCTGACTGCCAGGGGCGACCGGCGCGCCCGCGGACTGAGCGCGTGGGCCGGGGAGCGAGCGCCGTGCGCGTGCGGCTGGTGCCACGCTGGCCGAGTGCAGGGCGGCGGCGCCAGGATGGCTGGCTGGGGGGGCTGGAGCTGCAGCGCCGCCGCCGACGACGACGACGTTCCTGGGAGGGCCGGGTGGTGGTGGAGGTGCTGCTGTCCTGCTGTATGAGGCGGCGGCAGGAGCACCAGCGTGGGGCCGTCCACGGACTCGGCGGCGGGGCCGGCAGGCAGCACGGCTGGCGCGGCCGCGGGCCTGCACGGAGCACGCAGCGAGCACGCAGCGCGTCGTCAGCGGACCCAGGCCCTGACTGCTGGCCCGCATATCTCCGCCCAAGGTGGTGCTCGCCCGTGCGCCCACCTGTGGATGGCAGAGGCGCTGGGGCGCTCCCTTGGCGCCGAGTGCCGCCCCTCCTCGGCGAAAAAGTCGTCCTCGGTGCCCACCGTGTCGGGCGCGTGCGCCTTGAGCGTGTCGAGGAACTCTTGGTACTACGCGTGAGGTGGCGGCGTGTTGCACACCCCACGTTAGGTGAGGGGCACGTGTGTGGTGTGACGCGCCAGGCCCACGATGCCACCACCGACTGGACCGAGCCATGCGCACGCACCCCGATGACTCCGTCGTTGTTGACGTCCATGATCTCCATGAAGGACAGGATCTCCTGCTCAGACAAGAGGTTGCCCAGCTCGTGCATGGTGTTGCGCAGCTCGGCCACCGAGATCTCGCCGTTGCCGTCCTTGTCAAAGAACTGGAAGGCCCGCTTCAGGATCTCCTCTTCGTCGGCAATGTCCTGCAGCATGGAGTGCCTGCAAGAATGGCAGTGCAGAGGTCCGTGGTGACCACCTGCGAGCGGCCCCCGTGCCCCCCCTCCCTCTGCTGCCATGAGAGACCCCAAAGCCAGGCACGCTGTGGAGTCTGCTGCACAAGTTTGCTGTGCTGCAACGCGCTGCACGGCGCCCTCTCCAAGACTCGCGCACCATATGTGGCAGAGCTCGCCGAACGAGATGCTGCTGCAGTTGTGCAGCTTGAACGCGCGCAGCTTGGAGTCAATGACGTCGTCCGTCGGGTTCTGCGCGCGCGCGTGTGGGCTCGAGTCGTCATGTTTGACCACGGCACGACCCCCCCCCCAAGAGCGCAGAAAGCGGTCCTCACCAGCCCCACGGCGTAGAGGAAGATGAGGACGTCGTGCTTGGTGAAGCGCTCGGGGTCGTTCAGGCCCAGGATGAGCACCGCGCGGCGGCCCAGCTCTGCGCGGAGGGGAAAGGGCCCCACGACGCGGGCACCATTGCGCGACGACATCACTCGGTGCACGTTTGAGATGGTGCTGCTGCGTGTTCTCGCTCCTCCTGTCCGCTCGCCACAGGACCGCCGTACTCGTTGGAGCTCCTCGCCTCACGCACCTAGCTGCGCCCTCGTGAGGTTGGAGTTCTCGACGGTCAGCTGCCGCTGCGCCGCCTTCTGCGTCCAGGCCTGCCGCAAGGCCCTCAAGCGAGCGAACATCGTGCCCGCTCGCTCGGCGCTGCAGTGCCCCTCAGGCGCACCACTGCACCTCAACGCATCCTGCCTCCCATTGCTGCCTACGGGTCGAGCGCGTTGACGCTTGCTGGGGCACGCTCCAGCTGCGATCGAAAAGCAAAGCCCTGTCCCCATGGCCAGCAGCAGCAGCAGCAGCAGCAGCAGCAGCAGCAGCAGCAGCAGCG
>VFQP010004298.1_pt1 | contig 13400 bp, 13 predicted proteins | sample 3512351 | NCBI WGS metagenome assembly VFQP01 (sample SAMN10412372, study PRJNA504923) | tailings metagenome | isolation source: Relicate 1 Philex TSF1 revegetated site | place: Philippines: Tuba, Benguet | collected 2017-08-29 | reverse complement strand
GAAGGCCCAACTCGGGCGGCCTGATGACCCACGCCAACGTTGCGAGCCCAACACGGTAGCGCACAGGCCCCACCGCCCCCACCGCCGTCAAGGAGCGACAGCTCAGGTCACCACCAGGTCGCCCACAGTGCAAAGTCCACGAGCCGAGTCCGCCAGGAACGTCAAGAAACCGCCCCCCCCTCGCCAACCGCCGCCGCCAGCGCCCCAGAAGCGCGCGCACAGCAGCCTGCCGCAGGGCAGGGCCGCCGCAAATTTGCGAACCGTCAGGGAAACCAGGCCGAGGCCATGATGCACGCGGAAACGAGACAAGGGAGGGGACAGGCCACACCGACAGCATCGTGCGCGCACACATGCAACAGCCACCGGTTTGGACGAGTGCAAGGCAGGGACGAGCAGGGAGGTGCATGCCGCAACGGGCAGACCTCGCTCGCTGGTGGCCACGCTGAGGCGGGCCAAGGAAGCGAGCCGCAAGCACTCTGGGCGCGCGTGGCAAGAGCACCAGGCCCGTCCGTGGCCACGCGCACTGCGCGTCCGGCACGGCCGCACCCCCCCACACACAAGAGACAAGGGACCCACACGCAAAAGTGTGGTTGTGCGCGTGCGCACCGGCCCACGCCGTGGGCACGCCACGGCAATATTGCGTTGCCGTGGCCATTGTGTGGCAAGGGGGAGTTCAGGGGGCGGGCTCCTCGACGCTCACTGCTTTGCGGCAACGAGCTCTCGCATTCATGACCCCAACGCGCGACGAGTCGGCCTCTGACGCTTGCGCACCACCACCAGGATGGCCATGTGGAGAAAAGGTGGCGGCGCAGGCGTGTCTGGCACAACAGCGTCAAACCCGTGCAGCCAAGGAACACGTGACGCCTCCTGCGTCAGGCCTGGGTCAAAGAGGGCAGGGTGCGAGCACCACCCTCTCTTCGGCCCACACGGGGGTGAGCACGCGCCTGCGGCCCCATCCGCTGAGCGCGTGCGTCACGCCCACGGAGCGCGCGTCCCGCGTGTGAGCAGCGCGGGGCTGCCTCCGTCGGCCAGCAATACAGGTCTCGCGCCGCACCAGCAGGCCACCCGCTCGTTCCCGTGCGCCGCTCGTCCCCAAGCCAGTCCACACGCCTGCCCCCTAGGGCAGCTGCTTGTCAAGGCCGGGCGGCGGCGTCTACAAGCAGCTCCCCGACGGGTCGGGCGTGGATTAGCTGGTGCGGGAGCAGGCAGAGGGGTACGTTCGAGTTTGCCTGCTCGTGCGTAGCGGCCTGTCCCTGGCCGACGGGGGCAGCCCCGCGCTGCTCAGGGCGGGCGCCGGGTGCAGGGGCGCCGTGCACGCCCTGGACAACGGGGACGTGCGGGTGCTGCCGCCCGGGGTCAGCGGGTGGTACCCGCACTTTTTGATCTTTGAGCCGGGCGTGACGACGCTCAAGGAGTCGAGCCTGCTGCACGGGTTTGACTCAAGGTGCCCGCGCGCGCCTGCGCCGCCGCGCTTTCCCAGACCATCTTGGTGGCGGCCAGGTCAGAGGCCGACGCACAACGCGTGGTGGCGCAGGTGCACGACCAGGTGCGACACGAGATCATTGCCGCAGTTGCAGCGCGCCCCGAGGAGGCCGCCCCACTCCTTTGCGCCGCCCCCTGAGGAACTGCCCCGTGGCAAAGGCCCCCGCACCGCGACGCCGCGGCACGTCCACACCGTGGGCCGGAGCATGCGCACCACCACAATTCTTGCGCGCGGGGGTTTTCTCCTTTTCTGAAGGGGAGGGAGGCTCATGCACGGAAAGGGTGGTCACGGCAACCGTGCCGGAAAAAGGAAAGAGGCCCTCACCTGCAGTGCGACCAGGGGAGCGTCGCCGGAAGGACACGTCCACGGCCAACGCAGGCGTCATCATGGGCACGCCGTCAGCATCGCCAGCGACCACTGCCGCCGCGCTCCTCTTGCCGCCCGTGCCTGAGGAACACGCCTGCCGCTGTGGCTGCCGGCGCTGCCGCTGTTGCGGGTTGAGTTAGCTGCGGCGAGGCCGCCGCACTGGCGACGGAGGACGCCGCAAAGATGACGGATGGTCCTTCCTGCACCCCTGCACATGGCGAGCAAGCAGGTGGGGACGGTGACAATGCTGCTCGCCATTTGGGACCACGACGGCGTCGCCGTGCGCCCGGCCCGAGCTGCAAGCAGTCCTGCTCACCCTGAGTCAACCCAGCAGCGTGAGCCAGCCTTGCAGGATCCTGCTGCACTGATCATCACTGATCATCACTGATCAGCGAGGATCCCAATCGGCGCCCCCGCGCGTGCCCTGCGGAGCGCAGGTGGGGTGGTGCCCTGGCCTCGCCGTCCTGCGCCGTCACGCGTGGCATGGCTACCACGCCAGCGTGCCAGCATGCCGTGCTGGCAGCAGAGCCCAGAGGCTCGTGGCGGCCTCATCATTTGGCGAGTTGAGCACACAGGCGCAGCTGCGCCACTCACCACTGCTACGGCGGCCACGACGAGCGATGCATCATCGCCACGAGCTGCATCATGGCGTGCGCTGGCCCTGCGCCTCCGCTCGCTCGGCGCTGGAACACTCGCTGGCGTCGAGCACGGCGCTGCTGCTCGCGCGGCTGTGGGGCTGGCGTCCACCGGGCCTGCGATGCTGAGCTCGCTGGCCTGCTGCTGCTGCTGCTGCTGCTGCTGCTGCTGCTGCTGCAATGGATCGTGCCGCGCGGCGCTTGCGCCCGAAGCGCGGGCGCAGATGCATGCGGTGGCGGGCGCCCACACCCCGCGCCCAATCAGCTCAGGCTCGGGAGGCACGGCGCACTGGGGCGTTGCAGGGCAGGCACCATCGCAGGCGACCGTCTTCGTGCTCTGCTTCGCCGCTTGGCCAATGCCAATGTCAATGGCGTCTGCGGGTCGTGAGCGGGCGGGCGCCTTGGAGGCGCGACACGCAGCAGAGGCCAGCTGTGCAAAGGGGCGTGCAGGCGCGCCAGACCTGGTGGCGTGCCAGTGGAGCGCACGGCTGCCACGGTAGGAAGCTTTCAAGAGGCTGAGCCTTGAGGGGCGGGGCGCGTCGCGAGCTCGAGTCGGTGCCGGTGTGCGGGCTTGACGTGTCCAGGTGCTCCCTGCAGGTATGGCGATGGGGCCCCTGGAGCACGCTGCACACGCTGCTTGGCGGGCCGCCAACTTGCCCCGGGAAGCGCGGGATGAAGAGTTTTCCCTCGGTGAGGCGCCCGGCGTGCATCTCGTCGCTCACGCTGCGCTGCGCAAGCCAAAGCCCCATCTGTCGCCCTCCCCATCTGTCGGCCGGCAGGGAGCAATCCACCATGCCAGACGCACACAGCAGCAGCAGCAGCAGTGACCCCATCTAAGCGGCACGGCGGTCGTGCACGCCCCCAGCGTGCCCGTGCCTCACCTGCCCCTGCTGGGCTCGCCCCTCGCCCCCCTGACCATGCCCCAGCGCCCTTCTGCCCAGCCTGCCGCCCGGATCGGGTGCTTACACGCAAAGGGGCGGTGGCGCATTGACTCGCTGCGGGGGGGGGAGGAGCGCTCGAGGGTCATCCCGCCTCCACCGCCCTCCACGGCCCGCAGCCACCCATTGCCGCACTTGGATCAGCACGTTAGCTGACCTAGAGGCTTGGAGGATACGCAGACGCGCACTCAACGCTTGGCCGAAGGCGGAGGGCGAAAGGCGCGGCAACCGTTCCCAACGCTCGCACCGTTCCCGCCGGGCCCCCCACCGGTGGCGTACAGCACACAGGTGGCGTGTGCTGGCGGGCGCACCCGCACGCCGCCGCCCTCGAGCACCGCTCGTTCGTCTAGGCGTCCCCACCCGGCCAGAGAGACGGGGCCCTGTGGCAGGGCCGATGCCGAAGCGCAGACCGCAGGATCCTCGCCCTTCCACCCCCAAGCTTGCTCTCATCCTGCGCCCAGGCAGGCCGATGGTCTGCAGCGGGCCCGCTGCTAGCCATCACAGCAGCACGATGACAGCCCTGGCAGGCAGGGCGGCGGGGCAGGGCAACGTGTTGAGCCCTCCGACGCATGGCGCAGGACCACGACGGGGCCCCGCGAAGCACATTGCGCTGCAAGGAGGCAAGTCAACACGCTGACCACGTGCCCACCAGCTCCTGGACCAGCGGGCTGCAGCGTGGCCGCACCCGCCCCGCATCGCCCCCGCCCCTCGCCGCAGCGCACGTCCTCTGCGGCACGACTAGTGGGACGCCTGCAATGGCAACCCCTGCACTCCTCTGCCACCGGTGAGTTGCCTGCGGCCTCCTCGCGCGCCTGCATCACGTTTGGATGCAGGCCGCCGCGCCAGCGCGGCGATGCCGCCCGTCCCAAGCCAAGCCAAGCCAAGCAGCTCCCTGCCTCCCACACAGGCGCTGCTGACACAGGACATGATGCACTTGCCGACGCGTGCGCCAATCAGCTGCTGCTCGCCGCTGCTCGCTGCAGGAGGAGGCCTGCATCTCTGGATCTGATGTCCCCAGGCCGCGGCGCCGTGCCAGCGCTGCCGCGGCGTCGTCCGGCACGACGAAGAAGACGGCGAAGAGGGCGTGTCCTCCTCCTCCGGCCGCCGCTCCTCGCTGGCGCGCCTTGACGAGCCGGTGATGCACGGCAACTTGTGCGGGACGGCGAGGTGCGGGCGCGGGCGAGCCAGCCAGCGGGGCGCACGCAGTTTTGTGGCGCATGCTCTGAAAGGGTGCGCAGAGTGGCGCGTGCGCGCGCGGAGCCGCTGACCCAGCTCTCTCTGGGGGTGCCCCGCGCTGTTCTTGTCCAATGCGCCGCAGGAGCCCCGAGGGCCGCTCCTGCGCGCTGCGTGTGAGTATACTCCTCTTCATCGATTGAGCGCTGCGGGCCTCCTGCACACACCACGTCGCTGCTGCTCGCCTGCGCATGGTGCACCTGAGGGCACCATGAGGGTTGGGCTCGGTGCCTCCTCCAAGGCTGCCTCGGCTGCCACAAGATTGAACGGAGCGGCAGGATGGAGCAATCGGCGTCGGGTGCTCAGGTAGGCGTCCCACGGGCCTGTCCTTCTGGCCCCCCGGGCGCCGAACCTTGGCCGCGGAGAGGAGGAGAGCGCGTGCGCAGCACCCAGCGCTCTCAGGCCCGGCCAGCACGCGCGGAGCCGCCAGAGCAGCGTCCAGACCGCCCTCCGACGCGCCCCAGGGCATTGCTGGTGGAGGGGACGCGTCCTTTCGCGACCGGCCCGGCGCCGCCCGCCCGGCCCGCGTCCGCCGCCCGCACAGCCACCTTGCGCCCACGGCGCGCCGCGGCGCTGTCGCGGAGCCATCTGCAGCCTTCGCGCCCGCCGCTGACGCGCGCTGTTCCGCTCTGGGCTGCGCGTGCGCAGGCGCCCGAGGCCGACGCTCCTCCGGGCCCCGTCACGGTGCGCCACGGCCGCCGCGCTCGCTCCTGCAGCTCGCAACGTCGCCACGTGGCGCTTACCTCGCGTCCGAGGGAGGATGCAGGCCTTTTTGCGCGGCTTGCGTCCCTCCAGCGGGTCCCCTTTGCGCGCGCCCCGCCTCCGCAACGCAGGACGATCCAGCAAGAACCCCGCAGCCGCGAGACGACGCCAGATGGGCAGTCATCGTGGCAGTGGACACCCTGGCCACGCAGCTGCACGCCGCGGGCCAGGACGCCGACGTGGCACCGGGGGGCCGCCTGCTCGCCCAGCTGAGCCGGGTGGCGTCCAGCGACGGGCTGGCCAGCAGGCGGCAGCGCCTGGCCTCGGCCAGAGCCTGCATCCGCGACGCGCAGGCCATGCTGGGCCTCTCCCCGGCGCTGGACGAGGCGCTGAGCGCGCTGACCTCCTCGCTGGAGGGCGCCTGCGCCGCGCTTGAGACGCAGGTGCGCGGCGTGCGCGGGCCAGGGTGCTTGTTGGCCGAGGGCGGCGCTGCAGCCTGCGCGCGTGGTGGTTGTGCTTGTGCGCACGCCTTTGACGACAACGGCCCCGCCTCGCGCACCGCTCCCTGCTCTTGCGTGCCCGTGCGCCCAGATTCGCGCGGGGGACAACGCGAACCTGCGGCGCCAGGAGAAGCGCGCCGAGCGTTGCCTGGGCGCAGCCGTGCGGCGGTTTGACAAGGCGGACCGGCGGGTCAAGAAGGCGGACCGGCGGGTCAAGAGGGCGCTGCAGACGCTGGACGAGGAAGGGGAGAAGGAGGCGCTGCGGCTCGCCCAGCTGGCAATCCGGCGGCGGTGCGAGGCGGCGCGGCGGGTCGAGGAGGCGGTGCAGCGCGACGACGAGGAGCGGCAGCTGCGGATTGAGAACGCGGCGCGCCGGCGCAAGGAGGCGGACGAGGCGGCGGCGGCGGCGGCGGCGGCGGCGGCTTTGGCAACCTGCGGCCCGCTGGCCGCCACGGACGTCCCCTCAGGGGCACCCGCGCCCCAGCCGTCTCCTACCAAGGTGTGCATGAGGTCCTCTGTCTCTGCCTCTCTGGCGGCGCGAGCGCTCCTCCTGGCTCCTCGCCGCGCTCGCGCGCCGCCGCCGCCGCCCAAGGTCACGGTGTGACGTTGGCGACGGCGCAGCTCAACCGCCGCCGCTCTCCCGCTCTCGTGCGCGCAGAAGAAGAGCCGCGCCCACATGGCCAGGGCGGCGGCAGAGGCCGCGGCCAAGCTGGAGCAGCCACCAGGCCCGCCACCACAGGTGAGGGCCGCCCGTGCGTCGGGCGGTGGAGCAGGGGAGCGCGTGCGCGTGGAGCGGGAGGCCAATGGCGTTGTGAGGCGTGTGCGTCCAGCGGCCTGCCAGCTGGCGCTCTTCTTCCCCCCTCCCGTCGCGTGCGTGCCAAGGCAATCAACACGAGCGTGCACCAACGCTGCGCGCCGAGCCTCCTTGCCGCCTGCAGATGGGCAAGCACAAGGCCAAGCGCGCCAAGGGCAAGGCCACGCGGGCGCAGCGGCGGGCCGCCGCCGCCGCCGTCAAGGCTGCCGCCAAAAGCCGGGCCGCGGTGCAGGCGTGGGCGGCGGCGACGCTGGCCGGGCCACCGCTCTCCGAGCGCGAGGTGAGGCGTCCAGCAGGCGTCTTCGTGTCGGCTGTGCTCCTCCTGGCCCCTCGCCGCCGCCGCGCGCCGCGCTGGTTGACAGCCACGGCCCATCTCACTCTCACTCTCCGCTGAGCTCTCGCTCTTGTGCGGATTGCCGCGCGCAGAGCAAGAGGCTCGTCTCCCTCGCCGCCGCGGCCAGGGCGGAGGCGAGGGCGGCGGTAGAGGCGGCGAGGGCGGCGGCGGCGGCGGCGGCGGCGGCGGCAGAGGCCGCGGCCAAGCAGGTGCAACACCAACAGGTGAGGGCTGCCGGGATCCCTGGACCCCTCTAGATCGTCTGGTTCTGCTCGCAGGCGGCGCCGACCCCTGACGCTCGCTCGCCGAGCTGAGCGCGCAGGAGGAGGAGGAGTGGACGCTGCCGGAGCTGCGGCGCAACGTGGGCGCGCTGCGGGCGCAGCGGCCGGGCGTGCGCAGCCGCCGCTGCCGCGGCCGCAAGCAGGGCACAAACAAGCGCCGCGACAGTGCGCACCTGGAGCGGCTGCTGGGCGAGCGGGTGGCGCTGCTGCGCGCGCTCGAGGCGCTGCTGCCACCCCCGCCCGCCCAGGGCGCCGACGGCGCCGCCGCCGCAGCGGCGCAGCAGCGGCAGCCCGCCGCAGCGTCGCCGCCGCCGCAGCAGCCGCCCGCCGCTGCGAGCCCCGTCCAGGGTGCCGGCGGCGTGCTCGGCGCCGGCGTTCCCGCCGACGGCGTGCCCGGCGCCGCCGCCGCGACGCAGCAGCAGCCGCCCGCCGCTGCCAGCCCCGTCCAGGGCGCCGGCGGCAGCAGCGCGGGCGTCCGTGCAGGCGACGGGCCCGGCGCCGCCGCCGCGCAGGACCAGCAGCAGCAGCAGCAGCCCGCCGCTGCCGGCCCCGTCCAGGGCGCCGGCGGCGTGCTCGGCGCCGGCGTTCCCACCGACGGCGTGCCCGGCGCTGTGAGCGCCACGGGCGCCGTGCAGGGCAGCTTGGGCACCGCGCTGAGGGCCAGCGCTGCTGATGCCAACACGGACCGGGCCGTCGTCTTGCGCTCGACTTCGAGTGGCGCGCTGCTCGCCATGTGGCGAGGGCAAAAGCCCTGGCCCATGCTGCCGGCCACGCCTCTGGCGGGCCAAGCGGCAGCGGCAGCGCCGGCGCCGCAGGAACGGCAGGGCTCGCCTTTGCAGGAGCAGCAGCAGCCGGCCGCCGGCGCCGGCGCCCTTCTCCAGGGCAACGGCAGCAGCGCCGACGGCGCCACCACCACCACCACCAACAGCAGCAACCCCGGCGCCGTGGCGACGCAAGGGCAGGAGCAGCCGGCCGGTGCTGCCGGCGCCGGCGCCGTTCTCCAGGGCAACGGCAGCGGCGCCGGCAGCGCCACCACCACCACCAACAACAACCCCGGCGCCGTGGCGACGCAGGGGCAGCCGCAGCAGCAAGGCCGGCGCGCAGGCGGCGCGGCGGCGCAGGAGGAGCTGCAGCAAGGCCAGCACGCAGGCAGCGCTGCGGCGCAGGAGGAGCATGAGCCAGCCGCCGGCGCAGCCGGCCTTCCCCAGGACAGCGGCAGCAGCGCCGGCGGCGGCACCACCACCAACAACAACAACCACAGCGCCAGCAACCAAGGCGCCGCCGCCGCGCAGGGGCAGAACGACGGCCCGGCGCCGCCGCTGCAGGCGCACCAAGAAGGCCAACGCGCAGGCGGCGCGGGGGCGCCGGGGCGGGGCCAGCTGGCGGCGCCGCCTCAGCAGCAGGCGCAGGGCGCCAAGCCCAAGGCCGCCAAGCCGCCTGCAAAGGGGCAGCGGGCCCCTCCAGCTGCGCCCGCGCAGGCGCTGCCGACCCACGTCACTCTGCACCGTAGCGCCTCTCGCCCGGCGCCTCTGGCGGGCGCGGCGCCACAACCGCCCCCCACAGCGTCTGCGGCGGCGCGCGAGGGCCCAGCGGCCACCTCGTCGCGCACCACGCCGCAGCAGCAGGGCCCGCCGGCGAACGAGCTCCTCCGCCGCGACGCTCGCCCTGCAGGCGCCGCGCGGCCCGCCCGCGGCGCCACGTCGGCGGCCTTGCTCGCCATTTTGCCGGGCGGCAGCCACGGCCAGCGGCGGGCGCCGCCGCGCGGCGCGACGCCCGCAGCGCCGCCAGCCCCCGTACGTGCCCAGCAGCCCACCTCGCTGGCGCCGCCGCCGCCACCACCACCATCACCACCCGACAGCGCCCCGCACGCGTGGCCGACGCCCCAAGAGGTGCGGCGGGCTGGGGTGCGTTTGCGCTTGCGCAGGACAAGCAGGGGCCTCCTCGAGGGCTCAAAAGCAGCCCGCCTGCACCTCCTCCGGATCGCACGCTGATGGCCAACAATAAGTCACGCGGCTCGCCCCTGGGAATTCTGCTCCCTCGCCTGCAGGCCAGCGCCCCCTCTTGGGTGCAAGTCTTCGTCAAGGTCAGTGCGCGCTCTCTTGCCTGGCGCGGGGTGCAGGGTCGACGTTCTTCTCCCCGCCGCCAGGCGCTTGAGCAGCCGTCCGTTTGCGTCCGCGCACGGCGCGAGATGCGGTGCGCGTGGGCGCCGCCCCTGTGCCACGGCCACCCCACGCCTCACCTCTTGTCGTGCGCGCAGCCGCTCAACGTCGGCGGGCATTTGGCCGTCTTTGTCAAGCTCGAGGGCACCATCGCCGACCTCAGGGCCCGAGTGCACGCGGCCACAGGTGAGCGGAGACGTCAACGTTCTGCGAGCGCTCGCGCGCCGACGCGCCGCTTTACCCCACTCCCGAGGGACGCGCGCCCCCCCCCCCCCCGCTTCCCTTTTCCGCGCGCAGGCAGCCCCAGCGACAGAGTGTCGCTGCTCTTCAACGGCAGGCGGCTGCACGACGACACCAAGACGGTGGCCTCGTTCGGCGTCAAGAAGGAGAGCACCATCCACGAGGTGCACATCGCGCGCGGCGGCGCCCCCGAGGTGAGCTCGCCTGCCCTCTCGGCTCTTTTTCCTCCTCGCTCCCTTTGCGCTGTGGTGGCAGAGGAGAGAACGCCAGGGAGTGGTGGCGCCAGGGGTGCTGAGGCCCCCCTCTTATGTCGCGTCTTTCTGCAGGAGGCGGCGGGCGGGAGGGCGCGGGAGCGCGGCGGCTCTGGCTCTGGCTCTGGCGCCGGCGGCAGCAGCAGCAGCGGCGGGGCGGCGCACGCCCTCCGCGGCCCTCAGGGGCCGCCCGACCAGCAGGCGGTGCCTCCTCCTCCTCCTCCTCCGCCCCCTCCTCCGCAGCCAGCTGTGGGCGCCCCGCCGCACGTTGGTGGCGTGCACCGGGCCCCCAGCGCGGCGTTCCGGCGACCTCGGTTCGAGCGCGACGACCCCGCAGGGCAGGCGGCGCCCGCCCAGCTGGGCGGCAGGGGGACGCCTGCCCAGCGGCAGGTGGGCCCGGCGCGCGGGGGCGCGCCACCGCCGAGCGCGGGCCAGGGCATCCACGCGCAGTTCCGCTCCGTGAGGCCTGGGCGCGGGAGCGGCGGGAGCGGCGGCGGCGGCGACGGGAGCGGCAACGGCCCGGCGGCGCTTCAGGCGCAGCAGCAGCAGGCGCAGCAGCCGCACGTGCAGCAGCAGCACGTGCAGCGGGCGGAGGCGCATCTCCACGCGCCGTCGCCGCACGGCGCCGATCCTCCGGCGCCGCCGCCTTCCCAGGTGAGAGGACGGGCTTTCCCCCAGCGCCTGAGCAGCGGCGTTTCAACAAACGCGCGAGCGCCCTTTGCTTGCTGGCGGTTTGCGTCCGCCCCGCCCCGAATTCACGTCTGCACCAGCGGCCAGCGCTGGCCGGCGTGCGCGACGCGCGGGGAGCCTGTTTCACGTGCCGCGCGCGCGGTCCCTTGTCATCGCCGCGCGTCGCGAGGGTTTGGCGTGGGGTGAAGGAGGAAGCCGCGTGCCTGTGCGCGCCGCCAGGCGTCGACGCCCCGCCGCCTCGCTCTCGAATCGCGCGCAGGTGACTGCGCAGGGCCACGGTGGCTGGGCCGCGGCGGCGGCGGCCGGCGTGGCCTCCTCGGCGGCGCCGCCGCCGCCGTCGTGGCAGCCCGCCCACCAGCAGCAGCAGCAGCAGCAGCAGCAGCAGCAGCAGCTGGCGGGCTCTGGGCGGCAGGCGCCCGCGCAGCACCACGCCGGTGCTGGCGCTGGCGGCGGCAACGGCCTGCGCGCACCGGCGCCTGCTTCGGCGTCGGCGCACGCGTGGACGCCGCACGTCGCCGCTCCTCCGGCGCCGCCTCCTCCACAGGTGTGAGGACAGACTGGTTTTCCCCAGCAAAATAGGCAGCCGGACAGCCTGGTCAGCAGCGGGCTGAGGGCTAGCATCCGCCTGATGGTGCCGAGGTGAGCGGGGGCGGGGGTCGCCTGTGAGGTCGGCGGCCCGCTTCTTCTTCTTCCTCGCCTCCTCCTCGGCGCCGGCTTCATTCTCTCGCAAAGGTGAGGAGGAGGACCCGCAGCAGCGCCGGGGCGGCCAGCGACGATCCCGAGAGCAGCGGCGTCCGCCTGATGGAGGTGAGGGGGCGGCGGTCCTCTTCTTCCTCGCCTCCTCCTCGGCACCGGCTTCATTCTCTCGCAAAGGTGAGGAGTAGGACCTGCAGCACCGCCGGGGCAGCCAGCAGCGCTCCGTTGTTCGCCCCACCCAGCCCACGTCAGTGAGTAGCAGCCAGCGCTGGCCCAGCGTGCGCGACGCGCGGGGAGCCTGTTTCACGCGCTGCGCGCGCGGTCCCTTTTCATCGCCGCGCGTCGCGAGGGTCAGGGCTAGGGTATGGCGTGGGGTGAAGGAGGAGGCCGCGTGCCTGTGCGCGCCGCCAGGCGTCGACGCCCCGCCGCCTCGCTCTCGAATCGCGCGCAGGTGACTGCGCAGGGCCACGGTGGCTGGGCCGCGGCGGCGGCGGCCGGCGTGGCCTCCTCGGCGGCGGCGGCGGCTTTGCAGCCCGCCCACCAGCAGCAGCAGCAGCAGCAGCAGCTGGCGGGCTCTGGGCGCGGCGGGCGGCAGGCGCCCGCGGAGCACCACGCCGGCGCTGCTGGCGGCGGCTACGGCCTGCGCGCACCGGCGCCTCCGTCACAGGTGAGAGGGAAGGACTTTTGTCCCAGGGTGGCAGATGTGTCAGCCTGGTCAGCCAGCAACGCTCCTGAGAGAGCGGCAGCGTGCGAACGCGCCCTTGGCTTCCCTCCGGCCCGCAGCTTTGTGTCCGCCCCGCCCCGAATTCACGTCTGCACCAGCGGCCAGCGCTGGCCCAGCGTGCGCGACGGGCGGGGAGCCTGTTCCACGCGCTGCGCGCACGGTCCGTTTTCATCGCCGCGCGTCGCGAGGGTTAGGGCTAGGGTTTGGCGTGGGGTGAAGGAGGAGGCCGTGTGCCTGTGCGCGCCGCCAGGCGTCGACGCCTTGCCGCCTCGCTCTCGAATCGCGCGCAGGTGACGACTGCTACAACTGGCGGCGGCACTGGCAACGGCCGGCCCGCGGCGGCGCCGTCATGGCAGGGCGTGGGCGCGCAACCCCAGCAGCAGCAGCTACCGCCCATGCAGCAGCAGCAGCAGCAGCTGCAGCAGCAGCAGCAGCAGCAGCGGCGGCGGCTGGCCGGTGCCAACGCGAGCCCGCAGCGCCTGGGTGGTCTGCGCGACGCTCAGCAGCTCGCGGCGGACATGCGGAAGCTCGGCGTGGGCTTTGGGGGCGCGCTCGCCGGCGTTGCTTTGCGCGGCCCGCAGCAGAACCAGCACGCGGCGCCGCACGTGCTGGGTGGGGGCCCAGGGGCCGCGCTCGCCGGCGCCGGCGCCGGCGCCGGCTTGTTTGCGGCGCCACCCGCAGCGGCTGGCGTTGCCGCTGATCATCGCCAGGCGCCAGCGCAGCAGCAGCACCACGCTGGTGGCCTCCTGGCACAGCCGGCGGGGCGCCAGCCCTCCCCCCAGGGCTGGCGGCAGCCGCAGCAGCAGCCGGCGCGCGGCGGCGGCGACGCCGCTTGGACGGCTGGCGCTGCTCAGGGCGGGCCGGGCGCCCAGCAGGGCGCCCTCCTCAACGGCGGCGGCGCCGCACGCGCTGGGCAGCAGCAGCAGCGGGCAGTGGCGGGCGACGCTGGGCATGGCGGCGCGCACACGGCGTCGGCGTCGGCGCTCGCGTCGGCGCCGCCACGCGGCGGCCCTCTTCTGAGCCCGTCGCCGCCGCCTACCGTACAGGTGAGGACCAGTGGGGGGGGCAGCGCAGGCCTGGTTTGGCCGCGGCGGCAGATCAGCCTCGGGAGCAGCACCTCGGGGGCAGCAACGGCATGCGCCCTCTGCCCAGAGGTGAGTGAGGACTGCCGAGGCGGCGCCCCGAGCTGAGCAGCAGGGCCCAGGAGCAACCGCAGCGTCCGTCCGCCTGCCCCAGAGGTGAGGACTGCCGAGGCAGCTCCCCGAGCTGAGCAGCAGGGCCCAGGAGCAACAGCAGCGCCCGTCCGCCTGCCCCAGAGGTGAGGACTGCCGAGGCAGCTCCCCGAGCTGAGCAG
>VFQP010004296.1_pt1 | contig 13404 bp, 11 predicted proteins | sample 3512351 | NCBI WGS metagenome assembly VFQP01 (sample SAMN10412372, study PRJNA504923) | tailings metagenome | isolation source: Relicate 1 Philex TSF1 revegetated site | place: Philippines: Tuba, Benguet | collected 2017-08-29 | reverse complement strand
CGACAACTCAAGAAGTTTAAGTCTGCCTTCTCCCGTAGATGCTTTAGAAAAGGCGGTTTTATCGCCCAAGGATATTGTTGATATCAATGTCAATACTATGATGGCAGATCCGGTGCTGAAAAATGCAACGTGGGGGTTTGTAGTTTATGATCCTGTAACTAAAAAAGTAATTTCTTCTTATAATGAAACTACTCCTCTGGTTCCGGCTTCAACAACAAAACTTTTAACGACAGAGACAGCTTTGAGTTTGTTGGGTGAGAATTATCGATGGATGACTCAGCTTGAGTATTCCGGAGAAATTGATGAGAATGGTGTGCTTAACGGTAATCTCTATATTGTAGGAAGCGGAGATCCTTCTCTTGGAACCAACAAAGCTGGAGCATGGTCTTATAAAGATATTGTAGCAGATTTCGTTTCAGGAATAAAAAATGAGGGAATCAAAAAGGTAAATGGTGATATTGTCATTCAGACAGCGCTTTTCAAAAGTAACTTATCAAGACTTCCGGAAAATGTTGTTTGGTTGGAAAACAATAATTACTATCTTCCTGTAGGAACTACCAAAGAAATAAATCCTGCCAATGAAAAGCTGATTGTAAAGAAATCTTTAACTACTGCTGCAGATAAAAAGTTTTTTTATGTTTCACCTTATGCCAATCAGATGGTGTATGCAGAGAAATATGATGGTGACGGAACTTTAACTACCAAGCTTCCTGATGCACCGGCTTATCTCGCCAATTCTTTCAAAGCTAATCTTGTCAAAAGCGGTGTTGGGGTGACAGGAAAAGTAAGTCCGAAAATGACTGATGCTGCGCCGGAAAGCAGAAAAAAAATAAGTGTTTATCAGTCTCCGACTTTAGCCGATATTGTATATTATACCAATCAGAGAAGTGATAATTCCTTAGCAGAAGCTTTACTGAAGACAGTAGGTTTCCAGAAAATGGGAGATCAGACGTCTGAAACAGGCAGAATGGTTGTAAACAATCATCTTAAAGATATTGCTTTCGATGTGGAAGGTTTAAATTATATGGATGGAAGCGGTCTTTCAAGAAGTAATAAGGTGACCCCGATTTCTCAGGTAAAATATCTTTCTTCTCTTATGGGAAGTAAGTTTTACAAAACTTATTTTGATTCACTACCGATTGGAGGTCAGTCAGGAACATTGAAAAGTATGTTTTTAGCAGAAGGTAACGGACAGGTTTTTGCAAAAACAGGAACTTTAAATAAAGTAAAAACTTTAGCAGGATACCTAAAAACCAATTCAGGAAAGACGCTATGTTTTTCGTTAATGGTTAATAATTACGCCGGTTCGGTGAGTCAGGTAAAAAGCAAAATGGAAGCAATTTTGAAGCCTGCATTAGATCTATAAAAAATATCAATTTTACATAAAAACCTTTTAATCTTTGATTGAAAGGTTTTTTTTATCTTTAAGCCTTAATAATTTATAAATGAAAAATATATATCTTTTGCTTTTAAGCCTGTTCACAGCAGGTCTGATAAAAGCTCAAAGTATGAATATTGAAAAAAAAGGGCTCGTAGAGAAAGAAATGGCTGCTTACTCTGCGAAGATGGGCGCAGGAAACATCAACAACAATACTTTAAACTATGATCTTCAGTATCAAAGAATGGATGTTTCTATTGATCCAGCAGTACTACAGATTTCCGGAACGGTGACTTCTCATTTTAAACCCAGTCAGCCAATCAGCAATATTTATTTTGATCTCAACAATAATATGCCGGTTTCTCAGGTGGTTTTTCATGGTCAGAATCTGAATTTTCAACAGCTTTCAACCAGAGAATTAAAAATAGATTTTACTTCGTCTCTTCCTGCTAATGTCCTGGATTCTCTTACGATTCATTATTCCGGCAGTCCATTCTCGTCCAATAATGCATTTTTTAACGGAACTCAGGGTGGTAATTCAGTTTTGTCAACACTCAGCGAACCTTACGGCGCGCAGGATTGGTTTCCTACAAAACAAAGTCTTAACGATAAGATTGAAAAATTTGACATAAAGGTGACAACTCCTCCACAATACAGCGTTGCGTCCAATGGCAGGCTTATTTCGGAATCTATCTTAGGAAATGGGCAGAAACTTACATTCTGGAGAACTCAGTATCCTACCACAGCTTATTTAATTGCTTTGTCAATCACCAATTTCATTAAGATGAATGATACCATCGGCAATCCTCCGTTTCCGTTTGTAAATTATGTTTTTCCGTCTACTTTTTCCAACACTACAAGCATGAACAATATTGAGTGGACGAAAACGCTGATGAATACTTTTGAAACTTATTTCGGGGCTTATCCTTTCAGAAATGAGAAATACGGTCATATGGAATTTCAGGCAGGAGGCGGAATGGAGCATCAGACAATGTCTTCTATGGGAGGCTGGAGCAGATCACTGATTGCTCATGAACTGGCGCATCAGTGGTTTGGTGATAAGGTTACCTGTGGTGCATGGAACGATATCTGGCTCAATGAAGGTTTTGCAACATTTGGAGAACACCTGGCGAATGAAAAGCTTTTGATGACCAATGCACAATTCCTGAATTATCTGCTCAGCGAAAAAAATTATATCACAAGTTCTACCGGAGGAAGTGTTTATGTTGCTGATGCCAATCTGGCAAATATCAATGCAATTTTCAGCAGCAGGCTTTCTTATTCTAAAGGCGGATACATTGTAAGGATGATGAAATGGATTTTGGGAGATACTGTTTTTTATCAGGCAATAAAAGATTATCATGCAAGACCCAATCTGGCGTACAGTTATGCGAGAACAGCAGATCTGAATGCCTCTCTACTGCAATCAACAGGTAAGAACTTTACAGAATTTTTTAACGATTGGGTTTATGGTCAGGGACATCCTACTTATGATATACGCTGGAAACAGGTGGGAAATCAGCTGACGTTTAAGGCGTCACAAACTCAAAGTCATTCTTCAGTAAGTTTCTTCGAAATGCCTTTACCGATAAAAGTCACAGGAACAGGAGGGCAGATTGCTTATTTTGCTTTAAATAACACTTCAAACAATCAATATTTTACAGAAAATATCAGTTTCCCGGTAGCAAGTGTTCAGTTTAATTATGAATACCAGATTCTTGATAGAAATTCTACTGTAACGCAGGACAGCAGTCTGAATACTTCTGAATTAATTAGTAATAATTTTAATATATATCCTAATCCGGCTAAAAATGAATTATTTGTTTCAGGTCTTAAAAAAGAAGCAGAATTTGCAATTTATACAGCAGACGGAAGATTGGCTATGAAAGGAAAAACTCAAAATAAGGTAAATGTATCTTCATTGAAAAAAGGGATTTATTTTATATCATTGCTAGATGTTCATCTGAAATTCATTAAAGAGTAAAAATATCTTGATATGATAACTAAACTTTGTCTTTACAGGCAAAGTTTTTTGTTTTATAACCTCTCAGAAAATTGTATTTTTGTTGAAACTATTAGATTTTATGGAATTTTTAGACCGATACCAGCAGATTGTTGCTGACGCTATTAATAAATATACCTTTAAGGATAAGCCGACTGAATTGTATGAACCGATGAACTACATCATTTCTCATGGCGGAAAAAGGCTTCGTCCTATCATGGTTTTAATGGCTTGTGATTTATTCAATGGTGATCAGAAAATGGCCATAAAGCCAGCGTTGGCAATAGAGTTTTTCCATAATTTCACACTCATTCATGATGATATTATGGATGAAGCCCCACTCAGAAGAAACAAACCTACCATTCATACCCTTCACGGTATCAATACCGGGATTCTTTCAGGAGACGGGTTGATGCTGAAAGCATATAAGTTTTTTGAAGACCTTGAACCTGAAATTTTCAAAGCCTGTATCCGTATTTTTACCCATACAGGATTGCTTTTGTGCGAAGGACAGCAATATGATATCAATTTCGAAACTCAGGAAAATGTAACTTTTGACGATTATATCCGAATGATTACATACAAAACCGGAGTGCTGAGTGCATCATCATTTGAAATTGGTGCTCTGATTGCCAAAGCTCAGTTCAAAGACGCTAAAGCAATTTTCAACTTCGGAAAGCATATCGGAATTGCATTTCAGATTATGGATGATTATCTTGATGTATTCGGAGATCAGGCACAGTTTGGTAAGAAACATGCAGGCGATATTTATGAAAATAAAAAAACGGTGCTGTATCTGTTAGCAAGAGAGCATGGAACTGACGAAGAACGTAAAGAGCTGGATTACTGGTATTCCAAGAAAACGGATAATATTGATAAGGTTTATGGAGTGGAAAAGATTTTCAGAAGAACAAAAGTTGATGAGAAAGCATTGCGTCTGATTGAAAAACATAATGAGATAGGACAAAGTTATCTTTCTAAAATTGATGCTCCCGAAGAAAAGAAAAAGCCATTTATAGAGCTTGCAAATTATCTTTTGAGAAGGGAAAGTTAATTAACACCCAAGTTTAATGAATGAAATTTCGTACAGAAGTTGACATTTACGAGTCTGAGAGAAAAATAGAGGTTGAGGATAAAATATTTTCAATAGGATCTTGTTTTGCTTCTGAAATATCAGATTTGTTGTCGAAGGGTCAGCTTCAAAGCATGAACAATCCTTTTGGAACGATTTTCAATCCGTTTTCCATTAATAATGCCGTTAAAAGACTTCATGATTCGGATTTTTATAATGAGGATGAGCTGATCGTTTATGACGAAAAATATATTTCTCTGGATCATCACACCAGTTTTGATACAAGGTACATTCATCAGACTTTACAAAAGATAAATTCAGGAATAGAACAAGGAAATCTTTTTCTGCAGCAGGCAGAATGGGTAATTATTACCTATGGAACTTCTTATATTTACGAATTTGAGCCTAAACAAAAGATGGTTGCCAATTGTCATAAAATCCCTTCAAAATTTTTCAACAAAAGACTTTTAACCCAACAGGAAATATCTGATTCTATTTATGATACAATTATTAATCTGAAAGATATATGTAAAGATGAGCTTCAAATTCTGTTTACCGTTTCCCCCGTGCGTCATACCAAAAACGGAATGATCGAAAACCAATTGAGCAAATCGAAATTGATTGCGGCAGTTCATGAAGTAACAAATCAGTTTGACAATTGCCATTACCTGCCTGTTTATGAGATTTTGATGGATGATTTGCGGGATTACAGATTTTATAAAGATGATATGATTCATCCTAATTTTCAGGCAGTCAATTATATATTTGATAAATTTGGCTCGGCTTATTTTTCATCACAAACAAAAAGTTTTATCAAAGAAAATTTTAAGATCGTGAAAGCTCTTGAACATCGAAGTGATGACGAAAAAGATCCGAAATATATAGAATTCAGAGAAAAATTAAATCTTAGAATTGAAGCTCAAAGGAAAAAAGTAAAGCACAAAGTATTTCCAAATGATTGATTTCACGAATATTGATTACCTGAAAACCGGAAACGAAAAGCAAAAAAGAGCCTATGAAGTTTTAACTAAATATCAGGTTTTTAGTAAACTAAAATCTTATTCGGCCGTTTTGGCGGGAACAGTTCCTATAGGAATTGATGTTGACGGAAGTGATCTGGATATTATTTGTGAAGTTGATTTGGAATCTGAAGAGGATTTTTTAGAGGACCTTTCTTTGAGTAAATTAATTTCGAATGAAGATCACATTAAGGTTGATTATCCTGTTTTAAATGGTGAAAAGTGCATTACAGTAAATTTTACACTTGATGAATTTTCCATTGAAATTTTCGGACAAAATAAACCAGCAAAAGAACAGAATGCTTACCGTCACATGATTGCAGAATATAAAATATTGCAGGAAAAAGGTGAAGATTTTAAGCAGAAAATAATAGAATTAAAAAAACAGGGAATAAAGACAGAACCCGCTTTCGGAATTTTGCTGAATCTGAAGCATCCGTATAAAGACCTGTTAAAATTATAAAAATGATTGACACACATACCCATTTATATTCTGAAGAATTTGACAATGACAGAGAAGAAGTGATTCAGAAAGCTCTGCAAAAGGGAGTTACAGCGTTTTATCTTCCGGCAATTGATTCAGAATCACATGATAAAATGCTTCAGCTTGAAAGCGCATATCCGGAACATATTTTTTCAATGATGGGATTGCATCCTTGTTATGTAAAACCTGAATCCTGGGAACAAGAACTTGAAATCGTGAAAAACTATCTTGACCAAAAACATTTTCCCGCAATTGGCGAAATCGGCATTGATCTGTACTGGGATAAAAGTACTTTAGATATTCAGATAAAAGCTTTTGAACAGCAGATTGACTGGGCAATTGAAAAAAACTTGCCGATTGTCATTCATACCAGAGAAAGTTTTGATGAGACATTTGAAGTTTTAGAACGAAAAAAACATCCTAAACTTAGAGGGATTTTCCATTGTTTTTCTGGAAATGCAGATCAGGCAAAACATGCATTAGATTTAAATTTTTTACTGGGAATTGGTGGAGTTGTTACTTTTAAAAATGGGAAAATTGATCAGTTTTTACATGAGATTCCTTTAGAGAAAATTGTTTTGGAAACCGATTCACCTTATCTGGCTCCTGTTCCGCACAGAGGTAAGAGAAACGAAAGTTCGTACCTTGATCTGATTGTAGGGAAACTGGTAAATATCTACAACAAAGATTTTTCTGAAATCAGCAGGATTACCACTGAGAACGCCAAAAGAATTTTTCAATAAAATTGTTTGTAAAATCAGTACAAGTTATTGATATCAGGATTGAATAGATTCTTTCAGCGTTCTTTTTAGCAGCTGATAATCCTTGTCGGTCATAGATTTTTTCGGGAACATATAGCTGTATTTCCCTTCAATTACAATACACTCCTGATTGCTGTCGAAATATTGAAAATCTTTCCATTCACTGGTTTCTTTCTCACCGTTGATGTTTACTGTGAAAAAATTTTCATCAAATCTTATTTCATAGGTTTTACAATTTTCTATTTTTAGAAGGTATGCATTTACCTGTTTTCTCCATCGGGAAACCTTATTGATGCTTACAGAAAGAAAAACAGCGGAAAGAAGGAAAAGAAAACTTACAAAATATAATATTCCTGCTTTCTCTTTGGTGAAATCATTCCGAAAAACAAAAACAATCAGTAAGATTGCAGCTACAACAATTGTTGTAATTGTTTTTCCTTTAGTCGTAGGAGAAAAAAACAAACTTCCCTGATTGCTTCCGAAATAGATTTTCTCAAAATCTTCTCTTTTAGGTCGTAAAACAATTAGTCTTTCTTCACTCATGATGATTAATTCTAGTGCAAAGCTAAAAGAAAAAATCTATTTTGAGCCATACAAATGAATTGATAATAATGAATATTTGCTTTCAGGTTATGTATTTTGTGTTATGATATATCTAAATTACTTTATCTTTGATTAAATATTCGGTTATGAGCCAGATCCTGAAAAACTATTCCGGAATTTTACTTTTACTCTTAGGAATTACGGTGGGAAGCATCATTGGGATGTTGGCACCGGATATTGTTGATTATATAAAGCCTTTAGGTGATATTTTTCTGAATCTGCTTTTTGTAAGTGTTGTTCCGCTGGTATTTTTTGCAGTTTCCAATTCAATTGCTTCTCTTGAACAGCAGTCAAAATTCGGAAAAATAATGCTTACAATGACATTTACTTTCCTGTTTTTTATTTTAACAGCAGCAGTATTTACAATTTGCGTAGTCTATCTTTTTCCTGTTTCGGGAGTTTCGGGAAGCCATGAAATTGTAGAGGAGGCAGTAAGCAATGAAACTTGGGGAAATAGGCTTGTCGGTTTTTTTACAGTAGGAGAATTTACTCAGCTTTTTTCACGTCAAAATATGCTGGCTTTGTTGATCTTCGCTTTTATGACTGGTTTTTCAGTAAGAAAGGCAGGTGAAAAAGGACATCATTTCAAAGCATTCATTGGTTCAGGATATGAAGTAATGAAAGAGTTGTTATTGTTAATCATGAAAGTAGCTCCCATCGGCTTGGGAGCATATTTTGCATATCAGGTAGCTACTCTGGGACCACAGCTTTTCGGATTTTATGCTAAACCGTTGGGATTGTATTATATCGCGGGAATTGTTTATTTTTTCGTCTTTTTTTCTTTGTATGCATTCATGGCAAAAGGTCATAACGGATTCAAAAGCTTCTGGGCTAATGCAGCTTATCCGTCTCTTACTGCTCTGAGCACATGCAGCAGTTTTGCAACAATGCCTGCCAATTTGCAGTCTGCTTCTTATATGAAAATTCCGGATCAGATTTCAAATATTGTTATTCCTATCGGGACAACGCTGCATAAGAACGGTTCGTCAATGTCTTCTATTGTTAAAATTTATATTGCTTTTTTGATCATTGGCAGAGACTTTTTTGACCCTGTCAACTTGCTTTTAGCTTTGGGGATCACTGTTTTTGTGAGTGTTGTTGCAGGTGGTATTCCAAATGGAGGATATATTGGGGAAATGTTGATGATTTCGGTTTATCAGTTACCACAGGAAGCAATTCCTGCTGTGATGATAATAGGAACATTGGTAGATCCTCTCGCAACTGTTCTCAATGCAGTCGGGCAATTGGTAGCTTCTCTTTTTGTAAGCAGATTTGTAAAAGTTTAAATATGATTTATTTTATGAAAATATGAAAAACATTTTATAAAAAAGAGGCTTTCTAATGTAGAAAGCCTCTCTTGGTATGTGTTGTTGTCTGAATTATTTCTTGTAAGGAACGTCTTTAATTCTCGCTTTTTTACCTCTAAGGTCTCTGAAGTAGTAGATTCTTGATCTTCTAACTTTACCTCTTCTGTCAACTTCAATTTTTTGCAAAGCTGGCATGTTGATAGGGAAAACTCTTTCTACCCCTACATCACCAGACATTTTTCTGATGGTAAAAGTTTTTGTAGAACCAGTACCTCTCAATTGGATAACTGTTCCTTTAAAGAACTGAGTTCTTGTTTTTTGTCCTTCTTTAATTTCGTAATACACAGTAATTGTGTCTCCTGCTTTGAATTCAGGGAATTCTTTTTTAGCGATGTACTTGTCTTGTACGTACTTTAATAAATCCATTATTAATTAAAATAAAATGTTAAAGCTAAGCAACTTACACGGTCTTCGTCAGAGGTTGAATAACAGACTGCAAAAATAAAACAAATTTTTCTGTTAACCAATATCTTATACCATATTTTTATTAATTTTTTGTAGAGGTAATCTCGGTGATAAGAAAGACAGTTTTTATTTAATAATTCAAATAAATTAAGTTTTTATCCACACAAAAGAATAATTTTTGCTAAACTATTTTCATGAAAAAACTTTACTTAGTTCTTATTATATTTTGCAGCTCGTTTTTATTTTGTCAGGAGGCAGATTCCGCTGCGGTAATTTCTGAGATAACGATAGATGCTTATAAGAAGCCGGGCAAACTAGTTAATTCAACAAAATCAGTTTCCGTAATCACCAAAAATCTTCTCAATCAGAATACACCAGAACGGGCGCTGGAATCTGTCAATCAGATTCCCGGTGCAAGAATGGAAGAGCGTTCGCCGGGAAGCTACCGTATTTCTCTCAGAGGGAGTACTTTAAGATCTCCTTTCGGAGTAAGAAATGTAAAAGTTTATCTTGACGATTTTATCTTATCAGATGCTTCCGGGAATACTTATTTCAATATAATTTCGCCTGAACTGATTGAAGGTATGGAGATTTTTAAAGGTCCGGAAAGTGGTGATTACGGAGCAGTAACAGGCGGAACAATAATTCTGAATACTAAAAAATCGGAAAGTCTTTCCGTAAATTCTGCTATTGGAAGCTACGGAACATTTAATCAAAGTGCTGTTTTTTCCAGACAGGCCGGGAAACACTTTTTTGAAATTTTTCAGAATTATTATCAGACAGATTCTTACAGAGATCAATCTTCAGTCAGAAGAAAGCAGATTTTTATAAAAGATAATTTTCAATATTCTGAAAAAGGTATTTTAAAAGCAATGGTCATATTCTCAGATCTCAATTACCAGACTCCGGGCGGATTGACTTTGCAACAAATGGAGATCAACAGAAAACAGGCAAGACCTAAAACGGCAGCTCTTCCCGGCGCAGAAGAACAAAATGCAGGAATCAGAAACAAAATGATTTTGGGCGGACTTTCAAATGAATTCAATTTTAATCAGAACTTTTCACATTTCGTCCTCGTTCAGGGTTCTTATGTTGATTTTGAAAATCCTTTTATCACCAATTTTGAGAACCGATTTGAGAAGAATCTGGCATTACGGACACATTTTAATTATGAATATAATTGGGATGCACTTTCTTTAAGCTACCGATTGGGTTTTGAGGGAGGAATAAATGATATTTTTGTTAAAAATTACGATAATAACAAAGGCATTGAAGGAAATCCGCAAAATTTTGATCAGATTAAAAATGCTTCCGGATTTTATTTTATTTCTCAAAGGCTGAATGTGCAGGATAAATTGTTTACCGATATTTCTCTCAGTCTCAATTCCAATTCTTACCAATGGCAAAGATTATTTCCGGAAGCTGAATCAGGAAATGTAAAATTTAGAAATCAATGGCTCCCAAATTTTGGTTTGACTTATGCTTTCACAAAAGGATTTTCAGTTCGGGGTAAAATAGGGAAGGGCAATTCTGCACCAACGAATGAAGAAATAAGGTCTTCTAACCAAGAGTTTAATCAGAATTTGAGTCCGGAATTTGGTTGGAATAAAGAAATCGGAATCAGAAAACAATTGGGGGATTTTCTGTTTGCAGAAGGAAGTTATTTTGATTTCAGGCTGAATGATGCCATTGTGAGAAGGCAAAATGAATCCGGACAGGAATACTTTGTCAATTCGGGCGAGACGGTGCAGAAAGGTTTTGAATTTTTATTAGAGTCTAAAAATTTCAGTCTTAAAAATGATTTTTTCAGTCATTTTAAGTTCAGATTTTCGGGAAGCTTTTATGATTTTAAGTTTAAAAATTATCAGCATAATGAAAATAATTTTTCAGGAAATGATTTGACCGGAGTTCCCGCAACTGCCATCAACAGTTTGCTTAATTTCACTTTTTTTAAAAAACTGAATATTGATTATTCTCATTTTTATACTTCAAAAATACCTTTGAATGATGCTAATTCTGTCTGGTCTGAATCTAATTTGATTGCAAACATTCAGTTCAGATTTCCGTTGAATTTTGAGAAAACCAAAGTTGGCTTATATCTTCAGATTCAAAATTTATATAATGAGGATTTTGTTTTAGGTTTTGACATCAATGCTTTTGGAAACCGTTATTATAACCCTGCAGCCAAAAGAAATTTTATTTTGGGAGCGAAAGTTGACTTTTAAGTTAAAAGGATTGTTTTGAAAGAATGTTGTTTACGATCATTTCTGCATGGATTCTGGAGTTTTCGATGAACCACAAATGGGTGTCCTTTCCACCGCATACAACGCCCGCTAAATACAGATCAGGAATATTGGTTTCCATTGTTTCAGGATTGTATGTCGGGTTCAGACATTCTCCTTTCAGTTCGATTCCGGAATTTTTCAGGAAATCAAAGTCAGGAAGATAGCCCGTCATGGCGAGAACGAAGTCATTTTCAATTTCGTTGATAGTTCCGGCAGCATCTTTAAAAATAACGGAATTTTCTTTAATTTCGGTTAATTCAGCATTGAAAAAAGCTTTAACAGATCCTTCTGCGATCCTGTTTTCAATATCTGGTTTTACCCAGTATTTAACATTATCAGAAATTGCCGGACTGCGAATGATCATGGTTACATCTGCACCTTTTCTATAGGTTTCCAAAGCAGCATCTACAGAAGAATTGCTTGATCCTACAACTACAATTTTTTGTCTCGCATAAGGATAAGGCTCAGTATAGTAATGTTTTACCTTTGGGAGTTGTTCTCCCGGAATATTCATAAGATTCGGAATATCATAAAATCCGGTCGCAATGATCACATTTTTAGCAAAATACTGAGATTTTGAAGTTTTAACATGAAAAATTTCTTCATTTTTAGAGACCTGTATCACCTTTTCATAAAGCCTGATGTTGATATTTTTCTGTCTTGCTATTCCCTGATAATACTCAAGCGCTTCCTGTCGTCCGGGTTTTGGAGCTGCTGAAATGAAAGGAATTTCTGCTATTTCGAGTTTATCGGCAGTAGAAAAAAACTTCATGTAAAGAGGATAATTGTATAATGAGTTTACGATTGTTCCTTTTTCTATAATTACATAGGTGAGCTTTTTCTTTTCAGCTTCCAAGGCACAATTCAGACCGATGGGCCCGGCTCCGATGATGAGAATGTCTACAATTTCCATATACAAATTTACAAAATCAAAAATTCCCGGTGATTACTCTGCAGAGTCTTTAGAGCAACTCGGCATTAGTTTTGATTTTATCGGATAAATTTTTACTAATTATCCGCAAATTGTCATTATTGAAAAAAACGTTGTGTTCTTTGCTGAGTGAACGCTTGTGCGGACTCAAAAAACAGTTAGTAGTCAAGAAAATCTTTGCGGATCTTAGTGTTAAATTAAGCATTATGAGTAATAACGTAGAATCAAAAATTTTTTACTTATGAAACATTTTTTTGTCATATTTATAATGATTTTTTTTATTTCATGTGAAAAAAAAGTAAGCGAAAATCCTCCAGTTTTGTCTGATACAGTCAAAAAGGCTGAAGAAAAAACAGAAACTGATCAGCAATCATTTTCTAAAGAAGTGATATTAAAGAAAATGAATGATAATTTGCTTCAGGCAATCAAGCTGGGTAATTATGGAACCTTTTCAGATTACATTCATCCGGAAAAAGGAGTAAGATTTTCTATGTACGCCTTTGTCAACAGAAATGAAGACAAGCATTTCTCCAAAGCAGATTTTCAGAAATACTTTCCTGCTAAAACATTATTTACATGGGGATCCCGTGATGGAACTGGTGAAATTTATCAGGCGACCATTGATAATTATTTTAAAAAATGGGTCTTCAAAAAAGACTTTACACAATCGAAATACTCATTCAATACATTTCATGGAAACGGAAATTCTCTGAATAATCTCAAAGAAATTTATCCTGATGCTGATTTCACAGAAAATTACATTGCAGGTTCGGAAAAATACAGCGGTATGGATTGGAACTCACTCCGTTTTGTTTTTGAGAAATTTGAGGGCAAATATTATCTGGTTGCTGTGATTAATGATGAATGGACGATATAAATAATTGTCATTCAGCATTAAGAATTTAATTTAAATTATAATTTAACGGAAACTTTTGTAATTACTAAATGAAACTTAAAAGAATAATTAAAGAAGAAGATTCGTGTAAAGTTTATTTTTATTAAGAAAAAAGATTAATATAGCCCAAAGTGGCTAATAAAGAAGAGTTTACAAGAACCGAAAGTGCTATCGGTAACGATTTAGTAATGGTGCTTACTGC
>VFQP010004295.1_pt1 | contig 13405 bp, 15 predicted proteins | sample 3512351 | NCBI WGS metagenome assembly VFQP01 (sample SAMN10412372, study PRJNA504923) | tailings metagenome | isolation source: Relicate 1 Philex TSF1 revegetated site | place: Philippines: Tuba, Benguet | collected 2017-08-29 | reverse complement strand
AGCACATACACCGCAACACCCACCCCATCGCGCTGCGTGCACATCGGCAGCGCCGCACGACCGCAGCTACTGCTGCTGCTCCACGCCGTGCGCGCCGTCGTGCTAGAGCAAGAGATGCGTGGCCACCCAAGGTTCCCCACGGCAGGTACAGGGCGACACGCGCTTGCCGTGAAGTAGCTGAAGAGCAGGTTCTGGTGCGCCAGCGGGAGGCCCAGCAGCCGGTTGAGGAACACGCGCACGTCGCCCCCGTGCTTGCCGCCCGCAGAGCTCGCTGCGGCAGCGCGCAGACGCATGCAAGGCGAGCAAAAGCCACGGTTCCCCTCTCGCAGCCCTCGCCCTGCCGTCCATGCCCTCGCTCTGGCCCGGTGAACTCTGCTCTGCAGCTCGCGCCCACAACCGCGCCGACGAAGCCCGCCACGGAATCCCAGCACTCACACTTGTCGCCGGCGCCCGCCGAGGCCATGCCGTCCCGTGCCGCCGCCAGGTCCGTGTCCTCGGCCACCGTGTCGCCGCGCCCGCGCCCGCCGCCGCCGCCGGCCACGTCCACGCCCATGATGTCCACGTACACGCGGAGCTGCGCGGCACCGTGGCAAGCCCCAGCACGACCGCCAATGTGATTGTCTGCCGGTCGTGGTCGTGGACGGACGCCCCAAGGCGTGCAGTGAACGCAGAGCGGCTCTGCCAGGCACGCAGTGGGCGAGAGCAGGCGACAGCCGAAGGCGCGCACCTGCTGGTGCAGCGAGAGCACGGCCTGCGTGCGGAGGTGCGGGTCCGCCACGTCCGCCAGCTTCTCCGCCTCCTCGTCCTGCGCGCATGGTCAGGGCACAGGCCAGGGCTGCGCGCGGCAGTTCGAGACACACGCACGGCGGATCCGCGCCTGGCTGTGTCAGCGTGGCGCGCGCTACGGGGGGTGGCTTGACAGGACGCCCGCTGACAAAGACACCGCAGCAGCAGCGCCAGAAGGCCCAGAAGGCTGCTGCTGCGACTCACGTCCATGTCGTATCGCCCCGTCTGCTCCTTGATCTGCTCCTTGCGAACGGCGGCGAACGGCACGCCCTGCAGAGCACAAACCCACGCCACACGCCATGGCCCTACGCACACATGCCATGAACGGGCGGCCCGCGCCGCGGCAGGGTACCAGCTCAAGCAGAACAGGAGCTCTGCAGAACACGGCCACCCGGCGGGCGGGGGAAGATTTGGAGACCGTGGGCCGTTCAGCGCACCACGGGCAGCTCGGAGGACTGCGACACGATGGCGTCGTACATCTTGCGGAGCGAGCGGCGGCCCAGCGGCGAGTCAAAGTTCTGCTCCGACAGGTCGATGCCTGCAGCATCGACATCAAGGGTCAGGGCAGCGAGCAAGCAACACACGACAGCAAGCAGAGCGGCGCGCAAGGTAAGGGAGCATGTGGAACGGGTGTGGCGGCGCCCAGGGGAAGCCGCGTGCTGTGCGTGCTGAGCGTGCTGTGCCTGGGGGCGCACCCGAGGCGGCGCGGCGGTCGCCGCGCGTGAGCGCGCCCAGGCTCTGCAGTCGGCGCGCGACGGCGGCGGCGAAGCGCTTCTCGCCGCCCACGCGCGTGCTCATGAGCCTGCGGCCGCACACACGAGAGGCAAACCACGCGAGGTGGGCGCGGCCCTGCTCGCGCCCCAACGCTCCTGAGCGTGACGATGCCTGATCACTCGTGCTGTCCCAAAGGCAATCCTTTGGTTGCACACACACGTGCAGGAGCGGAGCGCTCACTTGTCTGGGCCCTGAAACACGTGCAGGAGCAGTGTGGAGCAAGCGAACGGCGCGCTCACTTGTAGATGGGCCCGGACACCTGGTTGGAGCGGTGCGTGCGGCCCAGCTGCTGGATGGCCTTGTCCGCCGACCACGGCAGCTCAATGGTGATGTGCAGCCGCCGGCGCTGCGTGCGCATGAGCACACACGAGTGATGGAGCGGCGTGAGCAGGAAGCAGGGCGGGAGTCAAGGGCGGGATGCCGCCGTGTGAGGCAGCGGGGTGTGCCTGTCGCAGCCTCCTCAGCGCCACAGAGGGAAGGACAAAGCGGAGGGATGGCTCAGCGTGCACAGCGCGACGCACAGCACGCGCAGCATGCTCAGCACGGCTTCGCACCTGGTTCTTGGCGGTCCTCGAGGCGTGCAGTGAGATGCCCGTGGAGGCCGCGTCGCTGATGATGGCCACGTTACGCTTGCCCGCCATGAAGAGGTCCTTCTCAACCACTGCATCAGGACAGGCAGCGGGCGCACGAGGTGAGGCACGAACGCCCCCATGGCACCTTTGGCCGCCTCCACACCGCCGACGGAAATGCCCTGCCACAAAGCGTAGCCTGCCTCACACCTCTGGCCTACTACTGCCTTGCTGCACGCGCCGAAACGAGTGTCTTCACACCGTCAAAGCAAGCGTTCAAGCCAGGGCCAGGGGTTGCAAGGGGGGCCGTGCAAACGCAAGCAAGCAGAGGAGGGCAGGTCACTGCTCACCGTTGAGCGAGTCCATCTCGGCCGAGTCGGGAACCGCCCGCAGCTCGTACACGTACTCGAACGCGCCGCTGGGCCGGACGCGCCGCACGATGCGCCCCTTGCGCCCCGTCATCTCCGCCACCTGCCGGCGCAGCAGCCACCGCATGACGCACGCGCACTCAGTCGCGCTGAGTTGATGCAATCGCAGAGGGAGGGCGGCGCCAAGCCATCGGCCTGCGCGCGGCTCAGCGCAGCAGGGCCACATTCTCGAGCTGCCTGCCCGCGCCCCCAAAGCGGGGCGTTGGGCGCCGGCGTTGCACACACCTGCGAGGGCCCGCCGAGGCGTCCCAACAGATGCAAACGCCAAGCGCACCTGCGAGGGCCCGCCGAGGTGGTCGAGGATCTCGTCCAGGAAGTTGGGCGGAAGCTGCAGCTGCCCGATGGCCTCCAGCAGCTCCTGGCGCATCTCAACGCACTCGGGCACCTCACGCAGCTGCCCTGGCTGCTGCTGCTGCTGCGCCGGCGCCTGCGACGACGAGCCCGCCCCTTCGCCGCCGCCGCTGCTTCCGCCACCACCGCCCTTGCCGCCTGCACCATGCAGCACGCGTGGCCGCCGCCCAGCACGCACACCTCAGCTGCTGCAATCCGGGGCGCTCCGGCAGACGCGGAGGATGCAGGCACGGGCAGCGTGCGCGAGGGAGGAGCGGCGGCAGGGACCCGAAAAGGCGACCCACCTGAGGGCTGGTGCGAGTGGATGGGCAGGTGGTCGAGCACGAAGCGGCGCAGCACCTCGCGCGTGGTGCTGACGAAGCCCTTGACGGGCCCGGGCTCCGACACGCCCATGGACGCGTCCGCCGCCTCGCCTGCGGCGGCAGAACACCACCACGTCCACGCCGTCCTGGTTTGGGAGCACCGCAGAGGCGTGGTGTAGCAGCACGACGCAGCAGGGACGCGCCTCCCAGCGCCAGGCGCATTGCTTCGCACGTCAGGCTCATCAGGCGACTGGTTTCTCTGAGGGTCGCGGGGACGGGGCGCACCGGTGGTCTGGAGGCCGATGACGACGGCGAAGCCCGCCTCCAGCGCCTCCTTGGCCTCCCGCACCACCGTCGGCACCTGCCAAGCACGCCAAGCACGGCCAGCGCGCACAGCACCTCTGAGCTATCGAGAACGTCCACAAGGCGTGCGCCCGGCGACGCCACACGCGACCTGGCAAGTCCACGCCCACGCGTTTCTGCCGTGCCCCTGAGCACGGCGGAAAGCAAGCCAGGCAGGCAGGGCTCACCTTGAGGCTGACGCAGAGGAGCTTGAAGAAGCGTTGCTGTGCGGACCAAAAGACCCTCCACACCTCCTGGCCCGGCGTCTGCGTGAGCGCCTGCGCCGTGGTGAGGTGCGCGCGCACGCGCCGCCAGCACTCGACCGCCGCGTCGTACGTGGCCACCTGCACGTGCGTGAGGGCACCACGACGAGCAGAGTGAGTGCGCGCTGCTGATGCTTCGTTGATGCCCTAGCACCTCAGTGCGCTAGCGCCGTGACGCCCTGGCGACGCATCAGTGGGGCTGCTTGCCTGCTCAGGCGTGAGCTCGGCCTCCATCTCGAAGAACTCGGCGTCTCGGAAAGAGAGCCCCCGCGCCACGTACTTGCCCTCCGCCTGGGCACGCGCACGCGCCACGCACACGTGAACACGGTTGTTGACTTTGGCTCCACGCGCCGCTGATCCCCCCCAAGTGCACTGCCGCAACGTGGCGGGCCGCTCTGCCAGCACAAGCGGGCGGGCGAGCGGCGCCGCGGCAGCGGGCACGCAAACCATGCCGCTGCGGCGCGCGTGCAGGCAGCGCCGGCGCAGCGGGCATACCAGCAACGCCGCCGCAGGCGGGCGCACCTTGAGTTCCATGGCCAGCATCTCCAGGAAGCTCACGCCGCGCTTCTTCATCGCGTCGAGGAACCTGCGCCTCGCAACACGCGTGTGGGCGACGGGAGAGCGCACCCGGGAGCGTACAGGGGTGGGGTGGGCCATTTCGACAGCGCCGCTGCTGAGCGGCGATGCAGGCGTCGGCGCAGGGGACTCACGCGCTGAAGTCCTTGAACGCCGTGCCGACGCCCCACAGGCCCATCCGGCTGAGGTACGCCATGTGCCCCACCTGCACAGCACGCATAGCACGCGTCGCGTCGCCGCCGCCGAGCGCGTGCGCCGCCGCCACGTCCTCAGGGCATGGCACCCGTGGCTGAACGGCACCAGGGAGCAGCGGCGGCGAGCAAGGCGTGATGCCGCGCCGCCCTCTCCCCGCAATGTGCAGTGCACCTCGCCACTGACGCAGCCTGTAGCCCGTCCCGTCAAGATGTGCGGGCGAGATGTGCGCGCGTTCCGCCCAGCCCCTCCCCGCGTGTGAGGTGCGTGCGATGCACACCTCGCTGACGCCCGTGGCGGAGCAGTAGAGCACGCGCGCGGCGGGCAGCTTCTCCTGCAGCGCCAGCACCGCCAGCGCCATCTTGGTCGACTGCCCCTCCTTGCCGGGCACAAAGCTCTTGGCCTTGTGCGCCTCGTCAAACACCAGGCAGCCGTCGAAACCCGGGCCGCACCAATCCAGCACCTGCGCGCAACAAGCAGCCGCGCGGTGTGTGGGGGCCGCACGGTGCGTGGGGGGCCGCGCTCGGTTCGCTGCGCGCACTTCCTGGGGCAGCGCACGACGACCTCGCCGGCGTGCCCGCGCCCGCCGCAGGCAGGGCTCCCAGTGGCGGAGGTCGCATCGCTGGCAGGCAGGCCACCGTCGTGGCCGCCCCGCCGCCCGCCAGCCCCATTGCCAACGGCCACCGCCCCAAGCAGCCAAGGGGTTCGCTAGCGCTGCCCACCCTGGAGAGACAGCGGGCGCAGGAAGGCCGCCCCTTGTGCGCGCACCTGCTGCAGCCGCGAGCGCCCGCCGACGTTGGAGATGAGCGACGAGTAGGTGAGGAAGAGCACGCCCGTCTTGAGCTCCTCCGACAGGCCAAACGCCTTGGTGCCCTTGTCCAGGCCCTGCGCGGCCGCAGGCGAGCGCAAGCACAAGAACGCAGGAGGCACGCCCCTTGGTGTGCGGTACGTGCGCACGCCGAGGGAGGGCCTTCCTCCTGCCTCTGCCCCCGCCAGCAGGCTGCAAAGCGTGCGCGCGCTCCGGGCGCGTTTGGCGCATGCACGAAGGGGCGGCGCACTGCCGTGGCAGGGCGGCGCGCGGCAACCGCGGGGAAGAGTGGCAGCAGGGATGGCGGGGGACGGGGAGTGCGGGCCAGGCAGCGTGGTGCCGGGCCGCTGCTGGCGCGGCGGGCGCACCTGCAGCCGGTCCTGCCTCATTCCAGCGTGGGCACCCGCCATGCTCACGCCCCTCACAAGGTCGGCCCCCCAAAGGCACCCCCCCCCTGAAAGGCATCCCCTTTCCCCTTTCTCTGGTCCCCCCGCAAAGGCACCTGCACGTTGGCGATGACGGTGATGTGGCAGCCCAGGTCGCGCAGGTCCCGCTCGGCGTCCAGCCTCAGGTCCGACGAGATAGACACCCACACGTGCTTCCTGCACGCCCACGAGGAGTTGGGCACCCGCACTGTGCTTCATGCACGCCCGCGACGATTGTGAGGAAGGGCGCATCAGGCTCCCTCCCGCTGACGTCGCGCTGCGTTCGCAGGCGGCGCGGGCCCAACGAGAGGTCGGAGGTCGACCCACGCACACAATCCCTGCCTGCTAGCGCTGCAGCCGCGCTGCTGCGCGGCAACGGGCCAGGCGGCGGCGCACCGGTCCCGAGCACGCGTGCCACCAAACAGGTGCGCCGGGCCCGAGCACCACGCACTTGCGGCCTCGGATGTAGTTGTCCAGGATGACGCCGGCGATCTGGCGGCCCTTGCCCACGCCCGCGCCGTCACCGATGAAGAAGCCGGCGCCTGCGCGACACAACGTGCCAGGCGACCCGCGCGGGCGGTCACCCCCCTCCCCCACGACCCCCAGGGACCCCCAAGCATGCATGCCGCCCCGGCCACGCCGTCCGCGTGCGATTCGTCGGTCGCTGGCCATGCTGCTGCGCCGCCCAACCCGCGGCGTGCTCAAACGCGCGCTCACGCTGGCCCGTTGGGAGGATGCTCTGGTGCTTGGTGCATGCGTAGAGCACGCCTTCGAGCTGCAGGCTGCTCAGCTTGCCCGACGCGACCAGCTCCGGGGGCAGCGCTTCGAGCAGGGGGTACGAAGACGGCGGCAGCGGCACCGACCTGCGGCCCCGAGCGCAAAACGGGACATCACAAGCTGCGGGAGGCATGCGGGTGCGCCTGGCACGACCGCTGCGGCGCCGATTGCAGCAACAGGGCCCAGTGCCAGTGCGAACGCGCAGCACGCTGAGCACGTGTGCGGCGCCGCTGCTGCTGCTCCGCTCACGATAAGGACGTTGCTTCTGCGACATCTCCTGGGTGCGGGCAGCCCCACTCCCTTGCGCTTGAGCGGCAGACGTAGGACGAGAAGACGGAAGTGCTCTCGCCGCCCGCTTCGCCTCCGTCCACGGCCTCTCCGACCTCTGCCATTTCACTCTAACCTCGCGGTGCGCTCTAAGCTAGGCTCTGCGCTGCGCCCAGTTCGCTGCTTCCGCACACCGACGCGCAGGCCCTGTTTGGGAGTATGCAGATCACTGTTCGTGTTGAGAGGCTGCGAGGACTCAGCAGCGCAGCGAGATGCACCCCACGCAATCGATGGCGCACAGATCTGCGCCCAGCGCGTCGGGCCAGCGAGCGTGGCCGCACGCTCGGCAAGCTCCAGGGTTGTGCCCCGTCGTGTGCAGGCAGCAGCGGCGATCGCAGCCGTGTCGCCTTTGGCGGCCAGTGGCGGTCTGCGCCGCGCTGCCTCAGGAGCAGCCGCTCCCCCCGACCAACTCTGCGGAAGCACCGCCGCAGCAAGCCGGGAGCAGCAGCACCGCCAGCACTTCAGCAGTGGGCAGCAGAGACAGAGACAGCGCGGCGGTGGCGGCGGCTCGGGCGCGGAGGCAGCAGCGGCTGGCGCAAAAGGCGGCCGAGGCGCGGCAGGAGGCGCCGCAGCAGGGCGGCCTCCCGCTGCCGGCGCTGCTAGCCGCCGGCGCCGTGGCAGGCGCGGGGGCTGGCGTGCTGGCGTTCCGGAACTGGCACCTGCTCGGCAGCAGAGCCCAGGAGCTGCTCGAGGGCGTCAGCCTCAAGCTGGAAAAAGTGGTGCGCCGTCAGCGTCCGCCCCAGGGGGGCCGGGGCCGATTCATCGCTGCTCTCCAAGGGCTCAGAGTGTCGTGTTGAGTGCGTGGGGGCTGTGGGTGTGAGCAGCACTGGAAGACTTCGTTGGCGAGGGCTGGCTGGTGATCGCGCGCGTTTGGCGCAGGTGGGCGGCGGCGGGGCCGGCAAGGGCAGCACGGCGGCGGCGGCCAGCATGGCGGGCCTGGCGGCGGCGGCGGCGGGCGCGCCGACGGCCGGCGCGTCGCAGAAGCAACTGCAGCGCAGCGCCGTGGCGCGGCTCAACGACTTTTCGGACAAGCTCCGCAACATGCCCTCGGTGGACCTCGCCGCGCAGGTCAGGCCAGGAGATTTACATGGGCCTTTACCTGAAGAGGAAACCTGCAGCCGCTCACACTGCGCTGCGGTCGGAGCACGCAGCTGCCACGCTCCCCTCCACCGGGAGAGCTCCACGCGGCCAGGCGCATGCCAGCCCGCTCGCACGCGCCCACCGCGCGCTCATCTGCTTGCCAGAGAGCCTGGCTGCGTGTACCAGATGTCAGAGCTCGACGCACACACGCGCGCTTTTGCGCAGAACCTGGGCGAGGAGGGCACGGCGTACCTTGTGGAGGCCTTGGCCTTCAACAACACGTGCCTGGCGCTAGACCTGAGCAACAACGGCATCGGGCGGCTGGGCACGGCGGCGCTCTGCCAGGTGCTGCCCACGTGCGGGCTGCAGACGCTGGTGCTGGCGACCAACAGCGTGGGCGACGACGGCTCCGAGCTGCTGGCAAAGACGCTCTCGGGTGAGGGGGGACGCCGCGAGTGCGGTCTTGGGTGCGCCGGGCAACAGGGGCTGTGCCTTGGGGTGGTGCGCAGCAGCACGGCGACACACGCAGCACGGCTGGCGCGCGATGGCCGCACGCGTCTGATCTGCACAGCGCACGCATCGGCGGAGAGACGCGCGCGCCAAAGCCGCGGCCCAGAGGCGTGTGCCGGCTTTGGCTCTTTGCCTTGGGCATATTGAGCACACCGTGGGGCGCGTGCCGCCTCCCGCTGCCGCAGGCAACCGCCTGCTGCTCTCGCTCAACCTGGCCCAGAACGGCGTGGGCGACCGCGGCGCCACGGCGCTGGCCGAGGGCCTCAAGCTCAACACCACGCTCATGAAGCTGGACCTGGCCGGCAACGCCATCGACGTCGACGGAGCAAGTGAGCGCCTCTGCCTACGCGCCGAGTGCCACGCGCTCAGCCATTCTTATCCGCGCGGGCCATTGCCACCCAGGCTTGCGCTTTCGCCTGCCGCCAGCTGGGTGCACGACCGCGCCGCCCGCGCTGCGCCGCCGCACGCCCAACGCGCGGACGCTCCGCGCAGAGGGCGGCTGCGTCGCGCGTGCGTGCTGCGCCGCACGCCGCCGCACGCCTCGCGTGAGCGTGCGCCGTGCCGTGCTCGTCGCGCGCAGAGGCGCTGGCCGAGGCGGTGGCGGGCAGCCAGTCGCTGCTGAGCCTGAGCCTCAGCGACAACTACCTGGGCGAGGCGGGCGCGCTGGCGCTGGCCGAGGCGCTGGCCGCCAACAAGACCATCAAGGAGCTCTACCTGCGCGGCAACGAGATGGGCGACAAGGGCGTGCAGGCCATCTGCGAGGCGCTGCAGGCGAGTCCTCCCGCGTTTGCTTTTGGGGGCTTGTCGAGGCCGTTTTCGCGCCGCGAGCGTGTGTGGCGGCCACACACCAGCTCTCGGCGGGTGTGCTGCGGCGCTTGCTGCCGCGTCGGTGCGTCCGCAGGGGCGCGACTGCGACGTGTACGTGCTGGACCTGGGCAACAACAGCATGTCGGACCAGGCGACGGGCGCCGTGGCGCGGCTGCTGCACGGCAAGCGCTCGCTCAAGGAGCTCAACCTCTACATGAACGACATCGGAGACCACGGCATGAGCAAGGTGTGTGCGCGAGGCCTGTGGTCCACCCTGGGCCTGGGTCCCCGCGTCCTCAGCGGGCAGTAGCACGCGGTGACGTCATCGTTGCATGCCTTCAGCTGCGTCCAGCGCTTGGCTGGTGCTGCCGAGGCCCCGCCGCCCGCCGCCCCACCCTGCAATGGAGGCGTCGGCCGAATCGGTGCACCGCCGCGTTGCCACCGCCCGTGCTCGCGCGCTCGCTCGCCCGCAGCTGTCGCTGGCGCTGGGGGAGAACAAGGCGCTGGCGGCGCTGGACCTGGGCGGCAACGCGCTGGGCCCGGCGGGCGCCAAGGCGCTGGCGGGCGGGCTCCGGGGGCACCCTACGCTGCGGCGGCTGGAGCTGGGCTACAACCCGCTGGGGCCCGAGGGTGCGCAGGCCGTCATTGACATTGTCAAGTTCGACCTCAAGGTGAGAAGGGAGGGAGGCGTCGGCAAAACGTTTGACGAGAGGTGAGGCGGAGGACAGAGTGTCAAAGTCGAGGGGAGCAGCGCCAAGGACGGTCCTAAGGTGAGGTGGGAGGCAGGGAATCTGGGGCGTGGACGTGGCGGCGTGCGGAACAACGGCAGTCGCCGGTGAGCGCGCCGTGCGCGCTCGTCTTGCGTGCCGCCCTGACCCAGCCTGCTGCCGCCGCGTGCTTGCCGCCGCGCGCAGCTGGACAGCCTCAAGATGGGGTGGTGCAAGCTGGGCGCTCAGGGCGCGCGCTCCGTGTCGGACCTGCTGCTCATGACGAGCACGCTGCGCGCGCTGGACCTGCGCGGCAACGCGCTGGGCAACGACGGCGCCATCATCGTCTCGCGCGGGCTGCGCAACGCCGACGGCAAGCGGCTCGCCGAGCTGGACCTTGGCTACAACGAAATCAAGGACGAGGGCGCCTGCGCGCTGGCGCAGGTCAGGCTTTGGTTGTGCACTCTTGATGCCTGTGCCGCGCTGCGCGTCTGCCTGACCTGAGGCCCGGGTGGTGGTGCGGGCGGGGCGTGTGCAGCAGCGGGGCGCGAGCGGGAGGACGGGACACCCCGGTGGGGCTTGGGAGTTGGACTGAGTTCCTGGCACTGCATGCAGGCCAGTGAGCCTGGCCTGGTGGCTGTTTGGAGCGCAGGCGCTCAAGGCCAACGCCGAGGGCGCGCCGACGGACCTCAAGCTCAACTCCAACTACATCACGCGCTTTGGCCAGGTGGCGCTCAGCGAGGCGGTGGACATGGTGTACGAGATGGCGGGCGGCAAGATGACCACCGTGCACTTTTGAGGGGCCTGGCTGCTGTCGCGGAAGAGCGGCGTTGCGGTGCATACGCACGGATGCAACTGGGCCTGCGCTCGATGATGGTGATGAAGAGCTCCCGGATGATGGGCCAGCGCTCGGCCTCGAAGGCCCCCGTGCGGTGGGGCACCCAACCCTGCGCACTACAGCGCCTGCTCACGGCCGCCAAGCGCCTGGTCCACCAGGGAGTGCATTGTCAATCGGCTCCACGCTGCTGGCGTGCCAGGTTGCGTGGGCCGAGCGAGAGTCTGATCGTGAGCAAGTCGTGTGAGTGCGCCTGCCGTTGTTTCGTGCCGGGTGCGGCGCAGCGCTTGCACGAAGAGCGCTCGCACAATCCAGGCAGCGCGAGGACGACCCGTGCTCCCTGCCCGCACTGCTCGTCGACGCGGCGTGGATGCGCAGCAGTTTCTCGGGCCGCCTCCAGCGCAGAGAGGGGTGCCGCCAGAGCACCCCTCTGGCGGTTAAGGTTTTCTGCAAGCTCTCGCAGCACTCAGCTCACACATTGCAGCGATGAAACCGCACAACATAGCACTCACCGCGGCCCTGCTGCTCCTGTGCGCGGCGCTGGCGCCAGAGGGGTGCCTCGCCCGCGGCAGCGGCGGCGGCGGCGGCGGCGGTGGACGCAGGAGAAGGTCCGCAATGCTCTGAGCTCGCCGAGATGTAGGCCATGCCGTCACCGCTGCTGGGCCACGCCGTCACTGCAGCGACCCACGCGCCTCGCCCCGCGGTTCCTGCTTGCTCCCCGGCCGCAGGAGACGGCCCAGCAGCTCTTCGTGGGCCAGCGCGGCGTGGCGGACGGGCTGGCAGAACCCGGGCTTCGTGGGCACCGCCACGTTCTACAAGACGTCGCCCTACTTCCTCGCCCAAAGCATTGCCTGGCACCCCACCTGGGTGAGCGCCTACCCGGCGGGCTACCTGTTCTACCGCGACGACTTTGGCCACCGGGAGCGGCCCACCACGGGCCAGGGGCTCATCTTCCTCTCCAGCATCTACATTCTCTACCCGGGCGGGGTGAGTGCAGTTGCTTGGCGCTGAGCGACCTGCCGTGAAGCGATGCACGCTCACCTGCAAACCAGAGGGGTGCCGCCGCTGCGCTTGGTTCCGGCGCGCGCAGGTGCAGGAGCAGTGCAACATCACGGACGGGTCCGACCCCTTCCCTCCGCCCCCCGAGTCCCCGCCGCCGCCGTCACCCCGCCCTCCCCCACCCCCAAGGCCGCCCAGGCCGCCCCCGCTCTTCTCCTCCTTCTCCAGCTCTCCCCCGCCCAGCCCCTACCCGCCCCGCCCGCCCCCCATGCCTTCGCCCCCGCCCTACCCGCCCCCCTCGCCGCCTCCCGAGCCGCCCGAGCCCGCCCTCCCCGAGGACCTCGACGTGCAGGACGTCCTCAGCAGGCGCTACGCCAACTTCGACCAGCTCAACGCCACGCTCTTTGACGAGGCCGGCTACTGGATCACCTACTGCTACATGGCCGTGCCTGGTGACCTCGCTCCGCCCCAGCCGTACACGAGGGCACCCACGGGCTCAGGTGGGAATGGCGCTTCCACGCCGGCGGCGTCGGCGCTGGCAGTGGCGGTGGCGGTGGTGGCGGCGGTTGCGATGGCGCTGGGCAACCTGGCCGGTGGAGGTTTTGCTGCGTTGTGAGAGGACGCCGCGTTCAACGCCTCGGACCGCACTGGCTTGTCGGGCAGGGCGCTCGTCGTCATCACTGCGTTGGGCACACTGCCGGCGGACCGCAGTGTTGCATGTGGGGCTGGGCGCTGGTCACTGATTCGGGTGCACTGCTGCCGGCGGACCTGTTTGGAGGCTTGGGGCAACTACAAATGGGGCGAAAGGGCGTGCATCATCGCCCGCGTGCATGCGCACTTCATCCTGGCCCCCTGGCACTGCGCACCGCCATCATCTGCAGCACACTGCTTCTGGAGGCTTTCCTGGCTGCTTGCATGCATAACAGGGGGTCCGAGTGGCCCCTGCGCAGGACGGGTTCCCGCGCCGGCGCCGACACGAGCGCGCACGTTTTTGGTTGCGAGTCCTGGCCTGACGTCCATGCTCCTGCACACAGGCTTTTGTCGTGCAGCAGGATGCGGGTCTTTTTATGATGCGCTCACACTGAGGGACGTGGTTCCTGGCCCGCGTCGGGATGTACGGCCTTATCAGGCGACATCGCGCGGACCGCGACGCCTGCGTGCCGCCTGCTTGTGGGCTGGCCTTGTTGCTTGACCGTCCGACGACCATCCTGCCTTGCTCAGGCACCTGCCGCTGTGCTCTCGCGTTGCGCTGTGGGGGCCTGGTGCGGTGTGTGAGCGCGGTCGCGGCACCGAGTGCAAGGGCCACCACCTGGCGCACGGCCCACTGATGAAGGTGGTGACGATGAGCACACACTGCTGCCGCTGATGGCAGTGCCGCTCCCCTCCTCCCACCTCCCCTCCTCCCTCTCCTTGACGCTGCTGCTCAGGGGCACCAAACCCTCGTGTCTCCACAGCTCGGCCCCCACAGCACGCAGCGAGATGCGAGAACGCATCGTGCACACACACACACACACAGCAAGTCGACCGCATCGCCCCCACGCAGCACC
>VFQP010004294.1_pt1 | contig 13415 bp, 15 predicted proteins | sample 3512351 | NCBI WGS metagenome assembly VFQP01 (sample SAMN10412372, study PRJNA504923) | tailings metagenome | isolation source: Relicate 1 Philex TSF1 revegetated site | place: Philippines: Tuba, Benguet | collected 2017-08-29 | reverse complement strand
GGATGCCGTCCTAGGCGTCCGCTTCGTCGACGACCCCTATCAAGGCGCAGCCGTCTACGCCGACGCCAACGCGCGCGTCTCTCGCATCGTAGAAAAGCCCCCCATCGGCACCTCAACGACAAACTGGAACAGCGCCGGCGTCTACGCTTTCGGCCCCAGCCTCTTTGCGGAACTCGCCCGCGTCCCCCTAAGCCCACGCGGCGAATACGAACTCACCTCCGCCATCACGCAGCTTCTGGACCAGGGCGCAAACATCGTCCTCCACTCCCTAAGCGGCGACTGGCTAGACGTAGGCCGCCCCGAAGACCTGGAACGCGCCCGCGCACTCACCCGCTAACGTAGGACGGTCTTCGCGACGCTCTGATTATCAAACTCATCCGTCACGCGCACGGCAACGGTAGTCTCCCCCGCGGGCTTATCCAACGTCAACGCAAAATCCAGCTCCTTGGAATCCGCCAGCCGCGCCGTAGGCTCCACCAGCGTCCAATCGCCACCGTTCACACTGACCTCCGCCTTCGTCACCACGCTCAAAGCATCCGCCGCCTGAAAGCGCACCTGCAACTTCCCGCCATTCGCCGAGCCAGCCAGCCCCCGAATCACCGGAGAGGTATTGTCGATCAGGAAGTAAGGACTCACCTGCGCAGCCGTCAGCCCCAAACCCTTCGCGTTATCCGGTTGATCTGTCGCCGTGACGCGAATCTGATAGCGGCCATCGGCAAAGGCCGTCGCGTCATAGCTGTAATAACGCTCCCGCACTTTGTCCTTGAGCAACTTCCAAGTCTGCTCGTTCTCGCCTTTGATCTCCACGCTGTACTCCAGCGTGTCGCCGTTATCGTCCACCGCCTGCCAACGCACGCCAATCATCCCGCGCGCATAAGTCAATGCCGGGCTCGTCGTCGTATCGATCACCGGCGAAGTCGACGCCGCGCTCGGCTTGCCAATCGGCGGCAAGGTCATCGTCTGCGCAATCGTGGCAATCGTAGTCGGCGGCGCCGGGAAACGATAATTCGCCGCCGTCGGCTCCACGATGTCCACGCGCGGCGCCAGGTTCTTCGGCAAATACGCCACGTCCACTTGGCTCAACACCGGCCCCTCGCCCTCTACGGTGGAGCCCTGCGTCAACACCGCGCGCCATTGCAGAAAGCGCGCCGCCGGGCTCGCCACGCGACCATTCACCAATGGCGCCCAGGCGCTCCACATCTGCGTCGGCCGGTCCAGGTTCCCACTGCGCGTTTCAAACGCAATTGTTCCCCCGCCGGCGACTTCCTTCGAATGCAAACGTCCCCACTGCGCAAAATTGCTCACGTCGAAGACCTGGCTCTCAAACGTGCCCTGCTTCTCAAGCGCATCACCGATCTCATGCACCTTGCCCACATTACCCGTAATCGCCAATACCCGCGATCCATCGCGCAACATCGCCGTAACCTGCGTCGACGCCATATCGCGCAGCAGCGTAAACACAGCCGGCGACTCCACGCGATAAATGCTGCCCTTATTGCCCGTGCCCAGCAGCAGTTTTCCCTTCGCATCCAGCGTCATCGCATAGACCAAATCCGTCGCATGGCTCCAGAACTTCATCGGCGCCCCATCGGCGTCGATGCGAATCACCTCGCTCCCGCCCTGCACCGGATTCGGCGCCACCGGCGGCGCGGAAGCCACCGGAATGCGCTGCGTATTCGCCGCTGCGGCCGGAGCGCCTGCCCCTGTCTGCGCTGGGGGCGCACCTGTAGGCGACGGAATCGGAATCATCGGAATGGAAATCTGCGTCCCCGTCATCTTGTTGCCAATCACGGCCGCATACAACACACCATCCGGCCCGGCCAACAAATTCGTCACTTCGCGCTTGCCCGCCTGATACACCACAAACGGCGCGCCATTCGCATCCACGCGCACGATCAAGCCACCCGGCTCGGTACCCACAAAGATCTGCCCCTTCGCATCCACCGCCAGCGAGCGCACATGATCTTCGTCCAACTTCAAAAACACCTTCCCCGCCCCAGCGGGCGTGACGCGGTGCAATTCGCCTTTATCCCCCGTCGCCACCAGCAGGTCGCCATTGCTCAAAAACTGCAAGGCCCAGATGTACTTCGCCTTCGGATCGTAAAAAACTTCCGCCGTCCCATTCGCCGCAATCCTGTATACCTTGCCGTCCGGAGACGACGCGGCATAGACGCGCCCATCCCGCCCCACGGCCATCGCGAACACATTCATGCCTTCGATCTCGGAGAACTTCTTCAGCGCCCCCCCGCGCGGCAACTCAAAAATCGTAGTCTTCGCTGACGAAGGCCCGCCTGCCACATACGCCGTGCCGTTGGGCGCCACCGCCATCGCCCACAAGTAAGGCGTCGAAGCGTCGGCCAATTCCTTCACGGCCGGCGACAACGTCAATCGCCCATCGCTCCGCAGCGCCACGCCCTTCCTGCTCCCCTTCTCAAAATCCGTCTGCGTGTCCTGGCTCCAGTAGCGAGTGTCCACAGCCCACGCCAACACGGCACAACCCAACAAAACGAAAACACGAGTATTCATCGAAACCAATTGATCCAATCTCAGAAAAATCTATCCGCTACTAGCGAACGTTGAAGCGCAAGAAATACTGCCCACCCACCACCGAGTCGAACTGCAGCGACGCCATCTCCTCAAACGATTCCATCATCGTCAGCGACGGCCGCGTCGCCGCGCGCCCCGCCTGCATCACGTTCATCACGCTTCCGGGTAGCGAAGTCAAACGCTTATCGTCCATGTAGACCGTGGGGCGCATGCTCGTGATGCTCACATAGAGCTTCGAATTCGAACGCTCCTGATTGATCACGTTCACCGCCTCCGGCAATTCCAAAAAGCGGTTCATGCTGCTCGCCACGATCGGCGCCCGGTTCAACGTATCCGCGTCGCTCAACATCACGCGATGTTCGCCCTTGGCCAGCGACGCCGGCACCTTGAACTTCACCTCGCGCACCATCCGCTCCCCGCGCCACGGCTGCAGGAACACCTTCACGTTCACTTCCTCGCCCGGGTTCACATCGGTCTTATCGATCCACGCGCTCTCAATCGCCGTCAAGCGCCGCTCCGGAATCAAGTCCACCGTCGCGTCCACGCTCTTCAACTTCGGATTCGCCAGATTGTTCCCGTACAGGCGATTGAACTTATCGCCCCACCAAGTCGCCAGCACGATCGCCGGCGGCAGCGGGCTATCCGTCGGCGCGGCCATGTTGCCCAGGTTCAAACTCGGCAAGCCATCCAATTCCACCTTGCCGCTCAGCCGGTACGTCGTCTCCTCGGAGAACTCGTTCAACCCGTTCAGCGAATTGAACAAGGTCATCGTCATCAAAAACGGCGTCCACTTCTGATTCACGAAAACGTTGAAGCGAAAATCCTTCTCGCGCTCCGGCTTACCATTCAAGCCCAGGCTCCGCACTTTCAAGTTGACGGGAATCGTCTGCGCCTGTTCGCCGAGCAATCCTTGAATTCCTGAATGCCGGTCCTGCCGCAGCGCGCCCACAATCTCCGTCGCGTTGCCCACCTTATTCGGCTGGAAGTTCGAAGCCAGCACCGTCAGAATTTCGCCCTTCGCCATCGGCATATCCAGCGGACCCATATTAAAGAACGGGTGCCCAAAGCCCAGCACCTTCTTGCCATCGTTATAAGTCACCGTTCCAAGCCCCGAGATATTCATATCCCCGCTCACCAGTACGCCCACAATCGGCTGCCCCGGCTTCAAGGAAGTCTTCCAATCGGCCGCCGGCTTCGTTTCATAATTGCCGCCGGACGCCCCACCCATCACGGGCCGCAATCCCATCTGCTGCATCGCCCCGCCAAAATACTTGAGCGTCGCTTCGTTGAATCCCGAAAACGTCAACGGTGTCTCGATCTGCTGCAACAACGCCCCGCCACCCAAAACGTTCTCCGGCACCGTCAGCTTCGGCAATCCAGCCACCGTCTGTGGAGTCTTCGCATCCGTCGGCCGCGACGAATCAAACTCGTTAATCTCCAACATCAACTCAATCGGAGTAATCCCACAAATCGCATCCGGCGAAAACACGCTGATGCGCAAACTCACCGCCCCCATCATCTTCCCGTCCACATAAACCGGCGACCCCGACATGCCGCCCGCCACGCCCGTCCGCAACGCCTTGCCAAACATCTTCGCGAGAATAATGTCCTGCTTCGGCCCCCAAGCATTCTTCCACACGCCAATCACCTCAATCGGCACCGGCTCCGCCTCGCTGCCTTCAAACACCGTCCAAGCCGTAGCCTTCATCCCCGGCTTCACTTCGCTCAGCGGCAAAATGGTAGTCTTCCCCGCCTCAGGCGGCTTCGGCATACTCTGAGCACCCAACAAACCAACGCCAACGCAAAATGTAGCAAGTATAGACTTCATGAACTTCCTGGCCTGTAGATATAGACGCCGCCCGGCGCCATTCGGCTCCGGCTTTGTTTCCATTATAGAGACCACAAACCTGCGGCTTATTCAATCCCAGGGATTAATGAGCGCCACCCCAAGCCCTTCAAAGTGACGAACATTCCTCGTCACCAACGTCAACCCATGCTCTATCGCAGTCGCGGCAATCTGAGCATCCGGCACTTGTATCGGCGACCCCATCTCGGCTCGAAGAGCTTCCAGAGCGCCCCATCGTTCCGCAATTACCTGGGTAAACGGCAATATCCGCCCGGAGAAGCGCTTGAGGAAATCCTCACGGTACCAATGCTCCAGTTTCTCTTTCTTTTTCCCCACATCCAGCCTCGCGATTCCCTTACGCAATTCCCCACAAGTGACTACGCTTATGTACAGGCTCCCAAGCTTTTGTGCGGCGAGCCAGTCTCCAACTTTCAACTCAGGCTGCAGGCGAACAGTCTCGGACGGGATGTTCGTATCCAGCAAGAAGCCACTCATGCAGGATCAGTCTTGAAACTCAATTGTTCGGCCAGGCGTGGGGTTTCGAGCGAAAAGCGTATCGATTTCCTCGTCGCTCAGCAGTCCAGCCACCCGTGCCCCAATCTCCATCAATTCCAAGCCTGTGCGCTCTGAGTCGTGCGCAATCCCCTGAGCCTCGCGGGCAACGATCTGCTGCACGTATTCGGTGAGCGAAACTCCTCTAGCCTCAGCCTGTGCCAAGAGACCCCGTTCGATTTCAGGTTGAAGGTCCAAAGATATTGTCATGGCAGCGTTTCCTTCTCCCTTCACACTAACGGAAACATCGCTTGATGTCAGCAGCCCGAAGTCTCGGCGAAGGCCCAATCCAGCGCATTGTCACCTCCCCCCAAAACCTGATACACTAAAAAAGTTGTGGCCAGAGCCTTTGGGTAGGCGCATGTCTGATCGATATGACAGTCACACAAGTCCAGTAGATTTTGCAGAACCAGTACAACCATGCCGAAAAGAACATTCCAACCCAATAACCGCAAACGCGCCAAAGTCCACGGCTTCCGCAAACGCATGAAAACCAAGGATGGCCGCGACGTATTGGCCCGCCGCCGCGCACGTGGCCGCTGGAAACTCACCGTTTCCGACGAGTTCCGCGTCCGCGAAGCCGGCAAAGCCTAACCCCAACCCCCAACCAAGACATTTCACCGGGACCGGCCCTCCAGCCAGTCCCGGTTTCGTTTGTCTAGACGCACGCAAATGCACGAATTCCCCAAATCCGTCCGCCTCCTCCGCCCCACGGAATTCCGGCGCGTCTACGACAACGGCCAAAAGTATTCCTGCCCCCTCTTCGCCGCCTTCAGCCACCCACAAGATAAAGCCACCTCAGAAGCCACAGTAGAAACCACCGAAGAACCCAGCCAAGCAGCCACCCAACCCGCCCCCGCCCGCTTCGGCTTCACCACCCCCCGCGCCCTCGGCAAAGCCGTCAAACGCAACCGCATCCGCCGCCGCCTCCGCGAATGTGTGAGACTAAGAAAGGAGCGCTTCCCGGCGGGCCTCGACATCGTTTTCAATCCCAGAAAATCCATGCTCGACGCCGAATGGAGCGAGGTCGAATCGCAAGTCGAACGCTACATCGCACGCCTCAACAAGGCCAACAAGGTATCTACCCCCTCGTGAGCACGCTCCTCATTTTTTTGCTCGATGTCTACAAGCGCTTCCTCAGCCCGCTGCTCCCCTCGGCTTGCCGCTTCCACCCCACTTGCTCCGTCTACATGCGCGACGCCATCGTCCGCCATGGAGCGATTCGAGGAACACTCCTCGGCCTGAAACGTATTGGTCGTTGTCACCCCTTCCACGCGGGCGGCTTCGATCCCGTTCCCTAGAACCACAAACCACAAGAAGATAATGGCCCAAAAGATTACCCTGCCCGGATCCCAAGATCAGGACCCCATCCCCCAAAAGAACCTCCTCATAGCCTTCGCGCTCATGGGCGTCGCCATCTTCGGGATGCAGTACTTCACCCCCGCCCCGCAGCCCGCGCCCACCAAGCCCGCCGCGCAAACCAAGCCGGCGGAGAAGAAGGCCGACACCGCTCCCCCCACCAACATCGCGGCCACCAACCCCAGTCAACCCGCCACCAGTACCACAGTCACCAACATCACCGCCGCCAAGGAAGAAATCGTCCGCGTCGAAACCGATCTCTACCGTGTCCAGTTCTCCAACAAAGGCGCCGTCGTCCAATCCTGGATCCTCAAAAAGTTCAAGGACTCCCTCGGCGGCCCCCTCCAACTCGCCCCCCTCGGCGGCACCGATAAATTCGGCTACCCCTTCGCCATCCAACTCAACGGCAAGGACCTCCAGCCCAACCTCAACTGGTACCTCTACAACGTCAAGCAATCCCCCGACGGCCTCAACGTCGAATTCGAATACGCCTCCGGCAACAACCGCTCCAAGAAATCCTTCCACTTCCAAAAAGACAAATACCTCGTCCAGATCAATAGCGAACTCACCTTAAACGGCGCCCCCGTCGAACACAACCTCGCCTGGCGCGGCGGCTTCGGAGACCAGCACGCCTACAACGCCTTCGGCCTCGGCCAAACCGTTCGCCTCCTGCCCGACAAGTCTTCCCCCGACATCAAGTCCGCCAAGGACGCCGACGGCGCCTGGTCCACCGACATCGGTAACTTCGTCTTCGCCGGCCTCCAGGACCAGTTCTTCGCCGCCGTCGCCGTCAACCGCACCGGCAAAAGCCTCGAACTCCAAACCACCTCCGACAAATACGTCGCCCCCGCCTCCACCGACAAAGTCGAAGTCCCCAACATCGGCATGGGCATCGGCGGCGCCGCCAAGAACGAACTCACCTTCTTCATCGGCCCGAAGGATTACCACATCCTAGGCTCGGTCGACCCGCGCCTCGACAAACTCGTCGACTTCGGTACCTGGTTCGGCATCGTCGCCAAGCCGCTCTTCTACGCCCTCAATTGGGTCAACGACAACTACGTCCACAACTACGGCTGGTCCATCATCGTCGTCACCGTCATCATCAACCTGCTCACCTTGCCCCTCAAGCTCTCCAGCATGAAGAGCATGCAGAAGACCTCGCTCATCCAGCCGGAAATCCAACGCATCAACGAAAAATACAAAGGCGTCTCGATGACCGATCCCAAGGCCGCCCAAAAGAACGAAGAGCTCATGGCTCTGTACAAACAACACGGCGTCAACCCTGCCGGTGGCTGCCTCCCGCTCTTCCTCCAGATGCCCTTCTTGATCGGCTTCTACTCCGTCTTGAGCGTCGCCATCGAAATGCGCCAGGCCCAATGGCTTTGGGTCAGCGACCTCTCCCAGCCGGAAACCATCCCCATCCGCCTCCTCCCCGTCACCATGGTCGTCACGCAATTCCTGCTCCAGAAGATGACCCCCTCGGCCGGCATGGACCCCCAACAGCAACGCATTATGTTGTTGATGCCATTGATGTTCGCCTTCATGTTCTACGGAGCCAGCTCCGGCCTGGTGCTATACTGGCTAACTGGCAACGTGTTTGCCATGGCGCAGCAGTATATCTATATGAAGCTTTCGCCCCAAAAGGTAACGCCGCCCTCACAAGCGGTCGTCAACGTCAAAAAGAAGCGGTAATTCACTTCAAGCAAAGGGAAAGATCTCCCGGCAGTGCAACCGGGTGCGGCAAACATGGCTCGTAAATACCCCATCGATCAATACGAAGACAAAATCGGCGACTTCCTCGACAATCTCCTCGATGGCATCGACATCGACGTGGACTATGAATTCCACGAAGGCGCTTCCACCTACCCCGAAATCGAAAACCCCGACATCGTCGTTAAATTCAGCGGCGAAGAATCGGATCGCCTCCTCGAAAACAAAGCCGAACTGCTCCTGGCCCTGGAGCACCTCACCATGGAAATGCTGCGTCTCCCGCATGAGGATCACTCCCTCATCGTCTTCGACGCCAACGACTATCGCCTCCTCCGCATCGAGGAACTTCGCCTCTCGGCCCAAACCGCCTGCGCGAAAGTCAAAGAAACCGGCCAACCCTTCTTCTTCAGCCCCATGACCAGCCGCGAGCGCCGCATCATCCACATGACGCTGCGCCCGGAAACCGAAGTCCGCTCGGAAAGCGTCGGCGTCGGTGGCGGCCGTCAAGTCGTCATCATCCCCGCCGGCATGGCAACGCCTGCCGCGCCTCCTCCCCGTCGCGATAGCCGCGGTGGTGGCCGTGGCGGCGATCGCGGTGGACGCGGCGGTGGCGGTGGTCGCGGTGGCGACCGTGGCCGCGGCGGTTTCGGCGGCGGACGCGGTGGAGACAGAGGTGGAGATCGTGGTGGACGTGGCGGTGACCGTGGACCCCGTCGCGAAGGCGGCGGCTTCCGTGGACCCCGCCCCGGTGGTGATAGACCCTACGGCGACCGTCCCCCCGGCGACCGTCCTCCTTCCGGTGACCGTCCCGGCGGCGGCGGCTTCAATCGCGGACCCCGTCCCGGTGGTGACAGACCCGGTGGCGACAGACCCGGTGGTGGCGGTGGCGGATATCGCGGCCCCCGTCGTGAAGGTGGCGGCGGTGGCGGCTATCGTGGCCCACGCCGCGAAGGCCCTCCCGGCGGCGGTCGTCCCCCCGGCGATGACGACAATCGCGGCAACCGTTAGTACAAATTCCCTTTAGTGCGACTCAGTGACACCATAGTCGCCATCTCCACTCCCATTGCCCCCGCCGGCCTGGGAGTGGTTCGCATTTCAGGCCCGGATTCTCTCCGCATCGCCACGCAAGTAGTCTCACTGCCCGAATCCCCCCAACCCCGCTTCGCCCAAGTCGGCGCCCTCCAAGACGAAGCCGGCGACCGCATCGACGAAGTCGTCCTTACTTGGTTCCAAGCCCCCCGCAGCTTCACCGCCGAAGACGTCGTCGAGATCTCCTGCCATGGCTCCCCCGTCATCCTGCGCTTCTGCGTCGAGCGTTGCCTCGCCCACGGCGCCCGCCTCGCCGAGCCCGGCGAATTCACCCTCCGCGCCTTCTTGAACGGCCGCATCGATCTCCCCCAAGCCGAAGCCATCCGCGACCTCATCGGCGCCACCACCGTCTACCAGGCCAAGATCGCCTCCCAACAACTCGGCGGCAGTCTTAGCCGCCGCGTCCAACCCCTCAAAGCCCAACTCATCGAGCTCATCTCCCTCCTCGAAGCCGGCATCGACTTCGCCGAAGACGACGTCTCCGTCGCCCCCGACGCCGAACTCCTTCGCCGCATCGACACTCTCCTGCCCGCCATCGAAGCCCTGGCCCGCAGCTTCGCCTTCGGCCGCCTCGTCAAGGAAGGCTTCACCCTGGCCTTGGTCGGCGAACCCAACACCGGCAAGAGCAGCCTCTTCAACGCCCTCCTCGAACAAGACCGCGCCATCGTCACCGACATCCCCGGCACCACCCGCGACCTCATCAGCGAAAGCGCGACCATCGAAGGCCTGCCCGTCCGTTTGCTCGACACCGCCGGCATCCGCGAAAGCGCCGATCCAGTAGAAAAACTAGGCATCGAACGCAGCCACGAAGCCATGGCCGACGCCGACCTGACCCTAATCGTGCTCGATGCAAATAACGCCGCCCAGCACGTCCAGCCCCAAGGCCCACACTTGGTAGTAATCAACAAAATCGACCTAAACCCCAACGCCACTATTCCCACGAACGCCATCCCCGTCAATGCAATCTCAGTCAGCGCCAAGACCGGTCAGGGCCTGAACGAACTCCGCCAAGCCATCCTCAACGCCGTAGCCCCACCCAACACCAGAGAAATCACCGACGGCTTCCTCACCAGCCTCCGCCAACGCAATCTGTTAAACCAATGCGCCGAAGACCTCCATAAAGCCCGCGCAGCCGTCACCCAAAAAATCCCCCACGAAATGCTCCTGCTGGACCTCTACGAATCCCTAAGATCGCTAGACGCCCTCTCCGGCGCCACCACCGCCGACGACATCCTCAACCGCATCTTCTCCACCTTCTGCATCGGCAAATAATCACGCACCCCGCCCCACCGGCCTCACTCCAACTCCTCCCGCCGCATCGCCTCCCACTCCCAACTCGGCCGCCCCCACCCCAACTCCCTCCAATTCTTCGGCACCTCCCGATACGTCGTCCCCCACAACGCCAACCCCAACGCCATCACCAAATCGTCATGCTTCCCCGCGCTCACCCACCGCGTCCCCCGCTCGCTCCTCTCCTGCTGCATCATCTGCAGTTCCGCCACCAGTTCCTTCACCCCCGGCATATCCTTCCCCAGAATGAGTTCCCCCCGCTCCACCGCCAGCAACACTCCCTCCATAATCGTGTTCTTCGGCACCCGCGCCTCATACTGATGCCAGGTCGTCTTCCCCCCAGCGGTAAACACCACCCCCGCAAAATTCAATACCCCCGTCCTCTCCCGCCGCGCCTGCACCAACATCGCCTCCACCATCTCCATCACCCCTTCCCCCGCCCCCGTCGCATCCATCGAAAAAATCACCGTCTCATCCCGAAGCTGCTCGCTCACCAGCATCTTCCGCACATGCTCCACCACCCTCATATACGTCGTCCCGCTCTTAATCTGCTCGATATGCCGCAGCACCGTATTGCGCTCCAGCAAGGGCGCAAACGTCAGCGGATCCTTCTTCCCGGTCGTCCAGACACACTGCTCCACCACGGCCACCGCCGAGAAATCCTGCTTCTTCGCCAAATCGAGGCCGATATAATACTGCCGCTTCAGTTTCAAATTTCGGGTCAAAACAATCCCTCCACCCCATCGCGATAACAAGCCTCGATCAACTCCTGCCGGAACGGCGCATTCTCCGCCCCCACAAACTCGCAAAGGTACTCCTGCCGGTACCAGTCTTCGCTCATCTGCATGCGCTGCCGCGCCAGGAACGCCGCGCTCAACCGCGCACAATCCGTAGCCTTCGCCTCAATGCGCACCCAGCCCTCTCCCCCCATCGCCCACTCTTTCCAGAAAAACCCACGCGCTCCATAAGGCGTCGAAAGCAACCACACCGCGCCATCCTTCACCGCCAGCATCGGCTGCGCCGCGTAATACTGCCCATCCTTCACCTGCGCCGCCTCGTCCACAATCAACAAGTCCACCGCCGAGAACCCGCGCATCGTCCCCTCCACGCCCGGCAACGCGATAATCCTGCTTCCATTCGGCAGCAGAATACTCATCTCATTCACCCCATCCATGCGCATCTTGCCCATTCCCGCCTTACCCAGAAACTCCCGCACCTTCCGCAAGAACTCCCCACTCTGCCGCGCACTCGGCGACATCGCCACCACCGTCGCCTCCGCCGCGCGCGTCGCCACCATCGCCGCCCGCAACGCCGTCACCGAGCTCTTCCCCCACTGCCGCGAGCAATTCAAAATCACCTGCTTCTCCTCGCAAAACAAAAGGGATTCCTGCACCGCATCCGGCACAAAGCCCACCAACTCCGGCGTCACCACGGGACACACCACGGGCATCTCCGCCCCCGCAACCTTACCCGTCCGCCGCAACATGCGCAACTGCGCATTGCGCTCCATATTCTTCAACACCGCCGCGCGATGACTTTCCAGCGGCGCCGTACCGCCCACGCCATCCCGGCCACTCTCCAAAAACAAATTCCGAATCAAAGCAAACCATCCAAAAACGAAAAAGCAAGAAGGCAATCCTGCCGTCGCTCAGTATGCACACCCACCCACGCCGAATCGCCCACTCCCGCCCCCGCCCACCCCCATCCCCAACAAAACAAACCAAAAATTCTCCCCACCCAACCCGTCACCGCCCAGAACTCCAATCATTTTCCGGACGCTATTTCCGCTTAGCACCTCCACCACCACAGCTGCCCTGCAAAGTACTGGCGACAGCTATCCGGACATACTCCCGGTTATCATGAGATGAGACGGGAAATATCTTTATGAGCACTCTTCGTTCGCAACGGAAAGCCGTCCAGGACTACCGCAATCGTCTCCGTCAGCAGGGCTTGAATCGTTTCGAAGTGGTCGCTTTGGATTCAGACCGGGATCTGATCCGTTCCCTCGCCCGTTGCCTCGCCTCACCAAGTGCGGAATCGGATCGTTTGCGCGAAGCCGTCATGGAGCACTTGCCGCTCCCGCCTGGCTCCACCGGTGGCATCTGGAAAGCCTTGCGAGCCTCACCCCTAGTCGGAGCCGGGCTGAAACTAGGGAGAAAAGTGACACGCGGACGAAAAGTCGATTTGTGAAGCGATTCCTCCTCGACACCAACATAATCAGCAACGCCGTCAAAACTAAGCCGGACGCGAGCCTGGAAACTTGGATGGCGAATCAAGAGGACCACTCCCTATTCATAGCAGCCTTTACCGTTGCGGAAATCTGGAGAGGCATCCTAGAAAAACCACCCGGCAAAAAGCGAAATGAACTCGAAGCGTGGTTCCATGGCGGCGCCGGCCCCCATAAGCTATTTCCTGGCCGTATCCTGCCTTTCGACGAAGCCGCCGCCATCCATTGGGCACAACTGATGGCCTCTGGAAAAAAAACGGGCCGCTCTAGGAGTGCTCTGGACACGATAATCGCCGCGATCGCATTGGCCCACGATTGCATCGTGGTCACGGGCAACCTGCGCCACTTTGAAGGCATCCAGTGCCTCAATCCCTTCCGCGGCGGTTCCAGCTCACCTCAGGAGAGCCATCTCGAGTAGCGAGCCCACGGCCCACGGGGGACAGCCTATTGCGCAATAGGCGGTCCCAATTCCCATTCCCTTGCGGAACGCCAAACAATAGGCAAACTGAAGCTAAATAGAAACCATTGTCAACCTAGGAATCTTCTGGAAGTGACGCAGATTGCCGGTGAGCACTGCGTAGCCTTGCTCGATGGCGGCAACCGCGATCAAAAGATCGTTAAACGGCAATACATTTCCCTTGGCGGCTTCCTCGCCCTCGATCTGCCCGGCCAGCTGCGTAATCTCACCATTCCGATCACTCTTCTTACGCGAAAGCGATCAGTTCTCTTACGATTCCGATCAGGCACTCGGAGCGAAGCGACGCTGGTGATTTGATTTTGGGGTGAAGTGATCGG
>VFQP010004293.1_pt1 | contig 13416 bp, 12 predicted proteins | sample 3512351 | NCBI WGS metagenome assembly VFQP01 (sample SAMN10412372, study PRJNA504923) | tailings metagenome | isolation source: Relicate 1 Philex TSF1 revegetated site | place: Philippines: Tuba, Benguet | collected 2017-08-29 | reverse complement strand
TGTCTGCTTCAACAGCACAGACCTCGTAAAAAAGATGCTTATCAGGATCGGAAAGGTCAAGTTCTCCGATGGTTAATCCTTCTAATGGATATTGCACCAATTGCATGCCCGTTTTAAGTATATTTAAGTCGTGGGGGGTTGCTATCTTCTGATACATGGCAATAATTTATCGATTAAAATACAAGGATCGAACCAAAGAAATCCCCCAACACGCCTGAAGAAACAGATTTCATCAGCAAACAAGAAACAGGATAACCAACACCAGAAAATGTACAAAGGCAGCAGTAAGATTGCAAAACAATTAGGAGGACGGGGTGTCTATGGACAAATAGAATTAACATGTAATATTTCAGGTAAAAACCACGGAATAGACATCATATCACCAGACACACTTGAACAATGGAGAACTGCTGTTCTTTCCGGTGCCGAATACTTTATGGAGCATTCTGCAATGAAAGGGCACCTTTTTATTACCGTAAATGACATTCACTATAACACTGTCGATACAAATAAGATTGTGATCACCTTTCTTACAGTTCTTGCCCTGGCCGATGCTTTCGGCACAAAGATGGCGGTTACACCATTTTTTGATAAGGACTCGATAGCATTCGTCTTTCCCAAATAGGATCTTTAATTGTAGATATTCATGGCCAACCATAACACCCAACTTGAAATTTTTACGATATATCGTTCCAACAACGGGAAGGAAATTTCTTTACATAACATTACCAACGATGAAGATATGATGGACATAGAACGTTATCAGCCATCTAACTTCTGGAATTGTGGGGGAAGAATCTCTGTTCACCTGACTAATTTAAATGTCCACCAAAAGACAATATGAAAAAAACGGTCTGGCTGATGCTTCTCATTTCTTCCTCACTGATAGGATGCAGAGAAACGAAACCTACAACTTCATACAAAGAAATTTCTCAGAGAGGAATTATATTTCTCTCTAATAACTACCAGAAATATCTGGACATATTAAAGGTTAAAGATGATATCAATTTTATTTTTCTTCCGGATATATTCTTTGCAGTTGAGCATATTGACACGTCGCGATCTTTATTCGAAAACTTCAAAGAAGTCAGAAATAAAACAGGAATCGAAGTAAAAATTGAAAACCGAAAATATTTCTGGAATGAAGGGAGCTTTTACACAAACACTTCTGATGGACAGGCCTGCTATAATGACACAGCGTTTGTTCTTTTACCTGTAAATATCAGGTATAAGATATGGAAGAATGATCCGAAGATTATAAGCTGCGAGACGGCATTAATAAACGTAAACGGAACAGTAGATTCTTTCCAGTACAGCACTCCTTCAAATGAGATAATGTCGCTTGAGATCATAAATTAATTTCCAAAACCAGGTACTATTTAGTCGATATGACAACCGATAACCCGATCTTACTATTCAAAGCAGATTACGCTGACTGGGAAACCGAATCAAAAGGATACAGCAATGTCGTTTTTGTAAAAACGCCTGATGGCAAACTGTATGAAGTTTTCTTTTACGACCCTGTCCGTTTGTCACAGGATCTCGGCAATGGAGTTTATATCGCTAACCCCGGCCTGATCATCCTAAACCTTGTCAATAAAGCTTCCATGCAGATCGCTGTAAATGAACTTTGGGAAAAAGGATTCTTTAATTATTTCAATCCGGTATCGTCATTGGATCAAAAGCATTTTGAAGAAACCGTCTGACTATTTCACCACGTCTCTCTTCATACTTATACTAAAACCGCTGAAGCATCCCACCACATTCTCGCCGCTGATCGTGTTCTGCAATGTCACTGGCGTTGAGAAGGGTCCTTCATTATCGCGTGCTTTATCAAAACTCTCCCAGAAATTATACACTTTTCGTTCAACGCTCACAAGCAGATACTCAACCGTATCACCCACTTCAAATTCCTGGTTTTGGGTAAGATGAATATACTCACCATTGGTCAGATCATCTTCACCCCGGGCACGCCGGTTGCGGCCAAGACTTGTCCAGCCAAAGTTCCCGCGGTTGGAATAATACCGCCAGTAATACATTTGGGTATTGCCGATCGTATCAGGATCCTGATAATGCGCCGTAAGACGGGCCTTTAACTTATTATCATCTTCCGCATCGATATAATGATAACCGCTGGTAATACTATCCAGCACAACAGGCTGCAGCAGACCGGTCACGGCAGAATAAGTATTTCCATCAGCTTCGATCTCTAACAGATAGAACTTTCCTGTCTGGCCTTTCAACGCCTGTGATGGGTTTGTGAATATCCGTGGATCAAAATAGAATCCCTGTCTTAAGCTATCGGGTATGCGCCGGTCTGTTGACTCGGATAAAACCACTTTTGAAGCGGGATTCCACACATAAGAGCGTCGATCTGCCGCCAGTTCTCCCTCGGTAATGCTCACCCGTGCTCCTGCGACGATAAGACTCCGGAAGTCCGGTGAATAATAATCCTGGCTCCGGCTTAATACAACATAGTTGTACTCCGGCATCAGGTTATTGATATAAGCTTCCACCACAAGCATCTGCTTGCCGGAAGACAGCTTCACATCAAAATCACGCTCACAGGAAAATAGCGTCAATGTTATCAGTGGCACCAACAGCTCTGTGAACATTTTATTGATCGGTTTCTTCATGCTCAGAATTTAAAGTTCCAGGTAACGCCTGGTATGATTGGAAACAAAAACACTTTCTTCCCCTGGATCGTTCTTTCGCTGTCATTTGTATCCAGGTAAATAAAATATGGATTATACCTGTTGTATAAATTATACAGGCTGAAATTCCAGCTGCTTTTGAATCGCTTTTTACTGTCCGGTTTTGGAGTATAGGTAAATGCGATATCCATTCTGTGATATGCCGGCATTCTGTAATCATTGATGCCGCTGTATTGATTTACGTTTGTAAAGATCGGCGCTCCGCGATAGGCATCATATCCTACATTGTAAGTGAATCGTCCAACAGGCATGGTGAGTGCATTACCGGTTCCATACACAAACACAGCGGAAGCTTCCCATTTTGGAGAAAGCCGGTAATTGGCAACAATGCTGAGATCATGCGTCCGGTCATAACGATAGGGGAAAGGTTTACCTTCATTCAGATCAGGAAAGGTCCGCTCTGTACGGCTAAGCGTATAGCCGATCCAGCCGGTAAGCTGACCTCTCTTTTTTTGAAGAAATAATTCCAGACCATAAGCCTTACCTGTGCCAAAGATCATCTCACTTTCGATATTCTGGTTTAGTAACAGTTGTGCGCCAGGTCTGAATTCAAGCTGATTGGACATTGTTTTGTAATACGCTTCTGCACTGAATTCATATACCCCATTGCTGATATCACGGAAATATCCAAGCGCTATCTGTTCTGCTACACCGGGTCTGATCAGCCTGCTGCTGGGCACCCAAAGATCACTGGGGAATGTTGCCGCACTCGTTGTGGCGAGATGCAGGTATTGTACCGTTCGTGTGTAGGAGGCTTTGATACTGGAGCCTGGATTCAGCCGGTACAGCAGATTCACCCGGGGTTCTGGATAATGATATCTCGCGATGCTTTCCCCGCGCGCATAACGCCTTACTTCTCCTGTTGGCACGCCATCCGGATCGTAGATCACCTGTTCGGTTGGACCAACCTGATCAAAATAACTGTAACGTAACCCAGCGATGATGTTAATAGCAGGAGAAATGCGGATATCCGCACCAAAATAAGCAGCTGCTTCGCGTGCATACTGATCATTCAGTCTTGATTTGAACTCCTGTATTCCTGAAGTGACACCACCAGCACCCGGACGGAAATTATGCCACACATACTGCGCTCCCCATTTCCATTTCATAAAATTTCTGACGTTATACGTCCAGTCGTTTTTCAACTGATAATCCTTCAAGCCTGACGCAAATGCAAAAGTGGTTGTGGCGTATGTGATCCGGCTGTCAAGATTGAATTGATTATAAATAGCGGAAAACTCCTGCTTCAGTTTTTTATTGACCTGTTGTTTCCAGCTAAGACCTACAAGCGTATTACCCCAGTTGGCATTGAAATAACGATCACGCCCGTCATTATCATCATTGTCAACATAGGAAAAATCGTCAACACCATTATAAAGCGTCAGATCGATGGTGTTATTCTTATTGATCACATAATCTGCTTTCGCATTGATATCATAAAAATAATAACCATTATCACCGATCTGTTTTTTGGCAACCAATCTTCCCACCTGATCGATGTAGGTACGTCTGGCGCTTACAATAAAACTTGATTTACCCTTTATAAGTGGCCCTTCAACCGAAAGGCGGGATGAGATCAGTCCAATGCCTCCGCTTCCTTTGATGGAGTCCTTATTACCCGACCTTGTCTCTACATTGATCACACTGCTTAATCTTCCTCCATATTCCGCAGGCATACCTCCTTTGATCACTTCGATATTCCTGATGGCTTCGCCGTTAAAAATGCTGAAGAAGCCGAGCAGGTGATTGGGATTATACACCGGAATGCCGTCCAGCAGGATCAGATTCTGATCGGGTCCGCCGCCGCGTACGTAGATCCCGGCGCTTGCTTCTCCACCACTTTTGATGCCGGGGAGAAGCGTGATTGTTTTTAGTGGATCAATTTCTCCGAGTATAACCGGCAGTTTTTTTAATTGCTCAATACTGATCGATTGAACACTCATCTGGTTCTTCACCACATGCCTGTTCGCAGATACGGTTACATTACCGAGCATACTTTCCCGGGTGCGTAAAAGAAATCGCAGGCTTGTATCTCCGGACAACCTGATCTGCCAGGTTTCGTTGTAGTATCCGATTGCGGAAACAGAGAAAACATAATTTCCGGGAGCAAGATCCAGTTGAAGCTGACCAAGAGAATCTGTGGTCATTTTCTCCTGTTGCAGTTTTACCGATGCATACGGGATGACAAAGGAAGAATCTCCGCTAATGGAAATATTGACACGATAGGTTTGCGCGGAGATGTTGAAGCCGGTTATCAACCCAACGGCAAGAAAGATCAGTGAGTACAGATATGTGCGTTTCAGGGTATTCATTCATTCGCAGATTGGCAGTTCACATAACACAACGCGGCAACGAAGTGATGACCTCCTCAAGATAAGGCAAAACGCTGACTGGGAAAGGGTTTTAAAGAATTTCTAATCCCAAAAGCGATGTGTAGTAAATACTGAAACGTTCGTCAGCAGATGCGTTTAAGACGTCAATAGCTTGCCGTCCCGGTCCCGCCTGCCAAGCCTCGGCGGGCAGGTACGCCTGACAACCCTCTACTGATAAGCACTTATCCATTTCCGGAAAAACTCTTCACAACCTGTTCTTTATAATTAGGACTAACGGGTATGGTCAACTGCTCACCGAGCAGCAATTCACCCGCTCTGATAGCCCTTATCTTACTCAGAGATACGATGTAAGATTTATGTGTTCGTACGAACTGCGAAGGCGGCAGGGTTTCCTCCAGTTTTTTCATGGTGAGATGCACGAGATACTGTCGCGAAGGCGTAAAGATCTTCATATAATCACGCGAACCTTCGATATAAATAATATCTGTAAAAGGAATTTTCAGCAGCCCTTCCTTTTCCTTTACGACAAGATGCTCCGCTTCTTTGGAAGATTCTTCTTTGGTCACCGGCACTGCAGCAGCTTTTACTTTGTTGACCGCCTGTAAAAAGCGGTCATAGGAAAACGGCTTCAACAGGTAATCGACCACATTCAATTCATATCCCTGCAAGGCATATTCAGCATAAGCCGTTGTGAAGATCACCTTTGGAGGACTGGTCAGTGTTTTCAAAAAAGCCACGCCATTCACCAATGGCATCTCGATATCAAGAAACATCAGATCGATAGGATGCTGCTCCAGTTTTGCAAATGCCTCCATTGCATTGCGGCATTTGGCGATCAGCGTAAGACCTTCGGTCTGCAGTATATATTTCTCCAGGATCTGCTGTGCTATCACTTCATCATCAGTAATCAGACATTTGATCATTTTGTCAAATCAATTTTCAGTTTTACAGAATAAGAGGTCTCGTCTTGCCCGATGATCAAAGTATGACTTCCCGGATAATAAAGTGCCAGCCTTTTCTTCACATTCTCTATCCCAACACCGCCATAATTGGTCTTTTGTTGCGGCGTTATCAAAATTATGCTATTGGAGAGATCAAACTCCAACTCTTTCTCTTTAACAGTCAGTTTGCCGGTGATATACCCACTGTCCATGATCCTGTGAGAGCCATGTTTAAAACTATTTTCCAGGAACGGGATCAGCAAAAGAGGCGCAATCTTATGTTGCCCAGGCGCATTGTTCTCCGCAAAAAAATCAATATTGGCCTGGGGATACCGTTTCTTTTCCATCTCGAGATAGTTATCCAAAAACTCAAGATCTTTCTCCAGCGGCACTTTGCTTTGCTGACAATCATACAGAATGTATCTCATCATGTCCGAGAGCCGCAAAATATAACCGGGGGTATCCGGCTCGCCGTTAAGACTCATTCCATAAAGACTATTCAATGTATTGAATAAGAAATGCGGATGAAGCTGCGCCTTCAGGGTTTCCAGTTGCAACACAAGATTGTCTTTCTCCAGGGCATGCTTTTTCTGTTCGGTTTCAAATGCGTAACGCGTAAACATGACCGAGAGAAATGCCAGCAGGTCAAACATTGTTTCCGTTAGTCGGTAACCGCGAATGCCCGCTGAACTGCGATACCACTGATACTGTTTTTCATAGAAAAGTTGCATCGCCTCATTGTGGTTGTTCTCCAAAAAAAGATAGCTGACCAGCAGGTTTGCCCATTTTGCAAAAAAAAGAAAAAAGAAAAGAGTCAGGAAAAAAAGTCCGATCCTCCACTTCTTCTTTAAAAAAAATGGCCCAAGCCACCGGTAAAACGGAATTGCATAAAGAGAGGTAGCTATCGCGAATATGATGAGCTCCGGAAATGGGAAGTTTGCACGCATTCTCGGCAGATTGGAACTGGAGGCATAGTCGGAATACTTGAAGAGACACACATATATCAGCCATACCAGCAATTCATAAAAGGAGATATAGCGGCTGCCAAAGCCTGTTCGTTTGATCCAGTTCATATGTTCAAAACTATTCTTTTCTGGTGGTTTCGTCGAAACCGCTTTCGACAAAACGGGGTTTTCATTCGACAAAATAAGCACCTGTTTTCTTATGCCGAAAACAAACCTGTTTGGACGACCCGTGCTTTTTTTCCGGCTTCATCCGTCGTTGCTTTGTTTCATCAACCACAAAAAACAGTTTATGAAATACATCAACAAAATCGCTCTTCTGCTGGCACTTTTCTTTTCAGCTAAGTACAATGTGAATGCACAAAGCATTTCAGGGATCATCATCGATAGTCTTAGCGGTCACCTGTTATCCAACGCTACTGTCACCATAGAACAAAACGGAAAAGAACTCTCTTTATTAAATGCTGATAAAGGTTCTTTCCGTTTTACTTCACTCGACAGTAACGCGGCTTACAATATACACATCCGTTACACAGGTTATCGGAACGAAATAATTCCGGCAGTAAAACCATCCAGCTCCGCGATATCTGTTTACCTGGTGCCGGAGCAAAAAGAAATGACCGGTGTAACCGTTTCTTCTTCAAAACCATTTATCCTTCAAAAAAACGATAAGATCACCGTGAATGTAGCACAAAGCCCGATCATTGCCGGTGGCAATGCCTATGATGCGATAAAAAAAGCACCAGGTGTTACTGACTTTCAGGGACTACAGTTCAGAGGTAAGAACGTCACAGTTTATATAAATGATAAGCCGTCAAGACTTGGCGGAGAAGAATTGAAAAACTATCTCAGCTCAATGCCGGCAAATACGGTTGAAAGGGTAGAAGTGATCCCGAATCCCTCTGCAAAATATGAAGCAAACGGTGGTCCGGTGATCAATATCATTCTCTCAAAAAGTAAAGACCTTGGAACAAATGGTACGTTAACTACCGGACTTGGCGCAGGGCGTTACCCAAGACTGAACAGTGGGGTGTCACTGAATCATCGCACCTCTTCCATGAATGTTTATGGCAGCTACGATTACCTCCAGAACAAAACAAGAAGCATTATCCGTACCGATCGCTCTTTCAACCAGCTTTTCTCAATAGATGATGAACAGCGCTCCTTTGATCAGTTGAACAGCCATTCCGCAAAAGCTGGTCTCGACTATGCCATCAATAAACGCAGCAGTGCTGGCGTGCTTATAAGAGGTGTGTTTACCGACAGAAACAAGTATAGCCAGAATATTTCTGTAACCACTGACGATTCATCATCTGTGGTGAACAACGGGGGAAAGAGCGATATTTCAACCATTGCTGCAAATATCTATTATAAAACAAAGCTTGGTCAGGCTGGAGATCTTTCCGTGAATGCCGATTATTTCAATTACGATAAAATGAGAAATGACCAGTTTGCAACAAGATATTTTGACAGTAAACAAAACGAGTATACCGCTCCATATCTTTTGCGCGCTGGCGCTCCTGCCAATAATGATATCCGGTCTTTTTCCGCAGATTATACACTCGGCACAAAGAAGATCCGGTATGAAGCCGGAGCAAAAATGGTGATGACAAGCACAGACAATACTTCCGACTGGGAGAAATATGTAAACAATAGCTGGGAAAATGATTTACAGAAATCAAACCGTTTCATTTACAAAGAAAATGTGTATGCAGCCTATGCATCAGCTTCCGGAAGTAAAGGGAAATTCGATATCGAAGCCGGTCTGCGGATGGAATATACAGATGCCAATGGATATTCGGTTACCTTGAAACAGGAGAACAATAATGAATATGTAAGCCTGTTTCCCAGCCTTTCTGTATCTTTTAACCAAACAGAAAAACAACAATACAGCTTTTCTTATCGTCGCAGGATTGAGCGTTTTGGTTTTGACATTGTTAATCCATTCATCGTTTATCAAAATCAATATGCATACTACCAGGGAAATCCTTTTATCAAACCATCTTTTTCAAATAATCTGTCATTGGGCTGGACATATGAAAACGAATGGATGGCTTCGGTTGACTACGGACATTTCACAGATGCGCTGGCTGAAGTGTATAAGAAGGCTGAAAACGGGGAAGCTATGATCAGCACATTTGAGAATATTGCGAGTGCGGATCAGCTCAGTCTGAATGTTTCCTATACCAGATCATTATTCCAGGGAAAACTGACAACAAGCAATACTTTAGGAAGTTTGTATGCTAAGTACAATGCTCCTGCGGAAACAGATCTCAGCAATGCAGCATTAGCCGTATTTATAAATAGCACGAACATGGTTTCGATCGGCAAAGCGTGGAAAGGAGAGTTGTCTGCTGCTTACTATTCACCGATGCAGTTTGGTGCTTACCAGTTCAAACAACAATTCTTTGCATCAATTGGATTCTCCCGCGTGCTGCTGGACAAGAAAGCAACTCTTGGAATTTCAGTAACTGATATTTTCAATAGTAATAAACAACGTTACAATGTTTTATCATATGGCGTGAGATCGATGAATAAAAACAATCCGGAAACAAGATTTATCAAGCTGAATTTTACTTACAAATTTGGTAACAGGAATGTGAAAGCCGCGAAAAACCGTCAGACAGGAATTGATGAAGTAAAGAGAAGAATGAGCAATTAATAGATTGGTCTAATAAAAAGGCTGGCAATAATATTGTCAGCCTTTTTTATTTAGCTGATATGATAAAGATTTGAATGGTCTTTGTGTCGCCCGATTCATCAGATAGAACTAATTTTATGCAAAATGTCATACTGATGAATAGCAGCCAGCCAAAAGTGGTTTGTTTTGGAGAAATACTGTGGGATATATTACCCGCCGGAACGGTTCCCGGTGGAGCACCAATGAATGTGGCCTATCATCTTCATCAGTTGCAGGAAGCGCCCGCATTGATCACCAGGATCGGTGATGATGAAAAAGGTAACGGCTTAAAGAAGATCCTTTCCGAAAAGAACATCGATACAAACCTGTTGCAGATTGACGCAATTACACCCACCGGCATTGTCTATGGCACTGCCGATAAAAAAGGCGATATGAAATATGAGATCGTTGCGCCGTCTGCCTGGGATTTTATAGAAGCCAGGCCTGAAGCGATTGACAAAGTGAGATCATCCTCCTATTTCATTTGTGGCAGTCTAGCTGCGCGGCACACAGATTCGCAGCAGGCTCTGTTCACTTTCCTGAGCGCAGCCAGTCGTAATGTGGTTGACATAAATCTTCGGCAACCATTTTTTAGTGAAGGACTGATTGAACGGTTGTTGCAGCATGCGGCCATCCTGAAGCTGAATGATGATGAGCTGGACTTGCTTTCCGGATGGTGGGACATTCAAGGCGATTTCAAAGACCGGATCAGCTGGCTGCAACAGCGCTTCAACCTTGATACGGTCATCGTGACCCGGGGAGCCAATGGCGCAGCCGTTTTTTATGAAGAGGCACTATATGAACATCCCGGCTACAAGGTAAAAGTTGCAGATACCGTCGGCAGTGGAGATGCTTTCCTGGCCGGGTTTCTCCACCGCCGGCTGAAAAATGACAACATCTATGATGCGCTGGATTTCGCCTGTAAACTGGGAGCATTCGTTGCGTCGCGCAGTGGCGCTTGGCCGGCTTATTCATTAAGTGAAATAGAGCAACTAACTGATTTGTGAGTGCCAGGTTATATCACCATGAATTATTATACAGCCGGGATTTTCTAACCGGGAAAATGGGATATTATTGCTATTGTTGTAACAGATGATAAGCAAAATTCGGGCGCCGAAAAGATATACATCGATTCAACAAAAGATGCACGATCGTTGTAGTAAACTTATCAGGAAACGAAAAGGAGAAATAAGATCGTCAGAACGAACAGGTAACCCGATTGAAACACTACTCTAACATGAAAGTATTTATCAGCCGTGCTATTCCCGCAATAGCAACAGAATTAATGGAACAGGCAGGCCTTATCGTTACGCAGTTTCCTGACCGGAGAAATATGAGCCGCCAGGAACTGATCAATGCGTGTCAGCAGCATGATGCATTGCTCAGCGTTGGGCATGAGCATCTGGACAAGGAATTTCTACAAACCTGTTCACATCTCAAAGTGATCTCGCTGTATTCTGTCGGCTTTGACAAGATCGATGTTGCAGAAGCGACAAAACTTGGAATACCCGTAGGAAATACGCCTGGCGTGCTAAGCGCGGCAACGGCGGACACTGCCTTTCTGCTGATGCTCGCGGTATCCAGAAAAGCCATCTTTCAGCATAAGAAAATACTGAATGGTTTATGGAGTTACTATGACCCCACTGCTGATCTGGGTATTGAACTGTATGGAAAAACGATCGGCATACTCGGGTTGGGAAAGATTGGTTTTGAAATGGCCAAACGATGCAAGGGCGCTTACGATATGAAAGTGATCTATCATAATCGCTCTACCAATCCGGAAGCGGAGCAGAAGTTGGGCGCTACGCGGGTAAGCTTCGAAGAGCTGCTTTCGCAAAGTGATGTGCTCTCCGTACACACGGCGTTAACTCCTGAAACAAAAGGAAAGTTTGATAAAGATGCATTTTCAAAAATGAAATCCAGCGCCATTTTCATCAACACCGCACGCGGAGGCATACATAATGAAGCCGATTTGAAAGACGCATTGGAATCCGGAAAGATCTGGGGAGCGGGACTGGACGTTACGAATCCTGAACCAATGGCTTCAGACAATCCATTGCTGCAATTCCCGAATACTGCCATCTTACCGCATATAGGCTCGGCCACTGTGGAAGCAAGAGAAGGAATGGCAAGACGTGCTGCAGAGAATATAATTGCGGGGTTGAAAGGAGAAAGTTTACCGTATGCGGTGAACCCTGAAGTCAAAGTTCGTTGACATCCTTTGCTAGAACTATTGCTGTCGGAGACGATCTCCGGTGTCCGTTCACCGGTGTTCATTTACCGGAGAAAGACGGTCGGGAAATAATAGTGTTATCACACTTTAATAAAGCGAAAGTTTTGGTCTTTGGCGGCAGTTTTCGCTTTTATTCCTGGCAAGTCAAGCTTTTGCGCTAAAGCTATAGTGGATCAGAGATGCACAATGGCCAACGAAAAAGGGGCTGGATAGACATCCTGCCCCGTTTTTAATCCAATTTCCTATGAAAAACCAGTGCAAGGATACAAAGAAGGCAGACGCGTAGCAATACCATTTAGTGGGTAACAACACCACTGAGTAAATGGTGAAATTTCTCATGATTTTGGAAGAAATCCTCATTGAAATAATGTGAAGATGCTGGAGCTTTACAGAAACAAATAGTAATGCAGGACTCGTTTATACTCGAATTGGTTTACAATAATGAGAAAAAGGTGTTTGATGCGGAGTTTCAGAAACCCAGCCGGTTTACACACCGCATGATGGTGAATATAAACGGGGCACAGGTGTATTTTGAACCGGATGAGGAGCGACATTACCGCGCGGTGCTGGCTCCTGGGCATATCTCCAATCCGCCCGATGCCGGCTTGGTCAAAGCAGTGGCAGACAAACTTCATGAGCTGTTCCAGCTCTGATTCATCCAACTAACAAGGAACATTAAGCGAAAAGACAGGAAAGGAGTCCTTTATAGCAGGTTGGTAATCCAAACGGATCGAGATCAATTATTGTGAGGTGAGTGTTTAAGATGCAATGGTTTAACGGTTGGCCTAAAGTCCTGCAGCTGAAAGTTGGCATTACCTTATAACAATAAATATATCACCTAGGTCCGACACACATAGACTCGCTGCATTTTGTAAAGAGCTGTTGTCTTCACCATGTTTTGATTGTTATTTTCCCCTGAGATTTTGTGTTTTTCTCAAGGATTCGCCTGAGTCCTGAGCGATCTTTATTCCAGAGAAATTTCTTAGTCACCGTCATTTTCAGGACTGGTGGAGGAGGGCAGTCCTGAAAAGGGCGGTGCGTTTTTTATTTCATTGTTGGTATGATCAAAAAAAGGAAATGTGAGTTAGGAAAGTGGAATTATACAGATGAAGGTGGGCGACGACAGTCAGACGCAGGAATGTGGATGCTGTCGTATGCCTGCTTGTGGAAAGAGTTTTTCGCGCAGGTCAACCTCGCATACCGCACAATTACATTTGTCAGCTTTTGGCGGAGATTCTTCGGATCAGGATAAAAAGTGGGGGGGGTAATAGTTTTAAAGTTTAAAGGTTTGAAAGTTTTAGGTTTGAGATGCTTATGTAGAAATCCTTCGGGAAGTGAATAGTGCAGAGTTAAGGAGGAGGGCGGGGTAAAAGTTGGGCGATCTGACGATTTGATTGAATGATCGATGGACTAATCTCGCGGTATTTTTTCTAAGTGGCGTGGACTAAAGTCGCAGTTAAGCTGCGTACGACGACCGCGGAAGCGCTTCGCGCCGGCAGCTTCGCTGCGCAATTTGCGACGCTTTTATAGGATGCGATCGCAAAAAGCACTAC
>VFQP010004292.1_pt1 | contig 13417 bp, 12 predicted proteins | sample 3512351 | NCBI WGS metagenome assembly VFQP01 (sample SAMN10412372, study PRJNA504923) | tailings metagenome | isolation source: Relicate 1 Philex TSF1 revegetated site | place: Philippines: Tuba, Benguet | collected 2017-08-29 | reverse complement strand
TTCATGCTTTGTAGTTTTTAAAGGTTTAAATATAGAAATTATTTGGTAATCAAAAACAATTTGATTATCAGATTTCAAAAATAAAACAAATATTATATCTACCCAACAACCTTTAGTTATAATAATATAACTGTTAGTTATGAATATAAATTATTTTATATTTGTAAAAAAGACTTTATGAGTTTAGGAACAAAATTGAAACAGCTAAGACAAAACCGAAATTGGTCTCAAGCTGATGTAGCTTATAAATTAGATATTTCTCAACCAGCGTATAATAAATGGGAAACAGACCAGTCAAAGCCAAATTTAGATAAATTAGGAAAAATTTCAGAAGTCTTTGAAATTGAGATACAGGATTTATTTGATAGCGATGGAAATGTAATTATTTCTAACAACACTTTTGAAAACTCAAATATTGTTTATCCAAAGGATTCGACAGTAAATATTCAATCTCCAGAATTACTACAAAGTATAATGAAAAATCAAGAACAAATTTCCAAACTAATAGAATCTCAAAACAAGCTTATAGAAAGCCTTTTGAAGAAATAAATATATAAGTGTAGTTATTGGTTATTAAAAACTGGTTTTAAAACCAATATATTAGCTTTAAAAATATATCGTTTATTATTTCCAACAGCTCAAGCAGAAAAATTTATGCGTGTGACTTTAAAAAATCATGCGTATAACTTTTGCAATTCATGCGCATCAATTAAAATCCTCTTAGTGACTTCTAAGATAGCGTTCCTACGGAACGCCGGATATCTTCCAAATATGATTTCTACACAGATAAAACTCTATAGAGTTTTTAAAATAATTTTCTGCGGGATGAGAAGAATTTTGATAAAACAGGCAAACAGCTGTCTTTTTTTTCCAGAAAGCTTGTTGCACCCCTGCAACAGACTTTCCGGAATGCCCGAAAGCTTGTCGCACCCCTGCAAGAGGTTTTCCGGGAGGTGGGAAAGCCTGTCGAACCCCTGCAAGAAGCTTTCGGGACAATAGAAAGAGTTGCGATATTAAACAAAAAAGCCTTGTCAAAGTTTGAAGTTTTAACAAGGCTTTTTCAAATATATCTTCCACAAAATCGTTATTCTTACTTTTTCGCTTCTCTTCTCTGAGCATCCAAAACAGCAACAGTAGCCAAATTCACAATTTCATCTACGCTTGAGCGCATCTGAAGAACGTGAACCGGTTGCTTGAGCCCCATCAGGATAGGTCCGATCACCTGAGCAACTTTCATTCCTCTGATGATTTTATAGGAAAGATTGGCAGATTCCAGATTCGGGAAAATAAAGGTATTTGCCGGAGTGGTTCCAAGCTTCGAAAAAGGATAATCGCTGAGGTGGTCTGCATTCATCGCAAAATCAGGCTGAATTTCGCCATCAACAACCATTTTAGGATATTTTTCGTGAAGAATATTCACCGCTTTTGCCACTTTTTTGGAAGTTTCGGAAATCGCTGCAAAGTTTTCAAATCCTAACATGGCAATTCTTGGCTCAATAGCAAAAGATTTCACTGTAAACTCAGCCATTTTAGCAATATTCACCAGATCTTCTGCGGTAGGATTCTGATTGATAGAAGTATCTGCAAAGAAAATCGGTTTCTTTTCAGATAAGATCATCATCATGGCAGCCACCTTGTCTACTCCTTTGTCTTTTTCAATGACTTCGAGTACGGGACGCAGAACGGAAGTGTAGTTTTTGGAAAAACCTACAATCAATCCATCAGTATCTCCGTGTTTCAGCATCAAAGGACCAAAATAATCTCTCTGGCGAACATATCTTTTAGCTTTATATTCGTTCATTCCCTTTCTCTGACGAAGTTTCCAAAGTGTTTCCCTGTATTTTTTACGGTTTTCTTTCTGGTCATCATCACTCGGATCTACAATCGGCAAATCAAGCTGAATCCCGAAACGCTCCATCTGTTCTTTAATATATTTCTTGTCTCCCAAGAGAATAGGATGCGCAATTCCTTCTTCATACAAAATCTGAGCTGCTTTCAGCACATTATATTCTTCCGCATTTCCTAAAGTGATTCTTTTCGGATTGGCTTTAGCGCGGTTCTGCATCATTCTTACCAGTTTTTCATCTCTTCCCATTCTGTCGAGAAGCTGGTTTTCATATTCATTAAAATCCGCAATCGTCTTTCTTGCAATACCGCTTTCGATAGCTGCTTTTGCTACTGCACAGGAAACTTTGGTTATCAAACGGTTATCAAACGGTTTCGGAATAAAATATTCTCTTCCAAACTGAAGACTTTTTAAATTATAAGCTAAAATAACGGCTTCAGGAACTGGTTCTTTTGCCAAATCTGCAATCGCATGAACGGCTGCCAGTTTCATTTCTTCATTGATGCCTTTCGCCTGAACATCTAAAGCTCCGCGGAAAATATAAGGGAAACCCAAAACATTGTTGACCTGATTAGGAAAGTCACTTCTACCTGTTGCCATAATCACGTCTTTTCTGGTAGCAATAGCCAGGTCATATGCAATTTCCGGATCCGGATTTGCCAATGCAAAAACGATAGGGTTTTCATTCATGCTGCTCAGCATTTCTGCCGTCATCACATTTCCTTTAGAAAGTCCGACAAAAACATCAGAGCCTTTTACAGCATCTTCCAGCGTATCAATATCGGTTTTGGCAACAAAATCTATTTTCTCTGGAGTAAGGTTTTCTCTTTTGTGATTGATCACTCCTTTGCTGTCACACATCAATATGTTTTCTCTCTTTAAACCTAAAGAAATATACAGATTGGTACAAGCGATTGCCGCAGCTCCTGCTCCGTTGACGACCATTTTTACGTCTTCAATTTTTTTGTTGGCAATCTGAAGAGAATTGATCAGGGCAGCTGCCGAAATAATTGCTGTTCCGTGCTGATCGTCATGCATTAAAGGAATATCAAGTTCTTCTTTCAGTTTCTGCTCAATATAAAAAGCTTCCGGAGCTTTGATATCTTCCAGATTGATTCCGCCGAAAGTAGGTGCAATTCCTTTAACGATCTGAATAAATTTCTCAGGATCTTTTTCATTAATCTCAATATCAAAAACATTGATGTCGGCAAAAATTTTAAACAAAAGTCCTTTACCTTCCATTACCGGTTTTGAAGCTTCGGCTCCAATATCTCCCAAGCCAAGAACTGCAGTTCCGTTTGAAATTACGGCTACCAAATTTCCTTTGCCAGTATAATCATACACCGTTTCAGGTTTATTATGAATCTCCATACATGGTACCGCAACACCCGGAGAATACGCCAGTGATAAATCTCTTTGGGAAGAGTGTGGCTTTGAAGGGATGACTTCTATCTTTCCTTTGGGCTCTGCTTTATGATAATCTAACGCTGCCTGGTTGAATTTTGCTTCGTCACGATTGGTTTTGCTTGACATAAATTTTTTCTTTTTTTAAAGTATATATTTAATGTGGTAATTCACGAGACTTTCGATGGGTTTCTGAACGATATGCCCCACATTGAGATTGAGCTCTGATGCTGCAGAGCGTAAAATATTTTCGTAATAATAAGCGATGGAACCGATAAAGTTGATTTCGGCATTTTGTGATTCTTCGTAAGGAAGCACTTGGTAATCAAAGAAATTTTTCATCTCTTCCGAAACCATCTGGCGGAAATACGGATGCTCTTTTCTTTCGACCACAAATTTATTAAAATCAGCCAAATATGCATTGGGTCTGGAACTGTGATACATATTTTTGAGTGCTTCTTCAATCGTTAAATGATAAGTATTTTCAAACTCCGCATGCAAATCCTGTGGTAGCTTCTGCATGAAAAATCTTCTGACAAGTTGCTTTCCTATTGCACTTCCGCTTCCCTCATCGCCCATCAGAAAACCAAGCGAAGGAAGTTTTATTTTCACTTTCTCACCATCGAAAAAACACGAATTGGAGCCCGTTCCCAAAATACATACAATTGCAGGTTTGCCATTGTACGCTGCATATGCGGCCGCAGTAAGATCTTCTTTTACAACAATATCTTCTGCTTTGTGAAAGAATTTTTTAAGCTCTCTTTCTACAGTTGCGCAATTTTCTGCTACACCACAACCCGATCCATAGAAAAAAACTTTGGTAATAGAATTTTTTACAGAGCTGAGATTGATGTTTTTTTCAATTTCGGGTACGATAAGTTCTGCTGCAATATTATTAGGATTGAAGCCTATGGTTTCTGTTTTAAGAAAAATTTTATTGAAATCATCTAAAATTACCCAATCGCATTTGGTGGAACCTCCATCAACAATAGCAACCATATTTCTGTTTTTTAAGAGGGCTAAATTATGAATTTATCTTCAATTAAACCCTACAAACAGACTTTGCAAATATATTTATGATTAACGTCAGCTTTTTACTTCATGATCATGATGACCAAACTGAATGAGCCAGTCTTCTATCTCTTCTTCCAGGTAAGAAGTCTGCAAATGAATGGCTTCTAGAAAATCATCAGGAACAGAACTGCTGTCTGAGTTTTCTAAATTCCAGAGATCATCAGACATATTTTCGTATTCGGAATACACCCTTCTAAAACGTGAATTTTCTTTTCCAAGAGCTTCAATATTTTTTTGATGAAGCTGAAATTTTCTGTATTTGTTTTGAGATTTCATACAAATATTGATTATTGTGTTGTGTGAAAAATTATGAAAATATTTCTCAATCATTCATTACAAGATAGAAAGACAATCAACAGAAAAAGTTGAAAATGAATTTTTTATCAGGTTTAGTTTCCTCAGTTCTGAAAATTAAAATTAGAAATTATTTTCATTCTAAAAAAAAAATTAACAAGTTTTTTCACTGTTTAACATATAGTTATAAATTTGCGTATTATAATAAACAATGAGAGCATTACTTCTGCGCCAAAAACAGGTGTTTTTATTTATTGTTGCCGGCGGACTAAGTGCGGTAGTAGAAATCGGGAGTTTCAAACTTTTCAGTATTTATCTTCCACAAATGCTTCCTCAGGAGCAGAATTTTCATGGAATACACTATCCATTCAGCAATATCCTGTCTACAACATGCGGAATTTTATTCAATTACTTTCTGAGTATATGGTTTGTTTTTGAAAGAGGAAAACACTCTAAAAAGAGAGAGTTTTTATATTTTATGGTAGTATCTTTCATTTCCACAATGTTAAGTTTAAGCTTTTTCCAGGTTTTTTACAGCTATATTTTTAAAGATAATATCAATTTAATTTTTTATACCTTGAGTCCGGAAATGATCAGTAAGATTGCTGCAATATTGCTGGTTTCGATTCTTAATTATTCGGTGAAGAAAAAAATAATATTTAACGGCTGATTTGTGACAAAAATTTTGAATTACCTCTGGAGAGCATGGCTTCTCATTTTGGCATTTGTTCTGACGATTATCCTTGGAATACCGGTTTATCTGCTGTCTTTTAATAAAAAGAATTATAAATATGCTTATCAGCTCATCAGATTATGGTGTTTCGGCATGTTTTTCGGAATGGGTCTCCGGTATGAGCTTATTAATCTTACTGATAAAAAAATTAATAAGAGCAAACAGTATGTTGTGATCTCCAACCATACCTCTATTATGGATATTATGCTGCCATGCATTCTGTTTCCCAATCATCCGCTTTGCTATGTTGGCAAAAAAGAGCTGGTAAAAATTCCGATTTTCGGAACTATCTACAAAAGAATCTGTGTAATGGTAGACAGAAGCAGTGCAAGAAGCCGCGCCGACGTCTATAGAAGGTGCGCCGAAAAAATGGAAGAAGGAAACAGCATCGTTATTTTTCCTGAAGGCGGTGTTCCTGATGATACATCAATTGTTTTGGACGATTTTAAAGACGGAGCTTTTACATTATCATATAAACATCATTCTCCGATTGCCGTTTTTACTTTTATTGGTCTGAAAGAAATGTTTCCTTTTGACAATTCAAAGGGCTACCCGGGGAAGGTGAAAGTATACTTTAATGATATTCTTGAACCAGCAGACTCGCCGAAAGATCTAAAATTGTCAGCTTTTGAGACAATAAAAAAAACATTGGCAGAACACAGTTAATCAAAGAAAAAAATTATATTTGTTATTGAAATTTATAATAGTATATGTCTAAAACAACTCAACCAACTAATTACCCGGCTCTTTACACATTAATTTTGGTGTTTTTCTTCTGGGGTTTTATTGCTGCAGGAAACAGTATTTTTATTCCGTTTTGTAAAAATTATTTTTCTCTCGACCAATTTCAGTCGCAGCTCATTGACTTTGCTTTTTACACAGCATATTTTCTTGGCGCGTTATTGCTCTTTATTTTTAGTACAATAAAAGGAATAGACATAATCGGAAAATGGGGATACAAAAAAAGTATCGTCTATGGTCTCTTACTTTCCGCCATAGGAGCCGCAATTATGATTATTGCTGTTAAAAGCAATGTATATTACGGAATGCTGATTGGTTTGTTTGTAGTAGCACTTGGCTTTTCTATCCAACAGACTGCCGCAAACCCTTTTGCAGTTTTGTTGGGAGATCCAAAAACAGGGACCAGTCGCCAAAACCTTGCCGGAGGTGTGAACTCTTTCGGAACCTCTATAGGACCAATTATTGTTGGTTTGGCTCTTTTCGGAACTACAGCTACTGTAGATGATGATCAGATTAAACATTTAGCATTAGATAAGGTTATTTTGCTGTATACAGCTGTCGGAGCCTTATTTTTAATTGCTGCTGGAATTTTTCATTTTTCTAAAAAACTGCCTGCAGGAATTTCTACCGAACCAATGGAAAAAGCAGGAAAAGCAAGAGTAAACCTCATTGTGATGACTATTCTTGTAATTATTTGTTTCATCCCTGTTTTTGCAAGCTATAATTCTGATGCCGCTAAAAAAATTGTAACTTTCAATGATGAAATAACCGTTTTAGACAACAGCATAAAAACTGAGACTGATGCCGTTGTATTAGAAAATATTCGGAAAGATATTGATACTAAAAAGGCAGAGCTGCAGGAAATAAAACATCCTTTAGAAAAAACAAGAATGTATTATTTGGGAGCTGCTTTAATATCAGTAGTTCTTTGTTTGGTATACGCCAACACAAGCTCGAAGAAAAACCCTGAAGGATGGGGAGCAATGAAATACCCTCAACTAGTTTTGGGTATGCTTGCCATTCTTGCTTACGTAGGTGTAGAAGTTGCTATTGGTAGCAATCTGGGAGAATTATTAAGTCTACCAGAATTTGGCGGACATCAATCCTCAGATCTCGCTCCGTATATTTCGATGTATTGGGGGAGTTTAATGATCGGAAGATGGACGGGTGCTATTACCGTTTTCAACCTAAACAAGCAGCAGCAAATGCTTGCGACAATCATTGTACCTTTTATTGCATTTTTAGTAATTATCGGAATCAATGTAATTGCGCAAAAGGATATGTCTAATCTTTATTTCTATGCTATCTGTATTGTCATTCAGGTAATTTTATTCCTTGTCAGCAAAAACAAACCTGCGCTTACACTGATTATTTTCGGTCTTTTTGGAGTAATTGCGATGATTGTAGGTTTAATGACAACCGGGAATTTTGCAATTTATGCTTTCTTATCCGGAGGATTAGCCTGTAGTATTATGTGGCCGTCAATTTTCACGCTTGCCATTACCGGTTTAGGAAAATATACTGCTCAGGGATCTGCATTTTTAGTCATGATGATTTTAGGTGGTGGAATCATTCCTCCGCTTCAGGGGAAACTTTCCGATATTATAGGAATTCACAGCTCATATATCATTCCTGTAATCTGTTTTGCTTATATTACTCTATTTGCTTATCTTGCTAAGCAAACCCTTAGCAGACAGGGAATTGATGTTGACGTTTTAGAATCTGAAGGTGCACACTAAGAATACAAAAACATATCATAAAAAAAGATTTTGGGCAGCTGTATTGGTTGTCCAAATTCTTTTATTTTATATTTTATCTAAAATACAAACAGTAGTTTCTTTTTTTGAAAACTTTTTTGAGTTTCAGAAAAGGGTTCATCTTATATTATTTGCCTGGATTCCGTTTTCAATAGGAGACATAATATATGTCTTAGCCGGAATATATGTACTTATTTTATTCTTTAAAACCTTTAAAAAGAGAACCAGAAACGGCGCATTGCTGAGAATACTGATTTTAGTTGATTTATTTTATTTCATCTATCAGATTTTCTGGGGAATGTTGTATTTTCAGACTCCTTTAATCACGAAACTTCCTGAAACAGAAATTACCATTGATAAAAGTAAAAGCCTTGCGCTGGAATATCTTCAAAAGGCAAAAGCAACCCGAGAGCTTGTTCGGGAAGACCAAAACGGAGTTTTTATTTTAAATGATATTGCTGCGGTTCAAAATGAAATTTTAAAGAATCAAAATAAGCTTCCAGCTTTTATTACAGACAAGAAAAGTTACAATGTCAATTCTTTTAAGAGCAGTTTGTTCTCAGAACTCATGAGCTTTACGGGAATTTTAGGTTATTATAATCCATTCACTGCTGAAGCTCAATATAACAACAATTTACCATCTTCTTATCTGCCCTTCACCATTTCACACGAAAGTTCACATCAAATGGGATTTGCACGTGAACAGGAAGCTAATTTTGTGGGATATTTAATCGGTGTCTCTTCTCAAAATACAGATTTAAGGTACAGCACAGAATATTTCACTTTAAAAAGCCTGCTCAACTCAATCGTTCAGGATGACGAAGAATTTGTAAAATTTGTCTTGGATAATTATTCTGAAGGGATGAAAAGAGACAGATTGCACGAAAAGCAATTCGTCATGCAACACCAAGGCCTGATGACTGATTTTTTCGGCTTTACCAACAATCTGTTTTTAAAAAGCAACCAACAGGAAGGCACGGTTACTTATTCTTATTTTGTTGACCTTTTAGTGCGTTATAAAAGTTTAAAATAAAAAGAATCGTATCAGGCGATACGATTCTAAAAACACAAATGATGAAAAAAAATTTATTACCTTGACTTGTTCCCTCATTCAAGGCGATGTAAAATTACAACTATTTTTCTAATTTCAAAACTCTTTATATAAAAATGTAAACATTTTAAGAAAATTTTATGACTTAAAATTTTATACTTTTTTATCTTTTCTCTATACAATGATTTATGGTTTTTCTCTTACTCAATACTGAAAGTGATCTATAGAAAAGATTTGTTTAAACAGGCAAATAATGTGAACAGGACATAAAAATCACGTTAAATTTAAGTTTTAACATTTTTTATATTGCAATATTGATTCTCTGCGATGCAACATGAATCATTTCGGTTTGATGAAAAAGAAAACTAAACTTTCACAAACATTTTATATTATATTTTAGATCAGTTACAAATTGTAAGATAGCTTTGATTTTTCATGTGAATCTTAACAAGAGCCTTAGACTTCAGCTCATAATACATGCTTAGCTCAAATGCCTCAACATCTTTAAGTTTAGAATCAATAAAATCTGCAATTTTTGTTACTGAATGATAAAATGTTCTGTACAGGGAAATGTCAACAGTGTTTCCTGATCTTGGCAAAAAAGCTTTTAGAAATGGAAGTTTTTTTTGGTGATTGCCACAATCCATATAAAAGCCGGTCTTTTCGGGCATACCCAATATTGAATGATGATTAATGTAATTAATGATATTTTCATCCTCCTTTACAATTTTATTATTGCAGAGATAAAGATTAATCCGGTCTAAAATAATCTGTGCATACTCCATCATTGATATTATCTTTATTTCAGAAACAGGTTCAAATTTCATATCATAATGGTTAAATGATAATCCAAAATTTTCATACTTAGGAAACGATAAGCTGCGTATTTCCACTGTAGCATCCACAACAAGCTTATCTTCCGAAAAACTGTAACAAACATATTCTTTATACATACTTTTCATATAAAGAAGAAAGTCAGTTTCACAGCTATTAATATTATTCTCAAACCATATTTGAAGGTTATCGTAATAGCTATTTTCAAAATCTTTAAAATTCAAATAAAAAGGCACTTTCATGGGTCAATATTTATTGTTAATGGTCATTAATTACCGTATCTAAGAATGTCTTAACCAAAATCAATGATACAGCAGCTATACATTATTGAAGCAAATGTAAATGCGTAATGCGACAAAACTTGTCGTGTTTAAATTAAATGCCGATTATTTTTAAAAAAATTTAGATTATTGTTATTTGGTAAGTATTTTGATTAATATAAAGGATGTCTAACATTGTTGTTATTTCTTTTTTAAACGTACAACACATCACTATAACTATTGCTGATTTCATTATCAGAAGCCATAAAATTGCTATTTGGATATCGTTTTAATAAAATTTAACAGTTATATAAAAATAATTACGTAAATTTGCAACACACTAAATATTAATATGAAACCAATTAAAATTCACAACTGCAATGAAAACAAAACTATTTACTTTAGGAATTTTATATTCTCTGATTGCCTGCACCCATTCCGCAAAAGATGCAGATGCTAAAACAACTGTACAAACAGAAGCTAAGACTACTAATGAAGATGAAATTGTAAGAGAAACCATTACGGATCGTCATGGTGAAGAAATGGAAATCATTAGAAATGAAACCAAGAATACGGTGGTTATCAGGCTTAATGGAAAATCATATGAGCTTCATAAAAATCACGAAAATCCCGGATATTCTACATCTGACAGTAAATATCAATTTACAGAAAATAAAAAAGATGTCACATTCTTAAAAAAAGATGTAGATATGGTCCTGTTTCACGGAGATAAAAATCTCAACAATGAAAAAATGGCTTCACAATAAAAAACGGTGCTTTCACAGCACCGTTTTTCTGTTAAAATCTGTTCAGAGAAATTTCTTGATGTAAAGGAATATCATTTTCAATAAAATCGAATAATGCTTTTGAAAAATAGCAGCCGTTTAAAATACCTCTCGCTCCCAATCCGTTAAAAACATATAGATTATTAAGTTCAGGATGCCTTCCTATTATAGGGCGTCGGTCTTTTACAGTAGGTCTGAAGCCAAAATACACCTCTTTAACATCAAATTCGTTATGATAAAATTCTGATAATCCATTCTTTAACTGCTTAACGGCAGATTCATCTATACTTCCATAGATCTGATCACGATCATAAGTTCCACCGTAAAAGTGAAGTTCACTATTTAACTGAAACAGAAAATGTTTTTTTTTAATGGTTATATTGTTGTTAAGCGAGCGTGAAAGCTTCACCCTAATATGATGACCTTTATTAGGATTTACGGGAATTTCTGAAAAATAAGGATTAAGCCTCACTCCCATTCCTTCACAAAATACCATATGTTTAAACTTATACTCTTTATAAGTGTTTTCTGAGGTATTTAAAATTTTATGATTAAAACATTCGGTAATAAAATTGTTATTATGAGATAAGAAGTTTATGATACCGTCAAAAAAACCTTCTACATTAAGTCTTGCCGATTGATTTACTTTTCCCGTACTAAAATCATTTTTAACGGTATTTAAATGAATAAATTTTTTATCAAGAAACTTATTAAGATCGTTATGGTAAGACTTTTTCAGCCATAACTTCTGTTCGTTTTCATCATGGAAAATACGATGAATTGGTGCATCAATCAAATAATTTTCTCCGGTATATATAGCGATTTCATTCATCGTTTTTCGTAGAAAATCAATTTGCTCCTGAGCTTTCCAAAAGGTAGTGAATTTCTTAAGCACAACAGGATTGATGATTCCTGCAGAAATTTGAGATGCACTTTTTTTTCCTTCTGAATAGATAATAAATGATTTCTTGTTCAGAATAAGTTGATGCGCAAAAAAAAGCGCCGCATAACCGTCACCAACAATAATATAATCTACATTTTGCATAATAAAAAAACCTGAGTAAAAGTACTCAGGTTTTTTATAAATATCAAGCGAATTATTAATAATTCCACATATCATTTTCCATCTGAAGAATCTGTTCTTTGATTCTATCGCTTTCAGCCAATTGTTCTTCAGCATTTCTTGGAATATAATCTTTAATTTTACCATCGCCGAGACCTGTGGAAGATTTGTAGATAATCGAAGAGAATCTTCTGGCGTTGATTACATCATCGAAAGACAAATCTGCAGATGAATTGGCTCTGTTAAACACATAATTGTTTGCTAAAATCTCTCTCGCTTTTGGATAATAAATCCAAAAAAGATCAACTAAATCATTGGCACCTTCCATTAATTTACCTTCAGCATCTAGTCTTCCGATAGAAGTTGGATCTGGACCCATCGCCGCTATTCCTAAAGGTCTGTATTTCATTTGACCGTCTCTTTTATCAATGAACCACATTCCCATTATTTTAAGAACTTTAACTTTATCAGTAGTAGTTCTAATACGGTCGATTAATCTTTTTTTCTCATCTTCAGTAAGTTGTCTACCTGAATTAAGAATATCAATTGCCTCTTCATCCATTCTTACACTTTCCAACTTTCTTTCTAGTGCTTCTTTACTAAGTTTTGTAGTAAAATTCTCATCATCGTAAACCTCATCAATTTTACCATCCATGGCTGCATCAAGCAAAATTTGATAAAGAGATCTAGTCTGTTTTGAAAGTAAACCATCTGGATTATCATAATAAAATGGCTGATTGATCTTATCGTTCAGGTCAATGATTTCCCAAACCATCATGCTCTTAAGAATATCCTTTTCATCCACAAAACCATATTCTAAAGGAGTTACTTTATTGCTAACCATTGTATCCCCAACTTTCTTCATATTTTCAGCTCTCATCTGTCTGAATTCTTCCGGAGAAGCGGCGTTTAGAATAGTCTGAGAAAAAATCAACCCAGAAGCTAATACTAAAATACTACTAATATATTTTTTCATAATATGAATTTTACAAATTAACCTTACTGAACATTAATAGTTACAGGTGTAAGTTCTTTTAAAATTTGATTTCCTAAACCTGAAGCAGTTACTTTAATATCATAAATTTGAACCACATCACCAGCTCTTAAATTTCTTAAAGCTCCTTCAGCAGAAGATAGAGAATTTCCTTGTATTAAAGTTCCTGCTCTTCCTGGAAGTTTTAATATAAAACTGTTAACAGTAAATGATACTGGGAAGTCAAAATCAGGCAATGCGGCTGTAACAATTTGGTTTGGAATTGAAGTTGCAGGCATAAAATTAACAGACTTACCTCTGATCTGACCTTGTGGCCTTGGAATACCTTTAATTCTGTATTCAAATACCTGAGATACTGTTTTACCACTTGGTTCTCTACCAGAAAGTGTTAACTGAATTACATTTCCAGATTGAGGAGTAACATTCCATTTTCCATTACCAGTACTCTTAACAATAGCACCACCGGAAGCAGATAAGGATAATTTAGCATTATCAGCACCTAGAATAGAACCAGATACAGGATTTTCTAACCCTCTATACATAACATTCATCTTATCAGCTGAAAGCAATAAACCTTTTTC
>VFQP010004290.1_pt1 | contig 13426 bp, 14 predicted proteins | sample 3512351 | NCBI WGS metagenome assembly VFQP01 (sample SAMN10412372, study PRJNA504923) | tailings metagenome | isolation source: Relicate 1 Philex TSF1 revegetated site | place: Philippines: Tuba, Benguet | collected 2017-08-29 | reverse complement strand
CGTGCAGCACCGCCGGATCGAGATGATCGAGGTGCAGGTAGATGTGATCCTTGTTCTTGCCGACGCCGCGGCCTTCGCGGATTTCGATCGTCATCGAACGGGAGACGACGTCACGCGAAGCGAGATCCTTTGCGGAAGGCGCATAACGCTCCATGAAGCGCTCGCCCTCGGAGTTTACGAGATAGCCGCCCTCTCCGCGCGAGCCCTCGGTAATGAGGCAGCCTGCGCCGTAAATGCCGGTCGGATGGAATTGCACGAACTCCATGTCCTGCAGCGGCAGTCCTGCGCGCAGCACCATCGCGTTGCCGTCGCCGGTGCAGGTGTGCGCCGAGGTGCAGGAGAAGTAGGCGCGTCCGTAGCCGCCCGTCGCCAGGATAGTGCGTTTCGCGCGGAAGCGGTGGATCGTGCCGTCCTCCATCGAGAGCGCAATCACGCCGCGGCAGACGCCCTCGTCGTCCATCAAAAGATCGAGCGCGAAGTACTCGATGAAGAACTCGGCGGAATAACGCAGCGATTGTCCGTAAAGCGTATGCAGCATCGCGTGACCCGTGCGATCCGCCGCGGCGCACGTCCGCTGTGCTGGCGGACCTGAGCCGAACTCGGTCGTCATGCCGCCGAATGGGCGCTGATAGATCTTGCCGTCTTCCGTGCGCGAGAAGGGCACGCCGTAGTGCTCGAGCTCATAGACCGCGTCCGGCGCGTGGCGGCAGAGATATTCGATGGCATCTTGATCGCCGAGCCAGTCCGACCCCTTGACGGTGTCGTACATGTGCCAGCGCCAGTTGTCCGGACCCATGTTGCCGAGCGAAGCGGCCACGCCGCCCTGTGCGGCGACGGTGTGGGAGCGCGTCGGGAAAACCTTGGTGATGCACGCCGTTTTGAGGCCGGCTTCAGCCGCGCCGAGCGTCGCGCGCAAGCCCGCGCCGCCCGCGCCCACGACGATGACATCGTAGGTATGGTCATGCGTCGGATAGGCCTTTCCACCGACGGCGGGAGCGCTCATCGCGGAAGCCGGAGCTTTGCCATTGGTCTTGGCTGCCATCGTAACGCTAGCCTCCGAAGGACAGCTTGAGAATGGAAAGGGTGCTCGCTCCTGCGACCGCAATCGCAAAGAACGTATTGAGCATCAACAGCGCGATTTTCGCGGCCTCGCCGTGCACATAGTCTTCGATGATGACTTGCATGCCGAGCCGCATGTGAATGGCCGCCGATACCACGAACAGCAGAAGCGGAAGCGCATAAAGCGGGTTCGCCAGCGTAGCCTTCACCTGCGCATAGTCTGTCCCGACCAAGCTCAGCACCACATAGATCGCGAAGAGCGACAGCATGAGATTTGCTGCCCCCGTCACTCGCTGGAGCCAGAAATGATCGGCGCCTTCCTTTGCCGAACCGAGATATCGGACGTTCTTCAAGGGTGTGCGCATCGTCATGATCCAGCGCCCCCCGCGCACAGCAATACATAGCCCCAGATCAGCGCCGTTGCAGCTGCGGAGAACGCCAGCGATCCCCAGGACATGACATCGACAGTATCCAGCGCATAGCCGCGTCCGGTATCCCAGATGAAGTGCCGGACGCCGCCTGCGAGGTGGTGCAGAAGCGCCCACGTATAGCCGATCAGCACGATCTGTCCCGGCCACCAGGCAAGCCAGCCCGTCACGGCGTTGTAGGCATCCTGGCCGCTGGCCGCAGCGACAAGCACGCAGGCCACTATGACCGTGCCAAAGTAGAGCCCGGCACCGGTGATCCGATGCACGATCGACATCAGCATGCTGATCGGCATTTTATAAATTTGCAGATGCGGCGAGAGCGGACGGGCCGCTTGCGAGCCTCGCTTCGCGTTGGCATCAGCCATTGGTTATCGTCCCTCTGGATGCGCAGACTGCGGGCATGGAAGACCTTTTTTGGCTTTTAGCTCGCACAGGAAGACCCGGCAATTCGCCAAATTGTTGCGTGGTGGTTGGGCAGGGCAGGCACTCAAAGCCGATCAACCAACTCAGGTAAGAGAGCCTACGATCGCCTTTCCTAGTCCCTGACCGCTATCGTACGCGTGTTCGGCGAGACGTCCGAGGCACCAGTCGCCTGCCGTGCCGAGCTTGTAGTGGGTCGAGTAGATAAAGCTCTCGCCGAGCGACTGCTCCACGAGACCGTGCCGCCAGAGATGGGCAGTCATGATCTGCGGCGTGACCTTCGGCAGGCCGAGCTGCCGCGTGACTTCGCCCCAGATCTCTTCGGCGACGGCTTCCGGATCTGCGTCTTCCGTCTCGCGGCTCCAGTTTGGGGAGGCGTGAATAACGACGGTCTCACCGCCGCCCGCGACGCTGCGCCCGGGTTTGGAGCTGTTGCGCGCGATCCAGCGCAGCACTTCCGACATGTCGGAATAAACGTCCTGATTCGGCAGCGTGCGTTCGGCCAGCTTCACCATCACCGCCCACGTCGGAAGCATGCGGACACGCGACAGCGCTTCCACCATGCCTTCGACCCGGCCGAGCAGAAGGCGTGCGGCCGGCGCCGGAATGGCCACAGCGACGGCAGCAAAGGGCCCTACGCTCGTCTGGTCCTCGAACCACACCATCCATCCCTTGTCGGTCTGAGACAGCGTATGGACCTTCTTGCCGGTGTGAACGCGAATGCTTTCCGCGAGCGGCCGGACGATCGATGACATGCCCGGCGTGCCGACGTACCAAGTGTGGAGTTGCACGCCCTTGGCTTCGCCCGATGTCGATTTGGGATCCCAACGGGACGCATAGCCCGCCGACACGAGTTCGTTGATGTAGGCGCGAAACTTGTCTGAGCGTGCCGTCAGATACTGTGCGCCGGAATCGAAGGCAACGAGCCCGTTACGCGCCGTCGCCACTCGACCGCCGATCACGCGCTCCTGTTCGAACACTTCGACGAAGCAGCCCGCGCGCCTGAGATAGGACGAGCATGACAAGCCGGCCAAGCCTGCGCCGATGACTGCAACCTTATGCGTCAAGAGTCACTTGGCGAGACAGTCGCCCCTCCGTCGATACAGCAGGTCTCGTTATTTCGGATAGCGGCTCCTGCGGCCGTTGCGAAGTCTCGCGTGAAACCGAGCACGAAGACAAGGGATGAATCGCGAATGATTGGCAACTACCGAAAACAATAGCCGCGTCGAATGCGAGGAAAATAAAGAGAGATTTCCTCCTAGCGCGGCAGCACGAGCCAGATGTCGAGATCGAGGATTACACCGTCCGCGTATTCGCCGTTGTCCTTTTTGAAGGGAAACGCGCTGCAATCCTGATTTTTCACGGCCACCAGCCGGGTGCGGAGCGCGCCCACATCGGTCCGGCCGGGAAGCTCTGCCTTCTCCAGGACTTCCGACCAGGAATAGACAGTATCGCCCGCGAACAGCGGGGCCACGTGCCGTCCGCCGTTGATTGCGGCGATGTGGAAGGCGTTGTTCATGCCGTTGAACGACAGGGCGCGCGCCAGTGAAATCGTGACGCCGCCATAGACGATCCGCTTTCCGAAACGGCCCTTGGCCTCCGTGTGCTGGTTGAAGTGCACCTTGGCGGTGTTCTGATAGAGCCGCGTCGCCATCTGGTGCTCGGCCTCTTCCAGCGTCATGCCGTCGACGTGGTCGATACGCTCACCGACTTCGTAGTCGCCCCAGCGATAAGGAGCGCCGGCCTCGGCGAAATTGTAGGCCGCAATGTCGAGCGGCGGTACTGCGCCTCCGATGTCCTTGGGGTCGACGCGGTCGGGAAGCGTGGGCACTACGGCTTCCGGCGCCGGTGAGGCCTTGTCGCGCTTACGCACCATGACCCAGCGGGTGTACTCGAGGACGACCTCGCCTTTTTGATTTCGTCCCGTTGAGCGCACGTAGACCGTGCCCGTCTCGCGGTTGGAATTTTCTTTGAGCCCGATGACTTCGGAAACTGTCGACAGCGTATCGCCCGGATAGGCGGGTTTCAGGAAACGCCCGCCTGCATAGCCGAGGTTGGCGATGGCATTCAGGGACACGTCGGGGACGGTCTTTCCGAACACAACGTGAAACAGCAGAAGATCATCGACGGGAGAGCGTGGGTAGCCGATGGCCCGGGCGAACTGGTCCGAGGACTGAACGGCGAACCGGGGCCCGTAAAGACTGGTGTAGAGGGCCACATCGCCCTCCGTCAGCGTGCGCGGCGTCGCGTGGTTCAGGATCTGGCCGACGCTGTAGTCTTCGAAGAAATTGCCCGGATTGGTCTTGGTCATCGCGCTCGCTCGGTCGGAATTGGTCGTAGGGGCGTCGTATGCCACTTTTGGCGGCTCTGTGCGAGTGCGCCATATTGCTCGGGCAATGCCCTAGAACCACTCCTCTATTTCCTTAACGGAATTGGCGATGGCGACAGTCCGCTTGGCCTGTACCAGATGCAGGCGCTCGACCATCTTGCCCTCGACCGTGATGACGCCTTTCGAGACGTTTTCCGGCTCATCGAAAGCACGGATGATCTTCTTGGACCACGCGATTTCCTCGTCGGTAGGCGAGAAGATCTCGTTGCACGGGGCCACCTGCGAAGGATGGATCAGCGTCTTCCCGTCCATGCCGAGCGTCCGCCCGTGCTCGCATTCGCTGCGGAACCCGGCCTCGTCCTTGAAGTCGTTATAGACGCCGTCGATGATGTCGAGGCCGTAGCCGCGGGCCGCCACGACTGTCAGCGCGAGCCACGGCACCACCGCCATGCGGTCGTGAAGCGCGCGGGCCCGGCTCTCCTTGAGCAGATCGTTCGTGCCCATGACGAGGCACACCAGCCGGTTCTCCGGGTCGGCGCCGACCGCTGCGATCTGAGCCGCGTGCAGGATCGAGAGCGGCGTCTCCATCATCGCCCATAGCCTGGTCTTCTCCGGCGCATTGACGGACTTGAGGATCTTCGCCGCGCTGATGATGTCGCCCGGATGCTGGACTTTTGGGATGAGAATGGCATCCGGCGCCGCGGACGCCGCAGCCAGTATGTCGGATGTCCCCCAGGCCGTCTCCAAGGCATTGGGACGGATGATGATCTCGCGCCGCCCGTAACCGCCCTCCCTGACAGCCTCGACGACCTTCTTGCGCGCCTCGACCTTCGCCTCCGGTGCCACCGAATCCTCAAGATCAAGGATCAGCGCATCGGCCGGCAACGACCGCGATTTCTCGAGCGCGCGCTCGTTGGCGCCCGGCATATAGAGAACGCTGCGTCTGGGACGAATGGGAGCCATCAGGAACCGCCTCGCTGACTGTGGCTGCATGCTGCGGTGCAAAATAATCTAAAACCGCAGGGCGGACCAACGCGACTATTGTTCAGCCCACCGGATTGTGCCGGGACCTATGGGGATCGACATGGCGACCATTCTCGCAGTCTCGTCGTTTGTGGCGCGGGGCACCGTTGGCTTGCGCGCCATCATGCCGGCCCTTGATCGCATGGGCCATGAGGTCATCGCCTTTCCGACCACCCTCCTCTCGAACCACCTCGGCCACCCCCGCGCGGACGGCAAAGCCGTGCCGCCGGAAACGCTCGTGGCAATGTTCGAGGCCATGGAGGCGAACGGCTGGCTCGCGAAAGTCGATGCCATCCAGACCGGATATCTTCCAAGTCCCGACCACGTGAGCCTTGTCGAGACCATGATCGATCGCGCGCGTGCCGCACGGCCCGGCGTGATGATCGTCTGCGATCCGGTTCTGGGCGATCATCCGGGTGGGCTCTACGTGCCGGAGAGCGTCGCCCACGCCGTGCGGGAGCGGCTGCTTCCCCGCGCGACGCACGTGAAACCCAACCCGTTCGAGCTGTCGTTCCTTTCAGGCCGCGATATCGCGACGCTGGAGGAAGTGGTCGAAGCTGCACGCGCCTTGTCGCCGGCGGTCGTGCTTGCAAGCTCGGTTCAAGATGGCCCCGATCGGCTGGCGAACGTGATCGTTACAGAATCACGCGCCGGGATTTGCAGCGTGCGCCGTGAATCGGATGTCCCCCACGGCACAGGCGATCTTCTCACCGCGCTGTTCTTGTCGCACGCGTTAGCAGGAGAAGATCCGCTCGCGAGCGCCGCGCTTGCCGCCGCCGGTGTCGCCGCTGCCATCGCGGCAAGCAGGGGACACGACGAGCTGCAATTGGCGAGCCCGATCGATTGGCATCGTGCTGCTCCCCTAAGCATAGCACCCATCCCGGCCGATTGAGGTTGACCCACGCGGGAGCATCCCGCAAAACAAGAAACATCAATGCATTAGGAAAGGATCGTGATGGTCGGGAAGCTGCGCGGAGCGCTCAAGTTCGTTCATCACGAGGCGTCCGGCGGCATCATGCTGCTCATGGCCGCGATGCTGGCCCTCCTATTGGCCAACTCGCCGCTGGCGTCGCTCTACGACGCTCTGCTCGACACCCATGTTTCGGTCAAGATCGGCGAATGGGGCATCGATAAAAATCTGCTCCATTGGATCAACGACGGCCTGATGGCGATCTTCTTTTTCCATGTGGGCCTGGAGATCAAGCGGGAGCTCGTCGAGGGCGAACTCTCCACGGTGAAGCAGGCGGCCTTGCCTGCACTCGGCGCTCTGGGCGGCATGATCGTGCCCGCACTCATTTACCTGGGCATCAACTGGCATGACCCGCATGCCCAGGCGGGTTGGGCGATTCCGACGGCGACCGACATCGCATTTGCGGTCGGCGTCCTGGCCCTCGTCGGGTCTCGCATTCCGCCCGCTTTGAAAATCTATCTTCTCGCGCTCGCGATCATCGACGACCTGGGCGCCATTCTGATCATCGCGTTCTTCTACACCTACAACTTGTCGATGGCCGCGCTGCTGCTCGCAGGCCTGGGGGTCGTCGGCTTGATTGCTCTCAATCGGCGGGGCGTAACCAGCACCGCTGCTTACGTCCTCATGGGCTTCTTCGTGTGGCTTTGCGTGCTGAAGTCTGGCGTGCACGCCACCCTTGCCGGTGTCATCACCGCATTTGCCATCCCGCTCACGCCGCTTGTGGGCGATGACCGGTTCCGCTCGTCGGAGTCGCTCGCCTCACGGCTGCAGGAGAGCCTTCACCCCTGGGTGAACTTCGGCGTTCTCCCGGCATTCGCGTTCGCCAACGCGGGCGTTTCACTCGCAGGTTTGACGGTCGCAAAGCTCGTGAGCCCGATCCCGCTCGGCATTGCCCTGGGGCTGTTCGTCGGCAAGGCCATCGGCGTTTTCGGCTTCTCGCGCCTCGCGATTTCGCTCGGCGCTGGGACAAAGCCGGAAGGCGCGTCTTGGACGCAACTCTTCGGAGTAGCCGTCTTGGCAGGCATCGGGTTCACAATGAGCTTGTTCATCGGCATGCTCGCATTTCCGGAGCCGCAATACGCCGCCGACATTCGCATCGGCGTCCTGTCCGGCTCGATCTTCTCGGCTCTGATCGGCTATCTGATCCTGACGCGGGCCAAGCCGGGGGTGGCGCCACCGCCATCCGCGAAGCGATGAGCGGTGAGGAAAACAGTGCTGGGGAGGCGCCCGGGCATTGCTGCTGGCGACGGGATGTCGCACCTCCAATCGGAAGGAGGGCGTCGAACGCTGGCAGGGGGGGCTCCGGGCATCGGACAAAAAAATCCGGATGCGACGATTCCCTACTCGCACGGGTCGGCGCTTAAGGTAGAAATCTCCGCGGTGCGTAGCGCGCCGTACGAGCGTCCTCCAATACCGAGCCAAACCAATGTCGAGCTTTCCCGAATTCCTGATCGACCGGTTCCGCCGCTTCAAGCATCGCCACTTCGTGCCGAATGCTGATCAGTACGAGGAACTGGCGAGGTACGGCCAAAGCCCAGAGGTGATGGTCATCTCCTGCTGCGACAGCCGCGTCGACCCGGAGACGATCTTTACGGCCATGCCCGGCGAGCTCTTCGTCGTCCGCAACGTCGCCAACCTCGTGCCGCCCTACGAGACGGGCGGCAATTATCACGGTGTTTCGACCGCCATTGAATTCGCGGTCATGAATCTCCGCGTGAAGCATCTGATCGTGATGGGCCATTCGGGCTGCGGCGGCGTCAAGGCGGCGCTCGATCAGAACGCGGCCATCCAGACCGAGGCCATGTTCATCTCGCGCTGGATGTCCATGCTGGACGATGCCCGTTTGAAGGTTCTTTCTGCGCACCAGATGTCTTCCACGGCGGAAAAGCTGAAGCTTCTCGAGATGGAAGGCATCAAAACCTCGATCAAGAACCTGCGTACGTTCCCCTTCGTGACGGACGTCGAGAATAAGGGCCGCATGGCGATCCACGGCGCCTACTTCGACATCGCGAGTGGCACACTGAGCGTGCTCAACCATTCGCGCGGCGAGTTTTATCCGTTGTAGATAAGTCCGGCCGCACGCCGAGAACTGTATACAAGTATACCGACAGCGACCGGCCGATGCCTCAATGTAGGGGCATCGGCGAGTTGTGCATCAGGCGCCGCCGACTGAGAGACGCCTATAATCGGGCTCCCGCCTGTCTAGCGACAAGCACCGGAGAGTTCCATGTTGCGTGGCCACCGCTCATCCTTTGAAAATGAAGACTTGATCCAGCTTCGCACGATTTTCGTGGCGGCCTGCGAGCAGTTGAAGGTCGGCTGGACCAATGACCGCGCACCGGTGCGGGAGCATATCGCTAATCTTATCATGCTGATGGCCTGTGGAGGCGAGCGCGACCCGCACGTGATTCAGCGCCGTCTCATGCTTCACATGCAGAATTGAGGCCGGGCTAGGACGGTGCGGCGCTACTTCGGCTCTTGAGCCCGCGCCGCCTCGATCGCCGGGAGAAGCTTGCTCTCCAGGCTGTCCTTCGAGATTGGCCCGACGTGCTTGTAGGCGATCTGTCCGCGCCCGTTGATGACGAACGTCTCCGGCATGCCGTAAACGCCCCACTCGATGGCGTTGCGCCCGTTTTGGTCCGTCCCGATTGCCGTGAACGGGTTACCGAAGCGGCCGATGAACCGCCGCCCGGCTTCCGCCTGGTCCTTGTAGTTCACGCCGTAGATGTCGACGCCCGACCGTTCCTTGAGCGTAATCAGCAGCGGGTGTTCCTCGATGCAGGGACCACACCACGACGCCCAGAAGTTGACGACCGAGACCTTGCCTTTCGCGAGATCGGAGGCGTGGAAACCGGGCACGGGTTGTCCAGCCTGCATCAAGCCTTCCAACGGCGGGAAGTCCGTTTGCGGAACCGGACGGCCGATGAGGGCCGAAGGCAGCTTGCTGGGATCGCCCGTCAGGCCGAACGCGAAAAGTCCCGCCAGCGCGAGGAAGATGACGAACGGCGCGACGACCCAGGCGCGTCCGCGCCTCCGGGCCGTTGTATCGGTGCCGGCGCTCATGGATCTAGTCTCCGGCTTCTGACTTCGCCGAGCGCCGTTTCAGGCCGCGGCGGTCCGCGTCTGCGAGCGCACTCGATTGCCGCCAGCCGTCGAGAAGCGTCCAGCCGATCAGCAAGCCGACAATGAGAATGAAAGCGCCGTAGGAGGCCCAGATGAAGGCTGCGTGCGGTCCGAGATCCATGTCGATCACTCCGCCTGCGCCGAGACGAGCCGATCGCCGCGCTCGACTTGCGCGAGCCGCATCGCCTTCACGCGCCGTCTCAGGATTTCATTCTGCATGCCTTTGAGGTGCAGCGCGATGAACAGCAGCGTGAACCCTATGGCAGCGAGCAGCAGCGGCGTGCGCATGCTCGGATCCACCGTAGAGGTGAAGCCGGTCGAGGGCTGGTGCAGTGTGTTCCACCAATCGACCGAGAACTTGATGACGGGAAGGATGGCGACGCCGACCAGGGCCAGCACGGCCGTGAGCTTTCCGGCCAGCGCCTCGTCTTCGAGCGACGATCTAAGCGCGATGAGGCCTAGATAAAGAAAGAACAGGATCAACACCGAAGTGAGCCGCGCATCCCACACCCAATAGGTGCCCCACATCGGCTTGCCCCACAGCGATCCCGTGATCAGCGCGCAGAGCGTGAAGGCCGCACCGATCGGCGCCGCGGCCTTGGCTGAGACATCGGCGAGCGGGTGGCGGAAAACCAGGAGCCCGAAGCTCGAGATCGCGACGATCGAATAGCCCATCATTGCCAGCCACGCCGACGGCACGTGGATGTACATGATCTTGACCGTTTCGCCCTGCTGGTAGTCGGGAGGCGCCACGAAGAACACGAGGTACATCGCGTAGGCGATGAAGAGCGCAGCCCCCGCGGCGATCCAGGGCAGGATCGCCCGTGAGATCTCCATGAAGCGGGTGGGATTGGCGAGGCGTTGTGTCAGCGTTTGCATGGGTTTCATGTAGAGTGCTTCCGGAAAACAGGAAACCGGTTTTCCGACAAGAAGCGGGTTAAACAAAGTTAAGGCGGGGGCGGCGAAGGGGCAATTCGCAGAACGCCCTAAGTCATCACGACATTTGCAGCCGCAGCGCGGCGGCTGACGCGATTGGTGCCGCAGCGATCGAGGCGACCGAAATCGCGAGCAGAATGAGAAACGAGGCGCTGAAGCCGTCCTGCCCCAGGTGCGCGAACCCTATGGCGGAAATGCCGAAAATCAGGGTCGGTATGTAGAGCGGCAACACCAGGAGAGCGAGCAGCAGGCCTCCGCGGCGTGCCCTTAGCGTGAGCGCGGCGCCGACGCTTCCGAGAAAACTGATCGCAGGCGTTCCGGCCAGCATGGTAGCGACCAGCACCGGCGTCAGCGCGAGTTCGAGGTTCAGCATAAGGCCCAGCACCGGCGCCATCAGCGCCAGCGGAATGCCGGTCGAAATCCAATGGGCGAGCGCCTTGGCGACCACCGCCAATTCGAGCGGCAGCGGCGCTGTCGCCATGACCTCCAGCGATCCGTCTTCGTGGTCCGCTTCGAACAGCCTCGGCAGGGACAGCAGCGCCGCCAGCAGGAGCGCGATCCAGAGCACGCCCGGCGCAATCCGCGAGAGCAACTTGAGGTCCGGTCCAAGTCCCAACGGAAGCATCGCGACCACCACGACATAGAACCCGAGCGCCGTGCCGAGCGCCGAGCCTTCCCGCACGGCGAGCAGAAGATCGCGTTTGAGAAGCGCGAGGAAGCCGCTCATGGGCGCCCCTCGGCGGAGGGTGGCGCATCAGGCGCGACGGGCGAGGGCCCGAGTCGCAGGTAGGACGGTTGCTCGAGGCCGAGCGGCAGATGCGTCGCTGCGATCACAAGACCGTCTTTCTCAAGATGCTGGCGGATCAGCTTGGCCAGCAGCTCGGTGGACGCCGAGTCGAGCGACACCGTCGGCTCGTCGAGCAGCCAGATCGGCCGGTGCGCGACGCAAAGGCGGGCGAGGCCTAGTCGGCGTTTCTGACCGGCCGACAGCAGGCCAGCCGGAAAGTCGGCAAGCTGCAAAAGCCCGAAGTGACTGAGCGCCTCGTCGACACGATCAGCGACCGGTCTTGAGTCGCTCTCGCCTAGGTATTCGGCCCAGAAGACGAGGTTCTGTTCTGCCGTCAGGTTGGCTTTGATCCCCGTGAGGTGCCCGACGTAATGGCACAGCTCCGCGACATCCCGATCCGTGGAGTCGCCTTTGACGAAAATCGTGCCCGCGGAAGGTGTGATGAAGCCGGCTATCGTTCGGATCAACGTTGTCTTGCCCGCGCCGTTGGGGCCGACAAGCAGCAAAGCTTCGCGTGATTTGGCGGCGAACGACAGCCCGGAGATAACGTTCCGCGTTCCCCGTTCGATGCTTAGATTTTCGGCTTGAAGAAGCATCGAACGTTCGCGACTCGCGCATTGAAGATGCGACAGCATGGGTGTTGCTGAATAATCGAGCACGACCGTACTGGTTCTCGACTTCGGCAGCCTATATAATTGGCTTGCTTCGCTCTTCGCTACTGCAAAAGATGCGGTTGGCCCGCCCGCGTACGCTGGGTTCGTCACGCCAACGCAAAGCGGTCCAGGCAGTTTGCGTCAGCCCAACAAATCCTGCTCTGAGGAGAAGAAACGTGAGCGCTCCCACGACGGTCACATCTGCGCCGGCCTCCCTCGACAGCTTCAAGTGCCGCAAAACGCTCTCCGTAGACGGCAAGACATACGTCTACTATTCGCTCCCCGAAGCTGAAAAGAACGGCCTCGGGGGCATCTCGAAGCTTCCCTATTCGATGAAGGTTCTGCTTGAGAACCTTTTGCGCCACGAGGACGGCAGGTCGGTTACGAAGGCCGACATCGTCGCCATGGCTGAGTGGCTGACGAACAAGGGCAAGGCCGAGAAGGAAATCGGTTTTCGTCCAGCCCGTGTCCTGATGCAGGACTTCACCGGCGTTCCCGCTGTGGTGGATCTTGCCGCCATGCGCGACGGCATGCTGACCCTCGGCGGCGATGCCAAAAAGATCAATCCGCTCGTTCCGGTTGACCTCGTCATTGACCACTCGGTGATTGTCGATGCCTTCGGCAACGCCGATGCGTTCAACAAGAACGTCGAACTCGAATACGATCGCAACGGCGAGCGCTATGTGTTCCTCAAGTGGGGACAGGATGCCTTCGCGAATTTCCGCGTGGTGCCGCCCGGCACGGGCATCTGCCATCAGGTGAACCTGGAATATCTGGCGCAGACGGTCTGGACGGCGACCGCGTCTGACGGCGAGACGCTCGCCTATCCTGACACCCTCGTTGGCACCGACAGCCACACGACGATGGTCAACGGCCTCGCGGTGCTGGGCTGGGGTGTCGGCGGCATCGAGGCCGAGGCAGCCATGCTCGGCCAGCCGCAGTCGATGCTGATCCCCGAAGTGATCGGCTTCAAGGTCACCGGCGCGTTGAAGGAGGGCGTTACCGCGACGGACCTCGTGCTCACGGTCACGCAGATGCTGCGCAAGAAGGGCGTGGTGAATAAGTTCGTTGAATTCTATGGCCCGGGCCTCGATCACCTGACGCTCGCCGATCGCGCCACCATTGCCAACATGGCTCCAGAGTACGGCGCGACGTGCGGCTTCTTCCCGGTCGATGGAGAGACGCTGAACTATCTGACGATCTCGGGCCGCGATGCCTCGCGTATCGCCCTCGTCGATGCCTATTCGAGAGCGCAGGGGCTCTTCCGCACGAAGGATGCCGGCGATCCCGTCTTCACCGACACGCTTGAACTGGACTTGGCGACAGTCGGTCCTTCGCTCGCAGGCCCGAAGCGCCCCGAAGGCCGTATCGCACTCAACGATGTGAAAGCGGGCTTCGCGACGGCTCTGGAAGGCGAGTACAAAAAGTTCGGTGAAGGCGGCAAGCACGTCAAGGTCGACGGCCACGGCTACGAGCTCAGTCACGGTGACGTTGTGATCGCCGCCATCACAAGCTGCACCAACACGTCGAACCCGTCGGTGCTCATCGCCGCCGGATTGCTGGCGCGCAACGCCACCGAAAAAGGCCTCAAAGCGAAGCCGTGGGTGAAGACCTCGCTCGCACCTGGAAGCCAGGTCGTCGCTGCCTATCTCGAAAAGGCGGGTCTGCAGACTTACCTCGACAAGATCGGCTTCAATC
>VFQP010004289.1_pt1 | contig 13426 bp, 8 predicted proteins | sample 3512351 | NCBI WGS metagenome assembly VFQP01 (sample SAMN10412372, study PRJNA504923) | tailings metagenome | isolation source: Relicate 1 Philex TSF1 revegetated site | place: Philippines: Tuba, Benguet | collected 2017-08-29 | reverse complement strand
ACCCCTTGCATGGCCTTGAGCAAAGCGGAGGTGCGTAGGTCATTAAAGCCGTCTTTACGCATCTGCGCGGCAATATCGATGGAGTTGCCTTCCTCCATGATAATCCGCTGCAGGTTGGGCGTGTTTTTAACCACTTCATAAATACCGACTCGGCCCTTGTAACCGCCCTTGCAATTTTCGCAGCCTACCGGGCCATAGATCTTGAAGGTGCCGATCTTGTCCTCAGGGAAACCCTCGGCCAGCAGGGTTTCACGCGGTACGTTCACTTCTTTCTTGCAGCTGTTGCAAAGCTTGCGCGCCAGGCGCTGGGCGATGATCAGGTTGACCGAGGTGGCGATGTTGAAGGACGGCACACCCATATTGCGCAGGCGGGTCAGGGTTTCCGCGGCGCTATTGGTGTGCAGGGTGGACATGACCATATGGCCGGTCTGTGCGGCCTTGACGGCAATGGACGCCGTATCCAGGTCACGGATCTCACCGACCATGATGATATCCGGGTCCTGACGCAGAAAAGCACGCAGCGCCTGGGTAAAGTCCATGCCCTGTTTGGGGTTGACGTTGACCTGGTTGATGCCCTCCAGGTTGATCTCCACAGGGTCTTCGGCGGTAGAGATATTAACATCCGGGGTATTGAGAATATTCAGGCCGGTATAGAGCGATACGGTTTTGCCCGAACCCGTAGGGCCGGTGACCAGAATCATTCCCTGCGGTTGTTTCAGAGCGCTTAGGTAGAGCTCTTTCTGTTCTTCCTCGTAACCCAGGGCATCAATGCCCATCTGTGCGCTGGTGGGGTCGAGAATCCGCATCACGATCTTCTCGCCCCACAGGGTAGGCAAGGTGTTGACGCGAAAGTCGATGGCCTTGGTCTTGGAAATTTTCATCTTGATCCGGCCATCCTGCGGCTTGCGCCGCTCGGAGATATCCAGTGCAGCCATGACCTTGAGGCGGGCGGAAATACGTGGCGCAAGCTGGATAGGTGGCCGGGCAACCTCATGCAGCAGGCCGTCGGTACGAAAGCGTACCCGGTAGGCCTTTTCGTAAGGTTCAAAGTGCAGGTCGGATGAGCCGCCTTTGATGGCGTCCAGTAGCATCTTGTTGACGAAGCGTACGACTGGCGCGTCATCGGCGTCCGCACCGCCTTCTCCGGCGGGTTTGTCGTCATCCACTGCCTCGACGTCCAAACCATCCAGGTCGACGTCGGCCAGATCCTCCATGCCGCTATTGGCCGAGTCGAAGAACTTGTCGATGGCATCGCCGAGTTTGTCGTCCTCGACCAGAATCGCCTCGGTATTGAGGCCGGTGCTGAACTGCACATCGGTTACCGCCTGGTGGTTGGTCGGATCGGAGAGCCCGACGAACAGCTTGTTACCACGTCGCCAGAGCGGCAGCACGCGGTGCTGGCGCACCAACTTCTCGCTGACCAGCTCCCTGGGCTGCCCTTCTTTATCGATGGCGTTAAGGTCAAAAAAAGCCACGCCGAACTGCTCAGCGGCCAATTCGGCCAGGGCGCGGCTCTTTACCAGCTTGTTCTGTACCAGGTAGGTAACCAGCGACAGCTTGTTGCGCTGGGCCTGCAGTTGCGCTTGTTGAGCGGTTTTTTCGTCCAGCAGCTCGGCCAATACCATCTGCTTGGCCAGGCCGGAGAGGGATACGCTTTCGTTCATTGGGGGCTCCACACACAATGCCTGCCTTATAGCCTAGATGCTGGCCCGTGCCAAACCGCGTGTTCTGGGGTGACAAAAAGGGTCACTTAGTGTCCGGGCAGGTTTCCAGGCTGCGAGGGAGGCTTGATGAATAGCGCCATCTGGCGCGCTTTGAAAGTTGGCACGCAGGCTGCATTGAGGTGATCAGGTCGCTGGACCTATCCATTTCTAGGAGAGTTAACGAATGAAAGCTCAAGCGCAAAAGGGTTTCACCTTGATCGAACTGATGATCGTGGTTGCCATCATCGGTATCCTGGCCGCGATCGCGATCCCGCAATATCAGACTTACACTGCTAAGTCCCAGGTTTCCCGTGTGATGTCTGAGTCGGGTCAGCTGCGTACGGCTCTGGAGGCCTGCATCAACGATGGTCGTTTGGTAATTGGTAATGGTGCTGGTCAGTGTGACCCGGGCGCAACCGGGTCTAACCTTCTCACTGGCGGTAATAGTCAGGTTTCTGGTACCCCTGCTACTGGTACTGGTACTCCGCAGGTTAGTGCCCCGCTGACCACTACCTCTACTATCGTGGCTACTTTTGGCAACAACGCTGCAGCTAGTATTGCTACTCAAACCTTGACCTGGACGCGTACCGTTGACGGCTCTTGGACTTGCTCTACCACCGTTGATGCTAACTACCGTCCGACTGGTTGCACCAACTAAGCTCGCTTAATGGTTACAGAAAACCCCGCCTTGCGGGGTTTTTTTCTGTGTTCGTATGGGCAGGGTGTGACTATGAGTAGTTGTGAGAAAGGTTTCACGATGATCGAGTTAATGATTGTGATCGCAGTCATTGGTATCTTGGCCGCTGTATCTATCCCTTTGTATCAGGATTATGTCGCGAAAGTGCAGGTGCAGCGAGCGCATGCTGAGCTGATGGTCTATAGGGCTGCGGTGGAAGAGCATCTAGCGCGTGGTCAACATCTTATAACTAATGCCGATCTAGGCTACACAGAATCTAATGTGTCGCTTATTGCATTGGGTAACATTGCAACATTTTCCGCTGATGGTTCCGGTAGTCTACAAGTTACCGTAGGCGGTAGCGTTGGTGTGGTCGTGGCCGGGGCGCGGATTTCTATATTGCGCTCAAATGCTGGGGAGTGGACTTGTAATGTTGATGTGTCGGGCGCTGGTGCGTGGAAATCCTCTTACATGCCGGCAGGGTGTAGGTGAAAATGACTATAGGTGAAAATATTCTTGTTTTTGCTTGTGGGTTTTAAAAGGGGAGGCGCTAAAGGTTGTTGGTGAGATGTGGCCTTTAGAATGATCTCAGGTTTCCTTAAGTTCTTTGGTGGCAGGTTTTCTTGTCAGTGTTTAGTGTTCAGATGTTTTTATCATGACCTTGCCAGATTGGCGTCTTATATTCCTTGACCTGAATTTAAGTGGGTTGATTAGAGCGCCAACCTCATCGACAAGTCCACCGCCTTTACATCCTTGGTCAGCGTCCCCAGCGAGATGTAGTCCACGCCCGTTTCCGCAATCACGCGCAATGTGCTGTCATTGATCCCGCCCGAGGCTTCGAGTTTGGCGCGGCCGGCGGTGAGTCTTACGGCTTCGCGCATATCTTCCAGTGACAGTTCGTCGAGCATGACGATATCCGCCCCTGCTTCCAGCGCTTCGCGCAGTTCTTCCAGGCTTTCCACTTCCACTTCCACCGGCTTGCCGGGGGCGATCTGGTGGGCGGTGTTGATGGCCTGGGCGATGCCGCCGCAGGCGGCGATGTGGTTTTCCTTGATAAGGAAGGCGTCGTACAGCCCGATGCGGTGGTTGTGGCAGCCGCCGCAGGTGACTGCATATTTCTGCGCCAGGCGCAGGCCCGGCAGGGTCTTGCGGGTATCCAGCAGTTTTACCTGGGTGCCCTCGACCAGATCGGCGTAATGGCGGCAGCGGGTCGCGACGGCAGACAGGGTCTGCAGGAAGTTCAGGGCGCTGCGCTCGCCACTGAGCAGGGCGCGGGCCGGGCCTTCGAGGCGGAACAGGGTCTGGTCGGCGCTGACCTTGTCGCCGTCCTGGACCTGCCAATGCACCGCCACGCGTGGGTCGAGCTGGCGGAACACCGCGTCCACCCAGGCCGTGCCGCACACTACAGCCGCCTCGCGCGTGATCACCCGGGCGCTGGCCAGGCGCTCAGCCGGAATCAGCTGGGCGGTGATGTCGCCGCTGCCAATGTCTTCGGCCAGGGCGCGACGGACGTTGGCTTCGATTTCGCTGCTGAGGTCGGCGAGGGTCAGGTTGGGCATGATCGGCTCCGGTGTAGGCGAGCCGCGATTATAGAGGCAGGCGGATGCAGGGCAATGGCCGGCAGGGGCTGCGCCTTATCGGATTCATTCGCGAGAAACCTGGCACTTTTGCCGCGGCGCACGGTTCCTACGCTGTGGGCGGGTGTGGTTCGGGCCGACCGCCGGTGCAGCGCCTATTGCCCGGGCGCTATACGCTGTAGATGCGCCACGCCGGTCCTGCGCGAACGACCGTCTGGAGGTGGCTGGGTGCTATCTGTGATCTGCATCATGTATGCGTGAAAAATTGGCTTGGTATGGCGCGCAGCCTCCCTATAATGCCTTTACTTTTTTCATTATTGACGCCAGGCCTTTGACGTTACGGACGACGCTCGGTTGACGCTGTGCAGACCAGGAGGCTCGGGTTCGAGCAGTCTGCGGGAGACTAGAATGAAGACCGACGCGAACGTGGTTCACCTGAACAAGGCGGCCACAGAGCAATCGCCAACTTCGCCGGTAGGAAGACTGCCCGTGGCGCTGATTCAGGTGCGTGACAAAGCCGCGCAACAGCTCAAGCAGAACCTGCAGAGCCTGTTCGACAATGCCGACGATACGCTTTTCGAAATGGCGGATCGGGCGACCACCAATGCCGAGCAGAACGCCTTCTTCGAGGCGATGCGCGACCTGCGTCTGAAGCGCAAGAACATTGAGCGCGGTTTCCTGCAGAAGGTGTTCGAGGCCTTCTCCACCCTCAATCAGTACGAAATCGGCAAGCCGCAGCCTGCGCTGGATGCGGTGTCGTTCGACAGCCTGAGCCTGGTGCAGAACGACGAACTCGAGGAAACCGTGGCGCTGGACGCCATGGTGGCCAAGGTGATGAGCCGCGACGCCATGGCGCTGGGCCACCTCACCACCCGTCTCAATGCGGTGATCAGCAAGAAGCTCGACGATAAGAGCAACCCGCTCGGTCCGACCTTGCTCAGCGAATATTTCCTCGACGCCTGCAGCGGCCTGGGCGTGGAGATCAAGGTCAAACTGATCATTCTCAAACTGTTCGAAAAGTACGTGCTGGGCGGCTGCGACCAGCTTTACGCCGAGGCCAACCAGGCGCTGGTCAGCGCCGGTGTTCTGCCCGAACTCAAGTCTGCGCCGCCGCGCCGCCAGCAACGTCCGGCTGCCACCAGTCATGCCCACTCTGCCGGTGACGAGCGCATGCCCCTGCTGGAAGGGGCTGACGAGAGCGTGCAGGAAGTCTTCGGTGCCCTGCAAGACCTGCTTTCCCAGGTGCGCGGCAGTGCCATGCCGCGCCGCGCCCAGGTCGCCGATGCACTGCCGATCACCAGCAACGACCTGATGCGCCTGTTGTCGCATATGCAGCAGCGTACCCCGATGCAGGTCAGCCTCGAGGATTTCGACCTGCGCGACCAGCTCGAGCAGCTGCTCGCCCGTGCCAGTGCCAAAACTGGCAAGGCGCGCGTGGTGGGTGAGGTCGACGAGGACGTGATCAACCTGGTGTCGATGCTGTTCGAATTCATTCTCGACGACCGCACGCTGCCCGATTCGCTCAAGGCGCTGATCGGCCGCCTGCAGATTCCGATGCTCAAGGTCGCGGTGCTGGACAAGACCTTCTTCAGCCGTGGCAGCCATCCGGCTCGCCGTCTGCTCAACGAAATCGCTTCTGCAGCGCTGGGCTGGGTCGATCAGGACGACGCCCAGCGCGACAGCCTGTATCAGAAGATCGAGCAGGTGGTGCAGCGTCTGCTCAACGACTTCGTCGATGACCCGGCGATCTTCTCCGAGCTGCTCGCCGAATTCATGGCCTTCACCGGCGATGAGCGTCGTCGCAGCGAACTGCTGGAGCAGCGCACCCGCGACGCTGAAGAGGGCAGCGCCAAGGCCGAACTGGCTCGCCGCCAGGTCGAGCAGGCACTGAACGAGCGTCTGCTGGGCAAGACCCTGCCGGAAGTGGTGGTGCGTCTGCTGCAGGAGGCCTGGAGCAAGGTGCTGATGCTGACCTGCCTCAAGCATGGCGTGGATTCGGACGAGTGGCAGGCTGCCCTGCAGACCATGGACGATCTGGTCTGGAGCGTTTCGCCGCACGAAGATCCGGAAGCCCGTCTGCGTTTGCTGGAGCTGGTGCCCGGCCTGCTCAAGTCCCTGCGCGAGGGCATGGCCAGCGCGGCCTTCGATCCGTTCTCCACCAGCGAATTCTTCAGCCAGCTGGAGGCGTTGCACGTACAGGCCTTCCAGCGCTTCAAGCGCGCCACCCCGGAAGCCGAGACGGCCGCTGCCGAAGATGCGGTGCACACCGATCCGAGCGAGGCCGGCATCGAACTGCCGCTGCTGGAGCTGCCGACGGCCGAAGAGGTCGAGGATACCCCGGCGATGGTCGAGGTGGTCGAGGAGATCGTTCTGCTCGCACCGGGCCAGACCCGTCCGCAGGAGCCTGATGTGGTGCTGCCGGACGACGACGAGGCTTTGCTGCAGGTGGATAGTCTGCGTGTGGGTAGCTGGGTGGAAATCCAGGAAGATGAGGAGCACAAGCTGCGCTGCAAGCTGGCGGCCATCATCAAGCCCACCGGCAAGTATGTGTTCGTCAACCGTACCGGCATGAAGGTGCTGGAAAAGACGCGCAATGCGCTGGCCGTGGAGTTCCGCCGCAACGCCGTACGCCTGCTCGACGATGCGCTGCTGTTCGACCGCGCTCTGGAGTCGGTCATCGGCAATCTGCGCAAGCTCAAGCACAGCTGACGGGTTCTCGCAGGAGCGCTTCCTGCGAGATGCTTGGCGCACGCCGTGCCTGCGGGCCGTTGTCTGGCTCGTCAGGTCTCGATACGTCTTGCCTCGGATTGCTCCCCTCTCGGCGTAATGCCGTTCCCCTAAGAAATGTTCTGACACGGTCAGCCTCTCACTCCGCGGGGAGAGGGAAGGCAGGCCGTTTCGCCGTTCTCTCGGCCGCTCTCCACTCGGCGTGCCCCCAATAAATGGGAGAGGGGAGCCAATCCCCTGGTCTCTGAGTGAATAGCATTGCCTCCCCGCCTGCGCACATCCTGTTGCTGTCTCGCTCTTGGCCGCTGCGATTGGCTGCTCTAGAGTGGTGTCTCGATCAGGAGCGCCGCATGCAGCTTGACCCTTCCACCGGCTGGTTCCAGGGCATTCGCCATTGCCCGTCGCCGAATTTCAATGCTCGTCCTGACGGCGAGATATCCCTGTTGGTGGTGCACAACATCAGCCTTCCGCCCGGGCAGTTCGGCACCGGCAGGGTGCAGGCATTCTTTCAGAACCGTCTGCCGCTGGACGAACATCCCTTCTTCGCCGAGATCGCCACGCTGCAGGTTTCCGCGCACTTCTTCATCGAGCGCGACGGCGCGCTGACCCAGTTCGTTTCCTGCCTGGACCGCGCCTGGCATGCCGGCGTGTCCTGGTTCGAAGGGCGCGACAACTGCAACGATTTCTCCCTCGGCGTGGAGTTGGAGGGCACCGATGATCAGCCTTATACCGACGCGCAATACGCCAGGCTGACCGCGCTGACGCGGCAGTTGCTGGACGCCTACCCGGCGCTGTCGACGCAACGCATTCGTGGCCATAGCGACATAGCGCCGGGGCGCAAGACGGACCCCGGCCCGGCGTTCGACTGGACGCGCCTGCACAACGCATTGAAGGAGCGGTAGCGATGAGTTTTCTGGTGATTTTGCTGGTGCTGTGGGTCGAGAAATTTTCCGCCTGGCGCCTGCGCATCCAGCAGGATGGTCCCTGGCTCGCGCAGTTGCAGCGGCTGCAGCAGGGCAGCCTGCAACAGGCGCCCTGGTTGTGTCTGGCGGTGCTGGTGCTGTTGCCCGTGCTGGCTTTGGGGCTGGTGCTGCTGATTCTCGAGCCGCTGGCCTATGGCTGGCTGGCCTTGCCGGTGCATCTGCTGGTGCTGATCTACAGCCTGGGCCGCGGCGACCTGCTGGCTGCACTGGGGCCGTTTCGCGATGCCTGGCGGCGTGGCGACGGGCAGGCCGCCTATCATGTGGCCGAACGCGACCTCGCCCTGCAACCCGAGGACGGCACGCTGCTGCTGCAGCAGGTGCAGGGGCATCTGCTGTGGCAGGCCTATCAGAGTTTCTTCGCGGTGATCTTCTGGTATCTGCTGCTGGGGCCGATGGCGGCCTTGGCCTACCGTCTGCTGGCCATGAGCGCCGAGCATGCCGAGCAGCCGGCGCTACGCGAGCGTGCCGTGCAGCTGCGCCATGCCTTCGACTGGCTGCCGGCGCGGGTACTGGCCGCCAGCTTTGCCCTGGTCGGCAACTTCGTGGCGGTCAGCCGCGCCTTGCTGCATGAACTGCTGAGCTGGGACATCTCGGCCGCGCAGGTGGTGATCAGGGCAGGGCGCGCCGCCGGGGAGATGCCCGAGCCGGTGATGGGCGAGGCGGGCGTCGATACCCTGGATCAGTTGTGGCAGCTGCTGATTCGCGCGGCGGTGGTCTGGTACGCCGGCTACGCGCTGTGGGTGCTGCTGGTCTAAGGCGACCTTCCAGATACAGCGCTCCGGCAGGAGCGCTGGTCCACCAATGCACGGGTTGCACCGCCCGACTGCCTTGCAAACCCGCTTGCGAACCAAGGTAAGGGGGCGAGGAGCGCGGCATGCTCTTAACCTTAAGTTACACAGAGCGGTGTCGATAACGGGTATATAAGGTGCCGTAGCCGATCCTGTTTGGTGCGTTGCGTCACATTTATCTGCCGGTGGTCGTTGCGTTCACTCGCATTCACAGGTCGGGCTGCACAGGACGCCGTCGACAGCCCATGAGAGGCTGCGCGGCCGTCCGAGTGATACCTAATAACAATAATGGCAACTGGAGACGTCTAGTGAAGACCGTGTTGTATCCGGCCATCGCGCTGATGAACCGCCTCAGCTTCGGCATGAAGTTCAGCCTGATCAGCGTTCTGTTCTTCCTGCCCATGCTGGTCACCAATTTCTATCTGGTGCGCGACTCCTATCGCCAGTTCGTCGGTACGCAGACGGCCCTGGAGAGCCTCGAGCTGCTCGGCGGCAGCTTGCAGCTGCGTCGGGATCTGCAGAGCCTCAACGACCTGGTGCAGATCAACGCGATGATCGGCCAGTCCGGCCAGGCTGGCGATCTCGAGGGGCGCATCGGTCAGCTGCAGCAGTCGCTGGCCGACAGTCTGCAAGCGTTGCAACCCGTGGCGCGCGACGCCGAGCAAGCGGCCGAGTTCGTCGCCAAGCGCGATGAGCTGCTGGCCGAGCTGAAAAGCGCGGTGGCCGAGACTTCCCTGCAAAGCAAGACGGTGATAGTCGAGAAGCTGCTCGGCTCCTCTCAAGTGTTCACCAAGCTGGTGGCCAGCCAGGCCGGCCTCAGCCAGGACCCGCAACGCCAGGTGCGGCAGATCACCGAGCTGATCACCAATGTCACGCCGCAAGTCACCGACGTGCTCAGTCAGGGCCGCGCGGTCGGTGCCTATTCCCTGGGCCAGGGTTTTCTCAACTCCGCGGCCAGTACCAAGTTCGACGACCTGCTGCTGCAACTGGAAAAGCTGCATGCCGAGTACGGCCTGAACCTGCAGGATGCGCTGGCCGGCAACGTCGCCGCGCAGAACGGCCTCGGCGGTCTGGCCGAGGCCAGCCGGCAGACTCTCAAGGACAGCGCCGTGCTGTTCGAGGATCAGGTGATCATCGCCGATAGCCTGGACACGCCCTGGACCCAGTTCTACGACCAGGTCAGCCAGCAGATGGCCAAGACCTACGCCTTCAACGACGGCCTGCTGGCCTTCCTCGATAGCCAGCTGAGCGAGCGCCTGGTCGATAACCGCGCACAGATGGTGCTGCTGGTGGTCGCCCTGGTGGTGGTGTTCCTGCTGATCGTCTACCTCTACAGCGGTTTCTACGTGTCCACGCGCACCACCCTGAAGACCCTCGGCCAGGTGATGGACAAGGTGGCGGCAGGCGACATGACGGTCAGCTTCCGCGCGCAGAGCCGCGACGAGCTGGGCGAGCTGGGCCAGGTGTTCAACCAGACCGTGGCGCGCATTCACGATCTGATCGAGCGCGTCGGGCATACCGTGGGCGAGGTCGGCGGCCAGGCCGATCGGGTCGAACTGGTGTCCGGTGAGAGCAACCAGGCGGTGGCTGGCCAGCGCGCGCAGATCGAACAGGTGGCCACGGCGATGAACCAGATGTCCGCCACTGCCCAGGAGGTGGCGCGCAGTGCTGCCGCAGCGGTGGGCAGTGCGCAGAGCGTCAATCAGGAGACCGTCAGCGGTCGCGCGCTGGTCGAGGCGCAGGTCGGGGCGATTCAGCGTCTGGCCAACGAGATCGACCAGTCGGTGGCGGTGATCAACCAGCTGGCCAGCGACAGCGCCGCCATCAGTCAGGTGCTGGACGTGATCAAGGGCATCGCCGAGCAGACCAACCTGCTGGCGCTCAACGCGGCCATCGAGGCGGCGCGGGCCGGCGAGCAGGGCCGCGGCTTCGCCGTGGTGGCCGATGAGGTGCGCAACCTGGCCAAGCGCACCCAGCAGTCCACCGAGGAAATCGAGGCGATGATCGCCAAGCTGCAGGGTGGCGTCGGTGCCGCGGTGAAGGCGATGAACGCCAGCCACCAGATGGCCGACGGCACGGTCAGTGAATCCGGCAAGGTACAGCAGGCGCTGGAGAACATCCTCGGCGCGGTCGGCATGATCGTCGACCAGAACCAGCAGATCGCTGCGGCGGCCGAGCAGCAGACGGCGGTGGCGCACGATATCGATCAGAACATCGTCGAGATCAACCATGCCGGCGAGCGCACGGCTGCCGGCGCCAGCCAGACCGAGCAGGCCAGCCGCGAGCTCAGCGAGCTGGTGGCGCGGCTCAAGCAGCTGATCGGCGCGTTCCGGGTGTAGGGTGCGCTGTGCGCACCATCACTATGCCCAGCCGAACAGCTCATCCGCGTTACGGCTGCTGGCCGCCGCCAGCTCCTCGGCCGTGACGCCGCGCAGCGCCGCCAGCTCGGTGCAGATGTCCGCCAGGTATTCCGGGCTGTTGCGCTGATTGGGGTGCATGGCCGGGGCCATGTCCGGCGAGTCGGTTTCCAGCACCAGGGCCTCCAGCGGCAGCTGCGCCATCACCTTGCGCAGCCGATTGGCCTGCGGCCAGGTGGCGGCGCCGCCGAGACCGAGGCGAAAGCCCAGCTTGATGTACTCGCGTGCCTCTTCGGCGCTGCCGGCGAAGGCATGGATGATGCCGCCGCGCTTCAGCCGCCAGCGCTTGAGGGTGGCGATGGTCGCGGCATGGGCGCGGCGCACGTGCAGCAGCACCGGTAGCTCGAACTCGTTCGCCAGCTCAAGCTGCGCCTCGAACAGCGTCTGCTGACGCTGCCGATCCAGATCCTCCAGGTAGTAATCCAGACCGAACTCGCCGACGGCGCAGAGCTTGCGGTGTCCGGCCAGCCTGCCCAGCCAGGTGCGCAGTTCATCGAGATGCTGCGGCCGGTGATCATCCAGATAGACCGGGTGCAAACCGAAGGCGGCATACAGGCCGTCGTTCGCCTCCACCAGTTGCCACAGGCGTTGCCAGTTGGCCTGGTATACGCCAAGCACCACCATGCGCTGCACGCCCAGCGCGCGGCTGCGTGCGAGCACTTCGTCGCGATCGGCGTCGAAGTCGGGGAAATCCAGGTGGGTGTGGGTGTCGATCAGGTGCATCGCTTGCCTCCGGTTGATGTCGCTCGTGGCCAGCAGGCATCCGGGCGCGGATTGCCGTATTGTTCCACTTCCTGCCAGCTGCAGGGAGCGCCGCCGCATTTTTCCAGTCGAACGGATACAAGCAGGCGGCTTGGTTTCGATGGAGGAAGAAGGTTGCAGCGCATACGCAGAGCTTTGGCCTGGCTGGTCGCCGTGGTGTTGTTGCTGGTGGCGGTGCTGATGTTGTTTCTCGCGCTGTTCGACTGGAACCGTGCTCGGCCGCTGATCAACGAGCAGGTGTCGACGGCGCTGCAGCGGCCTTTCGCCATCGAGGGCGACCTGCGTGTGGTCTGGAAGCCCGAGGCCGGGGAACGGGGCCTGAGCGGCTGGCTGCCGTGGCCGCACTTTTCTACCGAGCAGGTGCGCCTGGGCAACCCTGAATGGGCGCAGGGCGACACCTTCGTCAGCCTCGACAGCGCGCGTTTTCGCCTGGCGCCGCTGCCGCTGCTGTGGAAGACGGTGAGCATTCCGAGCATCGAGCTGGGCACCGCCCTCGTCGATCTGCAGCGCCTGGCCGACGGCCGCGCCAACTGGAGCTTCGACCTCGGCAAGGACGACGAGGCCGAGCCGCGCGACGAGCCCGCGGCCTGGACCCTGGACATCGGCACCATCGCCTTCGCCAGGGGGCATGTTCAGCTCGATGACCGGAGCAGCAAGACGCGTCTCGAAACCGTGGTGGAGCCGCTCGGCGAGCCGATTCCCTTTGCCGATATCGTCGGCAAGGGGGCTGCCGATCGAGCGGCGGCGCAGGACTATGCGTTCGCCTGGCGGACCAAGGGCGATTTCCGCGGCCAGCCGATAACCGGCGACGGCAAGGTCGGTGGCCTGCTGGCCTTGCACGATGCCTCGCTGCCTTTCCCGCTGCAGGCCGATCTGCGCATCGGCGCTACCCGTATCCGCGTCGCCGGCAGCCTGACCGACCCGCAGAACCTCGGCGCGCTGGACCTGCGCCTGCAGCTGTCCGGCAACAGCCTGAGCCAGCTCTACCCGCTGACCGGCGTGACCCTGCCCGACACGCCCGCCTACAGCACCGACGGCAGGCTGCAGGCGGACCTGCGCGACGCCGATGGTGCGATCTTCCGCTACCTCGATTTCAACGGGCGCATCGGCGCCAGCGACATTCATGGCGACCTGACCTTCGTCGCCCGCCAGCCGCGGCCCAAGCTCTCCGGCCGGCTGACCTCCCAGCAACTGCTGTTCAGCGACCTGGCGCCGCTGATCGGTGCCGACTCTGCCGCCGACAAGCGCAAGCGTGGCGAGCAGGATCGCCAGCCGGCGAACAAGGTGCTGCCCGTCGCGGAGTTTCGTACCGAGCGCTGGCGCACCATGGACGCCGACGTGCGTTTCGTCGGCAAGCGCATCGTGCACAGTGAGCAGCTACCCATCAGGAATCTCGACACCCATGTGCTGCTCAACGACGGCATGCTCAGCCTCGAGCCGCTGCGCTTCGGCATGGCCGGCGGCACGCTCGACGCGCAGATTCGCCTCAACGGTGCGCTCACGCCGATGCAGGGGCAGCTGCGCCTGAGCGCGCGCGAGCTCAGGCTCAAGCAGCTGTTCCCCACCTTCGCGCCGATGCAGACCAGCCTTGGTGCGCTCAATGGCGACGCCAGTCTCAGCGGCAGCGGCAATTCGGTGGCGGCCCTGCTGGGCGGTGCCAACGGCGAGCTGAAGATGCTGATCAACGACGGGGCGGTCAGCCGCGGGCTGATGGAGATCGCCGGGCTGAACGTCGGCAATTACCTGGTGGGCCGGCTGTTCGGTGACGAGGAGGTGAAGATCAACTGCGCGGC
>VFQP010004286.1_pt1 | contig 13438 bp, 12 predicted proteins | sample 3512351 | NCBI WGS metagenome assembly VFQP01 (sample SAMN10412372, study PRJNA504923) | tailings metagenome | isolation source: Relicate 1 Philex TSF1 revegetated site | place: Philippines: Tuba, Benguet | collected 2017-08-29 | reverse complement strand
TCGCAGCCGGCGGAGGTGTCTGGCCTGGTGCTGCTGGCGCCCATGCTCTCGCTGGAAAAGGTGACGCAGCGCGGCATCAACCGCTACCTCAAGTGCGTGCGCAACGCCTGCGCGGCCTGCTCATTCCCCTTTGCACCGCCTCGCCGCAACGTCGCGGGGCGGCTCACGGCCTCTGTGCAAGCGTGTGGTGAACCCCGCACCCGCAGGATCATCAGCTTCATTGTCAGCGGCCTCTTCCCAACGTGAGCGCAGCTGCTCTCAACATGTGGCTGCGCCCGAAGTGACACGCCTGCCGCAGCTTCCAAAGCCGTTGCGTTTGCGGTGCATATGCAACGCGGCGGTACGTGCAGGTGGCCGTGCGTCAAGACCTCCAAGAACGCGCTGTACCCCGACCTGCAGGCCTCATACGACTTGGACCCCAACTGCTGGTGAGCCCTGCACCATACCCGGCCTTACTCAGCCAGCAACCAGCACCTCACCCCTCGGGCGGAGGAGCGGGCCAGGAAGAGGCCTCGCGCGTCACATGTGCGCAGCGTTGCGTGCGGCTGGCTGGCGCACGCAGGCACGGGTTGACGCGGGCGCGCAACGGCGCCGAGTACGTGCGCGTGACGTCGGAGCTCATGCACGGCGGCATGGAGCGCGTGGAGGTGCCCTTGATCGTCTTCCACGGGCTGCAGGACGACATGGTGAGCAACGGCGCGACGACGTGGCGGGATTGCGTTTGGTCACGCGCGGCGCTGCGGTCGCGACGGCGAGGTCGTGGTTCGCGGCACCGCCTCACGCGCACCGTGCGCTTGCTGCTGCTCGTGCAGTGCGACCTGGACGGCAGCAAGGCGCTGGTGGCGCGCGCCAAGGTGAGCCCCTCTCCCACCTCTCGACGAGTGCATCGCAGCCCCTGCCTCTCACCCAGCCTCGCACCCGTTGCCCTCACCCTTGTGACCTCTTGGCGCGCAGTCGACCGACAAGCGGCTGGTGCAGCTGTGGCAGAGCTGGCACGAGCTGGTGGGCGAGCCGGGCAACACGGCGACGCTGGCCGACGCGCTCGAGTGGCTCGACGCGCGCACCGAGGCGCTCAACGGCGCGCGGCACGACAGCTCGGGGCTGGTGCGGGCGCTGCGCGAGCAGGCCGAGGCCGACCTGCAGCGCCTGGCCAAGGAGCGGCCCGACCTCATGGCCAGGTTCGAGAGGAGCAGGGCTGAGCTGGCGGCGGACCGGGTGCTGGCGCCGCCCGGCGGCGGCGCGCCCGGGGCGCAGGCCAGGGAGGCCTGATGGCAGCGCCGCCGTGATTGGCGGATGCGGCGTTCCCTGGTGGTGGTATGGGCCGCCGGCGTCCGAGGAGGGCGGCGCGGCGGGGGGGGGGGGGGGGGGGGGGTTGTCGGTCCGTCTGCAGCGGCAGCGGTTGACTCGCTGAAGCACGCACGCCATGCACGCACGCACATGTGCAGCATCCAATCCTCTTGACTAACAGCATTTGCAATTCCTTTCGTAGAGAGCTTGTAGCCAGCTCTGAGGCTTCTCTTCCTTCTCGAGGTGTGAGTCGTTTCGTCCGTTTTGCCCTCCTTTTTCCCACGACGCGCGCTCACGGTGTGTGTGCCCTCGGTGTATGGCCTTGCACACCCAGCACGCGCTGTGCGCGTCCACGAGCGCCAGGACAAACACGAGGGGAGGAGAAGACGCAGCAATGGGGTTGCGTGGTGGGCGCAACTGCTGCGCGCTGTGGCTGCGAGCGTGTGCGAGCGAGGGACAGTGAGTGATCCCGTGCACCACCTCAGGATGGATGCTGCTGCTGCACGCTGGGGACATGCGAGGAGAGAATGACCCACGCACCGTGACGCCTGCTGCTGCTTTGTGGCGTTGTACACTATCGCTGGGTGTTGCGAGTTTGGCCGAGCGCACGCTGTCCTCTGCTGCAACGTCACTGCTTCCTGTGCTCGGTGGCGCTTGCACTCGCTCGCAAGTCGGGGTCACTCGGGGGGTCGTCGCACAGCCATATGCTCTCACGCCTCTGGCGCCTGGGCCACAGCAGGCTTGCCGGCGCCAGGGCCAGCCTTGCCGGCGCGGCGCCTCAGCCCCGGGCCGCGCGGGTGCGTGCTGGCGGCGGCGACGCAGGCGGCAAACATGCCGCCGGCCATGCCAGGCCCACCAGAGCTGCCGCCCGACGCGCGCTGCTCCTCCTCCACCTCCTCCTCCTCCTTGGCGCCCCCCGCGGCCCCCACCTGCGAGGGGCGTGACGGGGGCTCGTGGCCTTCCCAGCCCCCGTAGGCGTCGTAGCAGTCGTCCTCGGCCGTCTTGGCCGCTGGCGGTGGCGGCGGGGCGAGCGCGCGCGGCCGCACGCCCTGCCGGCGCCGCAGCACCGTGACGAGCGCCCTGCGCTGCGCGGCCGCGGCGGGGACGCTGCTGCCGCTGCTGGCGGCGGCGGGGGCGGCTGCGTCCGGCGCCGGCGCGTCGCCCGCCGCGTCCGCAGCTGGGGAGGGCGGGGCGGCGGCGGCGGGGTGCGGGAGCGGCGGGGCGGCGGAGGTGGAGATGGAGATGGCGCCTGCAGGTGGGCAGACGTGGAAGGGCGCTGGTCAATGTGCGGGCGCTCGTCAATGTGCGGGATGGAGGGACGAGGAAAGGCGGCAGGCACTGTGTGCCCTCACCTGCGACCGCCGACGACTCCTCAGGCGGCACGCCCGGGCCGCTGGCCACGGAGGCGCGCTTGGCGGCGGGTGCGTCGCCAGCGTCGGGCGCGCCTGTGGCGGGCTCCACGCCCTTGCGCTTGACGCCGCCGCTGCTGCCGCCAGCGCCGCACCCGCTGGCTGCGGGCCCCGGCGCCACGGCGGGCGCCGCTGCTGCCAGTGGCGGGGCCTGCGCTGCGGAAGCGACCGCCGCTCCAGCAGCGGGCGAGGGCTCCACCATGGCAGCGGCGGGGCCGTCGGCGCTGCTGCTGGCGCGCGGCGCTGGCGGCGGGGCCAGCGCCTGGCTGCTGCCGGCCACTGGGTGGGCGCCGCCGCGCGGCACGTTGTCGCCCTCTGGCTCCACCGCCATGGCCTGCGCCGCTCCGCCCTCTGCGGCGTGCAGCGCACCGTCTTGGGCCGGGAGCACGTGCGGGCGGGCCTCAGTGTGCGCCTCGGGCACTGCTGCTGTGGTGGCGGCGGCGGTGCCTGGCGTCACGGCGGCGCCAGGCGGCCCCTCCTGTCCTTTCGTGGCCTCGTCGCCGGCCAGGGCGTCCGGCGTGGGGACGGTGAGGCCCTGCTCGCGTGGTGTGGAGTTGGTGGGGCACATGGTGGCCGCAGGCGGCGCGTCACTGCTGGCGCCGTTGGCCCCGCCTGGCGACAAAAGGGCCGGCGCCGTGGCGCCCAGGCAGCCAGAGGCATGGCAGACGACGGGAGCGGCGCATGGGAGCGCCGCGTGAGGCGCCGCGGTGGGTAGGACGCGCGCCGTCGCGGGCGCCGTGCTGGCCGCAGCGAGCGCCGCAGGCGCGCTGGCCCTGCCGCCGTACAAGTGCGCCGGGTGCGGCTGCATGGCCGCCACCGAGCCAGCGCTCCTGGCCTGCGTGCGCGGGATGTGTTCAGGCAGTGTGGGCGGTGATGCTGCGAAGTGCCGTCGTTGGGACGGTTGTCCACGCGGGCCTGCCACAGGCACAGCTCACCTTGCCGGACGCCTTGGCAGCGGCAGGGGGCGTGGTGGCCTTGCCGGGGGCGAGAGGGCTCCCCTCGTGCTGCGCGATGGCCGTCGTGGCGGCGCGAGCGCTGCCGCCGCTGCCGCCCCCACGGTGCCCACCCACCTCGGCGGCCTGGATCTCCTGCGTCGCCTGCAAATTCAGGCGCCAGGTGCTCAGCTGCCAGGTGTCAGCCTGCCACCACGCACACCAGGCTCTGCGAACCGAGGCTGTGTCCGGGCGGCGTGCGCACCGGCAGCTCGGGCGAGTCGGTCGGCAAGGTGACGATGGAGCTGCTCCTCTGGCTGCTGGCGGGGGCGACACCGTGGCGCTCGCCCCCAGCTGAACCGCCCTGCGTCGTGGTGGCGCAGCAGCGTGCGAGCGGTGGAGCTGCGGCGAGAGGGAGAGACCTCCCGCAAGGTCGAGCGGCGACCGCCCCCGCGAAAGGACCGCAGCCGCGACGCGCTCACCACCACGGAGAGGCGTGCACACACCGCGGCTGCAAGCCCTCCGACGCGCGCCTGCTGCGGGGGAGGCTGCGGGGCGAGAAGCGCGTGACCTTGCGGCTCGTCGGGTGCGGCAGCCTCGGCAGCAAGGAGGCGATCGTCCGCTGCAGGCTCCTCCATTCTCTCTGCAGTTCTGCAGATGAACTGTGTGCGTGCGCAGCTGTGTGCCGCGCCAGCGGCAAGGCGGCTTGTGCGGCCTGGCGGCATCATGGGGTCGCCCTCGTCGGGCGGAGGGAGAGAGCAAGACGGCATCACAAGTTGCGCTTCTTGAATGCTCGCACGAGCAGCGGTGGCTCGGCGCTGTTGTGCGTCCCGTGCTGCTGCCCAGTCAACGCTTCCGACCGTCATGCGCGGCATCGCGGCCGCGCGCCACGTGAAGGCGCTCCTGGTGGACCTGGACGACACGCTCTACATGTCGAGCGCCGCTCACGCGTCGGTGAAGAACGCGATAGAACGTGCGCTCTGGGAGCTGGTGGGATGCGGGCGTACAGCACGTCCCGCGCGAGTCAGCGCGCCCCAAGCGGCGCCAATGCATGCTGCAGGCTTCATGATTGAGCACCTGGGCTACGAGAACAAGGACGTTGTGGCGGCCACGTCCGTCCTGTGGGCTCAGCACGGCACCACGCTCGCGGGGCTCGTGGCGGCCGGCCACCGCATTCACTACGACGCCTGGCACGCAGCCGTGCACCACCGCGCCATCGACTATGACCGCCTCATCGCGCCGGACCCGCAGCTGCGCCAGGTGCTGCAGTCGGTGCCTCTGCCCAAGTTCATCCTGACCAACGCGGACCGGGCGCACACGCAGCGCTGCCTGCAGCGCCTCGGCGTCGCCGACTGCTTCCAGGTGCAGCGTCGTGCCTGCTGGACCGCATATCCTCCTTTGGCCCGCTGCGGAAGCGGCCTCTTGGGGGCCCTCCACGTCTCAGCACTGGTGGCCGCGCACACGCGTGCTGCCTCACCTCGCCTCCGCAGGGCACCTTTGACTTTGAGTGGGCGCAAGCGGCAGCCGAAGCGCAGGGCCTGCTGTCGCCCGAGCACCCCATCCTGTGCAAGCCCAACCACCAGGTGCGCAGCAGCACTCACAGTGTCGGTCGTCCTGCACCAGGACCACATGTGCCAGGAGTCCTTACGCCCCCCGTGACGCACGTCCACCGCAGGTTTACTTGCTGGCGCTGAGCGCCATGAGGAGCCAGGGCGTGCAGTGCGAGCCGTCCCAGGTCATGCTGCTCGACGACAGCGCCCGCAACGTCCAGGCGGCGCACGAGCTGGGCCTGCTGACGGCCATCGTGGGGCGTGACACGCCCGTGCCGGGGGCGGATGTAGCGCTGCCCACGGTGCACGCGCTGCCCGCCGTGCTACCCGAGCTGCTCCTGCTGCAGCGGCAGGACTCGGGCCGGGAGGAGCATGCGCGGCAGGTCGCGGAGCGGGCGGTAGCAGTGGTGGAGCAGCGCCCGGGCGAGGCTGCCGCGCAGATGGTGATGGTGGCGCAGGGCAGCGGAGGCTGCAGACTGCCGTGACCTTTTGCTCTTGTCAGCGCGCGGCGTGACGAACTATGTCCACTAACATAGCTCTTGCTCATAGGCAGCCAGTGGAGAGAGAGGGGGCAGCGCATCCTGGGGTGCGTTGCACGCGGCGGGGTGCATGTCACGGCAAGGGGCGTGCAGGGTGTGGCGCTCAGATGGCAATGGCCTTTTCGTTCTGCATCATCTGGCTCCGGTCAATGGCGTGGTAGCTGGCGCGGCTGAGCAGCTGCACCAAGTCCTGGTCCGTCCACTCGCCAGTGGGCGGCCGCTGCGTGGGGGCAAGCAGGGCAGGGCACGCACGCACGCATGCAGCCTCAGGCGTCGCTTGGTCCACGCTGGAGCGAGGCACAGCAAGGCGACTGAGCGCAGCCTCTCACCTGCAGGAACATGATGATCTCCTGGAACTCCATGCTGAGCAGCTCGTTGCGCCACAAGAGCAGGAATTCGGCGCACAGCAGCAGCAGGAAGTCGCACATGCCCGTGCCCTCCACCAAGTAGTTGTCCCACTGCGCACATTGCACGCGCGCACACACGCGTGAACGGCAAGTGGAGGCACACAGCCCTGCGGACCCGCCCCGAGGACCCCCCCTGCGTCGCTGCCACCCTCGCTCACCAGGCGTGGGGAGAGCGGGAAAGGGATCTCGCGCAGCATGAGGCAGTTGACCCAGCGCCAGGCAAACTGGATAAAGTCGACGCCCTCGGCCTTGAGCTTGTCCGCTAACGCCTGGTCGCGCGCCCTGCGGCACCACCGATGATGTGCAGCACACCTCGGTGGAGCGAGCTCCGCAGTGCGTGGACAACAGGAGCGAGCGGCTGCATAGGGGAACAGCACCACCATGCGCATGCAGTGAGCTCACGTGACGAGCTCCTCGATCTTGAAGACGGCTCTCTGGATGCCCGGCTGCGAGTACGTGTAGTGGTCCTGGATGCCCTCTATGAGCTTGCACAGGCACCAGTAGCAGTCGGCCTCCACGTCCAGCAGAGTCTCCTGCAGCGGGGCCACACAGGCATCAAGGGCGTCATGCCGCACCGCCATCACAGCCTGCGGCCGCCAGAGCCTTGCTTCAGCGCAGCAGAGGGCCCGCCGTGGGCGTCGCCGCGTCGCCGCAGGCGCGGGACTCACGGGCGAGAGCTGGTCGGGCGTCCAGCCCTCGACGGGCCCTGGCAAGTGCTCGCCCAGGAACACCACCAGGAAGGGCGTGACGAGGTCGTTCATGCCCTGCACGTACCCGCTGGCCGGGTGCCTGCGTCGCAAGCGGGGCAGTGCGTGAGTGTGCCAGTCGTCAGGTCTCCGGACGCCCCTCGGGCCGCCGCCGCCGCCGCCGCCGCAGCAGCAGCAGCAAACGAAGAGCGTCCCAGCAGGCAGCGCCGCAGCACCACCGACCTGGTGCCCCAGATGTAGAGCAGCCGCTCGAGGCTCTTTTGGATGGCCGCCTCCTGGAAGAAGGGCACGGCGGGCGCCGTGCGCGGCACGTCCACCTGCACCTGCCGCAGCGCCGCCGCCTCCTCCTCGCTGCGCTCGCTGGCCGGCACGTCGTAAAACTGCGGCACCATGGCCTGGTACTCTTGCCGCTTTCGCGCCAAGGTGCTCGCCTGACGCGCCCTGCACAGGGGGGGAGGGCAGGCGCGCGCGCGCCCAGGTCACGAGATGGCGGTGCGTGCGGTGCAGTGTGGGTTCCCCGCACCGGCGCGTGCGCGTGCCAAGTGCTCCTGAGCAGCGGCTGACTAGCGCCCTCACTTTGCCGGGGGCATGTAGCCCAGCAGCAGGCGCCAGCACTCGGGCCGCACTTCGTGCGGCACGCCCGCCCACGCCAGCTTGCGCAGCGCGTCTAAATCCACCTGCGTCCAGGGGCGTGCAACGGCTCAGGCGTGGCTGCAGTGCCTGCTGCTTCCCGCCGCGCTGGTGTATCCCGCCGCGGCCCTCCCGTCCATCCCGGCTCCGCCAGGCAGGCGTGCTGGCGCACCACTGCTTCGTCCAGCAGCTTGATGAAGCGCGCCACGCGGTGCGCCTGGTCGGTGGCTAGCTGCAGCGACGTGAAGCCCTCTGACGTGAAGGCCCCTCCCTCGCCTGGCCGCGCGCCGGGGGCGCCCGGCTGCTGCGCCGAGGAGGACGCCCCGCCGGCGGCGGCGGCGGCGGCCCGCTCCCCGCTGTTGCTGCCGCCCTCGAGCGTCAGGTCGCCCATGCCCCGCGCCGCCCGCGTCACGCCGATGCGCAGGCCGTTGAACGCCTCCTTGAACGTGGATGAGGAAAAGGCCTTGAGCGTGGAGACGAGCGCGCTGGCGCTGCTGGTGAGCCCGCCCGTGCCTGTCCCGCGGTCCCTGTCCTGCTGCTGCTGCTGCTGCTGCCCTCCTGCATTGCTGAAGCTGGGGAAGGACTCGAACGGAGGGGGGTGGGAGGACATGTGGCCGGGCTGCAGTGCCGCGCCGTCCTCCTCCTCCTGTGCGGCGCCCCGACGGCGCCCGCTGTCACCGTCTGCTCAGCTGGTGGAGGTGGCGCTGGCTGTGGTGCTGCCGCTGGGAGTCTGCGTGCGCAGCGCGTGGCGCAAGGTCCCCATGATCGCGCGCGGCGCACGCCGCCGCGCACGCCCCCACGCAGAGATGCAACCCCCCTCCACCTGTGGCGGCGAGCAGAGGCTGCTGATGCTGCTGCACGACCACGCACCAGCACGGTCTTCTTGCTGGATGCCCCAACACAACACGGGGGCCTGCCTCTGCGACAGTCGCGCGGCACGCTGCCAAGGAAGCGATTGCGCCAGCTGCAGGCTGATGCCGCCAGCGCTGCTCGTCACGACGCAACGGCTCTGCTCTGGAGCGAAAGAGCAAGAAGACTGGTGCGCGAGGCTCCTCTCCGTGCACACGCTGCAAGAGACTGGAGCACACACTGTGCTGGCGTTCGCGACGCTGCTACGCAGGGCTGGAGAACAGTTCTGCAAGTTCAGGGTCAAGCCCGCACCTATGCCATGCGCAGCGCAACGCGAACGCAACGCTGCGCTGCTCATCAGCACCAGGCTGTCCTTTCCTTTCCTTCGCCCCCCCTTTCAAAAGCACCGCTCTCGCCGCCCTGGGTTGCGCGGGGTCAAGACCAGCGGAGGAGGTCGGGGCGCAGGGCGGCGCAGGCCTCGCCGGGTGCGTGCCAGTGCGCGGCCATTGGTGGCCACGGGACCTGCGACGCAGTGACAGCAGAGGAGTCGCACAGGATGGAACGGGAACAGAGAGGGCAGAGGGGGGGCACCCACGACGAGTAGGCGCAGCAGTGCAGGCGCGCGCGTGCCACGGCCCTGATGATGGTGGTGGTGCTGCGTTCCTCTGCGACATGCGCTTCGCAGGGAGAATGTAGGAGGCGCCGTGGCCGCGCGGGGGGGAGCTCCATCGTCGGCTCCCGCGCAGGGCAGCGGTGCGCCCGTGCAGCAGCAGCCCGACCATGCAGCGAGCGCAGCACAAGCGCCGGTGGCCGCCGCGCAGCAGGCGGTGGCGCAGCGGACCGCCCAGCTGCAGGCGCACCCGTTGCCCCCCGGGAGCACCAGCTCGAGCCCCTCCACGCCGCTCGCAGCGCAGCAGCAGGGCGCCGCGAACGGCACGGCGGCCGTGGCCGCATCGCACGTCACGCTGCTGCCCCCCAGTGATGGTGAGTCGAGCGGCCCCTGGGGGCGATCGACCGGATCGTGCGCCAACAAGCAAGCTCGCGGCGCGCGTGCTCCGAGTGGCAGCTGGCCACCACTGCGATCGCGAGCGTGCGCTGCGCCGAAACGCCTCTCGCCGCGCAGGGCCGGAGCAAGCCAAGCTGGCGCCCGCAACAGGCGGAAGCGCCGGGCCGGCGGCCGCGCAGTCGCCCAACGCGCCTCTGCAGCAGCCAGTGGTGGGGCAGGCAGCAGCGGAGCAACAGCCCAGCCACGGCGCGGGGGCCCAACCCGCGCCGCCGGCGCAGGCACAGCCCGCCTCGCCGCCCCCCGCCCCTCCCAACGGCGCCCAGCAGCAGCAGCGACCAGGCCAAGAGCAGCAGCAGCAACCTACCGCGGCCCACGCGCCGCCGCCTCCCCTGGCGCTCGACCCGCCCGCACCCGGCGGCCCGCCCCCGCCCTCTGGCGCCTCTGCCTCGACCGGCGCCTCCCCCTCCCCACACGAGCCCACCCAGCCTCCGCAGCCACCGCAGCCGCTGCCGCAGCTGGCGTCCACCTCCACCTCCACGCCTGAGGCGGCCGGCCCCTCGGGCTCGGCACTCCGCAGCCCGCTCAGCGCCACCCGCCACCCCGTCCCGCGCAAGCACCCCTCGGCCATCAGCCGCCACGGCACCGAGGCCTCCTCCCGCGACCTCCACGACCACGACACGCTGTCCGTCTCCAGCGTGGCCATCAGCGACGGCACCAGCAGCAACACCGAGCTGGACCTCGCCACGCTGCAGGCGCTGCGCGAGCAGGCGCGCCAGCCGCCGGGGCGACACGCCAGCATGCCCGCCATCCAGCACGGTCCGCACGCGCCCGCCGGGCCGCGCGACCGGACAAAGGCGCTGCCGCACCGCGTGGCGTCCATGAACAGCGCCTCAGCTGCGCCCGGCGGCGACGCGGCGGTCGGCGGCGGCGCCGGCGCCGCCGGCGCCGACGCGCTGTCCACAACACTCACGTCCAGCACGCACTACCAGCCGCAGGGCGGCAGCAGCAACCACCACCAGAACCTGGCGCCAACCAGCGTCGCCAGCACCAGCAGCGGCGGCACGTTTTTCGCTGCCGCCGGCCCCGAGGCCGCTGCCGCCGCCGCCGGAGCCGAGGGAGGAGGCGCGGTTGGCAACGGCGGCGGCGGGGGCGGCGGCGTACCGGGGGCGTCGGGCTCGTCGGCCACGCGGATGCGCGGGCCCACGCGGGGCCCGTCGCGGCTGGGGCCCTCGGCGGCCGTGGTGGCGGCGGCGGCGGGCGGCGCCGGGCGCGTGTCCATGGGCGGCGCCGACGCGAGCCAGCGCATGGTGTCGTCCACGTCGCTGGCCACGCTGCAAAAGACGGTGGAGCAGATGATGCTGCAGGACTCGGAGATGCTGCACAAGGTGCGCTGGCCCGTGCGGGGCCCGACGGGCGATTCCGCAGCACGCGCGCCTTTCCCTGCAGCGCAGCGTCAGGGCAGGGGGCTCGTCAGGCGTTGAGCAGAGCGTGCGGTGCCTCTTTGGTGATGACCTCGTGCGCGGCGCTCAGGTGCAGTCGAGCATGCGCGGCATCAGCAGCCTGGCCAAGGAGACCAACAACCTGGAGATGGGCCGCGACGCCACGGGAGCCACGTGCATCAACCAGTACGTGGTGGTCAAGACGCTGGGCCGCGGCTCGTTCGGCAAGGTCAAGCTGTGCCTCAACACGCTCGACGGCCAGCTGTACGCCATCAAGGTGCGCCGCGCGCGCCCTTTGTTTGTCTTTGCCCCGTCTCGGTCAGGGCACCGCCGAGCGGCCGGGCAGTCTGTGCTGCCTGCCTTCACATCCCTGCACCTTCCTGCGGAGTTTGGGCGGTGGGAAACCAGCACTCTCGTGCGCCTCCTCGGACCGCGCTGCGCACGCAGATGGTCAACCGCTCCTTCATCGTGCGGCAGCTGCAGAAGCCCCAAAAGGGGCTCCGCAAGCGGCAGCCGGCGCGCAACACGTCTGGGCAGCAGACGCTCACTGCCACCGCCACGGCCGGCGTGCTGGGCCCGCTCAGCTCAGGCACCACCTCCACCGTGCTCGAGGGCTCGCCCTCGTCCTTCACCAACGCCGCCGCGCCGCCGCCCTCCAGCGCCGCCAACGCGCCGTCGCCCAGCACCACGGCAGTGCACAGCGCCGTGGCGCCGGGCGAGGGCGGCGGCGCGGCGGCGGCGGGGCCGCGGTCGCGGGTGCTGGACTCGGTGACGGCCAGCGCGGCCATCGTGGTGTCCAGCCGCATGTCGCTCGACGAGGGCAACCCCCTGGACAGTGAGTGGAAGCAACCGACGCGGGGCGGGGACGCTGCAGTCCGCCTGATCTTCCCAACTGAAGAATGCTGGGCCGGCGCTGCAGTCCAGCTGCCCTGTGACGCGTGGACTGATTGCGGCGGCGGCGACGCTACAAGCGCAGCGTGGTGTGGTGCTGCCGTGGCGCGCGTCGTGGTGGTGCCCGCAGGCGTGATGCGCGAGATTGCCGTGCTCAAGAAGCTGGACCACCCCAACGTGGTCAAGCTGCACGAGGTGATTGACCCGCCGGGCGCCAGCCACATGATGCTGGTGATGGAGTACATGGAGCGCGGGCCCGTGCTCGAGACCAAGGGCCAGACGGGCTTTGGCAGCTTCCCCGAGCGCATCGCGCGCGACTACTTCCGCCAGGCCTGCGCCGGGCTCGACTACCTGCACTACCACAACGTGGTGCACGGGGACCTCAAGGTGAGGGGCGCGCGCCAGGGCCGGAAGCGGGAAGGGTGTCTTTAGCGTGCGATGATGACGGGGACAAAGGGACCCGTGTCGCGGGTGGCTTGCGTGTGTCGGCCGCGCGCGCTGCCACGGCTGTGGCGGAGGCGCCACCGCTCTCCCGCTTGCGCACCAGCTCGCGTGTCTTGACGTGCGCGTGCGGCGTGCGGCGTGTGGCGTACTGCGTGTGCTGCGCAGCCGGAGAACCTGCTGGTGACGTCGGCGGGCCAGCTCAAGATCGGCGACTTTGGCTCGGCGCGCATGATGAGCGACGCCACCGCCTCCTCCAAGGTGAGCACGCACGCACACCTCGCAAAGCCCAGCGCGCCGGCGGCGGCAGCGTCGGCTGACCGCGGAGCACAGAGCGCAAACCAGCCTTCGCAGAGACTGCCCGGTGGGGGGAGAGGCGTCATCGGGCCGCTGCTACCGCGCCGCGCGTGCTCGCAGGTGTCGTGCACGCCGGCGTTCCAGCCGCCCGAGGCCCTGACCAACCCTGGGCAGGAGGACCCCCACAGCGCCGACGTGTGGGCGCTGGGCGTCTGCCTCTACTGCTTCATCTTTGGCCGCCTTCCCTTCACCGGCTCGTGCCTGCTCGACATCTCCAACGCCATCCGCAACGACGAGGTGCGCAGCGCCGGCGGGCGCCCCCCCTCGCCAGCCTGCACGTGCAGGGTCATCAACACAGCGCGAGCGCATATCGCCGCGTCGGGCGTGCAAGCATGCCTTTGCGTCGCTCGCTGCCTTCCTTTCCGCCCTTGTCTGCTGCAGGTCCGGTTCCCGCCCGAGGCGCCCATCAGCGCCGAGCTGCAGGACCTGTTCCAGCGCGTGCTGGACAAGGAGCCCTCCACGCGGCTGACGCTGCTGGGCGTCATGGAGCACGCCTGGGTCACGGACCGCGGCGCCGCGCCGCTGCCCTCGCTGCGCTCGCTGGCGGCGCCGCCCAAGATGATTGAGGTGTCGCGCAACGAGGCGCAGGCCGCCATTGACCGGGGGTCCGTCGTGTCCATGATCCGCGCGCGGCTCAAGGAAAAGACCTTCACGCCGGGCGAGGTGCTCTTCCAGTGAGTGTGGCGCGGCGCGTGTGCGTGTGCGGGCTGCGCGTGGCCACGGGCTGTGGTGTATCGCGCCACAGTGGGCTGCAGGCGCCCGCAGCGATGCACGCGTGGCTGGCGCGTGGCACGGCGACACCTCGCACAACGCTGCGGTGGGCGCTTGCGCTCGCAGGGAGGGCGACGAGGCGCACTGCATCTACATGATCATGTCTGGCGTGGTGGAGATTGTGACGCGCCTGAACAAGGACGTGGACACGAGCATGGTGGACGCCATGGACGAGCAGTCGTTCAGCGTGGACCTGGACGAGAGCTTCACGCTCGACTGCAAC
>VFQP010004285.1_pt1 | contig 13438 bp, 17 predicted proteins | sample 3512351 | NCBI WGS metagenome assembly VFQP01 (sample SAMN10412372, study PRJNA504923) | tailings metagenome | isolation source: Relicate 1 Philex TSF1 revegetated site | place: Philippines: Tuba, Benguet | collected 2017-08-29 | reverse complement strand
AAACGTCGCAGCCGCCGCATCGTGCGGCGTCGTGCGGCCCTGATGGGAAACCCCTGGCTGCCGCAGCGGGCGTGCCCCCGCAGTCCCAACCCCGGCGGCGGCGGCCGCCGCCGCTCCGCCACTCCCCGTCCGCGTCCAGCGAGCGTCACGCCACCACGCAGCAGCCCGTGTTGTCGGGCGTCTGCCCCTTGCGGAACACGCCGTGCTTGGGCAGCCCCTCGAGCATCTGCTCCAGCTCGGCCACAATCTCCTCGAACGAGGGCCGCTTGTCAGCGTCGCCGTCCCAGCACTTGGTCACCAGCTCACGCAGCTTCTGCGCACGTCGCGTCGGGGAGGCGCACACAGGACGGTGAACAGCGCCGGCGCGGCGCCGCAGGGGGGGAGGGCATGGCCCGGATGGCCTGTGGCACCTGCCGGGCAGCGCGCTAGCGTTGAGCGGGAACGACCCAACCGCAGGCCTCGGCGCATGTGACCGGTGCGCCTCCCCCCGCCGCGCCCGCCAAACGCACGCACCAGCTCGACGGGCGAGATCTTGTTGCGGGGCGGGAAGCCCGGCCGGTTGCCCAGCATGGCGGCGCCGCGCGCCGCCTCCACGGGGTCCATGCCCGCGAACGGCGGCACGCACTCAAAGAGCTGCGGGCGCGACACAACGCCAGGCACGTGCAGGCACGACCGCCCCGCAAACAAGGTCACTGGGCGAGGAAGTGTGTGCGAGTGAGCTCGGTGCCAAGTCTAGTAGAGGCAGTGAACTGCCTTCAGCTGTGGCAACGCTCCTGAGCTTCACATCTGTGGTACAGCCACCCCCGGCAAACGGGTGAACAGTGCACGCCCCGCACCTGGAAGACAATCATGGCGAAGGAGTAGACGTCCACCTTGAGGTTGTAGGGCTCGTGGCGGAACACCTCTGGCGCCATGTACCTGCGCGCAGGGAGAGATGCCGCGTGTGGGACTGCTGCCGTGGTGCTGCTTGCGCTGTGACGCGCTCCGTCAAACTGCCCTGGGCTGTTTGAGGCCCCTGCCCGACTGCCCCTGGCGCCGTGCTGGGTGCGGAGGCCTGGCGTGAGGGGTTGCCAGGGGAAGGCGCCAGTGTGTGCGCCCATGTGCGAAGCGCATCATGTGCGAAGCGCCACACGTGCAAAAAGCTGACGTGTGCGTCTGTGCCTCCTGAAGGTCTAAAGTGCACTGTTTTTTAATGCGCCCAAAGCGCAAAGCGCATCAGTCACCCAGCATAGCGGGCGACGCACCGATGCTCCCACACGCACCTGTAGGAGCCCGTCTCCCCCGTCATGGTGTAGGTGGCCGTCATGCTCAGGTCCTGCGTCTTGCCGTGCTTGTCCACCGGCACCAGCGACTTGCTCAGCCCAAAGTCCGCCACCTGCTCGCGTTGCCACGCGCACACGCACACACCGCACACACCCGCGGCCGTGACACCGTGTCATGAATGCCATGCAACGACGACGACGACGACGACACACCCGCGGCGACGCTGGACGGCACGCCCAAGGGCAAGCGCTCGATGTACGCGCGGCGGCAAGCAAGAGCGCGCGGAAACAAGGGAGAGCCACAAAGGACAGCTTGCTGACGTGCTGATGGTGGGTGACGCGTGGCCGCTTGCCAGCCTGCCGTTGGCAACGCCCTCCCGGCCTAGCCCCACCCCATAGCTGTGCGCACGCAAGCACTCACCTTGATGATGCCCGAGTCTTGGTAGAGCTGCTCGGCGTCGGCGTTCAGGTTGCCGCTGATCATCAGGTTGGCGGGCCTGCAGCAACCGCCGAGCGCGGACAAGACGCCGGCACGCCCCTCAGCGGTGATGCACCTCTTGGCCGCGTCGAGGGCAGCTTGGTTGGGCCCGCCCCGTGCTCGTGGATATGCAGGTGCACGCGGCTGTGGGGGCTTAACGCAGAACGCGTGCAAGCGCTGCTCACTTGAGGTCTCGGTGCACAATGGGCTGCCGGCGGCTGTGGAGGTACGCCATGCCGCGCGCAAAGTCCAGCGCCGCCTCCACCTGCGCCACGCTCAAGGAGGGAGGCACCCAGGTCAGGATGTGCGCCAGGGCACGCGCCGAGGCGTCTCCCCTCCTGTGTGTGGCCGTGCCTTCGCCTTGACTCTCTCACCAGCATGAGAGGAGCCAGTGCCAGCTAGTGCGTATGCAGGCCACGGAACATCCGCTGGCAGGGGCTCGCACCTGTCTCCGCACGGTGGGCGCGTAAAAGGTCTTGCTGAAGGCGTCCGAGAGCGAGCAGGCCATGAGCTCGGTGATGACGACGTAGGGCTTTTGCTTGGTGCAGGCGCCCAGGAACTGCGCACGCAGCACAAGGTCAGGGGCGAGCGCAGAGCTGCTCTCCCACGCCGCTCTACCATGCTGTGGAACCGGTGCAGTGAGTGCAGCTGGCTGCTACGACCGCTGACTCAGAAGACCGCTGCTGCGGCGCACCTGCGTAGTGTTGGGGTGGTGGATCTTGCGCAGGATGGCGATCTCCGTGCGGAAGTCGCCCAGGGCGATCTCGTCCGACCGCTTGAGGATCTTGGCCGCCACCTGAGCGGCGCAGCACACGCAGCACGCACCACAGCAGGGCCCCGGCGGATCGTGGCGCTCGGTCAGCACGCCTCTCGCTGAAGGAGACTTGTACAAGTCAAGTGGGCACTCACGTAGGAGCCGTGCCACTTGGCCTTGAACACGTCCCCAAACTCGCCGCTGCCTGCGACAACAAAGCACCGCGTGTGACACAGGGCGCCAGGCGGTGCCCAAGTGGTGCACAAGGAACGTTCATCGTGCCGAGGCGGGGGGCCCCCGGGGTGCCGATTCCTCGATGCGTCGCCTGCAAGTCCTCACCGATCTTTTCAATGAGCTTGAGCTCCTTGGGCGACACCTCCCACTCGGGCTCCCACCCCAGCTCCTGCGCGCACGCCACTCGCACACGAGGAGGCACGCACGTGACCTGAGCGCGCACTTCTGGACCCCGCCAACCCCCGGTGCCCGAGCATGAGCGCCGCTGGTGGTGTCCCCGAGCAGTAAGCTGCTGACGGGCAGGAAAGCCGCCGCACGCGTGCCCGCAACCGCTGCCACGCCGCTGCCGCCGGGACCCCAGCGTATGCACGCGCACGCACCGACATGGCCATGCGGCGCGTGTTGACGATGCCGCGGATGCGCGACTTCTCCAGGGGCACCAGCTGCGCCGCACGCACGCGCGCACGAACGAATGCATGAGGCAAAAACCCGCTGGGCACGCAGCGTTTCGGCGCTGGCGCGTCGCGGCGGACAGAGCGCTGCCGCTGCGCCAGCTGGTCAGTGGGGCCCCGCGGCAGCGCCGGGGGCCGCCGGCCGCCTGCGCACCTTTTCCTCCTCCCACACGCAGCCGCCCTGGTCCGACAGCATGCGCACCACCTCGGTGTGGTCGTTGCGCGCCGCCTCCTGCGGTGTGGCCAGCAACGCATTGACCCCCTGGGTCAAGCCAGACCTGCTGGCCCCCCGCCCTCGAACCTCCCAGCAGCCTCCAAGCAGCCACCAGCGCACACGTGCCCAACCTCTGGCACCGCCACCGCCGCCGCCGCCGCGGCCACCGTCGCCCCCGCCAGTGTTGAGCTGCTCCAGCGCCGCCCAGAGCGGCGTGTCAGCCGCGCGGCGGCGCTCTGGCGCCGCCCCAAAAGCCGTGAGGCGGCGTGCCCTGCGCCCCCACCCCCTACCCCCCAGCCCACAGCTCCGCACCTCGAGCGGCGTCTTCATGTGCCGGTCGAGCGGGTTGACGGGGCAGGCCTCTGACTTGACGAGCCACTCCACCACCGAGTAGGCGCCCTCGGCGGCCGCCACGTGCAGCGGCGTGCGCTTGTCGTAGTCCATCACGTTGGGGTCGCTCACCTGCGCGTGCGCGCGCCTTTCTGGATTGCTTCCTTGACGGCGTGCGTGGTTCCAGGGGAGAGTGCCCGCAAAACAACCGCCCCAGCGGCGTGCCGCCGGCCCATCCGCGCGCAACGCCGGCGCTCATTACCTTGATGTTCCAGACGGAGACGATTTGCTTGCACCTCCGCAGGTCGTTGGTGCCGGCGAAGAAGATGAGCTCCGAGATGGCGCGGCGCCGCGCCGCCTGCGGTTAGGGTCGCGCGGGCGGCGCCACGCGATGCCATTGGAGCCATGGAGACCGCAGGCGGTGTCGCGGGGTGCCAGGCCGCGGGCTCAGCCTTGAGCGAAAGGGCAGGGATATGCTGCGCCCCGGGCGCCTGCCTCGTGGCCGCACGCGCCACGTGACGGCATCCCGCACCTGCCCAGCTCCCCTCCCAGGCCATCCCAGGCGTCAGCACATCCCCCAGGACCGCCTGGCGCGTGCTTCCGCTGCCGAAGAGGGCTGCTGGGATGGAGCCGGTCCCCCTCGAGGTGCACGAACCCGCGGGCGAACCCGTGGGACCCCGCAAGTGCCGATCGCCCGGCCGCCGGACCTGCTCGCCGTGAATCGAGAACATCGGGTTGTTCTGCACGCGTGCGTCCTTCTGCTCGGCCAGCGTCTTGCTCGTCCGGAGCTCGGGCACGGTGTCGCCCCTCACTGAGGCGTCCCCCGCCTCCTCCAGCAGCTTCCATTTGCGCACTTCGGCCTCCACCATTGCCGATGGCCCCGATGCCGACGGCCCCGTGTAGCTGCCGTTCCCGAACGACGCGCCGTTCGGCTTGGTCGCAGACATCGGTGTGGTGGGCGAGGCGCAGGAAGCCCGCGCTCGAGCCTCCAGCGGGCGAGGTGGTGCGCGCCACGCACACACTGGATGAGCGCTCGCGCCCTCTGCTCCGGCTGCTGGAGCGGGCACGCACCCGGATCAACCGTTTTTGCACGTGTCAACAGGACAGGACTCCAGCAGGACAACACCTTCACAGAGACGAGGAATGCACTCGTGTCGTCACGCCCCCGCCGTGATGCCGTCCGCCTGCACGCCCGCCGCCGCCGCCGCCGCGGCGATCGCCACCGCCGCCGCGTCCATGGCGGCCGCCGGCGGGGGCATGGAGCCGGGCGTGAGGATGGCCTCGAACGGGTTGGCGGCGGGCCCTTGCCCCGACACCACCATCTTGAGCCGCTGCGCGTCCAGCGACGAGACGCCCAGCGTGGCCGTGCTGCCCACCGCCGCCACGCCCAGCGAGATGAGCGGCCGGTACGTGCCCACCTGCACCGACGCCGCACACGCAGGAAGAAGTGTCGCGCTTTTGGCCCTGGGCCCTCCCCTTCCCGCCGCAAGCAAGCACCGCGACGCTGTCCCTGGCCGCCGCCCCGCCCCGCCTCACCCGCGGCCCCACACTCACCATGCTGAGGCTGCGCAGCACGTGCACGGCCCACACGCTGGTGAGCACCAGCGCGTCCACAACGGGCACGCCGCCGGCGATGGCGGCGCTGTGCCGCGCCACTGGCGCCGGCACCTCTGGCGGCGGCAGCCGGAACTGCAAGCTGAGCGAGTCGGCCACCAGCGTCATGCGCAGCGCGTGCGCCACCAGCGGCGCCTCTGACAGCACGCTGGGCTGCCCGCCCAGGATGGCCACCACCTCGGCGCCGCTCGTGGTGCGCAGCTCGCAGCGGAGCGCCGTGCACCCCAGCGGGAGGTTGGCCGGCGTGCGCGCGCACGGCGAGGAGCTCACCAGCTGCAGCGGCAGAGAGGTGGAGGGGGGTGGGAGCGTGGAGGACAAGGGGCGATGGGTCAGCGGCACGGCAAGCCAATGGGCACGCTGATGATGAGAGAGCTTGCTTGCGTCCTCCTCCCGACAGCCACGGCAAAAGCGCACCGTGAGGCCCCGCATCTCGAGCACCAGCACAGCCCGCAGCGCCTCGCCCAAGAAGCTGAGCCGGGCGCCCTCAATCAGCGCGGGGCCGCCCGTCAGCAGCAGCCGCAGCTCGGCGCGCGGCGCCAGCAAGCGGATGTCCGCCCACCCTGCATGCGCACATCCACGCACCACGCGGTCACAATTGGCGAGCCGTAGCTCCCAAGTGCCACCCTGCCACCGCCCCTGCCACCCTGTCCTGGCTCCGGTGCCGCCTCTCACACACGCTCATCTCAAGGCGCCCTGGCGTCGTCGCACCTTGCACGCTGGTGGCAAGCGGCACGGCGGGGTCCAGGCCCGGTATGCTGGGCGCCGGGATGCTGCTGTTGTCGGGCAGCGCCGCCTTGAAGGGCGCGTGCAGCAGCGGCAGCAGCACCTGGCCCAGTGCGGCGGGCGCCGGCGCCGGCGTGCCGTCGGCGGCCGCGGGCGGCGGCGGCGGCGCGCACAGCGCCTGCACCGTGTGGCTGGCCAGCGCAAAGGCCTCGGCCACCGAGGCCTTGAGCAGCAGCAGCGCGCTGAAAAAGGTGTGGCTGAACTGCGAGGCGGGCACAGCGGGGACGCTGGTCTGGTCGGGCCAGGAGATGACGGCCTGCACGCCAGACGCCTGCAGCTTGCCCGCTGCGGGTGGGTGGGCACGCGGGTGTGGCAGTTGCGGGCGAGAGAAGCCTGGGTCAGGCGGCAGGCGTGCGCACCCAGTATGCAGGCGAGGGCAGCGCCTGTTGCTGCGCTCACCGATGCCTTCCTGGCCGCTGCAGTCCAAGTAGACCGTCTCCACGCCGGACAAGGCTTGCGCTAGCGCGTCTGCTGCGGGGGGGCCATCTGCGGGCGCGGCGACCGTGACATGAGCACGCGTCGGCCGGGCTGCTGCTGAACCTCCCCTTGCTGCTGCTGCACCTGCTTGCGAGCTCGCTGCTGACCTGTGAAGTGCAGCGGCCCAATGAGCCCGCTGGCCTGGTTCTGCTCATAGTGCGAGCGCCCCGAGACGTAGACGAGCGTGGGCGAGAGATCCTTGACGCCTTGCTGAAAATCCGCGAGCGTGGGGTCGACCAGCACCTTGACCTGCGCGGCGCGGCGTGCGTGCGCGCTGGTTGTTGTGCGATCTCCCGGTCCGCGCAAATGGTCCCCCCCCACCAGGGGCCCCCGGGCATGGGGCCTTACGCAGCACGGTCCCCCAGGAACCACGCCAAGCGTGCTGGTGCTGCAGCTGCAGTGAGCCCATGCTGGCCTGGGGGGCCAGATGCTTCGGGTCGCCCACCTGCACGCCCGCAGCGGCCAGCGGCGCGAGGTCCTGCACCGTGCTGCACGCGTCGTAGTGGTTGGCGCTCTCTCCATCGGTCGGCCGAGGGAACAGGCACGCCAGGACACGGGCCATTCCGCCCTCGAGCTGTCGAGCCCCCCAAGGACCGCAGCAGCAGCCCGAAGCAAAAAGGGAGCTGCTCTTCTCCAAGGGGGTGTCGCAGCGCAGGCCGGGAGCGTGGCGCGGTCGGCAGCCAAAGCGGAAGGGGCGAAAGCGAGCGTTTCGAGGCCCGGTTGCGCATGCACTCCTTCGCGACGGCTCGCGCGAAGAAGGATTCATCGAGATGAGCAGCAGCCAGCAGCCTTCTAGCAACGGGGCGGCTGCCTCGCCGCCCCTGGCGCTTCCTTCGGTGTCGGAGCAGGGCGCCGCAGCCCTGATTGCGCCATCGCGGCGCACCACGCAGCACCAGCACCACGGGGACGTGGACGCCGATGAGGAGCACAGCCAGGAGGACCTGCTCGACGAGATCCTGGAGAACTACACGTTTGTTTGCCACCCAGAGATTCGCCTCAAGTTCAAGCAGCAGTGAGCAGCAGCTGCGGATGATGCAGCAGTCCGGTGTGCTGCACGCCTCGGGTCGTGCCTGCTCCGTGTGACCTGCGGTCGGCGCCGTCGGCCGTGACACGCGACACACACCTAGCGACCACTGGACGCGCGCAGGCTCAGGCTCTGCTCGCTGGGCCTTTCGCTGGCCAAGCCCTGGCACAGCACCACGCCAAGGGTCCGCTTCGTGGTGAGCCGCGGCCGGCGGCAGCAGCTGGTCGCTGACCAGTGACGGCCCGTCGCACCTGAGCACACTGCGGCCTCCTCCACCGCCACCGGTGCGGCGCGCCGCAGGTCAAGCCGGCGGCCGGCACCCGCGTGCACCGCTACGTGTCCAAGCTGCTGGCCGTGCCCACGCACGGGCTGCTGTGCCTCTACAGCGCCAAGATCCCGCTGGGCTTTTTGCGCCTGCAGTTCATGGCCTCGCTCAAATGCCACTCGCTGCAGCCCTCGCTCGACTACCGGGTCACCACCAAGTGGTCCGACGGGCCGCGCATCAAGCGCAAGGAGCGGGTGCGCCACTAGGAGGGAGGGCACTCCTGTGCCACCTGACGAAGCCCCGCACGGCATGCAGCCCCGTGGCGGCGCCGCCGCGCTGACCCACACTCTCGCTGCCGTTCCACTGCCCTGGTGCCCGCAGTACCACCTGGGCCGCCACGCGCTGGTGCGCTGCAAGTGGAACATGGACCTGCACCTGCCCGACATGGAAGGGTGCGGCGCTGCCGTCGGCGGCCAGAGGGGGCGGCACTTGCGTCACCTCCTGGTTGTGGTTGCGCGTGCGCGCTTGACGCTGCTTCCGTGCGGCCCGGGGCACACGCAGGCACCTGGGCGGGGACGTGGAGCCGCTGGAGGCCGTCAACGTGGACTACGGCCGCCTGGACTTTGAAATCAGCCAGGTAAGGGTTGGAGCGCGGTTTGGTGAGCGTGGAGCAGCGTGAGTCGTGAGCGCCGGGAGCGTAGGGCTCATGGCTGTGCGCGCCCGTTGTTGCTGGTCGCAGTTGGACCTGTGCTTCCACAGCCCATGGGGGGCGCACGCAGCATCAGGGCTCCGGTCACCGCCGTCCACGCCTCGGGGCGGCGCCCCACCACTCCCAGCGGCGGCGGCAGAAGGCAGTTTGGCGGCGCCCTCAGCAGCAGCAGGCGGCTGGCGAGCGGGCCGGAGAGGGAAGACCCCAGAGGCGTCGACGGCAGCTCAGCAGCGACCTGCACAGGCGGTGCAGCAGGCGGGCAGCAGCAAGCAGGCAGGCGTGGCGGGAGGGGTTGGAGGCGCACCGGCGGCGTCAACCAGCAAGGCGGCGGTGGAGGCACGCAGCCAGGAGGTCATGGTGCCGCAGCAGGGGAGCAGCAGCAGCAGCAGACCGCAGCAGCAGCAGCAGCAGGGGCCAGGCGTGCCCGACTGGCTGGTGGGCTTCCTGAGCAAGCTCTCTGTCCAGCCGTTAGCGCAACCGCGCACAGGTGCATGATCATGTGTGCACAATCACCTTCTTCTTGCTGTCCTCTCTCATTCTTTACGCTGCTCTCGTCTGCAAAGGCGAGATCTCGATCCTGCCGTGGTCAAAGATGTTGACCAGCGATCGCGGAAGCCACGAATGGAGCACTGGCCGCGAACGCAGCGACATCGCGCTTCGCTTGGATCAGCGCTACACCCGCGCTGCGTGGATTCGCGAGGCGGCCCGTTTCGCCCGGGCCCGGACGACCGTTCATGCGACGAGCACTACCGCGAGCACACGGCTCTTGCGCGACGCAAATTCAGACGCAATGGGCGAGCAGCAGCAGCCACAGCAGCAGCAGGGGCCGGCGCAGCAGGCGGACGCTCCTGCTCGCGTGCGCGTGGGCGTGCTGGCGCTGCAGGGCTCGTTCCGCGAGCACATGGCGCTCCTGCAGAGGATTCCAGGCGTGCAGGCGATAGAGGTGCGCACCAAGGAGGAGCTCGAGAGCGTCGCGGGGCTGGTCATCCCTGGCGGCGAGTCCACCACCATGGCGTTGGTCGCCGAGCGCTGGGGGCTCATCGGCGAGCTGCGCGCGTTCGCCAAGGCCGGCAAGCCCATCTGGGGCACCTGCGCCGGCATGATTTTCCTCGCGGAGCGCGCACAAGGTGAGTGGCATGCACCTCGCGAGTGTGTGGGAGGAGGTGGCCACACCACCACGCCGCCGGAGCCCACGTTCTGCTCGCGTGTCGCGCGCGCGCAGGCCAGAAGGAGGGTGGGCAGGTGCTGCTGGGCGGCCTGGACATCACCGTCTCACGCAACTTCTTCGGGGCGCAGGTGTGCGCGGCGGTGGGGTGTGGCGCGGCGGCTGCCAGCGCGCGAATGCTGCCCTGCTCACCCTCTGGGGCGCCCTGCACGCTCGCACGCGCAGATTAACAGCTTTGAGACGCAGCTCCCGGCGCCCAGCGAAGTCACGAGCTTCGGAGGGTGAGCGCAGGGCGTGGCGGCCAGGCTCTCTCAGCGTCCCTGTTGGTGCGTGTGGACTGTACACCATGGGCGTCACACAGCGATGCGCCCGCCCCCCTCCGCACGCGCCGCAGGGCGGACACGTTCCGGGCCGTCTTCATCCGCGCCCCGGCCGTGCTCGAGGCGGGCCCTGGCGTGGAGGCGCTGGCCACCTACACGCTGTCGCCCCAAGAGCAGGTGCGGCTCGCTGGGCGCGTGCGCGTGCAGCCACGCGCGGCCGCAAGGCAAGCCGCTGCGCCGCCACAGTTTTTCCACCGGGTCCACCAGCGGAGCGGGCGGTGCGGGTGCGTTGTGGTGCTCCGCTGCTCGCTGCACGCGCAGGAGGCGCAGGGGCGGCCCGAGGTGGTGGTGGCGGTGCGGTCGGGCGTGCTGCTGGCCACGGCCTTCCACCCAGAGCTTACCACGGACGCGCGGTGGTGAGCGCCCTGGCGCTGGCTTGAGGGGAGAGGCAAAGGCCTGCGGCCCCGCCGCCAGGCTCTCGCGCCACAACTGCCGCCGGCCCCCCATGCCTCTGCGCCTGCTCCGCGCTGTGCAGGCACCAGCTGTTTGTGGAGATGGTGCGCAAGCACTCAGCGACGCCCGTGGTGGAGCCGCCAAACCCGTTGGCGCAGCTGGGGCGGGCGCCCAACCGGCCGCTCGACCTGCCTGTCTACGGCAAGGAGCACATGAAGACCGAGGCGTGAGCGCCTAGGGGGGGCGGGGTAGGCGCGTGCGGGGACGCGTGACCGTGTGGCGCTTTCTTTCGTTTGCGTGGGGCGGGGGAACGCAGGAGCGCTGCAGTGAGTGAGCGGTGCGCAGCTGGCGTGCAGGGTCTGTTTGGCCGCCCGTGCGCCCGCGGGACCGCCGAGCGTATTTGCATATTTCTTTGCCCCCATGAGGTGCAACATGCACAGAGACCAGACGACGCATCTCGGGATGGAGTCTAGAGCGAGCAGCAGATGCGTGCCTGTGGCTTGCGCTGCGCCACGACATTTGGCAAGGCAGCGTGTCGAGGAGAACCAGCACCAGACGCAATCAAAAGGCGATGCAAGCCTGCGCAACAGCGAACGAGGAGGGTGAGAAAGGGAGAGAGAGAGAGAGGGAGGGAGGGAGCGAGGAACAGAGAAAGCCAAGCCAAGGCGTGGAAACCAAGGCGTGAGCAGTTCAACACACGCCTCTTCTCGTGGGCGAAGGCAGAGCCGGATTCAGGGAGCGGCACCTGCGTGAGGGGAGCCGCGCACGACAGGCATGCAAGCTCCTCGACAGGCATGCGAGACCACAATGCCGCCGCGCCGGCGTGGCAGCCACATCCGGGCGGCTGCTGGCTCTCGTGCGCGTGCAACCTGGGAACGCGTTATGCAAGTGTGTTCTAGCCGCCCTGCGGCCTCACCCCCTCCTCCACGTCACGCTCACGTGCTTTCAACAAGAGTCCTCCCCCCCCCCAAAAAAAGGCACGGCGGTGACCCGCCCCGCCACTCAAGTAGAACACAGACGCGCCCAGGCGCTTCACTCTAGTCGGCCCTCTCTCTCCCTCTCTGGCACACCCTCCACCAAGCACCAGATTTCATCACCAAGGTCCGCAGCAGCTTCGTTGAGCCCCCCCCCTCCCTGTGCCACACACCAACCCCCGCCCCAACCCCTTCCGCGCGGCGACCAAGCGTCTAGACGCTGTCGCTGCTGGCCGCCGCCGTCGTGCCAGAGTCCGCCGGCAGCAGCCTGGGCTGAGCGCCCGGCCCGGGAGACGGCCCTGGGCTGTCCTTGGGCGCCTGCTTCTTCCAAAAGCTGCGGCCACGCGCCAGGGAAAGCAATGCGTGCACAGCAGTCAGCGTGGGGTCTCGAAGCGAGACGCCCACCCCCTCCGGTGTGATGTCTCCAAGGCAAGTGCAATGGTGGCACACGCCACGCACTTGTAGTTTGCCATGGCCTGCTCCACCAGGGGCCGGACGCCGGGAAAGCGCGCCGCAAAGCTGTTGAACATTGGCACGGCCACAAAGTCAAAGAAGCCGACCTGCGCGAGGCGTGCAAAGCACGCGGAGCACGGCGCCACGTGCGGTGGTACGCTGCGCCCGTTGTCTGGCTGCGGCCGACACAGAGCGCCTTGCGGTGGCAGCATCCACGCCTCGGGGAGCGCGGCATAGGTGGGGGCCCCTCCTCCACAATGCACAGCACACCGGCGGGGCGATGCGCGCCTTTTCTTACCTGCGACTTGGAGACGCCGGGCTTGTGGCGGTCGAACAGCGGGCTGATGGGCAGCCCTGCCGCGCGCTCCTTGTCGCCCTGCGGCGACGCAGCACAAAGACACCAAGGTTGGCCATGGCACGTGCTGCCTCACGCACACGCTGCAGCACCGTGGCTGCTCGTGCGGGCAGCACGGCAACCACGGGCAAAGGTGCGCCACACCTGCAGGAAGAACTCCTCCTCCAGCACCTCGACCCACTTTTGGTAGACCTGCGCGTGCACGCGCGCGCCACGTCAGCGAGGCACCACGCGTCACGTCCACGTGCCGCCGGCCTTGACTCCAACAGGTTGTTGCCAGCTCAGGCAACACCGTACCTCGAGCTCCTCGGCCAGGGAGCCCAGGTCAGCCACCTTGATGGCCATCTGCGCACCGGCCAGGGCGCGCACGCGCGCAACGCGCCAAGGTGTTCGGCCTGCCGCTCCCTTCAATGCAAACGGTAAAGGCTCCGCGGCTGCCACCACCGGCGTGCAGGTGCCCCGCCCCGCCCCAAGCACGAAGCTCGACTCTTGCAGCAGCGCCCAGCGCACCTGCAGGCTGAGCGTGCGCTCCACCTCGTCCACAAAGACGGGCGGCGGCACGACGGGCGCACGCCCCTGCTCCGACGACGCGTCGCTGGCGGCGCTGCGCGCCACGCCCTTGTCGCTGCCGGTGTGGGAGCCAGGGCTGCGTTACCAAACAGCACGCAAGGTGCGATCCAGGGCGTCCGGTTGTGGCGGACACGTGCAGCAGCAGCCGTGCGTCAGGCCACTCGCGCCGCAGCCTGGCTACAGCGGCCGACGGCAGCCACGGCGCACCTGGGCTGGACGGCGTGGGCAGAGCCCCCGACGAGCGACTGGCTCGTGGTTTTGAACTGCGCCATCAGCGTCATGTGCTGCTTCATGTCCGTGGCCAGCACCAGGTCAATGCACACCTGTGCAGCGTCGCAGCAAACACGGTCAAGCGGGCCAGCCCAGCGCGCAGCCCTGCCAAACAGCGCAGAGCGCCGTTGTCGAACGCAGCTCCTGGCGCGCCGCCACAAAGGGGCCCCCGGTCGGCGCCGCACCTTGCGCATGAGTTCGCGCTCCTCCTTTGGCAGGTGGCGCGCGAAGTCGTGCTGCGGCATTTTGAGCAGCTTGAACATGGTGGCCAGGTGGTGGCTC
>VFQP010004284.1_pt1 | contig 13438 bp, 17 predicted proteins | sample 3512351 | NCBI WGS metagenome assembly VFQP01 (sample SAMN10412372, study PRJNA504923) | tailings metagenome | isolation source: Relicate 1 Philex TSF1 revegetated site | place: Philippines: Tuba, Benguet | collected 2017-08-29 | reverse complement strand
CTTGTGTGTGCAAGCGTTTCGTTTGGAGGCACGGGATGCACGCTCGCGGAGACGCCTGGGCGCAACAGATCGCGTGCGTGCCCTGGCACTGGCCGCTCCCTCCTTCCCAGAGGCCTGCTCATTCTCACCTTGTGCTGCTTGCAGATCTCCCTCCTCCTCATGAGCTGCCTGCAGTCCATCCCACTGCAGGCTGTCCATCCCACTGCAGGCTGTTGTTTCGCCCTGCCCGCAAACCAGGTACGCCGAGCGGGCCTTCTCCTCCGCGTGAGAGACGTTCCTGGCGGGCGCGAGCATGCCTGCAACCTCTGACTGGTGCCAGCTTTGAGAACGCGGCTCGCAGGGCAGGTCAACATCGCCGTCCTGCATCGCTGGCCGGCGAAGCCTTTGACCACACTCCCTCGATGCTCGATGGTCTCCACCACGCCTGTCGACGAGTGAGTGGGGGGCAAGACTGATTGCGCCGATGTGTGTCCTGCCTGCCGAGTTGGAGCTCGGGCAGGCCTGGCCGGCACGCCAGGTTCAGCACGCCAGGTTCGGCAGGGCGGGCGCCGGCTGGCGGTCAAACGCTACAAAAAGGAGCGCATCCGCTCATCTGCCAATCACCACAGCGCAGTGCACCTGCTGCTCGACGCCGTGCCCTTGTGTGCCTCCTCCAAAGCCACGACTCGCGCCCTTCCTGCCCACGAAAAAAAAGTGAGTGCCAAGCAAGTTGCGGGTGCGGCGCGCAGCGATTGCGTGCAGCAGCATAGCAGCAGACAAAATGCGATGTCGCTCTTGCGCTGAGCCCCTTGCCCGCCCTCACAGCGCGGGGTGCTCAACTGCTGTTTGCTGATGGGCGCAGGAGAATGCGGCGGGCCTCGCTCACGATCGTCGCTGCAGCGGCGGCAGCACTGGCGGTCCTCTCCTTGGCCGCATTCGCGCCGGTGCGTGGGTGCTCCTTCCATCGCGGCGCAGCTTTCGCCCTCCTCCGCCTTTTCGCGCCGCGCAGTCATGATTTGCCGCGCACACCTCGTGCTCAAGGAGAACTCAGAAATGCGAGAATTCACACCAGAAGCCTGAAGCAGACTGGAACAAATCGTTCTGGTACCTCCTCCCCAACAACACGCAGGCGGCTGTGCGCGCTGGCGAGGTGGACGCCATCCCCATCTTCTCGTTCGACCGCGGCGCCACCAACTGCGTGCTCAACGCGCCAAACTTCACCTACATCGTGGCCTCGGACCCCCAGCTCTGGTGGTGGACGCGCGACGACCGCGAGGGCACCAAGAAGTGGGGCGACATCTCCAACGCCGCGCAGGTCGCCTTTTACAACAACATGGCCAAGCAATCCTGGAGCGACGGCACCGGTGAGCTTCTCGCATCAGGATGTCCCGCCGCCAGCGTCGACCGCAACGGCACCGCCCGCACCGGGCCCCACCTCCACAACCCCACCCCTTCCTGCGCTTCCGAGCGCCACCTCATGAGCTCTCCTTTCCCCCTTGGTCCACCTTGAACGCAGGCTTCATCTCGCGCCCCACTGCGCTCGTGATCAACGGCGACCTGACGTCCTTTGGATTCAACGACGAGTGGAACCGCTACCGGGACTTTTACGACGCCGACGCCTCCAATCCCTACCGCACGTTTGTGGGCCTCGGGAATCACGACTGCGCGAATAACGTCCTGGACTGCGTGGACGGCGGCGTGGACGCCACCACGTGCACGCGCCGCAGCGTCCAGGTGCGTTCCTCGACGGCGGCCTCAAACATCAGAACAGGGCCACCGCCCGCACCGTGCACGCATCGCTCGGCCTGGGACTGCGACCTCAACCGTAGAGCCGGGCAACCACCCGCGCCGTGCAGGCAGCGTGCACCCGCGCTCCCTGAAATGGAGAGAAGGCAATTGCAAACTGGCAGGCGTGGGCTCACGCACGCCCCACTCGCGCCCTCCCCTCCCCTGCGCAGGTGCTGCGCCAGACGCTGGCCGGCGTGACCATTGACAAGCCCACGCGCGACTTTGCCCGCCTGCCGGGCCCGCTCAGCAAGGGCCTCAACGCGCACGTCAACGCCTTTGACTGGGGCAGCGTCGGCTACTCGTGGGACGAGGGCTCCTACCACTTCATCATGCTCAACAACCACCCGTGAGTCCGCATGTGGCGCGTGAGCGCGCTGGGCGCTGCTCCTGCGCGTTCGCGCAAGCCAACAGCACGAGTGCTTTGCGTGCGCTCCAGCTGATGCCTCCAGCTGGCGCCACTCCAGCTGGCTCCAGCTGGTGCTCCTCCAGCTGGCACCCAGCCTCGCTCCCAGCACGAGCTCCTACAGTTTGCCACCAGGGCCAGGGCCTCACGAGCAGCGCTGCACACGCACGGCGCGCTCACGCCTGCACTTGCCCCTGCCCCCCTGCAACGCCCTGTGTGTCTCCGCCGCCGCGCAGGGCCTTCATCGTGGACGTGCCCTCGTACAGCGTGGCGGGCTCGGTCATCGTGACGCCCTCTCACGACTTTTTGGCCAAGGAGCTGGCCAAGGGCGTCGCCACGGGGCGCAAGAACGTGCTCTTCATCCACGACGTGGGCGGCAACTGGAACCACACCATTGACGCAAGGTGAGCGAGGCGTCCCTTACTTTCCTTCTTCTTTTCGCATGGCCAGGACACAGGGCGGGTGTGTGCGGCGCACTGCGTCCGCACCCGCCCCCCCGCCATCCTTCCGCGCTATGCGCGGCTCTGGGCGGCGTGGTCATTGCCGCCCCTCCGCCTGCGCATGTGCTGGCCGACGCCCGCCGCAGGTTCCAGTCGCTGGTGCGCGCCGGCAACGTGGTGGTCGTGTTCGCCGGCCACCTGCACTGGAGCTGGGGCTCGCAGGTGCGGCCCCCTGAGGCTGCGTGGGGCGGCCCCCCGCTGCGCTCCAGCGGCACAGCGGCTTCCTCGCTGCTGATCGTTGCTGCCTTGCCGCGGCGGTGCAAGTAGCAAAAACACAGCTGTGTTTTTGCTTGTTGGCCCCGAGGTGGCCGCCTCATCCCTCCGTTGGAGCGTAGCGGCAAAATGCAAGGCATTCCGCACGTCGCCGCCCCCCCGCCGTCTTGCTCGCATGCGCAGGGCGAGGTGGCTCTGATCCCTCTGATCCGCTCGGGCGCCTCGGAGTACTACACCTCCCTGGCGGTGCGTGCGTCCCGCGCTGTGCACGCTGCGCACACGCCAGGCGCCCTCACAGCCGCCAGCGCTCGGTCTCCTTGGACCTCCCTCCCCTCAGCGCGCTGCTGAGTGGCCGCCCCTGGTGCGCTTTGCCGCAGGTGGACTTTGGCGAGGCGGCCATCCGCGTGCAGCTCATGAACTCGTCCACGGGCGACGTGATTGAGTTCAGGACCATCGACGTCTCGCCTCGTGAGTCGGAGCGCGAGGGCCACGCGCCATCCGCCGCTGGCGCTTCGCCGCCCTCGCCTCCCTGCCGCAGCACGCCCGTGCATGCACACCATCCCATCGGCGCACAGCGTGCCTGTGTCCCTCGCGCCTCGCTTGCCGCCCTCGCCTCACCTGCCCTCGCCTGACCCCAACGCGCGTGCACGCGCGCAGTGCGGTGCACGGCTGCCAAGGCCTCGCAGCGCCTGCCGGCGGCCGACTGCCCGCCCAACTGGACGCGCGACGGCAGCACGTGCCGCGCGCCGTGCCTGCCCGGCTTCTCGCTCAGCGGCGGCGTGTGCAGCCGCACCGGGTGCGGCCAGTGGGCCGACCAGCAGGGCGCGCTGTGCTACAAGTGAGTGCTCACGTGCTTGGTGCGCCTTGGAGCCGGGGCCTTCCAAGCAAGCAGCGAGCGCTCTGCGCGCAGCGGAACGCACGCGCATCAGGCCGCCGCCTCCTGCTGCTGTTCCCATTCGCCGCGACCGCTGCTGGACTGCACGGGCTGACAGTGGTGCGCCCTGGCCCCTACTGTGACGCGCCATGCAGGAAGTGCCCTAAGGAGTACCCCAACGGCGTGGGGCCCGTGTGCTGGGCCGACTGCCCCGGCCAGGACTCCACCACCATCGGGCCCCTGTGCGGGTGAGCCGCGTGCCTACCTGCCCGCGGAGGCGGGTCGCGCCGCCCGCCCGGAGCGCTAGCGAATGCGCCCCGCCGCCTGCACCAAGCAAAGCTGTGATGATGAAAGGTCGTGCTGTGCGTGCTGTGCCCCCTGCCCAAAGGTACAACGGCTGCCCCGAGGGCACCGAGCAGCAGGCGGGGCTGTGCTACCCCAAGTGCCGCGAGGGCTACTACGGCGTGGGGCCCGTGTGCTGGCAGCGCTGCCCCGACGGGTACAAGGGTGAGCGAGCGAGCGGTATCCTTTATCCTGCTCGCCCGGCGCTTGCGCTCGCTCGTGCGCCGCACGCTCACCGGCGGAAAGCGTGCGCGCCGCTCACCTGTGCAGACGACGGCGCGCTGTGCCGCCGCGACGCGCACATCTATGGCAAGAAGTGCTGCTGCACGCTGTTCGGCTGCTGCCACAACTGCAAGAGCGGCTACACGGACGACGGGTGCACCTGCCGCCGCAACGCCCACATCTTTGGTGAGCCCGCCGCGCCTCCTCTCTGCTGGCTCTCTCAGTGGTCTTCTTGCCTCTTATTTTGCAGCGGCGCTCCGCCGCTGATCCTGTGTCGTCGCGCCCCGCCCGACCCTCGCCCGCAGCCAAGTCGTCGTACGGCCGCGGCGTGGGCAAGCCGGCGCTCAAGGCCACCATCCGCGGCAGCCAGGGCCGCGGCGCCGGCGTGCCGCTCTGGGCGCGCTACAACCAGGACCGCTACACGCTCCCCGCGCCCGTCGCCAGCCCCGCCGCGCCGCCGCCGCCGCCGTCGCCGTCGCCCGCCCCGGGCCCCAACCGCCCGCCGCCGCCGCCCTACACGCAGCCGCCCAGCGCGTTCCCGACCCGCCCGCCTCCCCCGCCGCCGCCGCCGCGGTTCTGGCGCTGGCCGTAGAGGAGCGGGGGTGCATGCTCCCCTGACCGCGCATCGCTGTTGCATCCGATCATCTGTCCTTATCCGTCTGTATCTGTTGCGTCCTTGCGATTCATCCCGCGTCGTTCATCTGTTGCAACTCTTGAGTCAGAGTGCCGTGCGCGGCCCCGACTTTCAGGGACCGCGTGCGTTGAAGAGAAAGAAAAGCATTCCGGGCGTGCTCGCCGCGCAGCAAAAAGTCACCTGTCCGAAGGCGAGTCTTGCGAGCCAGTGACAAGTGTACGAGGCGTGCGTCCGAAACAGGAGTAGGCGATGATACATCTGCTGCAAGGTGTGCGGTAGCAAGGGCAACGAGCCAAGGAAAGCAGTAAGGGCACGGGGTTGGCGTGTGGGTGGGCAGACAGGAGCAGCAGAGAAACAAGTCTGTGCCCCCTCATGCTGCGATGAGTGAGCAAGATGTGGTTGGTGTGCTCCAGCTGCGGGCAAACGCAGCGCTGATCAGTGACAGTGCTGAGCGCAGTGCTGAGCGCAGTGAGCTGAGCAATCAAGACCTTGGCCCGAAATGCAGCGGCCCGAAACAGGCCCCGCTTCGGCCAGGTGCTGATATCTGCATCAACGTCAGTTGTCAGCGTGGTGCAGAAAGGCGCGCCTGGTCAAGGCTGTGCAACACCGGCAGTCATCAAGGCGGAACAGTGTCACGCATTTCTCAGGGGACCCACAGGCTGCGCAAGAGTCGCCCAGCGTCGGCCGCCCAGGGGATCCTGTGAGGAGAGCAGGGCCATCATGCGCTCAGGCTCCCCCAGCGAGCGGAAGGTGTGCGGCGGCGCGTCGTGGGCCCGGTTGACACGGAGCACCACCTGCTCTTCAGGTGCACGGCGACTGAAGAGGTCCGGCAGAAGTATCCCCACTTGGCGCAGATGAACGACCTTCGCAGGCTGTTCCAATCCGAGGACGTCTCTGCTGTGGCGCACTTTGTCTCTGAATGCATGCGCGTCCGTGGCGTTTGAGCTGATTTCTCTCAAATCGTTTGTCGTATCTTTGCTATATCACCCCGAACAGCCGTCCCGGCTGAAGGCATGCAACATCAAAAGGACATCAGGCTCCCCCAATCCCTCACACTCCACGCGCAGGCACCGCAGCAGCACAGACATCTGCCGAGGCAGTCTTCACTGTTCTTCGATATTCTTCCACGTGTTGATACTCTTCCTTGCGTCTTGTGCCCTGTGATCTCCAGCTCACAGACCGCTGCACGCACAAAGGCCCCGTCCCATCACCACCCGCCACCGCCGGTGGCGCACTGCGAGGCGGAGCTGGCCGCCGTGGTGAGCAGCGCCGAGTGCCCATCCAAGGTGTTGCCCCGGGAGAGCGTCGTGGCGAGCAGCGCCGCGTGCCCGTCCAGCGTGTGGCCCCGGGAGGGCGCCGCGCGGCTCAAGGTGCCCGTGCCCGTGCCCGTGAAGACAAGGTCCAGCAGCGTGGCCGTGGCCGTGTTCATGTCCAGCGCGCTGTTGAGGCTGCCCAGCGTCAGGGTGGCGCAGGGGCCCTCGGAGCGCTGCGTGGGCACGCAAGTGAACACCGAGGCGCCGAGCTGTGTGGCGGGGAGCCAGATCGCAAAAGCGCGCGGGAGCGGCTGAGCGCGGCGTCAACGTGCCACGCACCTCTTCCACGCGGCTCAGCATCCCGGCGGCCAGGGCCTCTGCGACGCTGGCACGAGACGCCAGCCGCGCTTGCGCAGGTCCAGGCGCCGGCGGGGGGCTGGCAGGCGCCCGCTCGACGGACGAGGATGCCTGCGCCATGATTGGCGAAGTGCCGGCGCTGCCGCCGGGCACTGCGTCCGGCACGTTTGAAGCGCCCGTGGCGGCGCGGTGCGTGTTGCTGAACCCGCTCGAGCCGGTGCGGGGGTAGGAGCGGTGCGACGACGACATCTGCGGCGGCCGAGGGAAGGACACTGGGTTGTGCAAGCTGGACCTTAGCCTGCGGCGTTCACGGCCATGGCGTGTGCGCTTACCAGCATGTTGCTGACGACGCTCAGCAGGCCGACGACGCTGCCGCCGGCGCCGCCCGCCCTGGAGCTGCCCCCGGCGCTGCCCGAGTGCTCAAACGCGTCGGCAAACAGGCTCAGCATGTTGTCACCGGTTGGGCGCGCGCTCGAGGCACCGCCCGCGTGTGGCTCGGAGGCGTGGCGCCAGCCGTCCAGGTGCCAGCGGTACGTGACCTGTGCGTGCGCGTGCGGGTGCTGAAGCCGCGCTCAGCGTGATGCAGTGAGCCGGAGCGTTCCAATCAGCCACGCCAGCTCCCAGCCCCACCACCACGCACCATGGTGCCCTTGCCCTTGACCTCGACGCCGCCGGTGCACTCGAGCTGCCCGTGCTGCCCCACCGCGCGCAGCAGGTCGTACGTGGCCTGGGACAGGTGGATGGACCCGGGCAGCGCCGTCGTCTCCATGCGGCTCGTGGTGTTCATGCTGTCGCCAAACAGGCCTGCGGGGTGTGGTGAGGGGCGGCGCGTGTTGAGCCAGGTTGGCGTCACCCGCCAAGGGCTGGCCGCTGCCGGCGTTGTCAAAACCCCCCCTGTACTCGGTACTCACAGAACTTGGGCATGCGCTGCCCGACCACGCCCGAGCTGACGGGACCAGAGTGCAGGCCCACGCGCAGCCGGACGGGCTCGCCGTTGGGCATGCGCACGCTCGAGGCCTGCAGGAGCGCGCGGGCAGGTGCACGGCAAGGACGAGTTGCAGCAGCGGGTGACGATAACAGCTTGGCTGCCAAGCCACGAGCAAGCTTGCTCGCTCAAGACGGCAGGTGACTGACCATGTGCAGGACGTCCTTGGCGAACTGGAAGACGGCCAGCGCGTGCATGGCGCACTGGTGGCTGCCCGGCTCCACGTCCACCACGGTCCACTTGCGGTCCTTGTCCTGGGCCACCAGCCCGCCCGCGCACACGTAGCAGTCTGCGCATTCACGTGCCACACAACACGCACACCATGTGCAGGTGTCAGCACAGCGCCGCAAGCACAGCAGAGCAGTGAAACCCATGGCTGCTTCAGGCCGGGCGACGCACCTCCGACCGTCTCGACCTGCGAGGTAGGGCAAGGCAGCGGCCAAGTCAGACGTCACATTAAGGCAGCATGTTCCGCGCAACACCAGCCGCCCGGGCACGCCCCCCTCAACGCACCTTGTAGAGTCCGTGCTTGTCGGCGAGGGCGTCGTAGCGCGAGTAGAGGTCGTTGAGGAAGCGCATGACCTGGTCAGGCTCCACCTGCTTGGCCATGGTCGTGAAGCCTGCAGGATGCACGGGCATGGTGGCAGCGGCGTTGGCTGCCCACCAGCCTGCCAGCTGCGCAGCCACGCACAGGCGCCATGGCACCCACACACTCACCGACGATGTCGCAGAAGAAGAGCGTGCAGCAGCGGTGCGACGTGGCCAGCTGCTCCAGCACCTGGCTCTGAGGCCCCGTGGGCTTGGCGTCTACTTGGCCGGGGGCTGCCACAGCGGTGCTGGCCACCAGCCGCTCCACCACTGCAAAGCAAAGGTGGAGGTGAGCGTCCCGTCTCTCTCTCACCTCGCTATGCGCTTCCACACCCCCACCCCAAACCTCCAACTCACCGTGGCGCGGGAAGATGCCGTCGAGCAACTCCACGCAGGCCTCGGACACCTGCGCCATGCGCTGCTCAAACTCGAGCCGCTCGGTGATGTCCAGCTGCACCACCACCAGCACCACGCCGCCGCCGCCGCCGCCGCGAGGGTCGGGCTGAGGCGTCACCTTGACCTCGTGCCAGCGCGTGGCGCGAGGGGCGCTCGCCCTCGCGCGCTCTTCCTCCTCGCCCTCGTCCCCCTGCGAGATGCTCGCGAGCCGGCCGGCCCCGCCGCTCTGCGCGTGCGCGGTAGCCGAGAGCTCCGGTGAAACGAGGACCGTGGCCTCGAGCGTGCTGTCCTCCCCGCTCGACACGGCGCGCGAGTTGCAGGTGAGCTCGCTGACGCTCTTGATGAGCGAGCCGAATCGGCGCTGCGCGCCGCCACCGCCCGCCACGGTGCGGAAGGGCTGCACGGGGTCGCTGACGGCGGCCTGGGGCCGCCACTCCTTGGTGTCGACCGGGAGGCGCAGGTGCATTGAATGGCGCGGGGCGGGGGCCCATGCGGCGACCTGGACGCCCTCGCAAGCCGCGGCCGCCTCGATTTCAGACAGGTCCGACGCGGCGATCGACTCGAGCTGGAGGGGCTGCAGGGAGGGCTTGGACGGCGGCGGGGAGAGCTGTGGCAGCTCAGCGGACGTCAGGAAGGACGAGCGGCGCGAGATGCCCGGCTTCTTCTTGGCGCGCGCGGCCTCTGCCGCTGGAGGGCTCGCGGTCTCCGCCCACTGCTCTCCGGGCGTGTCATCGAGGCACGGCGTGCAGGTCAGCGCGACGGAGGACGGGCTCTGCGAGTATCAGCAGCAGCAGCATGAATGGTTTGTGGGGCCGGGGAACACCTTGGCGGGCCGAGCACGTGGGCCGAGCAGCCTGCGCCGCACCTGGGCGTGCGCAGCAGAGGGCGTGCGCGGGTCGGGCCACGCCGCCGCCACGGGGGGCGTTGCGCCCGCCTCCCGCAGCGGCCCACGGACGCTCCCGAGGGCCTTGGCCTCCCGTGCATCCTCCCAGGCCGGCGTCGGCGCGCCGCACGCCGCCGGTACCTGGACGATGCCCGTCCACTCGTCTCCCTCGAGCGCGCGCTCCAGTATCTGCTCCAGCACCTCGTCGGGCTCGTGCTGCAGCAGCCACCTCAGGTAGCCACCACGCCGCTCCTCGCTGTGGGGACCTGTGACGAGCGCAGCAGCGCAGGCGCCACAGCGTGTGCGCAAGGAAGTGACGCTGCGCGCTCGCTGCTGGCAGCTTGTTGCGCCGAGCCATGGCGGTGGCGGGTGCACGTACGATCAATTGCCATGCTCACCCGCAGGGGAAGCGGCCGACAAGTAGCCCTTGGTGCGCTCGCCAGCGTACGCCAGCGAGGCCGCGTTCTGCCTCAGCACGCGGCCGCGCGCGTCGCACACGGCGACGGCGCAGTCCGCCGCCGACAGCATCATCCTGCACCAGGCGTGGTCCAGCTGGGGTTGGGCGCCGCCGCCGCGGTCGTGCTGCGGGCGGGTGCGTGGCAGGGGGACGGCGGGGGCAGCGGCGCCAGCAGGCGCGTGCTCCACCACCACCGCCCGGGTTGCTTGTCGCTTCTGCGTGCATCAGGATGATCAGTGGGTTCGCTCACTGGGCTGGGCACGCTCACGATGCGTGGACGTGGACCCCGTGTACCGCAGCCAAGACGCTGCGCCGCAAATGTGGGCCTGGGCTGGCGTATCTGGTGCTCCATCACCAGGCGTGCGTCACCCCAGTGTTCCGGCCGCAGGCGTGCTCCTCACCTCGCCGAGCAGCGTGCACGCCCACAGGCGCACGTCGCCGCCAAACGGGCCGGGCACCTGCCACTGGCCCGCGCCTTGCGCTGCCGCCGACAGGATGTCCTCCTCCAGTCCCAGCCTCTGGAGCTCGCAGCTCTCCCGCAGCAATGCCAGGTAGCGCGCCTGCGTGTACTGATTGGCGCGGTTGTTCGAGGTGCGTGGTGCGTGCCTGCGCTGTCGGATTCAGACCTCCGCCAGCGATAGCACACCTCACCTGCTGCTCTGCTTGCCCTCCGCCGCATCCCAGCGCCGCTGCCAGGATGGGCGTCAGATGCGCCTCCGGCCGGACGTACTGGTCATCACCCGATGGCGGCAAGAGCAGCAGCACCGCCACGCGCCACCCGTGCGCCGCGCATTGGTGGAGGAGCTTGCCATGATGCAGCGGTGTGGGTCGCGAGGCCGCCCACGCGCTGGCCGGGAAGCGATCGCCGGGACCCCGTTGAGCGAAAGGAGTGGCTCCGGCGGGGAGCCGGCCGAGGAGCGAGGAGCAGGGCAAATCCGTGGTGGAGAGAGACCTCCGTGTGGCGCTGCGCACTGCCGCATCCTCCCCAGGGGCTGCCCCTTGCTGCTCTTTGGCTGCATCTGCAGAAACCTTGCTGCTCCATGACTTGGAGGACACGAGCCTCTTCACGGCTTGCCCCAGCCGCTGCGTCACCGACTTGCTGCGCTCCATCGCCCCTGGATCTTGTGATGAGGAGCGCCGCCTTTGCGTCCGGTTTCGCCGCCGACATCGGCATCGCGCACTTTTTGCACTTTTACGGCAGGCGGGATCATCAAGGACCCGATCGATCATTTCTTCTTGAGCGGGTCCGCCTTCCCGGCCTTCTTCTTCTTGGGCGGCTCGGCCTTGACGTTGGCCACGCTGTAGGTCGGGGGGTCGTAGTACTCGCCTGCGCGCATGACGGCACGCGTGGGCGGTGAGCACGGCAGAGCGCGCTCACGAGGATGCAGAGCTTGCTCCCCCTCTCAATCGCTCACCTGGCCACGTGATCTTGAAGCCAAAGTCAAGTGCAGGCACGCATGCGTCGGCGGGGACCTTCCAGCACACACAGGCACGCGCCTTCCCGTTGTTTTCCCTTGACACCCTCTGGCAGCCCCCAGCAACCAGCCTGCGACAGGTCGAGGCATCCGGCAACACTGCCCTGGGGGCATCGGAAGGCGCCGCCTCCGTTCCACGCCGCACACGCAGCCGCCCGGCATGGTCCTCAGCCGGTCGCCACCATCGCCGCCCCAGCCACCGCGGCATTCGACTCGCCACTGGCAGCTGGGTGCTGCTCACCTGGACCAGCCGAGCACCCAACCTGCGCTGTCTCTCCCTTGCCGGCTTGTCTCTCCTTTGCCGCTCTCCCCAAGTGTCGTCCCGCTTCGCCAGTGAGGTTGCAAGTTGCCAAGGACACGCGCGGTATTCAAGGTGAGACGTGGGCAAGAAGGCTGCACACACCCAGAGCTACGTCTCCAGACCGGGCTAAGCAAAAAGAGAGAGCTGCACAGCATGTGAGCCCTGTCTCAAGGGCCATGCGTGAGAGGAAACACGATGGCATCTCATCGAGACGAGGAAACATGATGCCATCTCATCGAAACGAAAGCAGAGCGGACACAGCAACTCAAAGCGGGACATAGAAGCAGCAGAGCAAAGGAGAAGTCCCCTGCCCCCCCCCCCTGCCGAGGTCATTGAGCACGTTGGTGTGCTCCAGCTGCGGGTGAGCGCAGAGCGTTGCATGCTGGATGGCCAAGAGGGCCTGGCGGGGGACAGGTGAGGCTGCCCTGGACCCGTCGCACAGAACGCATGCTCTCACCGGTGGGGTGCACGCCATGCACGTCCATCTCAACGTGCAGGCAGTTCGAAGCAGTGGAAAGGCAGTTTGTCAGGGGTCGCTCCCTCCAGGCATTCGTCCCCTCGCTCCTCTCGTCCACTCGTCCCCTCGCTCCCTCGCTCCCTCCAGGCCGTCTTTCCGCAGATGCATGGACAAGTGTGTGATGCGTGCATGACTCTTCAAGACGTGCGCTGATCCATGCTTGATCCTGTCTTCTCGGTCCTTCTTGGTGTGCACTCTCTCCTCAGCAAGACTTCCTGCCCCTTCGCAACTACCACCCGGCACCACCAGGACTGGGGCACTGCGAGGCGGAGCAGGCGGTCGTCATGAGAAGTGCAGTGTGCCCGTCCAGCGTGTGGCCCCGCGAGGGCCCTGTGCGGCTGCAGGTGCCCGTGCCGCCCGTGATGACCAGGTCCAGCAGCGTGGCCGTCGCGGTGCCCATGGCCAGCCCGCTGCCGAGGCTGCCCAGCGTCAGGGAGGGCTGCTGCGCCTCGGAGTGCTGCGTGCGCACACGACGCAAAGTGCGCGACACAGACTGAAGAGCCGGAGCGCAGCAGCATCATGCGCGGGAGTAAGGCGCCTCGCGTGCCGCGCTCACCTCGTCGACGGGGCTGAGTGGCCCGGCTGGGACGTCGGCCAGGGCTTCCGCGCCGCTGGCGCGAGACACGAGACGCGCCAGGGCCCGGCGCGGCGACACAGGGCTAGCAGGCGTCGGCGAGACGACCGGCGAAGCGCCGGCGCTGCCGCGGGGTGCTGCGTCCCGCGCATGCAGCGCGACCACGCCGCCGCGCAGCACGCTGCTGAAGCCGCTCGAGCCGGTGCGGGCGTAGGAGCGGTGCGACGACACCTGCGGCGCACCGCCAGCGGGAAGGGCGCGCGCTTGTTCTCCTAGCACCGCTTCCCTCCCGAGCATGCTCGCTGCATGGGTGGCGACTCACCATAGCGTTGCTCAGGATGCTCAGGAGGCTGTGGATGCTCGCGGCGCCGTGCTGGCTCCCGCCTGCGCTGCCGTTGGCGCCCGAGTGAGTGTTGGCCAGCGCGCGCACATCGAGCAGGTTGGCGGGGGCGGCGGCCAGGCTGTCGCTGGGCAGGGTGATTGTGCGGTTGAAGGCACCGGCCACGTGCGGCTCGAGTGTGTGGCGCCAGCCCTCCAGGTGCCAGCGGTACGTGACCTGCGAGCACAGCACGCACGCGGGATGGTTTGCGAGCCGCAAGTGAGTGTCCCGTGATCGCTCGCCAGCGTGCTCTGGTCCATCTGCCCAGCCCCACCACCACGCACCATGGTGCCCTTGCCCTTGACCTCGACGCCGCCG
>VFQP010001590.1_pt1 | contig 13442 bp, 12 predicted proteins | sample 3512351 | NCBI WGS metagenome assembly VFQP01 (sample SAMN10412372, study PRJNA504923) | tailings metagenome | isolation source: Relicate 1 Philex TSF1 revegetated site | place: Philippines: Tuba, Benguet | collected 2017-08-29 | reverse complement strand
CGGTGGCGGGCGGCGCGTAGTCCCAGGGGGAGGGGCTGTCGGGCGGGCTGGGGTCGCGCCGGCCCGTGGCGGGGATGGTGAAGGCGGGGCCCTCGGGCAGCAGCGGCCTTGCTTCGTACTCTCCAGGGCCTGGAAGCAGCAGGACGAAAAGACCACGAGAAAGGGCTCGCTGCTGTGGTGCAGGCGTGGCAGAAAACAGCGCTGGCGCTGTGTGCCGAGCCGCCTTGCTCCTGGGCTGCAGGTGCGTTCGCTGACCTGGGCTGACGGGTGGAGGGGGCGAGGCCACGACGCCGGCGCGCGGCACGGTGAACGCCGGGCCGCACGCAGCGCTGCCTTGCACCTGCCGAGCCCAAGCAAGGACAGGGCAGCACCGGCCCCACCAGGTAGGTGTAGAGGCCCAACTGCGTGCGCGTGTGTGGGGCAGAGGGGGCGCCCGGAGCGCGGTTGGCGCGGCGCGGTTGACCTGGCGGCCGCCACCTCCCATGCCCGAACGAAGGCCGGCCGCAAGTGGCGCCGCACGGACCAGGGATGACGGGTAGTACGTGTCGTAGACGTAGATGCAGACGCAGATGGCGGAGATGAAGCCGTTGAGGATCGTCAGGCCCGGGCGCACGACCGTGGACCTGCCCCATCGCCACCGGAACCTGCGTGGGCCACACACCGCCGCCCAAGTGCAGTGCATGCCAAAGCGCCGCTGATCAGGGACCGTGCGTCCAGCCCCTTGCTGGGGCAGGAACTGCATTCCGTCGCAGCGGTGGCCAGCAAAGCGCGCGAGCGGGCCTGGGGACGGCGATGATCGGCGCGCGCACCAGTCGAAGAACGTGATGCCGCGCGGCTGCTCCACCTCGTCCACCACGTCCTGGGGCGGCTCGGACTGCATCTCGCCTCTTTCGGTGCTTTTTTGCGCTCGCCTGGAGCTGGCGCTGAACTCAGGCGTGCTGCTGCTGCGCGATCGCCATTCGCCCTCAGCGTCACGTCGCGCAAGTTGATGAGGCTTGTAGACGCGCGAGCAGAGTGGTGTGCGCGCGGATGGCAAATCACCGGCAAGGCCTACTTCAACTGCAGGGCAACCGTAACCGGGGAAAGAACCGCGCCGGTGGTAAGGACAACCACTGACGCTCACCTCACTGTGCGCACACACACCAGCCCGTATGAATCACACGGCGGGGCGGGGCGGGGCGGGGTCCGCAACCCTTGCGACGCCGTGTAGGAGGCCAAGCACCTGACGCTCATCTCACTGTACCAAAACCTGTGCCATCTGGGTCGCACGCACACTCAAGGTGGGGTTCGCAACCCTGGCGGCGCGACGAGCAGCGAACATGATCAATCCCAAACGCACACCAAACGTAATCATTCCTTCTCAAGAGCTCGAGCGCGTTTCGTGGTGCTTCTAATCAAGGTATAGCTCAGTGATTCGTTGGTACTACTAGTCACGTGCCGACGCGCTGCAGCCACGCGTGCCCGAGCAACTCCTCCGCCGAGGGCCGGCTGAGCGCGTGCGGGTGCAGCGCCGCCGTGATGAAGGCCTGGGCGTCCGCGGCCACTGTGCAGCGCTCCGGGAAACGCAGCCACGGCACCTGCACGCTACCACCCGCGCCCTCATGCCCTAGTACACCTGCGGCCGCACGTGATGTGTGGTCGTTTGCTGCTTTGGGAGGCATCACGCGAGGACGGCAGCGCAAACGCCAGCAGGACTTACTGGGCGGCTCTCCCAGGACGGCGGCGGGTGGCTCGGAGCCCGTGAGGATGACGAACGTGAGGACGCCCACGGACCACACGTCCAGAGACGCCAGCGCCGGCGGCGCGGCCGCCGGCGTGGCCCAGTCGTCATGGCCCACCAGCGCTGCGAGGTCGTCGTCGTCTTCTTGCTCCAGTTCACCCGGTCCAGACGAGACCTGTGCATGGCGCCCACAGGGCACGTCTTGCTCGTGCTGTTCAGCCCTCCATCCCACAATGGAGTGCAAAAGGCACGCTTGCGGGTGTCCCTCGCTGCTGACGGAGCGCGGGAATGGCTCACTTGCGCCTGCCCAGCCGAGCGCCCGTGCTGCCTGGCCGGCCCCGCCGCGCCCACGTGCGCGCCGCCAAAGCCGCACAGGCGCAGCTCGCCCTCCCGCGTGAAGCGAAGGTTGCGCGGCTTGATGTCCCCGTGCACGACGCCGGCGGCGTGCAGCGCCTGCAATGCCGGCGCGGCGCACCAAGCCCTCACAGCTCCGTCGGCACGCGCCAATGATTGAGCTGCTCCGCACCTCCTCCAATCAGCGACACATGCCGCTGCCCGCACCTGCAACGCCTGGAGCAGCGGCCGCAGCACCTTGCGCACGGCGTGCGCCTCTGACAGGCGCCCGCCGTGCATGCCCAGGACCTCGCTCAGGTCTGCTGCGCACAGCTCCTGCACCAGCACCACCTCGCCGCGCTCCCGGAAGGCGGCGTGGAGCCGCACCACGTGCGGCAGGCGCAGCCGCGCGGCCCTGGCCAGCGCCGACAGCTCCCGCCTCACGCGGGTCCTGCCCGATGCGTCGATCGCGCCGCCGCCGCCGCCGCCGCCGCCGGCCTCGCCGCGCCAGGCGCACACCTTGAGCCGCACCACGTTGCCGGTGTGCGGGCAAAACGCCGTGTGCAGGCGTACGGCGCCGCCGGGCACCGGCGCGGCGTCCAACGTCTCAAACTGCCGTAGCCGCAGCCGCCCAGGGAGGCGCGGCGGCGCGCCGCGGCCGGCGGGCGACGCGCTGCGGGAGGCCAATTGCAGGATGGTGAGCAGGCCTGCCGAGGACGACGACGCGAGCGGCGCGGCTGCTGCGGTGACGGACGCGCGGCGCCGGTTCGCCTCGCCCCGCTGCTGCCCCGCCGCCGGCGCTTCGCCTGGCCGCCAGGCGGCCATCGCGGCCAGCGTGGGGTGCAGGTAGAGCGATTCGTAGTCGGGCTCCCACTCCGCCACGCGCGCGGGCGCGCCCGGCGGCCCGAGGGCAAGCGCGCTGCCGCCGCCGCCGCCGCCGGCATCAGCGCCCGCCGAGGCCGACCTACAGTGCCGGGTGCGCGGCGCGGCGTGCTGCGCCGCATCCCCCGCCGCCGCAGCCACGCCGTGGCCTCCCAGCCGCCGCTCCACGGCAGCCGGCGCAGCCGGCGCGGCGTCCCCGTCCCAATCGCTGACCTCTACGTCCTGCTGCCCCGAGCTGACGCCCGCGACCAGGTTGGGCCGGCCCGTCCCAGCGCCCGTGATGACTGGCGCGCTGAGGCCGCCGCCGCCGCCGCCGCTGGCGATGCTGGCGCTGTCGAAGCCCGAGCTCTCGTACAGCGCGGCCAGCGGCGCCACGCCGCCGCGCACGGCCGGCGGCGGCAGGTTGAGCGCCTGCATCAGCGCGCCGCCCAGCAGCGAGCGGTGCGCGTGCGCCACGGCGCTCAGCGACGTGCGCTCCGTCGCCGTCGTCGCCGCTGCTCCCGCTGACAGCTGCACGTGCAGGCGCAAGTGATGCGCGCTGCCACCGTGGTCCTCGTGGTGTGCGGCGGGGCACGCCGAGAGGGAGGGGCTGAGGCTGCGGGCGGCGCAGGCCTGCAGGCTGGGGGGGCCGGCGGCGGCGTCCCCGCGCGGCGGGTCGGTGCCCGTCGCCGGCAGGCGCAGCGAGGCGCCGGGGCTGGCCAGGCGCGACAGCGACAGCGGCGGCGGCAGCGGCGGCGCGGCGTCGTGGCTGTCGCGGCCGGCCGCCCAGTGGTGGGAGTAGTCTGGCCCGGCCAGGAAGGGCGAGGTGAGGCCAAACGGGAAGGGCGGCAAGGGCGGCTGCGTGGTGAGGTCCAGCTGGCACGGCGGCGGCGGCTCGGGGTGGCCGCGCAGGCGCGACCACGAGGTGCGCCGCGACGGGGGCGCCGGCGGCGACAGCGGCGGCGTGGCGGGCCGCGCCGAGCCCGCCGCCGCGCCGGCCAGGTGCGGCAGGCTGCTGCTCGGGCGCAGCCCGGCCGCGTTGCCGCTCACGCGCCTGGGCGGCGCGGCGGCGGCGGCGGCGGCGGCGGCGGCCGCCGCCGCCTCTGCAGACGCGGGCCCCGCCGGCGGCGTTCTGCCGTTGAGCGGGACGACGGTCGCCGGCGAGCGGTGGTGCTGGCTCGCGGCGCGCAAGTTGCCCCAGCTGCCGCTCGACCGCAGCGCCACGGCAGGGAAGCCGCCGCGCGCGTGGCTCTGGGGAGCCGCCATCGCGGCCAGCGTTGCTGCTGCTGCTGCAGCTGCTCCGGCTGCCGGAGGCATGATGGGCGGCATGTGCTGCAGCACCTCTAGCTCCCCTGGCTTGCTTCCTAGAAGGCTACGGAAGGACTGCCAGGTGCTGACGGAGCATGCCATCCGCGTGGGCCTGCCGTTGATGCTGCTGACGCCGCCGCTGTGCAGTCCCAGGGAGCTGGGGTCCCTGAAGAGGACGGGCCGGGCCGCTTGCGCGGCGGCGGCGGCGGCGGCGTGCGGCGACAGGACCATGGAACGGCTGCGGCCCATGCGCCCGGGCACGTGGCGGGGGCCGCCGGGCGGGGCGGGCGGTGGCGGCGCGCCCGGCCCGGGCGGCGGCGACGCGCCGCGGGAGAAGAAGGCGCTGTGCGCGGCGGCCGCGGCCGCCAGCGCCGCCGCGACGGGGTGCGTGTGGCTCGCCGGCGGGCCGGCGGCGGGCGTCAGGGCGTCTGGGTGCAGCGCAATTGCGTGCACCGGCTGGCTGAACGTACCTCCACCGCCGCCGCCGCTGGCGGGCCTGCCAGCGCTGCGGCTTGCGAGTGCCAGTAAGCCACTCCCGGGGCCCGGCGCTGCCGTCTCCAAGGCCGCCAGGGCGAGGTCGTCGTGGTGCGGGCCAAGCACGCGCGAGGAGGGCAACGGCAGCGTCACCGAGGGCGCCGGCGTGGACGGGCCGCTGGCGTGGCTCAGGGCCGCTGCAGAGCTGCCACTCGGACGAGGTACGGCGTGCGGCGCGCCGGCCGGCGGCCGCGCCGCCGGCGGCGGCCCGCCGGCGCGGCACGCGCCGTCGGCGGCGCGCTGCGGGAGCGGCGCCGGGCCGAAGCGGCCGCCGAACGCTGCGTCCGCCGCCTTGCCGGCGCCGGCGCCAGCGGCCGGGAGCACGTGGTGCAGCGTGGCGCGTGCGTGGGGGTGCGCCGCCTGCAGGCCGCCGGCGGGGCCGTGCCACTCGCAGAGCTGCGCGGTGCTGGTGCTGGCGAGCGCCCTGGGCGTCGGCAGCGAGAGCGGCGACCACGCCACCAGCTCCTGTGCGCTCGAGTCTGCGCACACTCAGAGCCAGCGCGCGCAGCAGGGCGGCACAATGGAGGGCCACCAAGGCGCATTTGGGTGAGGCTGCTCTTGCGCGCTGCGCTGCGCAGCACCGCACCGTCGAGGAAGAAGCCGGCGCCCGCCCAGCTGCTGCCCAGCTCCTCGTCCCGCAGGAAGTCGTCCCGCCAGGCGGGGCCGTGCGCCCCCGGCGCCTCGCCGCCGTCCGGGCCGGCAGGCGCCGGCGGCGCCCAGCTGCCCGCCGAGGGGCGCTGAGAGGACCGGCCGCTGCCTCCGGCCGTCGCGCCGTCTAGGTGGCGGGAGCCGCCGGGCGGATGCGGCGGCGGCACGCGCTCCCTGCCGCTGGCGCTGCCATCGGGCGGGGGCTGGGCGCGCCCGCCGCTCGCGGGGCGCGGGGAGGACGGGTGCGGCTCGGCGGGGCCGCAGGAGCGGCAGGACGGGGGGCGGGAGAGGTCGAACGAGCTGCCGTCCAGCTGCAGCATTGTGCGCAGGTGCTGGCTGAGGCTGGCCAGGTGACCGCCGCCGCCGCCGCCGATGGCGTTTGTCGCCATGCTGGTCGCGCGCGCCGAGCTCCGCTGCCCGCCTTGGCTCGGGCTCACGGGCGCGCTCCCGGGCCCGGGTGGTATGAGGCCGTGGCCATGCTCGTCTGCGACCTCAAACGAGGCGGAGCCCGTGCTAAGGAGCGCTGACGCCAGGCGCGCACCGCCGCCCTCCTGGAGTCGTCGTGCTGCAGGAGCCTTGATGCTGCAGCTGCCGCTGTCGCTGCCGATGGTTCCTGCGGAGGTCCCTCGCTGCTGCTGCTGCTGCAGCGCCCGCACGCGAGGGTGGTGCGGCTGTGGCTGGTTCTGCTGCAGCGGCTGTGGGGCTGTGGGGTCCTCCTGACCGCACGCCGTGGGCGAGACGCACGACGGCACGAGCCGCCTGAGCCACTCCATCGGAGCGCGGTGCCGGAGCCTCCGACGCTTTCGTGCCGCACAAAAAGTCGTGGCGGGCGGCTCTCGGCGCGGAGCGGATGGCAGCGTCACAGCGTCGAGCGAGGTCCAAGCAAGCGTCCTCTCATGGTCTCGACCTTTCGTGTTGTTGAGACGGCCGCGTGAGAGTCAACATGTACGGCCATGCTCAGTCGCTGAAGTCGCTGAAGTGCTTGCAGAGCGGACGTCACGAGCGTTCATCAATGCACATGCTGACGGCCACGGTTCTCAGTGCACAGAAAGTGCACAGCGTGGGCAGGGTGAGGTCACCGTTGCCGCGACCTCAAACAATTGTGTGCAGAGAGCAAGGCGCACGCAAGCATCCCGGACCCCCCCCCTTCCCAACCCGCGAGCTCGCAGCTCTTTACAGCTAGCCTCACACCAGCAAGCGCAGGCGAAACAAAGCCCAACGAGACAAGGCCCCCTGGATGCTCAGCTGAGGCGGCCGGCAGCACGGCGGGCAACACACAAACAACGGATCCCCTCACACGAGCTTCCTCATGTGAGCGCTCGCAGACGCCTCCGAGCCGACAGAAGTGCTGCTGGGCGCCCCGCGGCTCTCCCCGCTCGCCCGCGACGCGCCGCGGTCGGTGCTCTCAGAGTTGCGCCTGGCCCCCTCCGCCGCCCTCTGCCCCGGCCCCTGCGCGCTCATCGACATGGCCCGCAGGTGCGAGGGCAGCAGCGGCGAGGGCGAGCCGCCCAGCCCCGCCACGTCCGAGCCCAGCAGCAGCCCGTCGGCGTGCCCGGGCCGCCGCACGCTGCCGTCGCCGAGCGCCGCCGGGCTGTCGGCGGCAGGCGTGGGCGTGGGGCTCGCCCAACGCGACTGCGCCGGCGTCTTGCACGTGCGGCGCAGCACGTCCAGCATGGTGGTGAAGGCCGTCAGCGCCTGGGGCCGGCCCAGACCCTCGATCGCCGCGGCGTGCTCCAGCACGCCCTCCTCCGCCTCACCGCCGCCCCCGCCGCCGCCGCCGTCGTAGTCGTCCTCGCCGCTGCCGCCGCCGCCGCCGCCGCCGCCGCTCAGCGAAGATAGGGCGGCTCCCGTGCCCGGCGCAGGCACCGCCGCGCCGTTGGCGGCGCCCTGGAGGCGGTGCCTCTGCTGGGGCGGCATCGCCTCCCAGGCGGCCGCTCCCAGCAGACCTCGTCTTCTGTGGGGCGCCGTGGGGGTGGCCCGGGGGCCGGCGGGGGGCGCCGCCGCCGCCGCCGCCTCGCGCGGCGAGCTGGGCGCGCCCGCTGAGGACGCCGTTGGCCTGGGGGAGGGGGGCTGCGTGCCGGCGACCAGCAGCGTGGAGGAGGCGGACGTGCTGCTCTGGAGGGCGCTCCTGGTCGGGGTGCTGTCGGGCGCGACGCAGCAGCTGTGCGTGCTCAGCGTGCGCCGGGAGAGCCGGCGCGAGGCCCGCACCTGCCTCTGCGCGCGGGAAAGCAAAGCGAGCGGGCCGCAGACCGCCGTGGGGCTCGTGCGGACGGCCAAAGCGCACGGCCGTTGCGTTCTTTAGGAGCAGCGGGAGGCGCGCCGCGCTGGCGGCCCGCGCAGCCCGACGTGCTCACCTGCTGGGCGAACCACGCGCTGGGGATGGTGCCGCTGTCCAGGTCGTACAGGAACGTCTCCATGAAGCCCTTGCCCTGCGTGCGCGGCGCCGCCAGCGGGCAGCAGCGTTTTGTGCAGCATACGCCGCCAGGGCGCGCCAAAGGCGTCTCGTTTCACATGGCCCGGCGCCCCCGCGCACCTTGACCTCCAGGCCGCCCGTGCTGGGGATGTTGAGGTCGGCGGGCAGCAGGGCGCGCGTCTCCGCCGTCATCTGGATGCACCCCGGCTTGGACGTCTGCGTGCGGCCAGTCGGGTTGCGAGAGGGCAGGCGCAGCGTTGCTGCCGCAACGCCCCCTGGTGCCGCACGCAGTCCCGCACGCAACGGCCGCGAGTCGAGTCGAGGGGGAGCAAGCGCGCACCTGCTCCATCCGCGCGGCGCTGTTCATCGTGTCGCCGAAGAGGCCGAACTGCGCGATGGCGCGTGCACGCATCCCGAGCGAGCACGCCACGCCATGGGCCTTGGCCGCCCGCAGCCGGTTCGTGGTTTGAGTGCGTCCCGTCACTGCACACGCACGCACCTTTGGCAGCTTGGTCCCGATGACGCCACTGACGACGTTGCCCGTGTGGAGGCCAATGCGCACGCGCACGGGCATCTGGCTGTGCGGCATCAGCACCTGCGGGGGGAGGGAAAGGGAGCGCCGCCATGGACCAACGCGTCGACCGCCGGGTGGTGCGAGTGCGGCAGTCCCGGCCACCGCACGGGCTGCCGCGCGAAATAGGACAGTTTGGTGCGCGCGCGCGCACACCTTTTGGGCGGCGAGCAGCACGTCGCGCGAGAAGCAGAACATGTCGATCGCGGCCTCAGAGGCGGCGGTGTGCCGGCGGCCCTTGGCGGCGTTGGAGTCGCAGGCGCTCTGCCAAGCGTCAGTCAGCGCGGTGCTGGCCAGGCCGCCGCCGCCGTTGCCGCTGGGCTCGCAGGAGCTCGCGTTCTTGGTGGTCGCGCTGGAGCGCGAGGTGTCGCTGCGGTCCATGCTGCTCCGCTCCGACGCCGACGGCTCCGCAAACGACCACAGGCCGTCCTCCGGGTCGCGCCGCATCAGGTTGCCAGCCACCAAGTAGGCGTCTGCGCGCGCGCGCAGCAGCAGCACAGATGCACGCGGTCGTCGCAACTTCCAAGGCTTCGCCGCGGGTCCCAGTGGCGAGCCACCCCGGCGCATGACGCACCGCCGGCCGTCTCGACCTTGAAGAGGCTCTCGTACGAGTCGACCAGCGCGTCGATGCGCTGGAAGAGCTTGCCCAGCAGCGTCAGCACCACGTGCGGCTCGACCTGCTTGGCCATCTCGGTGAAGCCGCACACGTCCTGCGCGCGCGTGTGTGAGCCCGCGAGACGCAGTCGTCGGGGATGCCAGGCGCGCGGCCTTCCTGCACGCCACGCACGCTGGCCGCACCATGGCCCGCACCATGAAAAAGACGGTCACGTCGCAGTGCTTGTGCGTCAGTTCTTGGAGGCTCCTGGCAAACGCCTTGGTGCCCATGCTCTGCGCGCGGGGCGACGCGAAGCGAGCGTCAAGCGCGCCTGCTCGCAGCCGCCAAGGCCGGGGCCCTGTGGACGCCGGCACTCGCCCCTTCCCCTGCTAGCCCCACCACCTCACCCACCTGGTCGTGTCTGAGCATGTGGCAGAGGGCGTGCTTGGGGAACATGGTCCCCAGCATGCGGTCGAGCGAGTCGGCCATCTCGGCGAGGCTCTTCTCCGCCTCCACGCGCATCGTCACGTCCGTCTGCGCGCGCAGCGCAGCGCACAGCCGCCAGGCGCGGACATTGCGCGCGCGGCCGGCAAACGCGCGCCGCGGCGCCGCGCCCCCCCTCTGGGCAGGCCCCCACCTGCGTGTGTGTGCGCATGTTGCCTGACCGGAACGTGCGCCTGTTTGGGCCGCGCACCTGGAGCAGGAGCAGCTTGGAGGCGCGCTGCACCGGGTCGTGGAACGGCATGGCGCACACGTCGTGGTAGGCGTACGCGAGCGCCAGCGTGGCGTTGGGCGCGAGCAGCTCCGGAGGAGGCATGCAAAAGTCCTGCAGGCTCGCACCTGCGCAGCCGCACCCGCAGCGCAGCGTGCGTGCTGAGCGGTCCCGGCGCGGCTCGCAACGCCCCCCACATCGAGGCGCGCGTGCGTATGTCGGGTTGGGACGGGGCTTGCTTGCTTGCGGCACGCAGCGCTCACACATGCGGTTGCCGAGCCACCTCGGCGCGGCGCCTCTGTCCTCGTGCGTCTGGCCAAACTCAGAGGGCGCCGCGCCGCCGCCGAGGGCGCCGCCCGCCGCCCCGTCGGCCGCCGCGGACGGCGACGGCAGCAGCGGCGCAACGCGCGCCACGCCGTCCACCGCGCCGCCCCGCGCGTCCTCCGCTGGGGTGAGGGGCGTTGGGGAGCTCGTGCCGTGCGCGCCGGACGCGTCCGGCGGCAGCCCGGCCGTGCCGCTGCGTGGCAAGGCCGACAGCGCCGGGGGCGACTGCAGGACGCTGTGGCGGCCCGAGGAGGACGCCGACGCCAGGCCCGAGGGGCTCCCAGAGGCAGCGCAGGAGAGCAGCGCGACGCGCGGGGCCTTGACCGTCACCACGGACGCGCCCTGAGCGCCGGCAGGGCCGCCGTCCCTGCACGCGCGCGAGTGCACTTTGCGCGGGATGCGTCGGTCCCCCATCCGCGCCCATTCGCGCGCTCGCATCTGCCGCGTGGACTAAGGAGCGCCGCCGCCGGGCGCACCTGTTGGTCCCGCCGGCCAGGCTGACTCGCAGCGTGCGCACGCGCGCGTGGCGCCAGCCCGACGTGGCCAGCGCGCCCCCGATGGACAAGTCCGACAGGGTGACCACGGGGGCGCTGGGGTTCCTGTGCGCGCGGCCCGACCACGCCTGCGTGCGCGCGAGACAGAGAAGGAGAGCACGTGCGCATCGCAACACAAATCAACCGCGCCCGCTCGCGTGCGGGTGGGCCGCACACCGCCAGCGACAGGGGACAGGGAGCGGGCGCGCGCACGCACGCACCGGCGCGGAGCACGTCAGGGGCTCTCCCACCAGGTGCACGGGGCCGCGCTGCGGGTGCGGCTGCGCTGCCAAGGGCTGCAGGCCAGGTGCGTGCCAGGCGCCGAGTGTGGGCACGTCCTCCATCGCGCCCGCCGCCCCCACCAAGGCCCCTCCGGCGCTCTGCTCCAGCTGCAGCGGGGAGAGCGCAGGCAGCACTGTCAGGGGGCCCAGCGGCACGGCGCGCGTCGCGAGCGGCGCGGGCGCTGACGGCGGGGCAGGTGAGGGCGCGGGCGGCGGCCGCAGAAGCAGAGCCTCGGTGGCGGCCGCCACGGCCGCCGCGGCGCCGCCAGAGAAGCGCATGCGGGACGTCCGCAGCTGCCTGGGCAAGGTGACGGTGGGGTCCAAGGCCGCCCAGGCTCCGCCTCCCTCGGCGAGCAGCGGCAGGCTGTTCCTGGGCGAGCTGGAGGAGAGCGGCGAGCGGGGGCTGTGGCGGAGCGCCTCCTCGCGTGGCTGCGTCGCTGCGTCGCACAGCGCGCCCGAGGGCACCGCCGTGGCGCAGCTGAGCGACGGCGCGCCGAACGACTCGTCCAGCAAAAAGTCGGTGAAGAGGTGCGAGGGCAGGGAGCGCGGCGTGGAGGCGGCCGGCGCCGTCGAGCGGAACACGAGCGGCGTGGTTGGCGCGGCCGCCAGAGCAGCGTCCCTCGCGGACGCCTTGTCCTCCAGCAGCGAGGCCATGGGAGGCCGTGGCGACAGCAGGGGCACCAGCAGTCGGTCCGAGGGGCTGGTGGGGTGGAGCGCTGCGAGCAGGGCCTTGGCGGCTTGCGGCGAGCACGGCAGCAGCACCTCGCGCGCGCGGGCGACGGCCTCGCCCGCCGCGGGGCCGACCGTGCTGTTCGAGCACTGCAGGACGCTGCCCTGCGGGCTGGCGGTTGCGGCCGACGTGGACGCTGCCGAGTAGTAGTTGTTGAGCAGGCTGCCGGGAGGGGGCGGCACGACGACAGCTGCAGGGCGCCCCGAGGAGGAGGGCACGACGCCCGCAGAGATGCTCGGCACCTTGATCACCTGCGCGACCACGGCGGGCGGCCAGCGCAGGGCACGAGCGTCACGCGCAGCGGCTCCAGGCGAGAGGTTGGCTGGCCCCCGGCAACCCCCGCACTCCTCTGGCGCACCCTGCGCCACGTCCGGCCGGCCTGCACGGCCTGCAGCATGTCTGGCAGCTCGTCCGGCTCCAGCGAGAAGAGCCTCGTCAGCTCGGGCGAGGGCTGCGTGGGCGGCGGCGCGTGGTGCTTGTCGGGCGCGCGCGGCGCGCAGAAGCCCAGCAAGCGGGCGCTCGCCTGGTTCTGGTACAGCATGGTGCCCCCCTGCCGCAACGCAGGCAGGGCCGCACAAGCCCAGGACGCATGGCCGGAGGGTGTGCGTGTGCGTTGGGGGGCAAGCAAGACGTGGGGTCGCCTGCACGTCGGCTGTGAAGTTTCGGCGCACCGTTTGGTCAAAAACGCTGGTTGCCACCGCCACCTGCGACATGATGGAGGCCTCCCTGATGAGCCGCGTCGGCACCTGCAAACGCCAGCCGGCGGCCCTGGCGCGTCGTGCCGAGGAGGCTGCGGCAGGGCGCGTGCAGGCGCGCCACGCCCCTCGGCCTCCGTACCTGGTCGTTGATGGTCATGGTGCGGTGGCGGACAAAGAGCGCCGGCCACATGGTGGGTCGGGTGGCTGCAACGGGGTCGCTGCCGTGCGGCGCCGCTGGTGGCGCCACCCATACCCCTGGCTCCACCGTGAGGTGCACCAGTGACTCGCGCGCCGCGGCCAAACCCCGGCTGCCCTCGGGGCCGAGCCAGGCGATGGTCACGTGCTCGGAGGGCGTCCAGTCGTCGCCGCGTAGGCGCTGGCGTGCGGCTTGGCCCAGCAGCAGCGCCACGACCACGTCCTGGCGCAGCAGGCCCTGGAGAACCTGCGTGCGGTGCGCGGCGTGGCTCGTGTGCAGCCCGTGTGTGCACACGCACAAGCAGCGCCACCCAGGAAGCTTGCCCGCGCTGTCAGGCCCTGCGAGCTCTTCTTGGCGAAGGCCTGCAGCACTCGCCTCGACGTAGTCGGCCGGGTCCGAGCAGAGGCAGCGGCGGGCGTCGTCGTCGACGGAGACCGGCAGCAGCAGCAGCGGAGACTCGTCGCTGTCATCGAAGAGGCTCGTCACGCGTGGCGTCTGATCGATGCTGCCGCTGCGCCTCGGCCCGTCGCCGGCTTCCGTGAAGCGGGGCCTTTGCTCGCGGGCGCAAAAGGTCGTCGTGTCGACCTCCGGCCGCAGGTCGGGGCCGCCAGCGTTGAGCACGGCCAGCACCACCGTGCCTGCGCTCCAAGTGTTGTACACTGTGGCGCGTGAGCTGGCACCCTGCGGGAGCCTCTGGCGGCGATTTTGGGCCACAGAAGTTTAAGCGTCGCGACCACGCCCACCTTTGCCGGTCGCGTCGAGCGAAGGGCCCCGGCGAGTGCGGCTCTGCGCTGGCGTCGGCGCTGATGCGGTAGATGTCCCGATGTGGGCTGCGCCTTCCCGCCCGGAGGCCAGGTCTGCCCGCGGTGCCTGCCCCTGGGGAGCAGTAGCAGCCCGGGCTCGCGCGGCGCTTTCCTGCTCCTTGGGCTCCGCTTCAGGCTCCAGTTGGGGCCTGAAGCACTGGAATGCAAACAGCGACTTCATC
>VFQP010004283.1_pt1 | contig 13447 bp, 10 predicted proteins | sample 3512351 | NCBI WGS metagenome assembly VFQP01 (sample SAMN10412372, study PRJNA504923) | tailings metagenome | isolation source: Relicate 1 Philex TSF1 revegetated site | place: Philippines: Tuba, Benguet | collected 2017-08-29 | reverse complement strand
GGTCTCTGAGCCCCCAAGCAAGCCCTCGGCCATGCGGTGCGGTGCGGTGCGGCGGTGCCTACCTGCTCCCTCAGCGCTTGCATGGCCCGCTTGCGCGCCTCCATCACCTCGAGGTACTGCCTCGTGTCCTTGATGCTCACGCGCGCCACCTTGGCGCCGCCCTGCGCCGTCGCGGTGGTGAGAACCACAGGGACATGCCACACCTTGCGTGCCGGTGGCGCACTTTAGCCAGGGTGAGCGACGCTTGGCCTACGTCCCGCAGCTAGCGGAAATCGGCTTCTGAGGCAGGGAGGCAACTGCTGCCGCCGCGCGCACCTGGGAGGACTGGGGGCTGGGCCGCGCCACAAACACGTGCTCGCCCCACCGGCACCGCGCCTCCTCCTCCTCCTCCACCTTGCCCCGCCCCCTGGCACGCGCCCAGCCGCGCACCTGGGAGGAGTGGGGGCTGGGCCGCGCCACAAACACGTGCTCGCCCCACCGGCACCGCGCCTCCTCCTCCTCGCGCTGCCGCCGCTGCTCCTCCAGCCACCGCTCCCGAGCAGCCCTGCCGCCGTCAACCAGCTCGTCCAAGGTCGGAGACCGGCGCGCCGCCGCGTACGCCGTGATCTGCACCCCACGCATGCACGCTTAGGGCTTAGGGCCTACCGCGCCCCGGCCCACCGGGAGCGATCCTGACGAAGCAGCAGCGAAGCAGGAGGCAGAGTCCATCGAGGGCTGGGGTGGCGGGCGCGCTCCTTGCCCAGAGGAGCTAGCCCTAATCCTAACCCAGGGGCTCGAGCTCACCTGGGGGTGGAACGTGAAGACGGCTCCGTCCAAGGGAGCAAGTGCGTCGCTGGCGGCTCCGCCGGGGGAGGAGGCGGCGCCGCGGGCCCTGCCCTCGCCTCCGCCGTCGGCGCCGTAGTCCGAAGCCGGCGGTGGGCGCCCGGGGGAGGAGCTTCCGCGGCTCCGGCGGTGGCCGCCGTTGCCTCCGGGGGACCCCGACGTCGGTTGCCGCTGCTGGTGGGGGGCGTCGGGGTGGGGTCCGCGGGGGCGGTACGTGGGGTGCGGGATGGGCCGGTGCTGCGGCGGCACGTACACCTGCCCCTCCTGCATGCCGGCCGCGCACAGGCAGAGGCTATCTAGGCGAAGGGACAATGCAATACTACTACTACTACAGGCAGAGGCGGTTGGCGGCTGTGTGCGTGCTACTTGCATGACGAGGCGGTTCACCGCCGTGGCGGCTGTGCGGTGCAAGAGCTGCGCCAAGCGATGGTGTAGCCCTTGATGAGGGACGCAGGCACTCGCCTGATGCGCCCGGCAGTTGGGCTCCGGCCACGCCGAGGTGTCCAAACAGATGCAAAATCCCGCACGCACGCGCAGGCGTGCGCACCTGCTGCCTGTGCACCAGACCCAGCAAAACGGCCCCGCCAGACCCAACGAAACGTCCCTCTCTAGCCCCTCTCCCAGCGCGCACCTGCTGCTTGTGCACCAGGATGCGCTGCGTGCCCGGCGACAGCGCCCGCTGGCTGGCCTGGCGCCGCTCCGCCCGCACCACCGCCTCCACCTGCTGGCGTCACACGCGGATTTCCACAGTACCACAACCCCACGCTCCGCACCTCTCTTGTTGCTCACGGTCAACATTCTGGGCTCTACCCGCATGAACCAGCACGCCCAGACGTCTGGCCCAAGGTCAACCACCTGGGCAGAGCAACACCGCCGAAAACCGACGCGCACCTTGCAGCGCGCCTGCTCCACGTGCCGGCGCTGCCGCTCCATGAACCCTAACCCCGCCCATGAGCCCTCGTCCTTCGAGCCCAGCGAGTCGCGCAGAGGCCGCAAGTCGTCGCCTCCGCCGCTCTCCTCGTCCTCGTCGTCCCGCTGATCCCGCCCCCCTCTCCTGCCCCCCAGGCCGCCGGCGCTCCACGCGCGGTGCTGCTGGTGGTGCTGCCGCCGGCCCCCGTCCCGCTGATCCCGCCCCCAGCCAGCGTCACCGCGTGGCGACCGCGCCCGGCCCCGCCCCCGCCCTCCTCCAGGGCTTGCGCAGCCACGCGCCCCCGCGCGCGCGGGCGAGCCGCCCCTCTGAGGGCTCTGCACCCTCGGCGAGGCGCCCGGCCCGCTCGCGAGGCGGTGCGAGGGCAGCGACGCCCGGAGCAGCTGCCCGGAAGCTGCTGGGAGGGGGAGGAGCTGCCCGGAAACTGCCGCCGCCGCCCCGCCGCGCGGCGCGCCGCCCGCCGAGCGGTGGGCCGCAGCCCTGCCCGGCGGCGGCGGGCGCGCGGCGGGGCTGCTGGCGCCGCTGCCCCAGGTCAGGGTTGAGCTAGGGCGCGGCGGCATGGCGCCGGCGTGCTGCGTGGGCCTGGCCATCATCATGGCGCTCTCAAACGCCAGGTCACGGTCAAACGCCCGCCAGGGGTCGTCGGCCGCCGCCGCTGCCGCCCATGCATTAGGGTCTGCGTTAGGGCTTGGGCCGCGGCGCTGGGGCGCGGCGAACTGCCACGTGCCTGCGGCGACGACAGGAGGGTAGCGGTGCTCAGATGCGACGCAAATGCCCACGGCGTTGCAGAGTGCCACCGGCACTGCCTGAACAGGGGTGCTCACCACGGGCGGCAGACGGAGGCGCACCGTGCCGCCGGGTACCGCTGCCGCCAGTGCCTGTGTGGCTAGCACCGTCACCACCCACACTGCCCCGCACGCTCCCCCGCACGCTGCCGCCGCCGCCGCCGCCGCTGTAGAAGGGGTGCTGCCGTCCGGCCGAGGCCCTAAGCCCTGCATGGGAGCTCGACGATGGGTGGGGCGGGGGCTGCCGTCCGTGGAAGGCGCGGCGCTGCAGAGGCTCGGCGGCGGGCGGGGCGGGGGGCGGCGCGGCGGCGGCGGCTCGGCGCGGGTCCAGGTACCTCGGCTTGACCTGAACCGAGCAGGTCAAGTTTGATACTTTGGCCATCATTAACATGCTTTTCTATGTTTGGTGCTTGCCGTCCCGGCAAGCCCTCCAAGGCCTCCTCCCAGGAGCCGGAATGCGGACCGCTCCCTCGCCAGAGTCCGGACGGGGGACGCACCGGGGGCCCCCTGCCGCCGCCGGGGCTTCGCGCCCTAAAGACCCTGGCCATGCGGCGCTCCCTCTCCTGCTCCTCGGCCAGCTGCTGGTGGCGGGCCTGGACCACGCCGGCGTGACGGTACAGGCGCTCGTAGGGGTCCGCGCCGCCAAGCTCTGTGAGCAGGAAGGCAGCAGGGGCGCAGCAGGCGCAGCGTGGTGAGGCCACGCCGTCGCTTCAGAGGCTGCCCCGCAATTGCAGGTCGCAATCGGCAAGAGACCTGGCCATGCGAACGCGTGGTGAGGGAGGGTGGTGAAGCACGTGCGGCCGGACGGAGGCGCGCCACAGGGCGAGTGCGTGCGACTCCAAGGGCTCCATGCTGTGGGCGCTGCGAGTGTGAGGACTGTGCCATGCCTCAACAGCCGCAACAGCCAGCTGCCTCCCTCACCTTGCCACTCCTCGAGCTGCACGGGGCCCCGCCGCTGCGGCGTGAGGTAGGGCGGCGGGGAGTGGCAGCGCGCCATGCGCTGCGCGCCGGGGCTCACCCAGGGCCGGAAGCTGCGGCAAGAAAGAAGCAACAAGAAGCCAAACAAGTTGCTAATTCCTCATTTATTCGTTGCGTTGTTGCTGGGGTGCTAGAAGGGCCGCGCTCTGCAGGGGTGCCGGGAACGCCGCTCCTGAGCTGACGTGGTGCACGAGTGAGGCGTTGCGGGGCACGCAAGCGGGATGCAAGCGGGATGCAAGCGCAGCACCTGCACGTGTCGAGCTCGGCCTCCTCCAGCAGCGCCCGGAACGCCGCCTGCCTGCGCGGGGCGCAAGAGAGAGGAGGGAGAAGAACAGCGACCGCTAACTGCGCAGCCGTGGTGGGGCGCAGCCTGCCTGCGCGGGGCGCGGGTGGCGCACGCGACGGCCGCTACCGCGCGTGATGATCCTCACACGACTGGGGGACACAGCCATCCCTGGCAAGCTAGCCACTGAAGCGCGCGCCGCTTCGCCCCAAACACATCCTGAAAAAGGCCGCTAGGGGACCAACCAACGAACCCGTAGCGCGTGCGCACCTCTCCTCCAGGCGCTGCCTCGCCGACACGGCCCGGTAGTACATGGCCGCGCAGCTCTCCTCCTGAGGGGACAACGCCGCCGCCGCGCCGCCGCCCGACGCCGCCACCGCCGCTGCCTCCTGCACTCGGTGCTCCACGTCTGGCGAGCGGTACCTCCCTCCCTGCCGGCCCCGCTCCGGCCGCCGGCCAAACACGTCCCCGCCGACGCCCTCCTCCTCCTCGGCACGCCGCTGCGGCGGTGCCCCGCCGCCCCGGCCGCCGCCGCCGCCAGAGGGCCGCCCCACCCGCCGCGGATCCTGCTGCCGCCGCGGCGCCCCTGCCTGCCAGCCCCACGCCCGCTCGTCTCCGTCCCGTGACGACGACGGCCGGTGGCCCTCCACCGACGTCCGCGCGTCATCGCCGCCCACGCCGCCTCCTCCACGGTGCAAAAGTGAGTGCCTGCGCTCCTCAAACAGCACCGGGCCAGGCGGGCCCTCCGCAAAGCCCGCCGACGGCGCCGACGGCGACGCGACTGGCCGTGGCCCTGCCAGCTTGGCAGAGAGGCTGCGGGGCGCAGACAAAGGCGGCTGACGACCCTGGGGCTCGTGGCGCGGGTGGCCGTCTCGCCGGCGCCCGGCCAAAGATGAAACTGCGTCGGCGGCAGCCGCCTCGGTGGCCTCCCGCCACTGCTGCATCGACATCGCGCCGCCGCTGCCGCCGCCGCTGGAGCGCCGCGCGCTGTGCGCTGGGGCCGCAGCGCTGCCGCCGCCGTCCCCCGAGCGCTGCGCCCGCTGCAGCAACGGCTGGCCGGTGGCGGCGGTGCCCGGCGACGGCGGCGGCGACGCTTGCCGCTGTGGCTCCGCTGCCGCCGCGGCGAACGAGCCCAGCTGCTGCTGCGGCGAGCGCGGCGAGAGCGGCGGCGGCGGCTCAAACACGTGCTGCGATGCCCGCCCCGCCGCGGCAAACGCGTGCTGCGCGCGCGCGCCCGACGCTCCGCTCTGCACGCTGTCGCCGGCGCTGATCCCGTGCGACGCCGGCGCGCGCCTCCCGCCGGCCGGCGACGCCGCGCGCGGCGGCGGCGGCGACGGCAACGGCGGCGACGCCTGCGGGGACCCCGGGGAGAGGAGCGACGCGCTGCGGCTGCCGCTGCCTCTGTCGTCGTCGTCCTCGTCGTCATACGAGGCCTTTAGCTGCTCCAGAGGGAAGGCCCGTGGTGACGTGGAGCGGGCCGACGCCATGGTGGTGTGCCGCTGCCCGGCGGGCGACCCCGCTCCGCCCGCCAGAGGGAAGGGCTGCGGCGAGGCGGAGCGGGCCGACGCCATGGTCGTGTGCCGCTCTCCGCCGCACAAGCGCGCCTCTCCCGCGTCGTGCCAGGCGCCGCAGCTGCTGGCAGGGCTGCCGTCGCGGCTGCCGTGGGCCGGGCGGCCGCGGGGCGACGTGCCCGGCGTGTGGGCCGCACCGGGCGACGCTGGCCGGCCCACCGGCGAGCTGTACCGCTGCTGCTGCTGCTGTAGCGATACAGTGGTTGCCGCGGCGGGCTGCGTGCGTCCCGGCCCCGCCTGGGCGTGGCCCGTGGACCTTGCTGATGTGGCGGGGCTCTGGCTGAGACCCGGAGAGGGCGAGCGGTCCCGCGGCCCCGTGGCGGCAGGGCCGGCGCCCTGGGCGGTGTCACCGGCGGGGCTGCCGCTGCGGGCGTCGCGCAGCCGCGGCGTGGGGCTGTCGGCGGGGAGCGCGCCGCTGGCGTGGGCGGCGAGGGGGGGCACGGCGGTGGCAGCGGCGGCGGCCGCGGCGCCCTGCTGCGCTTGGCGGAGCTCCTCCCGCATGGCGCGCAGCACGCTGAGGGTGCTGGTGGTTGCGGTGGTGGCGGTGGGGGCTTCGGAGGAGCGTGCGGCGCGGTTCGGGCTGAGGGGGCGGCTGCGGGCCGGGGACTCCGCTGCGCGGTTGTTGGTAGAGCGACTCGGCGGTGAGGCGTGGGTGGCAGGGGCGGAGGAGCGCGGGGACGGGCTGGCGGCCGGCTGCCGAGGCGAGCGGCGCTGGGCGTGCGCCGCCGGGGTGGTGTCGTTGGAGCGGATGCCCAGGCTGGCTTCCAGCTCGTCGAGCTCTGCTGCCATGCCCTGCGGCCGCCGCAGGGACCAACCCCTCGTCACATATGGTGGCCGTGCCGCGAACGTTGTGTGCGTTCCAGACGAGGCGCGCGCCGCAGTTGTGTGCGGGTCGTCCAGCATACGTGTGCCGCGACCGGGACAGTGAGAGCAGCGCTAAGACTCATTCAGCAGCGCCGCCGTGTTGTCTGCTTGAGCTTTTGGTGTGGGGTGCACGGCGGAAGCGCGTCGTGCCCGCCATGCCACGTGGCAAGCAAAGCACCAGCACGACCGCCCAAGACGCGAAATCACCTGCTGAGCCTGCACCATGTCGTCCAGCTCCTCCTGGCTCATGAGCAGGCCGGAAGCGGCCAGGGCGCGAGTGCTGGCCCGGCCCATCCTGGATGGGCTGGTGCGCGAAGGCGAAGCTCTCGCCGCGTGGGGCGGCGAGAGCTGCTGGCCATCCTCTCCAGCCATCGATTACTGTCGTGATGCGCGTCGCGAGATGCTGCTGCCGCCCGCTGAGCTCCACTACCTTCAACGAGCGCTGCACCGGACGGCCGGCGCACTGGCGCCGCGCGAACTGAGCCAGCGGCGTCGATCGACGGCATTGACCGACGCCATCTTTCAGCTTGCAGCGCGAATGGGCGTCGTCGCGTCCATCCGCACTTTCTTGTGTGCCCACAACGGCTGGCGGCGGAGCAAGGTCCAGAAGGGCCAGCACCGTCCCTGCTCGATTGCACTTTGCCCCCCAGATGATACGAATCTGAAGCACTGCGCGCGCAACCTGGCCAGGCGGGCGGCCACGTCAACCGCCGGTCGCCCCGCGCCGCCCGGGAGAGCGTCCCGTTCATTCCACACGCACAGGGGAGCTCTGCAGCTACAGAGTGCAGGCACGGAGCTGGGGTCCGCGGTCACGCTTCTCAAATCATGCAGGCAGGCAACGGGGCGGGATATCGATCGATGGGGGCGCCGAGCGCCCCAGGTGTGTGGTTTGACCCCCCGCCATCACGCCCGCCATCACAGTGCTACTGATGCAAGGGGACGATGGCGGCGCGAGGAGAGAGACGGGGGAGCACACGGATTCTCCACGCAGGGGGGCACGCACGCGCTGAGAGCTGCTCTTGATCAGGGCCGTGGGCAGGGCAAGCGGGGGGACGCGCAGGCGCCGCGCCGCACGTCCCACCGCACGTCATCGTCCGCCCCGCAGAACGCAATCTCGCACGCGCGACGCAAGTGTGTGGGCACTGACTTGTGGCTGTTGTTGTTGTTGTTGCTGCTGCTGCTGTTCCTCCACAGTGAAAAGGACAGCCCCGGGGAATGACCTCGTGCCAATCGGTCCCACCACAGCATCCCGCCTGGGGCGGCGGGCGTGGCCCCCAGACCTTCCTCCCACCGGCATCATCGAACGTGCGAGATGATGCCAGCAGGGGGAGGAGAGCGAGCGCCGCGCGAATTGCGTAAATGAGAGGGCCAGGACGGCGCCAAGCCAGGTCACGCGGCCGACCGCCCGCCCGCCCACACGCGGAGCGAGTGGCAAGTCCCAAGTCCGTGCCGTGCGCGGCTGGGCCAGGGATCACGTGACCCTCATCGTCGTGGTGACGTGGTATGTGCCGCCGCCGTCGCCGTCCCTCTCCTGCATGTATGGGCCTCGTCACCAAGCAAACGTGCCGCCTCTGCCCCAGCAAATCACCGCGACAAGCAACGCACCACACACCAGGAAGCCCGCGCCCGCCCCGGAATCCCCGCCCCGCCTCATCCATCGCCGAGATCGATCACCGCGGCGTCGCCGCGTCCATCACCAGATCTGAGATACAAGTATACGGTGCCACAGGCCCGTCCCCGCGCCGCCAGAGCGGGCCCCTCCCCGGAGTCTGCTGCAGTGCCCCGCACACACCCCTGCGCTGCGGCCCAGAGGCCCAAACGCGGGGCGCCGCGCAACCACACCACCCCGCACCAGCAGGAAACACAAAACTCGACGCGTCGTCGCACGCCCTGGACAGGTCTGCTACCGCCTCGTGTTTCTCGCGCTCTCTCTCTCCTCCCAAAACCTCTTTTTTGGTCTGCTTTTCTGATTGGGTCGTGGGCAGCGGCGGCGCCCTGGGCGCGCGCACGCCAGCGTCCACCACGCGAACAAAGGGCACAAAACTGTGGACTGGGGGACGGACCAGCACGGGACCAGCAAAAGAGTTCCTGCACCCCTGCCGACGAACCAGACGCGGCGGCGGCAACGGCGGCGAGCCGGCCCGCACCAGGGCGTGGCACCGCAACCGCACGCCCGCCTCCCACTCTCACCCGCCGCAAGCAACCGAACGCAGCGCAAGCCCATCGAAACGGCCGCCGCAGCCGCCGCAACACGCCGCAGAACCGTGGCCCTCCTGCAACCTAGAGCAACCCCTCAAAGGGGCCGCCAAACGCCCGCCCCGCGAGCACGCTCTCCCTCCCAAGCGGCCGCAAACGCCCGCTCGCTTCATCCCTGTACGTGGGCCCCCCCGGCGGGGCCTCAACATCCGTCCCGCCGCCGAAGAAGAACGACGACGATGCACCTGCCCTCCCCCCTTGCAGCGCCGCCGCCGCGGCGCCGTCCCGCCGCTCCGCCGCCGCTGCTACAGCCACAGCCGCCGCCGGCGCTGCGCGCTGGAATCGCCGCCTCCATCGCCTAGCTGACCACCACGGTTGGCGAGGACGCCACCACGCCGTTGCCCTCGGCCGCCGCCGCCACGGTGGCCGCCACCTTTGCCGCCGCGGACGCCGCCGGCAGCTTCTTGCCGTTGGCGCCCTGCTGCTGCTGCGCCGTGCGCCGGGCCGCCTCCTTGCGCAGCGCGTCGAGCGAGCTGAACTCGCCCTCCAGCAAGCCCTTGATCCGCGGGTGCATGTCCACCTCCTCGTCCTTGGGCAGGCCGCAGTAGTGGTGGAAGGCCTGCGCGCGGCGGTCAGCGGGCAAGGGCGGCCCATCTGCTCAACGCCCTTGGCACTCGGGACGGCGCCGTCGCGAATGCTTAGCAGCCGAGAGGAAGGTGCGGCCCAGAGCCGTTTCTCTGGATGGCATGTCGCAGACGTGTGGCGAGGGCAGCACTCACCCACATCTTTTCCAGGCCGTAGAGGCTGCCCCGGTCGTAGTCCTGCGGGCGAGAAGGGAAGGATCAGGAGGACAGAGGCACGTGCATTCGCGCTTCAGGACCCTGCGCTTCCTTGCGCCGGGCTCCCACCGCGCAAGCGAGCTGGCCACCGTCGTGGCCACCGTCGGTGGGCACCGCCAGGAGCCCTCCCGGGCGCCGCGCCCCAGCCCCAAGCCCCAAGCCCCAAGCCCATGCGACGCACCCGCAGCGTGGCGTCCTCAAACTCACGGTACAGGTCCAGCCGGAACTTCTGCTCGAGGCCGTACGAGTAGAACCTAAACAGGCACTCGATGCCGTAGTGGTAGTTGGCCTGCGCGTCCTCCTCGGCCAGCTGGCAAAAGGAGCGGTACATGGTCTCGTTGAACTGGCTGCGCAGGAAGTAGCACCAGAACCTGCGGCGGCGGCGCGCAGGGAGAGGTGCGGCGGCGAGGCGGCGGTGTGCTGGCGGTGGCCTGGGGGGGGGGGACGCACGCCGCGGCGCCCTCTCTCTCTCACGCGCGCGCAAGAAAGAGCGCGCAGGGAGGGTGGATGCAGGGCGCGCAGCCCGGCCGCCCTGCTGCGCACCTGGCGAGAGCGCGTTCACACAGCCTGTGCGTGCCCACGCCTCAAAAGGAGGCCCCCTTCTGCGCACCTGAAGAGCGTGTTCATCTCGTCTGACATGCCAATGCCCTGCTTGGCCCGGTCGTCGATGCACCGCTTGTAGTACTTGGTGTACTTGACCTGTACATGTGAGCACGAGCGGTCAACGCACGGCGGCAAACGAATGGGTTGCTCCGCGGGTGCGGAAGGGCAGCTGGTGGCGGGCAAACAGGCAGCGAGCGAGGCTGGCGTAGACAGGTCGAAACGCGCACCACACTCACCTGATGCACCCGGTAGCTGGGCTGCGGCCCCGCAGAGGCGTCCAGACAGGTGCAAGTCACCCCAACGCCCACGCACGCACCTGCTTGAAGCCGTTCTCCTCGAGCAGCGCGTGCGGCCCCCCAACCCAACAACAAATGCACCCATCTCAACCTGCCCACGCCCACGCACCTGCTTGAAGCCGTTCTCCTCGAGCAGCGCGTGCGAGGGGTGCTGGAACTTGGGGATGGGCAGCGAGCTGCCCAGCACCGACCCCACGCGCGGCGACGACCCCAAAGGCCGCACCGCGCCGGCGCCCGCGCTGCTGCCCAGCGGCGGCGGCGGCGGCAGCCCGTTGCCCGCCGACGTGCCCGCCGCGCCGCTGCCGCCGCTGCCCACGTGGTGCTGCTGCTGCTGCGAGGAGGCGTGGTGGTGCGCGGCGTGGTGCTGCATCATGTGGCGGCCGCCGCGGCCAAAGCTGCTGCCGGGGGAGGTGCCGTAGAGACCGTTGGGCGCGCCGGCGCCGTGGTCGGGGGGCGTGGCGCCCATGAGCCAGCCCACGCTGTGCGAGGGCGGCGACTCGCCCATCAGGGCCCTGCGCCGTGGACACGTGGGGGGGGGGGGACGCGAGCGCCGCGCGAAACGCTCGAGCAAGAGGTGCGTGCGGTCGCGGAGGGCGAACGAAGCGCTGGCTCGCCAAGACGCGCCCAGGTGCGAGCGAGTGCGAGAGCAGGCGTGCTCGCGTTTGTGCACCCGTGGCATCCCATCCGCCGCTGTTCCCCGCGAAGAGGCGGCGGGCAACAGGGGCACACGGCAGCAGGCGGTGTGGTCGCGGCCAAAGGCGCGGGAGGGATGATGCTGCGTCGCGGTGGCTGGTTGGAGGCAAGTGGGCACTGCCGAGGGGCCATGCCGCCGGGGACGCCAGGCGCCGCGGGGCGCAGCGCGCTGCCTGGCGCAAAGGGAGGTGCCACCTTCCCCCTGGCAGAGGGAGGGGCCACATCCCTCTGACAGAGGGACGACCCCTCGCCCTGACAAGAGGGAGGACGGCCCTCGGCCTTCTGCGCCGGGCGTCGTTCTGGAGCCCCGGAGCGCCTCGCAAACCTCGGCAACACGGCCCCTCGGCAGGCCCCGGCTTCCCCATCAGCCACCGGCACGCATGAGCGTCGTCCCTCCCGCGCCTTTGGCCGCGACCGCCGCCCGCCGCCAAGCGCCCCGGCGGACCGCCTCTTCCCGCGGCGCAGAGCGCGCGCGCCACGCGGGCGCGCCGAACGCACGCACGCAAGGCGAGCACGGACGCGCACGCGGGCACGCGCGCGACGCTGCTGGCGGCCTCCCGAGGAGGGTTGCGCCATCCGTGGTCAACGGCGCGCCGCGAAGCCGCGGGCGCCACGCCAGCACGCGCGGCGCAAAACGACGAAGCCGTGCACGGGAGGAGGGGCAGACCGTCCCTGCGCACCTGCGGCTGTTTGGCGCGCCCCGGCTGTTGCGGCCCTGGATGCTCCCCCGTGGGACAACCCCCCGCTTCCGCCCCCATCATCTGCTTGCCAGAGATCCACCTCTCCCAGCCGCAACGCTCAACACGCACCTGCGGCTGTTTGGCGCGCCCCAGCTGTTGCGGCCCTGGATGCTCTTGGGCACCGACGACCCGAAAAAGTGCGCGCTGCCGTTGGCGGCGCCGCCCGGCGGGTGGCGCGGCGGCCGGCCCTGCTGCTGGTACGCGCCGCCGTGCTGCTGCTGCTGCTGCTGCTGCGCGTGCGCCGCGCCGTGGTGCGATGCGGGCGCGTGCTGCTGCCCGTGGCCCTGCCGCCCAGATCCCCGCGAGCGCTGCGAAGCGACACACGACGTCGCACGGGCAACACGCAGGACGGCATCAGTCGCGTCTTCGTCCCCCTTCGCTGCCGGTTTAGCCGCCCGACGTCTCCCATCCCCCTGATTCGAAGCGCCGGCCCTCACCTCTGCCAGCTCCTGCTCGTACGGCACCAGCCCGTCGTCCCTCTCCCCACCTTCCCACCCACTCCATAAGTCCCGTTCCCGTCCCACCTTCCCTCTTCAAAGCGCCCCTCTCACGTCTGCCAGCTCCCGCTCGAACAGCACCAGGCCGCCCAGTCTCTCGCCCTCCCTTCCCACCCTTCCAACAGGTCCCAGACCCCAGTCTCCCTTCCCTCGAAAAAGTGCTGCTCACCTCTGCCAGCTCCTGCTCGTACAGCGCCAGGCCGTCGTTGATGAGCTTGGCCACGCCAGGGTCCAGCTTGCCGCCACGCGGCCGGCTCTGGGTCACCACGATGAGCTTCTCCAGGTCCAGGTCGCTCACCTGCCCAAAGCAATCCACAAGGACAGGTTAGAGTCACTGCCAGGTCCAGTCGCTAGCCACTGCCCAACCAAGCACCAACCAACCAGCAGCTGCGACGCGCCCTGTGCTCTGTCCTGTTTGCCATGGCCCCTTGAGAGTCACCGAGCCGAGCAGCAAAGCCTCGCACCTCGTCCGCCATGCCTGTGCCCGCCGACGCCGCCGGAGCCGCCGACGCCGCTCCCGCCGGCGCCGCCGCGCCGTTGGCGCCACCCGCCGCCGCAGCGGCAGACAGCGCGCTGGACAGCCCGCCCTTGCGCCTGCTGGGCAGCTCCTGGTCCTGCGCTCAACCAACACCCAACCGACACCCAGCCATCAGTCATCCGCCGCGCCGCGGGTCGGGGCGCCCTAGCTCCAAGCCCTAACCGCCACGTGCGCACACCTCGTCCATCTCGAACAGGTCCTCGTCCTCCTCGCCCTCGTCGTGCGCCTCCTCCGCTGCTGGCGCCGCCGCCGCCGCCGCCGCCGCCGACGCCTTGCCGGCAGCGCCCTTGACGGCGGCAGCCCTACCGCCCGCCGCCGGCCCGTTGGGCGCCACCGTCACAGCGGCCGTCGCAGGCGCCGCCGCCGCCGCCGCCGCCGCCACGCTCGCCACGGGTGCCGGCGACGGCGTCAGCGTCGCCGGGCTGATGGGCGGCAGCGCCGTCGGCGTCGGCGGCGCCAGCGCCTGCGGGCTCTGCTGCTGCGGCTGCTGCTCCTTGCCCGCCGCCGCCTCCTTGGCCGCCGCGGGCGGCGGCGAGGCCGCGCCGTTGGTGGCCGCGTCCGGCGCCGCCGGCTGGCCAGCGGCGGCGGGCGGCGGCGAGGGCGACGCAGGCTGCGCCGCCGCCGCCGGCGGGGCCTGCTGCTGCTGCTGCTGCTGCGGCGGCGGCGGCGGCGGCTGCTTGGTGGGCGAGGCGAGCGCGGCGGCGTGCGCCGAGGGGTCTCGCTGGTGCGCCGGGAGCACCCACTGCCGCCACGTGTCCTTGGGGCGCAGCATGGCGCCGTCGGGCGACAGCTCAACCACCGTCGAGGGCTTGAG
>VFQP010004282.1_pt1 | contig 13447 bp, 14 predicted proteins | sample 3512351 | NCBI WGS metagenome assembly VFQP01 (sample SAMN10412372, study PRJNA504923) | tailings metagenome | isolation source: Relicate 1 Philex TSF1 revegetated site | place: Philippines: Tuba, Benguet | collected 2017-08-29 | reverse complement strand
CGGCCGTCGGCATGGGCTCGCTGCCGCACGACATGACGGTCGAAATCGAAGCGGTAATGCGGATTCTTTAGATCGAATTTTTCGCCCCTTTCGGGGGCGTCTTTCTCCCGTCACGTCGTCGAAAGAAGTCCGGCGATCGAGAAACCGCCATCGACTGCCAGCGTTTGTCCGTTGACGTAGCTCGCAGCGGGCGAAATCAGGAAGGCGATCGCGGCGGCGAGTTCGTTCATCCCGCCATAGCGCCCCTGTGGGATCGCCGCGTTCCACGCCGCGCGGCGGGCGGGCTTATGCGTCGCGGTGACGCGCGGCGTTTCGATGGCGCCGGGCGCCACGGCGTTGCTGGTGATACCGTCCTTGGCCAATTCGACGGCGGCGGTGCGCGTCAATGCGATCATGCCCGCCTTCGCGGCCGAATAGGCGCCGCGTGTGACCGTACCCAGAAGACCGGCATGCGAGGTGACGTTGACGATGCGCCCGTAATTGCGCGTGCGCATCCGTGCCGCCGCTTCGGCGGTATAGATGAAAGCGCCGGTCAGGTTAACGTCGATCATTTCGCGCCACATGGCGGGCGTGGTTTCGAGCAGCGTTCCTTGGCGGACGATGCCGGCGTTGTTGACCAAGGCCTGAGGCGTATCCCAGCGCTTCTCGACAGCATCGAAAATCTGTTTCGCGGCGGCTTCGTCGCGGATATCGGCGGCGAAGGCCGCCAGCGTGTCGCCGCCCGTTTCGGCTTCAAGGCGCTCGAGCGCCGCGGCATCGGTATCGACGGCCGCAATGCGCATGCCGCGCGCGAGAAGATGGCCGACGAGATGCAGCCCGATGCCGTTCGCGGCCCCGGTGACGACGGCGACCTGTCTGTCGAGGCCGTTTTCGGGTTCGGGCATGCGAACTCTCCTTATCGCCGGCGGTCGGCGCCGAGTTTGAGCGGGTAGGGCGTGCGCGGCAGGAATATCTCCTGCACATAAACCAGCGTTCCGCCGCCGCGCGCGAAGATGCGCAAGACCGCGCCGATTCCGCCGGGTTCGAGATCGATCAGGCGGCAGATGCGTTCCGGCAGCGTTTCGACCGTCAACCGCTGTTCGATGTCGATCCCGTCGCGCGGGAACGCGTCGGCGACGACTTGCGCGAAATGGACGCCGTCGAGTGCCCGCAACGGCCGATCGTCGAGCAGCGGTATGCGTCCCGCCCGGATGAAGAAGCGGCCGAAGGCGCGGAATCGCCCGTCGACGTCGATCATGCGGTGGAACTCGAGCACGTCGGCGTGGCTCTGCCCGAGCTCGGCCGACCACGGCCAATGTTCGCTCGTCCGCCGCCGGCTGACCACTTGCAGCGAGATCGGAAGGATCGAAACGCCGTCGTGGTCGAGGAAGCGCAGCTGCGTGGGATCGCCGAAGGCGCGCGCGCGTTCGGCGACGAACGTGCCGTGGCCGCGCCGCCGTTCCAGCATGCCGTCGTCGACGAGCGTGCGCAGCGCGCGCTGCACGGTGCCCAGACTGAACGACGTCGCGTCGGTGATCTCGGTTTCGGTCGGCAGTTTCGTGCCCGGCGGGCAGCGCGCGGAGACGATGATCTCCGCCAGATACGTGCTGAGCGCCATGTGCTTGGGCGCTTTGCCGTCCGCGGGCCAATCGGCCTTGCGCAGATGGTCGAGGATGTTTTCAGGGGACATAAGGACGCCGGTTTGCGATGAACCTGGCGCAGATTGCGGCGGCACGCCGCTGCTGTCCACGAAGTTCGCGGCAAAGCCGTCCGGAACGCCGTTGGCGATCATGCCGCGCCCGTCATAGCGGCATGAAGACGCCACCGTTCACGTCGAGCGAAGCGCCGGTGATGTAGTCGGCGAAATCGGACGCGAAGAACACCGCCGCTTTGGCGACGTCGTCGGGCACGCCGAGGCGGCCGAGCGGTACTGTCTTGGCGAAGGCTTCGTTGATCGCGGCGGGCGCGTCGGCGTTGATATGGGTCATCACGCGGCCGGGGCTGATCGCGTTGACCGTGATGCCGTGGGGGGCGGCTTCGCGGGCCAGCGCGCGCGTGAAACCCAGATTGGCGGATTTCGTCGTCTGATAGTGGGCCGTGCCTTGATGGCCGCCGGTCCGCGCGGCGTAGGAGCCGATGTTGATCACGCGTCCGTAGCCGCGCGCGATCATGTGCGGCAGGAACACGCGCGTGCACAGGAAATGCGAGGTGACGTTGACTGCAAAGATATCGTTCCAGCCGACGAGATCGATGGTCCAGGCCTTCAACCGATCGCCGTTGGCGTCGAACTTCGGCGATACGCCGACATTGTTGATCAGGATATCGGGGGCGAGCCCCGTTTCGACCAGATCGCGCAGGCATTGTTCGGCGCCGGCCGCGTCGGCGAAATCGATCTCGACCAGCCGCACGTCGCCTTTATCGGCGATCGGCGCGCCGCGCGCGATATTCCGGTCGAGAAGCACGACCGTTTTGTCGAGCGCCAGGAAGCGCTCGGCCATGGCAAGGCCGAGCCCTCCGCAGCCGCCGGTGATCAGAACGGTTTTTCCGTGGACCTTCATCCGGCGACCATGCCGCGCGTCAGGACGCGAGCGGGCGGCGATAGCGGCCGCCGTTGCGCGTCGCCATCATCGCTTCGAAATATTCGACCGCTGCCGGGTCCATATCGGCTTTCGGGCGCGGCTCGAGCTTGAAATGGCCAACGCGATCCTGTCCGCGCACCAGCATCGCGGTGTCGGTGCTCTCGACCACTTGGCGCGCGTGGGGCTTCAGATAGCGGATGGCCAAACCCATGCGCGGCATCGTGCCGGTATTGGCTTCGGAACCGTGAACGATCAACTGGTGATGCAGGGAGAACTGCCCGGGCGCCAGTTCGATATCGACGGCCTTGCCCGTATCCTCGTCGTAGGGAACTTCCTGGCCCATCGACAGCATGTTGTTCTTGTTGTCCTGCTTGCGATGCTCGATCGGCGCGACATGCGTGCCCGGAACCACGCGCATGCAGCCATTGCCGCGATTGCTGGGCGTGAGCGCGATCCAGGCGCTGACGACATCGTCCGCCTCCAGGCCCCAATAGGTCGCGTCCTGATGCCAGGTCACGATGCGGTTGTCGCCCGGATGCTTGATGAAGAATGACGTCGTCCAGCACAGGATGTCCGGCCCGATCAGGCTTTCGACGGCATCCAGCACCGGATCGAGGCGGATCAGCTGATCGACCCAGGTCAGCACCAGATGCGACTTCTGGCGCAGGATCTGCCCGGCGCGTGGACCGTATTGGGTTTCCAGCGTCAGGACATTGTCGGCGTCGGCTTTCGCTTGCGCGGCGTCGTAAGCGTGCAGCGGAAACACATAGCCGTCTTCGCGATAGCGCTTGATCTGCTCTGGGGTCAGGCCGGCCTGCATCGGGTGTCTCCTCGGTTTATCCGTTTTAATTACTCTATAGTAACAAAGTGAGGAGTCAATAACTATATAGTTATAAAAATATCGGAGAATCAAAACCCGTAAAGGCTGGCCGGGTTATCGACGAGGATCTTGCGCAAGGTGCCGGCGTCGCCCGCACATTCGGCGAGTTGTTCGAGCAGGGCCGCGGAATCGATCGGGCGATAATGCAGCGGCGGCGCCGAGGCGCTTTGCGTGTGCCCGTGGCTTGCGGTGTGCGGCCAGTCGCTGCCCCAGACCAGCCGGTCGGGATTGGCGGCGATCAGCGCGCGAATGATCGGTGCCGCATCGGGAAAATCGGGTTCGCGCCGCGACACGCGATAGGCGCCCGACAATTTCACCCAGCATTTGCCGGCGGCAAGCAGCGCGCACAGGGCGCGGAATTCGGGCTGATCGGGGCCGCGCGCGGCGTCGACGATCGCCATGTGATCGATGACGAGGGGAATGGGCAGCGCACCGAGATGGTCCGCGAGTTTTGCGATCACCGCGACGTCGGTGAAAATCTGCAGATGCCAGCCCAGCCGCGCGATGCGCGCGACCGTCGCGTCGATCAGCGCGGTTAGTTCGCCGATATCGCGCAAGCCCCGGCTGGCGGCGTTGAGGCGCACGCCGCGTGCGCCGCGCGCGTGCATGGCGTCGAGATCGGCATCGCGCGTCGATGCGTCGATGCCGACGATCGCGCGCGCGTTCGCCCCCATCGCTTCGGTCGCGTCGAGCGTGCAGCGATTGTCGGCACCATAGGCGCTGGGTTGGACGACGACGCTGCGCTGAATGCCGACCGCTTTCGTCATCGCCTGGTAGCGCGTCAGCGGCGCGGGTGGCGGCGTATAGGTGCGGGACGGCGACAGCGGATAGATATCTTCGGTGCCGAAGATATGCATATGGCAGTCGGTGGTCCCCGGCGGCAGGGCGATCTTCGGGGCGCGCGGCGGAAAATCCATCGCCCACTCCTTCAGGAATGCGAGTACATGGCGCGGCCCGGCACGTCGACGCGGGCCTTGAGGATCGTGGCGCTGTGGGATTCGGTGATGTAGAGATCGCGCCGGTCCAGCCCGCCATAGGCGATATTGGTCGTGTAGATCCCGATGGGCGAACGCACGGCGATGATCGGATCGCCCAGGCGATTGCACACCCACACCGTGCCGTAGCCGGCATGGGCGATGGTCAAGCCTTCGTCCTCGTTCAATGCCAGGCCGTCGGGCCCCGCGAAACCGCCGGAAAGCTGAACGAACACGCCGACCTTGGTCGCCGTGCCGTCGGGCAGCAGGCGCGCGCGCCACACGCAATTCGCGCGCGTGACCGCGACGAACAACACGTTCTCCTGCGGATTGAGGACGATGCCGTTGGGGCTCGGCACGTTGTCGAGGATCTTGTCGAGCTGGCCGTTGGCGCGCAGGCGGAACACGCGGCCCGTCGGGTCGTGGATGCCGGTCTGGCCCTGATCGGTGAAATAGATGTCGCCGTTCGACGCGAAGACCAGATCATTCACGCCCTTGAAGCCTTCCAGGCGCGGCCGCTCCAACAGCTTGGTGACAGCCCCGGTCGCCGGATCGACGGTGACGATGCCGTTCTTGTAATCGGCAACGAAGATGCGGCCGTCCTTGTGGATCTTCAGGCCGTTGGGTTCACCGTCATATTCGGTGACGAGGCTCATCACGCCCGAAGGCGTCGTGCGGAAGATGCGCCCATGCGCGATATCAACGCAGTAGAGGTTGCCGTCGCGGTCGAAGGAGGGGCCTTCGAGGAACGCGGCCAGTGCCACGCCCGGATGCTGCTGGCGCGCCCATTGCGACGGCGCCGGCGCCTTGTCGCGGCGCAGATTCTCAGGCACGCGGACGAACACTTCCGCTTCGACGATGCGTGGCGGGGGCAGGAAGCTCAGCATGGCGGGTTCGAACCTCGGGTTACAGCGTTTCGATTTCGAGCGGGAACAGCGCCTCGAGATCGGCGGTTTGCATCAGGTGGAAGATGTTGAAGCGATAAGCGGGGCCGATCGACACTTCCGGCGGCGTGAACGGGAAAGCGAGATTGCCGCCGGTCGACAAGCGCCCCGGATAGCCGTGATGCAGCATGTATTGCTTGGTCGTGCGCACCACTTCGGCGGCACGCTGGCGTGTCGGCGCGATGCATTCCGCCATAATGAACACCTCGCGGGGCAAGGGTTCGCCGGCCGGCACGTAGCCGCGCACGCCATCGACGCCGTAGACACGGAAGGTCAGCGTGTAATCCTGCGGCACATCCTCGCACACCAGATCGCGCACGACATTCCCGATTTCCTCGAAGTTCTCGGTGCGTCGCGCGATGAAGCGCGGATCGGCCGTGCCGGCAAGCAGGACGGCGCGTTCGCCGATATGGCGCGAGCCCTCGATCTTGACCGTGTGCTGTTTGGCGGGCTTCCACACCGCACCCTTCACATAGGCGCGGCGATCGTCGAGCGCTTCGTAACTGGCGCCGCCCAGATCGAGCATCCCTTCGGGCTCGTACACGGTGTAGGGATCGGCCTGTTCGTAAAGGCTGTGGGCCGCGACCGAGATCGGCGTCGCCCGGCGCTGCGGAGCCATGCTTTCCAACTCGAACCCTTCGTGGTCGAGCGTGGCGAGGATCGAATCGCGCCCGCCGGGCACGCAGCACAGCGACGCGCATTCGATGATCTTGGCCATATGCATGGCTGGGCCCGCCGGGAATCCCGCCATGATCGGCAAGGCGGCGAAGATCGCGGTGTCGCAGGAACGCCCGGCGATCAGCACGTCGATTCCGGCGGCGAGGGCGCGCTGGAACGAGCCGAAGCCCATCTGCCCGACGATGTTGCTGGCAGCGTCGACTTCCGCCGCGTCGAGTTCGGGCATGCCTTCAAGACCGGCGACCTCGCCCGCGGCGACCGCGCGTTTCAGCGTGTCCTTGGGGATGTCGGCGCGCAATACGCCCAGGCGGAAATGCAATCCGTCCTCGCGAGCGATATCGCGGACCATGGCCAGCGTCTGGTCGAGATGTGAGGCGGCGCCAGCCGACCCGGCCGAGCCGATGATCAGCGGAATATTGAGGCGGCGAGCGGCCTGGATCGTCTTGCGCAGATCGCGGCGCGTCGCGTTGGGATCGGTGGCAAGTTGTCCGCTGCCCAGATAGTAAGGGCCGATATCGATCGAGCCCATGTCGCAGCCGATCAGATGCGGCATTCGTTCGATCGCGGCGTTGAAGGCCGGGGTGGGAATGCCGTAGCCGAGCTGGCCGGAGGCGCCGTGGACGCGGATTTTCGCGCCATTACGGGAAAGCTCGTCGAGGACGCGCGACGAAGCGCTCATATTTCGATCTCCAGAAGCGGCGAGTGTTGCTGGGCGCCGTAGACGTCGCGATCGCCGGGATCGCCGGCGGTGATGCGGCGGGGAATGGAAATCTTGATCGCGCGGCCGAGCGGATAGTTGATGATGTCGACGACGTCCGGTTCGACACCGTAAAGACCCGCGATAAGGTCTTGCGTGAGGACGCCGGATTGGGCGACGCGATGGAAGTCTTTGTCGTCGCGAAACACCAAGTCGAGCGTCAGCCGGCGCGGCCCGGCGTTCTTGCTGCGGATGACTTGGGCGATTTCTTGAAGTTGCATGTCGGGCTCCGAAAGCCGGCGGCGTCCGCGTGCAAAGCCCGCGCGGACGCCGTCGCGTGCGCGGCGGATCAGCGGTTTTCGACCGTTTCCGCTTCGATGGCGTAGTATTCCTCGAGACCGATCGTGTCTTCGATCGATTGGCGGATTTTGACGAACTCCGCCTCGGTCATACCGGTATAGGTGCCGGTAGCGCGCAATTCGGTCAGCATCTTCTGGATCGCGGCGAAAGCGGGTCCGATCACGACTTGGGCTTCGATGCACGCGACGTAGCCCATCTGCTCCAGTTCCTTGCGGGTGAAGATGGGGCGCCCATCGCGGTTGCCGCGGCTCATCACGTAGACCAGCGGCAGGCGGCATTCCTTGGGCGCGCGTTCGGTTTCGTCCGGGTTGCGCGGGAACAGCAGACCCAGATCGGCGCCGGTCGCGTCTGCGACGCGGTTCAGTCGGTCGGCTGCTTCGCTTAGGCCGAATTCGCGGCACGTATCGGTGCGCGCGATGATCACGAAATCGGGATCGACCTCGTCGCGCGCGCGGCAGGCGTAGTCGATCTTGGTGACGAACTCGTCCGTCGGAATGCCGTGCACCTGATATTTGTGGTAGTGCGCGCGTTTCGGGAAAAGCTGATCCTCGATATGGACGCCCGCGATGCCTGCCGCGACGAACTCGCGCACCGTTCGCATCGTATGCAAGGGTTCGCCGAAACCGGCGCCCGCGTCGGCCAGCACCGGAAGTTCGATCGCGTGGGCGACTCGTTTGGCCACATCGACCTGCTCGGTCATCGACAGCAAGGGTTCGGTGATCGCCAGCGAGCCGCCGGTCACATATCCGCCGACATACGCGGCTTCGAAGCCCGCCTGCTGGACGAGTCGCGCGCCGATCGGATCGTAAACCGACGGCATGTGCAGGAATGTTTTCGCCTTCAAAAGCTCGCGGAGCTTGTTCGTCGTGCGCATCCGTTTCTCTTCCCCGATGTTTTATGAGTTCGGCGGCGTGGCAGCGTCGCTATCAATAATTGGTATTTTGCGTAGACATTAGACCAAGTGTCAATCATGATCATGGAAGTTTCAGCAAGCAAAATACCAAATTTGCTGAGGAGATAGCGCTTAAGGCGTTGTCGAAAAAGACCTTAGGGGAGAGAGATGCACGCAATCGTCGATGCCGTGGACAAGGTCCTTTATCGGGTCGAGTCCATCTTGATCGTCGCGTTCACGGCCTGCGGCCTGACGCTCGGGGTTCTCCAAGTCGTCCTGCGTTACGGCTTCAATACCGGCATCCACTGGGCCGAGACCGTGTTCGTCATGGTCACGGCGGCCGGCATGATGATCGCCGGCAGTCGGGCCGTGCGCAGCGACAGCCATGTCCGCATGGAGATCCTGTTCGAACTGGTGTCGCCCGAATGGCGCCGCCGGCTCGACATCGGCGGCATCGTGATCTCGCTGACGCTTTGCGCCTATTACGCCGTTTGCGGATGGCTCTACGTCGTGTTCATGCGAATGATCCAGTCGATCTCGCCGTCGACCGGCTTGCCGGAATGGATTTATTTCACGCTAGTACCAGTCACATTCGCGTTGTTCTCGCTGCGTTACCTGATCCGGCTGTATCTTGCGTTGACCGGCGCGCCTCCGCCCAAGACGCTGCAGCAGATCGCCGACGCGGGAGCCGTGCAATGAGCGGCGGCGCCCTTCTCGGATTTTTCCTGTTCCTGCTGATCGTCGGCACGCCCATCGCGGTGGCGCTGGGCGGCACGGCGATCATCTCCTCGCTGATGTTTCAGCCGATGCCGATGGAGATCGTCGGCCAGAAGCTGCTCGACAATATCGATCACTTCACCTTGATGGCGGTGCCGTTCTTCTTCTTTGCGGCATCGTTGATGGAAACGGGCGGTCTGGTGCGCCGTCTCGTCAATCTCGCCAACGCGCTGGTCGGACGATGGACGGGCGGTCTCGGCATCACGGGCGTGCTCAGCTGCATGATGTTCGCAGCCATCTCGGGATCGAGTGCGGCCACTGTCGCGGCGGTCGGCAAGGTGATGTTCCCGTCTCTGGTTAAGGAGGGTTATTCGCCGCGCTACGCGATCGGCGCGCTGGCGACGGCGGGCTCGCTCGGCATTCTCATTCCGCCGTCGATCCCGATGATCCTTTACGGCTTCGTCACCGAAACCTCGATCAGCCGCCTGTTCATCGCGGGCGTCGTGCCGGGCATCATCTACGGCGCGGGCCTGATGCTGATGGCGCGGTTCCTGGCGGGACGCGAGAAGGTGAAGCCGCAGCCGGCGATGGGCCGTGCGGAGATCGGCCAAGCCTTCGTCTCGGCAGGGCCGGCGCTATTGCTGCCCGCTTTCATCTTCATCGGCATCTACGGCGTTCCGTCCTTCTCGATCTTCGGCATCGAACATGACGGCGGCGGAATCTTCACGCCGACCGAAGCGGCGGTGATGAGCACCGCATTGGCGTTGATCATCGGCATCCTAATGTACAAGGAAATGACGCTGCGCGGTGCGGTCGGCACCATTCTGAACACGGCGCCGACGGTCGGCATGGTGTTCTTCATCACCACGAACGCGCTGCTTTTCGCTTTCGTCGTGACCCAGTTCGGCATTCCGCATCTGGTGGCGAAAACGCTGGTCGACATGAACATGCCGCCCTGGCTGTTCTTGTTGCTGGTGAACGTCCTGCTGATCTTCGTCGGGTTCTTCCTGGAAGGCACGCCGACGATCCTGATGCTGGTGCCGATCCTGTTCCCGGCGGCCGTCCAGCTCGGCATCGACCCGATTCATTTCTGCATCATCGTGGTCGTCAATATCGAGCTCGGTCTTGTCACGCCGCCGGTGGGCTTCAACCTGTTCGTCGGCAGTTCGATTTCGGGCTTGCCGGTGATGGAGGTGTTCAAGGCGGTGTTGCCTTGGATGTCGGTGACGATCGCGATGCTGTTGCTCGTCACCTACGTGCCCGAGCTTTCGCTGTTCCTGCCGAACCTGATCTTCAACTGATCGAACGCCAACCAAAACGAGGGAGAAACGCAATGAAACCATTCTCGAAGCTTGGTCTGATCGCAGCTTCGTTGGGCCTTGCCGGCATACTTGCCGTGTCGGGCGCAGCCTTGGCCCAGACCCGGATCGTGCTGTCGAACGACAACCCGGCGCTGGGCGTCAAGGGCAAGACGTTCGAAGTGTTGAAGGCCGAACTGGAAAAGCGCTTGGCCGGCAAGGTGCAGGTCGATCTGCATCACAGCGGCACGCTGTTTAACCAGCGCACCCAGATTCAAGGCACGCAGCTGGGCAGCGCCAATCTGATCGCGCCAGGGCAGGGCATCTTCGCGTCGCTGGCCCCGAAGCTGAACGTGCTGTCGGTGCCGTTCCTGCTGAACACGCCGGCGGCCATCGACGCGGCGATCAAGGATCCGAAGGTCGCCGCGACCTTCCTTCCCGATCTTGAAAGCAAGAACCTCAAGATCGTCGCGATCTGGCTGAATGGCCCGCGCGACATCAGTACGCGCGCGGCGAAACCGATCTTGACGCCCGCGGATATGCGCGGTTTGAAGATCCGCGTACAGCCCGCCCCCGTCGACCTCAAAACGATGCAGACGGTCGGCGCCAACGTCGTGACGATCGACTGGACGGAAGCGGCGACCGCCATGCAGCAGGGCGTGATCGATGCGGTCGAACCCACGCCCAGCGCCCTGACGGGGGCCGGGTTCGTCGATCTGATCGGTCAGACCAGCTTGGTCAGCTACCGTTACGACTTCTACCTCGTCGCGACCGGCAAGTCGTGGTGGGATCGCTTGCCGGCGGATGTGCGGACGGGCTTCGAGGAGTCGCTCAAAGTCGCCACCGCCTGGAATTGGGAGAATACGCAGCGTGAGAACGACGCCGCCTATGCCCAGGTGAAGGCGGCCGGCAAGCCGATCAACGCTTTGTCGCCCGAGCAGCGCAAGCTGTGGGTCGAAGCGTTGCAGCCGGTATGGGTGGAGTTCGGCGACAAGCTGGTCGGCGTCGATATCATGGCGCGTTTGAAGGAGATCGACGCGACTGCGAAGTAACACGGTGACAAGGGCGCGCGCCGGGTCCTTCGGGGCCCGGCGCGGCGTTTCGCCTGATTGAAGAAATCCGAAGATCGATATACCTTCGCGGCTATCCCTTTGATTCGCCACCAGATGGCCACCAATGAAGGCGTCGCCGCTCGCCACGCAACTTGCCCGTCAGATCGCCGACTATATCCGTACCAACGGTTTGAAGTCGGGCGATCGCTTGCCCGAACGCCGTTTGGCGGAGCATTTCCGCGTGTCGCGGCCGCCGGTGCGATCGGCGCTGGATTTGCTCGAAAGCACCGCGCAGATCGGGCGCGAACCCGATCGCGGTTTCTACGTTCTGACCACGGCACCTGTCGTTGATCCGCAGGACGAGGCCGATGGCGGCGCCACCGAAGAAGCGCTGTATCTGGAAGTCGCCGAAGACCGCTTGGCGGGCCGGTTGCCGGACCGTATTTCCGAAAACGCATTGATGCGCCGCTACGGATTGAAGCGCGGTCAGGTCATGCGCATCCTGCGCCGCGCGGCGGAGGAGGGCTGGGCCGAGCGTTTGCCGGGCCATGGCTGGACCTTCCTGCCGGTGCTGGCCTCGGCCCGGGATTTCGAAGAAGCATATAATTTCCGCCTTACGATCGAGCCGGCGGGCATTTTGCAGCCGACCTTCCGCATCGATCGCGCGGCATTGGAACAATGCCGCCAGCAGCAGCAGGCGATCGTCGATGGGCTCGGGTACAAGCTGTCGACGGCCGAGCTTTACGACGCGGGCAGTCGATTCCACGAAGTCATCATGCAGTGTTCGGGCAACGCCTTCCTGATCGACGGGCTATCGCGCCTCAATCGGTTGCGCCGTTTGATCGAGTATCGGCGGATCGACGATCTGGAAGGCTGGTTGAAGCGCGCGCGCGAGCATATCCAACTGATCGATCTGCTGTTGGCCGATAAACGTCAGGCCGCCGCGGCGTTCATGCGCCGGCATCTGGAATCCGGTATTACCGAAAAGCGTTTCGACGATTGATCTCGCAGCTATTTCGACACAGGACACAGCGCCGGTTTCCCGCAACTCGCCCCGATCTGCGACTTATTTGCAGCCCTCCGCCACAAGCCTTGTACTTAGTGGGGAAGGGCTCACCAATCGTCTCGGTTTGACCATCGAGCGCGCCGTATTCCATGGCGATGCATTGCTCTGCGTTTGGTCTTACGCAGCAAAGGCGGCGGCAAGGTTATGGTTAAACTTCCGAACTCGGCGAAAGTGACGCCGCCCGAACGCGGAAATGCGTTGGAGATGGGCTCAGATCTCGCAGATTGCCGGATTTTCGCGGCATAGAGCCCGGCCGCAATCCGGTTGGCGTATTCCTCCCGGCACGCGCCCTGCAAGCGCGGAAACGGATGTCCGCGCTCGAGCCCGAAGTTATTGATATCGTTCTGGTCGATGCCGACGCGTCGCGCGCCGCGTTGGTGCGCGAGGCGCTCGACGGATCGGGCTATCGTATCGTCGCGACACTCGGGCCCGGCGACGACGTCATCGAAGGTATTCGCCGGCATAAGCCCGGGCTGGTGATCGTCGATATCGAATCGCCCGATCGCGACACGCTCGATTCCATGAAGGCGGTGGCGGGCGAGGGCGCGCAACCGGTGGTCATGTTCGTCGACGAGTCGGACGAACATGCGACGCGCGAAGCGATCCGCGCGGGTGTGAGCGCCTATATCGTCGACGGGCTTGCGCCCAAGCGGGTCAAACCCATTCTCGATGTCGCGGTCGCGCGCTTTCGCGAACATCAGCGCTTGAAGGCGGAGCTGGACGCGGCGCGCGCCGGGCTGGAGGAGCGCAAGATGATCGAGCGCGCCAAAGGCATCCTGATGGACAGCAAAGGTATCGGCGAGGAAGAAGCCTTCCGCACCTTGCGCAAACTCGCCATGGATCGGCATCAAAGACTGGCCGATGTCGCGCGCGAACTCGTCTCCTTCGCGCAGCTCCTGAAAGGGTAGGCGCACGAAATTTGGGCGCGCGCGCGGTACGATTGCCCGTTTTTTGCTGCGTCGCACCCAGTCCAGCGCGCACCGGCGGATCGCCGGGAACCGCAAGAAATCCAAGCGGAATAGGTACGAATCGAAATCCGGCGCGAATTGGCACGTGCGTTGCTGAATAACAATTGAACTGCACGCGTATGGTCGCAGGTTCCGGCAACGGCGTCGGAAACGGACCACACGCAATCGACGGGCGAAAGCCCCAGGGACAACGGCGTCCCGCAGAGATCAGACGCGCCATTGCTCGGCGCGCGATCGATGCGGACGCCGTTTTTGTTTTTGGGCCCGGATTTCCGGGTGCTGGATCGTGTTGAGGGAAGAAAACCACGTGCAAGGGCTCGAGAAAACGCAGCTGACATTGGGGTTCGTGCCCCTTTCCGATTG
>VFQP010004281.1_pt1 | contig 13452 bp, 11 predicted proteins | sample 3512351 | NCBI WGS metagenome assembly VFQP01 (sample SAMN10412372, study PRJNA504923) | tailings metagenome | isolation source: Relicate 1 Philex TSF1 revegetated site | place: Philippines: Tuba, Benguet | collected 2017-08-29 | reverse complement strand
CCCCGCCGCCGCAAACTCCGCGACGGCCTCTTCGACTGGGCTGAACCCAGGAAAATACGCCTGCTCTGGCAGTGCATGTGGCCGGTCTTTGCGAATTTCCTGCACAAACTTGTAATCACGCGCTGACCTGCGAACACGTCGCGCTACTCCTTATTGTGGATCAAAAGCGCCACTGCCCACCGTTGCAGCTTGGAGCAATCCGTCCGGCCACAAAAAAGGTCAGACGGAAGTCGTCGCGAAACCTTCATCTCGGTCCTGTCGATGTTGTCGACTTGCACCGAGAGCCCACCACGAAAATGATCGCGGCATACACCCTGAACGGATGGCGACATTGACGATTCAACCTCATTACCGGCACCTTTGCGCGACCACAAAGCTGAGCATACTCTCTCTTCGAAGCCATCTAAGGCGATAACGCCTTAGATAGATCCAGGGCGTCGCCCCTGACACATAGCCGTGATCATAGACGGAAACGAACGTTGGGCGCGCCAGCGCTTCCTCCCCACACACCTCGCCGCTCTTGCCCGGGGGCTTCTGCAACCTCGCCGAGACTACGTGCATCCAACAAAACAGGAAGGGGCGGCACACATGACAACAACAACCTCGAATGCGATCCCCAACGAAGGTCTTGCTGGATTGCGGGAAGAATACCGGATCGCGCTCCGCCTCTGGAGCGAAACCAAAGCACTTTACCCAAGCGACTCCGCTGAAGTCCAGAGTGCAACCGACCTATTGAACGCGCTCGAAGCAGACCTCGCAACGCCTGAAGCCATTACCTTCCAGCCACACGTCGCCCAACTCGAACCGCGAGCATAATCAAGAACTCGGCGACTATTACCATCTGATTGCGCAGGCCCCCAAGTCCGGGACCCTCTTCAACAACCACTCTCTAAAGGGAAAGGTGTTTGGATCTCGATCCAACATTCGACAAATGAGGATCCGGGCGCTGAAGATCTGGGCATTCCATCGCTAATATGCACTTCTAGCGTAATGCTGTGGATCAAACAATTAGCGGAGCCGACATTCACTGCTATATCAAGATCAATCGCAACAGAGCTCAATCGGGCTGACCGGCTACTGTGATTGTTCCGCTAAACTGCCGTTAACTCATTCAACATTTCTCGTCCGGCGATAAGGTCGGCCCAATCACTGCTTCTCCGTCATTCACATGGGATGAATAAATCCCTTATCTCCCCCCGTTTCATCGCTTTACGCCCTTCCCCCGTCTTCCAGAACACCCCGATTTTCCTACCCCCGCCCGTATAGTAAAGCCGTATGATTCACGCAAACAACACGAACATTGATCACGCCGCCCACGGCCGCCTCGGCGCGGGCGCGAAAACTCCCGAAGGCCTCGCTCGCTCTGCCCAAAACGCGACCCGGCACGGCCTCTCCGCGCAAACCTTCTGCCTCCTCTACAACGAGGACGCCAACCTCTTCCACAAATTGAAGGCCGACCTCATGTCCAGCCTCACCCCTCGCAATGCCCTCGAGCTCATCCACGTCGAAAAGATCATTGAGTCCACCTGGCTCCTCTATCGCGTCTCCGACCTCGAAACCAAAATCCTCACCACGGAAATCGAAGTCCAGCGCGCCAACCGCGCCGAGCAGTTCAAAAGCATCACCGGACCCGCAGCAATCGAAATCCGCGAAGCGAACCTGACCTTTTTCGCCCTGGAAGTCCTCGAAACCCAAAACAAGACTTTCCAAAACTTAGCCCGCTACCGCACCATGCACGAGCGCAGCCTCCACCGCGCCCAAAACGCCTTGGCCAAAATGCGCGGCGGCGCCACCGCGCTAGCCACCAACATCTGGCCCGAAATGAATGTTCCGGAAGCCGACACCAAGCATCACCATTTCCGCGAACCAGAGAAATCGGAGAAACCGGCGATTTTGCAGAACGAAGCCCCGCCGCCGAATACACCAAACGAAATAATCGTTTCGGATCTGCGACCGCCTCCTGTACTGCCAGACAGCGATCCAACGCCCCAAACCCCAAGCGACTTCACCCTCAAAGAATGAAGCCCACTCATTACTAGGACAACCCGACCAAGCACCCAATATCCCCGGCGCCCAGCAGTCCAAGCGCCCCAGCTCTTTGACATCAAGCATATTCAGCGAAACTGGCAACGCCCGAAGACCGCCAGACCGGGCCTATCACCCGGTCTGGCTCCGCCGTTCCGCTCCCCAAAAACCGTCTCACCCGACGTGTGCCCCGCCGCGTCATTGCATCATAGTAGCTATGTCCTTATCCGCGGTGATCACGGCCGCCGCCCCAAATCAGCGTCACCTTTTGCACCAAACCATCGCCAATCCGGGCGGTCGCCTCAACACCATCGCCCATCGCAGCGTGGACCTATTGCTGCCCGATGGCCGCGAGCCATTGGTTGATCGCCTCGCCATCGTGATCCCTCCCGGTGACAAGGCATTGTTCGAAGAACTCGCCTCCAAGAAGGTAACGCTCATAGAGCAAAACGGCCCCCGCGGCTACCTGCAAGCCCTCTATGCCTCTCGCGACTTCATCGGCCAAGACCCCTGCCTCCACCTCGTCGGAGACCACTTCTATCTAGCCAACGAAGGCCATGCCTCCTCGCTCGCCGCCCAACTCATCGCCACCTACCACCGCGAATCTTCTACCATCGTCGCCGTCCAGCCAACCCACGAATCGCAGCTCCAATACTTCGGCGCCATCGGCGGCGTCCCTTGGCCCAACAGTGCCGGCCAGCAACTCTACCAGGTGCAAAGCGTCATCGAAAAGCCGACGCCTACCGAGGCCGAACAAAAGCTCATTGTGTCGGGCTTGCGCTCCGGCCACTACTTCTGCTTCTTCGGTATGCACCTCTTCAGCCCCTCGCTAATGCAATTACTGGACGAAGCCTTCGCCGCCCAACAGCCGCCTCCCAGCCTTTCCGCCGCACTGCACACCCTCGCCCAACGCGAGCGCGTCTTGGCCACCATCCTGCCCGGCGTCCGTTATGACCTTGGCGCGAAGTACGGCGTTCTCCAAGCCCAACTCGCCTTGGGTCTCAAAGGCCCCGACCGCGAAAGCATCCTCACCATGATCCTGGAGCTCTTGGCTCGATGACCTTCAGCGACGTCCTCACCAGCTCGGATCCCGCGATTCGCAATACCTCTTTCGAGCGCCTCGCCGCCGCGCTTTCGCTCGACCAATGCGCCAGCGCCGCGAACGAACTTGAATGCTTCCGCACGCAAACCGAAAGCCTCTACCAACGCGTCCGTGCGCTGCTCTTCTTGAGCAGCCTCCACCAGTTCCACATCGTGCCTCAAGCCACCGGCTGCGCTCTCTTACCCTATGATGCCGTCGAACTCATTCGCAATCGCCAATACGAGCGCAGTATCTCGGAGTTGCGAGCCTTGGCCCACGCGGAAGGTTTTAGCCCGGCCCTCGCCAGTGGCCTCGCCGCCGCCTATCGCGGCCTAGCCTTCCAAACCCTCGCCGAGCAAGTCCGCCGCTCCGTTCGCAGCTTCCCCGGCAACCAGTGGATGTTCCGCACGGGCCACTGCGCCGACTATCCCTTGCGGCTGGTTCCGCAATTGCTCGAAGCGAATCCCTATCCCGTCCTCCATGAGTCCACACCCGTCCGCATGGACTTGAGCCATAGCGCCTGGTCGGACATCTTCTTCCTGGCCATGGATTTCCCCGAGGGCGCGCGCGTCATCAATATCAGTGTCGACCTCGCCCTTCGCGGCTCCGGCGACACGCCTCGACCTCCAGTCGAAGCCTTCGTTCGCGTCATCGACGAGCCCGTCCTTCGCCTCGTCAGCGTCGATCTTGAAGCCCGCGCCGACATCCGCCACATCGAAGAAGTCTTCGACTTCGGCGCCGACTACCTCGGCCTTCTCAAAGCCGCCGTCATCGCCAGCGGCGTCATCCCCCCCGGCTTTGAAGGCAGCCGCCAGCCTCTTTCGGAACTGCTGTACCGGCTCACCGGTAGCCGCCACCTCGGCCTCGAAGTCGTTAGCCAGGTAAACGACATTCCCAAGGGCAGCCGCCTCGCGGTTTCCACCAACCTGCTCGCCAGTCTGATCGCCGCGCTCATGCGCGCTACCGGTCAAATCCGCGCCCTCACCGGTCCACTTGAGGAAGCCGATCGACGCCAAGTTGCCGCTCGCGCCATCCTCGGCGAATGGCTCGGCGGCTCCGGCGGCGGCTGGCAGGATTCCGGCGGCGTCTGGCCCGGTATCAAACTCATCGAAGGCGCCCTCGCGTCCCAAACCGACCCCGAGTTCTCCACCAGCCGCGGCAAGCTCCTGCCGAACCACACGCTGCTCTCCAGCCAAATCTCGCCGGAAGCGCAATCGAAACTCGAAGCCTCGCTCGTGCTGGTCCATGGCGGCATGAGCCAGGACGTCGGCCCCATCCTCGAGATGTGTACCGAACGCTACCTGCTTCGCAGCGAACGCGAATGGCAGGAACGTCAGCGCGCCATCTCGATCTTCAACGATCTGCTCTCCGCGCTCCGCTCCGGCGACATCGAAACCCTGGCCAGCTTAACCGAGCGCAACTACCAAGGCCCCATTCAAGCCATCATTCCCTGGGCCGCGAATGCCTACACCGAATCTCTGATCGCCGCGGCGCGGGCCCGCTTCGGGTCCCAATTCTGGGGCTTCTGGATGCTCGGCGGCATGGCCGGCGGCGGCATGGGATTCGTCTTCGACCCCAAGATACGCAAGGAAGCCGCCCAGGCCATGAGTGAGATTCTTGCCGCGACTAAGAGCAAGCTCTCCAGCGCCGTTCCCTTCGCCATCGACCCGGTCGTCTACGACTTCTCGATCAATCCTCATGGCACCAGCGCGCAAATCCACTCGGGCTCCGCCGCTCTTCTCAGCCGCAAGTACCACCTAATGAGCGTGCCCGCGCTGCTGCGCGTGCCTCTCAGCGAACTCACCGAAGAACGCCGCCTGGAACTCGGCCGCGTCGCCGCGCGCTACACCGATCTCACTGAGCCCCTCTTCGAACGTCTCTTCCCACGCGAGGAAACACCCAGCGCCGAGTCCGGCGGCCTCGATGGCCTCCTCGATAGCCTTGGCTTCGACCCTGTCGCCCACGAACGCCTTCGTTCCGAATACCGCGCCAACCGCATTGGCCTTTCGAAAAACCTCCTGCCGACCACCGCCAAGATCGAAAACCCCCGGCCCGAAGAACTCCTTGTTCCCAACGCAGCCAACACAGCCAGTGGCGAACAAGCCATCCGCACCGGCCGCCTCGCCGTGCTCACCCTCGCTGGTGGCGTCGGCAGCCGTTGGACCAAAGGCGCCGGCACCGTTAAGGCCCTAATCCCTTTCCACCGTTTCGGCGATCGCTACTTCAACTTCCTCGAAGTGCATCTAGCCAAGACCCGCCGCGCGCAAGAGGTCTATGCCACGCGCATTCCGCACATTGTTACGACGAGCTACTTGACGGGCGCGCCCATCGAGAGCTTCCTCGGCCAAGGCGATCCTCGCTGGCAGGAACTGGAAATCCACGTATCCCAGGGCCGCTCCATCGGCCTCCGCTTGATTCCCACGCTCGCGGATCTTCGCTACCTCTGGGAGGTCCTGCCGCAGCAACAGCTCGATGAGCAGAAGCAAAAGGTCCGTGCCTCCGGCCGCGCCGGTCTCATGCGCTGGGTCGAACAACAGGGCGAAGCCAACGACTACCGCGGCAACATCCCCACCCAATGCATTCACCCCGTCGGACATTGGTATGAGGTGCCCAACCTCTTGCTGAACGGCGTGCTCGCCAAGATCTTGCAAGGCTCGCCGCAATTGCAGTACTTGCTGCTCCACAACGTCGATACGCTCGGCGCCAGCGTCGATCCCGCGCTGCTTTCCGCGCACATCGATTCCGGCGCGGCCTTCACGGTCGAAGTCGTCGAGAAGCAATTCGGCGATCACGGCGGTAGCCTCGCCAAAGTCAATGGCCGCTTGCGACTCGTCGAAAGCCTCGCCTTGCCCAGCGAAGAGGTTGAGTTTGGATTGAGTTACTACAACTCCAGCACCTACTGGATCTCGATCGATCCGATGCTCGCCGCTTTCGGCCTTACGCGCGAATCTTTACAGGACCCCGCACAAGTCCAAGCCGCCGTTCGTCAGACCGCGCAACGCGTGCCGAGCTACATCACCATCAAAGACGTGAAAAAGCGCTGGGGCCGCGGCCAGGAAGACATCTTCCCCGTAGCCCAGTTCGAACGCCTCTGGGGCGACATGACCGCGCTCGACGACATCGAGTGCCGTTACGCCATCGTCCCCCGCCTCCGCGGCCAGCAATTGAAGGAAGTCGCCCAACTCGACACCTGGCTCCGCGACGGCTCCGCCGCTGCTATCGCAAACCTCCTTTAGCGCGGTGAGTCACGCTAGCCTGGAGGAAAGATGACCGAAACTCCGCTCCCATTGCACTCCCTAACGCCTCTCTCCTGGGGCCATCGGGTATTGGAGCAACCGCTAGCACTTTTGAGCGACCACGCGATCCTCGAAAAAAAGGCTGCGGCCAACGCCCTCGAATTGCTGACTCGCTGGCCAGTAGATTACGTCCCCGGTTGGGTCGAAACAATGACCGGCGTTGCCCGTGATGAGACCGTCCACCTCGCTCAAGTTACTCGCATCCTCTTCCGTCGCGGCGGCAAACTGGAACGTGGCCACACCAACCCTTACGCCAAGGAATTACGCCACCTTGTCCGCCAAGGCGGCGTCGAAGAAGCCATCGACCGCCTACTGGTCTCTTCTCTGATTGAAGTCCGCAGTTGCGAGCGTTTCGCCATCCTCGCCCAGGCCGCCCAAGAGAGCGACAAAGAACTGGCCGGCTTTTACCAACGCCTCTACGCCAGCGAATACGGCCACTACACAACCTTCCTCAACTTGGCCAAGAAACTAGCCAGCCCTGAAGTTGTCGACGCCCGTTGGCAACAACTCCTAGCCGAGGAATCCCAAATCCTCCAGCGCCAAAAGTTCGGTCCCCGCATGCACTCCGGTCTGGCCTAGGTTGCTATGTATAGAAGTCTAGGGGTAGAATTCTATGTATGGCGGAACGCGGCAAGAACGATGCTCTCCAGGGCACCCTCAATTTACTCATCCTGAAAACCCTCTCCGGGCGGCCCTTGCATGGCTATGCGATCGCCTCGCAGATCCAGCGCACGAGCGAAGAGCTCCTGCGCGTAGAAGAGGGCAGTCTGTACCCAGCGCTGCATCGCATGGAGCAGGATGGTTGGATCGAGTCCGATTGGGGGCTTACCGAGACCAACCGCAAAGCCCGTTTTTACAAGATCACCGCTACGGGGCGCAAGCAGCTTCGGGCTCAACTGGAATCCTTCCATCGCACGCAACGCGGTATTGCGCTCATCCTGGGGGAGGCATAAAGCCATGGGATTTCTGAACAAGCGCCGCAATAGCCTGCTCCATGGGGAAGAGGCGCGCCGGCGCTCTGAGGAAGAAGCGCGGTTCCATTTGGAGATGCGCCAGGCGGAGTTGGAAGAACGAGGTCTCTCGCCGCGAGAGGCTAGCGCACAAGCCCGCCGCGACTTCGGCAACCCCACTGCGTTTTCCGAGACTACGGGTGACATGGACGTCTTTCTGCCTCTCGAAGCCCTGCGCCGCGACGCGAAGATTTCGTGGCGGCGCTTGCGGCATAGCCCTGTGTTTTTGGCGACCAGCGTCTTGTTGCTTGCCTTTGGGATCGGGGTCAACACTGCCGTCTTCAGTGTGGTCGATTATCTGTTCCTCCGGCCTTTGCCCTTTCCCGATCCCCACCGGATAGTCGTGCTGGAGGAGTCCCGCAAAGGGGAAAAGTCCAACAGCAACCCTCAGCGCTTGGCGGACTGGGCGAATCGGGTTCCCGCCTTCACCGCCGTTATGGGCATGTACGGCGAAACGGTTCCGCTCCTGACTGGCGAAGGCAAGAGTGGTATCGAGACTGTGCGCACCGTGGGGGACTATCTGGGAGTTTTCGGCGCTACGCCCATTCGAGGGCGCGCATTTACCCCTGAAGAACTGCGCGGTGCCCAAGTCGCCTACTTGACCGAGCGTGGACAACATCTCGGCCGGGTTGGGGACTCCTTGAACCTTGCCGGAGAGACCTATGAGATCGTGGGTATCGTTCCTGATATCGTCACCCTCGGCGAGAAAACGGAGATCATCACCTCTGCGCCAAAGGCCGTGCAGGAGGCTTCTCGGGTCGCGGGCTTTTTGCCCGTCATCGCGAGGCTTCGGCCGGGCATAAGCCTCGACGCGGCCCGGGCACAAGCGCAATCGGTGGCGAAACAGTTGGCGATAGACTATCCAGCGACAGACGCCACCCTGAGCGCACATGTGCGGCCGGCTCAGGATGTCTGGACGGAGGAGACGAAGGAATCCGCCTGGCTCTTGCAGGGCTCCTGCCTGCTTCTGCTCATGGTTACGGTTTTGAACCTGGGAGCGCTTTTCGCGGCGCGGACAGCCGGCCGTCAAAAGGAAAGCACGATTCGAAGCTTTCTAGGCGCAAGCCGGTGGGCAATACTTCGCCTTCACTTTACTGAGTCATTACTCCTGAGCGCATTGGGTGGAGCCGCTGCACTGCTGGTTGCATTTTGGGCGCTGGAGACGATCCAATCGCTCTACGCCACGAAGTATCCCGCGATCACGCTGGTGCAACTCGACCTGCGAGTGATGCTGTTTCTCGCCGCCGTCGCGTTAGCCTGCTCGCTCGGCTTTACGTGCATCATGGCTCTGCAGAGCGCTCAGACCAAGCGCGCGCAAGGCGTGGGCAGGCCATGGTTACGAGCCGGCTTGATCGTGGCGGAAGCTTCGTTGGGAGTGTTACTGGTGGCTTTCGCGATGGATCTGGCGCAGCAGTTCGCCGAGCGTCGCGCTCAGCCATTGGGCTTCGCCGCGCAGAACGTTCTGACTGCTACGATTGACCTTCCTTGGACTTCGGAAGACGATGAACTCGTCAACGCAATAGATCGGGGACTTGAGCTTCTCGCCGCCTTGCCCGGCGTATCGAGCGTGGGAGTCATTGACCGTTTGCCTCTTAACGGGGGCACCCAGACCGGCAAGGTAGTAATCCAAGGGCTCGCCGAGCAACCCACTCAGGAAGTCGGCTTTCGCATGGCGAGCGCGGGCTTCTTCAGCACGCTCAAGATTCCGCTTCTCGCGGGGGCCAGCTTAGGCGACAAGGATACCGTCGTGGTGAACGATGCCTTCGCCCGCCGTTTCTTGGAGGGCAACGGCGTCGGCCGCTACCTTGCCAGGGCGGGGAAGAATCCCAAGTATTGGCGCGTCGCGGGCGTCGTTGGCAGCGTGCGCGCCGACGCCGACGAACCCGAGGCGCGGCCGGAAGTCTATATGCCGTATCGGCAGTTCACATGGCCGAAGCTGGAGTTTGTGCTGGCGACCAATCAGACTCCCGCGGATCTCGCGCCCGCTATTCGCAAGCTCAGTTCCCAGCTAAGTCCGAACGCGCTGCTGCAAAGCGTCTCCACACTGGACAGCCGGATTGGCAAGCTCGACGCCGAGCCACGGCAGAAGCGAGACGTGCTCGCCTTGTTTGGCGCATTGGCTCTGGCGCTGGTTGGCGCTGGAGTTTACGGCGTGATCTCGACCGAGTTAAACCGGCGAACGCGCGAAATCGGCATCCGGCTAGCCATCGGCGCGAGTCCCTGGTCTGTGGCTGGCCTGCTTTTGCGGCAATCGGCGGCGATTGCTCTCGCTACTCTTGTCATCAGCCTTCCCTTGGCCATGGCCAAGCTGAACTACAACATCGCCTTCGCGGCGGCGCTGAGCGTCGGCTTGGCTATTGTGGCCGCTGCTCTCGTGCCGGCGTGGCGCTCCGCGCGAATCCAGCCCAGCACTGCTTTGCGAACAGAATGATCCCATTCCGCAAGTCCTAACGCGTGACTTCTCAGAGGTCACCATGAAATCTGTCCTGCTCGCCCTGTTTGCGAGCTCTTGTCTAGTCGCGCAAATCCCTGACTTTACGCCGCCCACCCCCCTTTTCCGCGCCGTCATGTCCAATAACACCGTCGAAGCCAAGCGTCTGCTGAGCGTTGGCGCCGCGCCCGATGAGAAGGTCTTTGGGCCGACTGGGTTTACCCCGATCCACTTTGCCATCATCAATGGGAATCTAGAAGTCTTCCGCGCGCTCGTCGCCAAGGGCGCCAACCCCAATGCCCTTGACCGTCAAGGCAACACGACGTTGATGTGGGCCGCCGCCAACGAGACGGGCTCCACTGCTTTGGTTGAGGAGCTTTTGAAACTCGGGGCCGACCTGAACGCCCGCAACCAGCAAGGCGAAACGGTTCTCGATTGGGCCCGTCGCCGTGGCAATACGCCGGTGCTGCAAACGCTGCTAAAGGCCGGCGCTCACCAAGAGGCAAGTATCCAGCGTGCGGCCGAAAGCGCCATTGCCGTTCTCCAGAAGAGCGGCCCGAACTTCGTCAGGGTTTCCGGCTGTGTGAGCTGCCATCACCAGTCCTTGCCGCAGATGGCCATTGGCGAGGCGCGTCCGCGAGGGCTTGCCGTCAACCAAGAGATCTCCAAGCAGCAAGTGGCCGCCACGATCGCCATGTACAAGCCGGCCAGGGAAATGATGCTGAAGGGCTTCGAAGGCATTCCCGACACTCCGATTACCGTCAGCTATGGGCTGATTGGCTTGCATGCCGAGGGCTACCAACCGGACGCCACCACCGAAGCCATGGCCCATGTCATTGGCAGCATGCAACAGGCCGACGGCAGCTTTAGGGCCTTCCCGGCGCGGCCTCCGCAAGAATCGAGCGACATCACCGCCGCTGCGCTAAGCCTTCGTGCTTTGCAGCTTTATGGCACAGACTCCGAACAAAAGGTCGAGCGCGCCAAGCAGTGGTTGCTCGGCGCCAAGGCCAAGACGGCCGAGGAACGCAACATGCAACTCCTAGGTCTCGCCTGGGCTAAGCTGCCCGCCAAGGAACTCGCCCGCTTCGTGAAAGCCGTCGAACTGGCCCAGCAACCCGATGGCGGCTGGTCGCAATTGGCGACACTCGAAACGGACGCCTACGCCACGGGGCAGGCCCTCTACGCGCTTCATACAGCGGGCACGAAATCGGAAAGCCCGGTGTATCAACGTGGCATCACCTACCTTTTGCGGACGCAAAACGCCGATGGCTCGTGGCTGGTCCGGACCCGCAGCAATCCCGTCCAAGTGTTGAAGGAAAGCGGCTTCCCACATGGCAGGAATCAATGGATCTCCGCGGCGGGTACGTCCTGGGCAGCGATGGCCTTGAGTGTCTCGCTAGGAGCGCAGCCCGCGCTCAATCATGTCGAGCGTGGATTGGATAATACTTTCGCGGCGCGCCCAAGGTAGCTGGTAATGGCCGTGGCAGAGGATGAGAAGGCTGGCGAGCCCGTGCACGCTGGCCCAAACACCTTGTGCCGCGGCTTCGATTTCTTGTGGGCGGAAGTGGCCGGAGTCCTGGCAACGTTGGATGAGGGTCCTCAGAATTTCGTAACACTTCATACCTGCCGGAGTGTTGTGTTCGAGGAAGCCTTCGATGCCCGGAGGTGGAGGCAGGTTAAAGGTAATGATGTAGGCGCTGGGGTTCTGCAAAGCGAAGCGCACGTAGGCTTCCCCGGCTTCGCGGAAAGCGATGCGAGGATCGCGGGCGGGGTCGTCGAGGTCTTCCATCTCCGCTAGCAAGAGCTCGAAGGTCTCGTCGCAGTATTCGAAGATGAGCTCGTTCTTGTCCTTGAAATAGAGGTAGATCGTGCCGGCGGAATACTCAAGCTTATCGGCCAGTTTGCGCAGCGTCAGCTTCTCGAAGCCTTCTTCGAGAATGATCTGGCCCGCCGCATCGAGGATGCGTTGGCGCTTCTCGTCCTTCTCCTTAGCTCGACGTTCGGCTACGCCCATTAATTTAAGTTTACATCCGGGGTCTCCAGAAGGGTTCCGAATCTCTCCCGTGGCCATGGCTCGTGAGGCTCAGCGACCTCGGACTGTGCCATATATGATGATTCAGCACGATGATAAGAAAGCTGCTGACTATCCTGTCCCTGGCCTCGTTTAGCGCGTTGGCGCAGACCTCGCCCGTCGTTTCGCCCGAGGTACACCCAGATAGGTCGATAACCTTTCGCTTGCAGGCGCCGATGGCGCAGAAGGCCGAGTTCTATGGCGATTGGATGCCGGTGGGCAAGCCTGTGCCGATGCAAAAGGGCGCTGATGGAGTGTGGACTTATACGACGGCGCCGATGCCGCCGAGTATCTATATCTACTCCTTTACGATTGACGGGTTGACGATTGCCGACCCGGTGAACCCGCGCATGAAGTTGCGGGCCCGCACTTCGGCAAGCATGGTGGAGGTGCCGGGAACGCCGCCCACTTTGTGGGATGCCCGCGATGTGCCGCACGGGGATGTGCAGATCAACTACCAGAAGTCGAAGGTGCTGAACGGCGAGACCAGAGCATTCTGGGTTTACACGCCGCCGGGCTATGAGAAATCGAAGCAGTCTTATCCAGTGCTCTATCTATTTCACGGATCGAACGATACCGCTGGCGGCTGGGTGCTGGCGGGGCAGGCGAATTACATCCTGGATAATCTGCTGGCGGGAGGAAAGTTGACGCCGATGGTGGTGGTGATGCCGTTTGGGCACGCAGTGCCGTTTGGCTCGCCTCGCGAGGTGCAAGCGACGAACACGGACGTCTTTGAGCGGTATCTGCTACAGGATGTGATGCCTCTGGTGGAATCTAAATATCGCTTGAAGAAAGACCGGGCATCGCGGGCAATCGCCGGGCTTTCGATGGGCGGCGGGCAGTCGCTGGCGATCGGGCTCAAGAACGTGGGGATGTTCAGCGCGATTGGCGCGTTCTCGGCCGCGGTGCCGGACAAGATGGAGACGCGTCTCGATGGGTTGGCCAAGCAAAAGTCGACGTTGTTGTGGTTCGCCTGCGGGGTTGACGATTTTCTTATACAACGCTCCAAGGATTTGGATGCGTTGCTGAGCCAGCGGAAGGTGCCGCATACTTATACGGTTTGGCGGCACTACTTGGGCGAATTCGCGCCATTGCTCTTCAAATAGCCCATGAAATACCTACTTGCACTTTGTTTCCCGCTCCTGCTTGCCGCGGAGGACGCTGTACGTACCTGGCAGGGGATTCCGGGCATTGAACGCAGCGCCAAGGGGCGGCTCTTTGTCGCCTGGTATTCCGGCGGCTCCAAAGAGCCGGCCCCGGAGAACTTTGTGGTGCTCAAGTACAGCGACGATAACGGGGCGACGTTTACAAAGCCTGAATTGGTAGCCGGTCCTAAAGATGGCGCAAGGGCATTTGATCCTACTTTGTGGATGGACCCGGCGGGCAGGCTTTGGTACATCTTCAACCGGGGCAACCGGGATACGGCTCACCATGCAGTGTACGCGCGGATCTGCGAGCGCCCGGACGCGGCAACACCTAGCTTCGGCGAGGAGTTCCAAGTGCAGATGGGCGATGTTCCGTATGCCTTCCGTATGAAC
>VFQP010004280.1_pt1 | contig 13456 bp, 19 predicted proteins | sample 3512351 | NCBI WGS metagenome assembly VFQP01 (sample SAMN10412372, study PRJNA504923) | tailings metagenome | isolation source: Relicate 1 Philex TSF1 revegetated site | place: Philippines: Tuba, Benguet | collected 2017-08-29 | reverse complement strand
GCGCCACGACGGCGGCGGCGGCGGCGGCGGCGGCGCGGGGGGGCTGTCGCGCGCCGAGGAGCAGCGGCGGCGTGGCCCCTACGCACACGGCACGTACCTGGTCAACTGCCTGTCGGCGGCGGCCAACGCGCTGGCGCAGCGCAGCAGCGCCGGCGGGTGGTCGCAGCAGCTGAGCGGCGCGGCGGAGCAGCACGTGCGCGACCTGGTGGCGGGCGAGGTGCAGGCGCTGCTGCAGCGCGTGGGGTGCGCCGACCTGCTGGAGCGGCTCAGGCTCTACGCGCGGGACGCCGCGGCAGGCGCGGGCGGGGCGGGAGGGGAGGAGGAGCAGCAGCAGCCGCCGCGGGGCACACCTGGCACCGACCCCAGCCTGTCGCACGCGCGGCTGGTGGAGGCGCTGCGGGCCTTCTTCACGCTGCTCTCCTCGCCGGACGCGCTGCAGGAGTTTGAGCACATCCAGGTGAGGGTGCGGGCGCGGCTGGGGCGCGGGGACGGCACGGCACGCGATGAAAGGCCCCAGCGCAGGCGGGGGCGATGAGGGTGCAGGGTGGCGTCACACACAGGGTGTTGCTTGCGCTGGCGGTGCGCCGTGCAGCTGCCGCGCGTGCGCGCGGCCGTGTCTGGGCAGTTTGCCGGCGGGCTGGCGGCGGCGTACGAGAGCATCTACGCCGCGCTGGAGGACCCCGGCAACGGGTACCTGGAGCAGGGCGGCGCCTCGGGCGTCAGGAACGGGCCAGCGCAGGTCCGGACCATCCTCGGCATCTCGTAGCGCGTGGATCGTGCGCCGTGCGGCCGTGAGCCGCGGGTCCTGCATGATCACCCGACCTCTGGGTCAGGGTTCACGTGCTCTCTCGCTCGCTTGCTGGCGCCGTGAAAGTGCAAGTGTTGCGGCAGCAGAGCAGAGCAGCGACACGCAATGGCGCCGGAGCGAGCGTTCCACTTCGCCATCGACCGCGGCGGCACCTTCACGGATGTGTTCGCGATGGTGCGTCTTCGCCTGCGCAGCAACGTCAGCGCCTGCGAGCACCAGCGAGAGAGACGCTCGCTGACACGCTCGGTGCGAATGCGCGTGCGTGCGCATTCTGCGCTCTCAGGTGCCCGATGGATCTGGTGGCGTCAAGCACAGGTGCGCTGGAGCGCACAGCGCGGTGCTCCTCCAGCGCAGCAGGCCCTGCCTCAATGCAGTGCACGAGCACCTGACGCAAGGCGCCTCTGCAATCGACGGCCCTTTTGAGTGGAGGCGGGCGCGTGCGACGCAGAGGTGCATCACGGAGGCTCAGCGCCACCTCAGCCACGCACAATTTGTGTCCGCAGGGCTCTCAAGCTGCTGAGCGAGGACCCTGGCAACTACGCCGACGCGCCCAGGGAGGGCATCCGGCGCATCCTGGAGCAGGAGACGGGGCTGCCGCACCCGCGCTCGCAGCGCCTCGACACGTCGCGCATCGCCTCCATCCGCATGGGCACCACCGTGGCCACCAACGCGCTGCTGGAGCGGAAAGGTGCGTGCAGCTGCGGCCAGAGGGGGGACGGTCCAGGGACCACGCACGCTGCCTACGCCGCACTCAGCGCGCCCAGCGTGCTGCTGCGTGTGTGCAGGTGAGCGGAGCGCGCTGGTCGTCACCGCCGGCTTCAAGGACCTTTTGCACATCGGCAACCAGTCCAGGCCCAACATCTTCGACCTGGAGATTCGGTGCGCACCTGAGGCCTGGCAACCCAGCCGCGACCCAGCCCAGCGACCCAGCCTGGCACGCCTCACAGCAGGAGCACCCTTTCTCAGGCTGAGTTAAGCCAGGCTGAGCTAAGCTAGTGAATCAAGGGTCCCCAAGCGCGCACCGCCGCTGCTTTGTCCTCAGGTGCCCCGACACGCTGTACGAGTCGGTGGTTGAGGTGGACGAGCACGTCATCCTGCCGCTGGGCGACGAGCCCTCGCAGCGCAACGGAAAGCTGGCCGCGCAGAACAGCACGTGAGTGAGGGCGGCGCGCAGCGCTCACGCGAGCCCCCAAGCCAAGCGGCTGGTCGCGACCCACGTGCCGCGCTGCCTCCGTGTGCGCCGCGCGCTGCGCAGCAAGTACCCGCCCGGCGGCCCGCTGGCCAAGGGCGTCACGGGCGAGGTGGTGTGCGTGCGCAAGCCCCCAGACCTGGTGGCGCTGGAGTCCAAGCTCAAGGTGACGCGCCGCCGCCTAAGCAGCGGGGACAGTGCAGCGCGCCGTTGCCGCGCTTGCAGGCACCACAACAAGCGGGTGAACGTGGCGGGCATGTCGCTGCGCGCAGGAGGTGTATGCCAGCGGCGTGCACGCGCTGGCCGTGGTGCTCAAGCACGCCGCCGTGTACCCAGAGCACGAGAAGCTGGTGGGCCAGCTGGCGCGGAGTATTGGCTTCACGCAGGTGCGCGCCCTGGCGCCCCAGACGCCTCGATGTACCTTGAGGTTCCGCTCCTTTGCCTTGTCCATTGTCCTGTTCCTGCGGTTGGCTCTCGCCCCCAGCGTGCGCGGCCGAACCCCAGGGCGCCGTGATGCCGTGATGCCGTGATGCGGCGCATTGCCGCAGGTGTCCCTGTCGCATGAGGTGATGCCCATGGTCAAGATGGTGCCACGCGGCTTCACGGCCGCCGCCGACGCCTACCTCACGCCACACATCATGCGGTGAGGAGCAGCGCTCGCGACTGCCGCCCACCACCTGAGCCCCAGCACCCCAAGCGGGCGGGCGCATGGCCCATGCTGGGCCCGTCGCCATCTGCAGCCCGCGACCAAGGATTTGTCTTCCTATATGGTCTGCCGAGGCAAAGGAGGCTGGGTGCGGTGGCGTGGCGTGGTGCGGGCGCAGGTACATCCAGACGTTCCAGAGCGGCTTTGACGACGGGCTCAAGGACGTGCAGGTGCTCTTCATGCAGTCGGATGGGGGGCTGTGCCGCGCCGACGCCTTCTCCGGGCACAAGGCCGTGCTGTCAGGCCCGGCCGGCGGCGTGGTCGGCGCCGCGCTGACGACCGGGTGAGGCGCCCCTCTCGCCGCACAAGCGCTGCTGGCGTTCAGAGCCGCTCCGACGCACCAGGGATGTCCACCAGGGATGTCCACGGCGTGCAAAGCGGTGCGCCGCGCCGCAGGTGGGAGGGCCACCCGGCGGGCAGCCTGCAGATCATTGGCTTTGACATGGGCGGCACCTCCACCGACGTGTCGCGCTACGCCGGCAGCTACGAGCACGTGTTTGAGACCACCACGGCCGGCGTCACCATCCAGGCGCCGCAGCTGGACGTCAACACGGTCGCCGCGGGTGCGCCGCACGCCATCCCACAGCGTGGCGTGGCGTGCAGCCTCCGCTGTGCACCCACCCCCCGCATGTGTGGTTGCGTGCCGCATGCGTGGTTCCGTGCTCTCTGCAACTGATGATGGCATGCAGGTGGCGGCAGCCGGCTGCTGTTCAAGGGCGGGCTCTTTGCCGTGGGGCCCGAGAGCGTCGGCGCGCACCCCGGGCCCGTGTGCTACAAAAAGGGGGGCATGCCCGCCATCACGGACGCCAACGCCGTGCTGGGGCGCATCGTGCCGGACTTCTTCCCCCAGGTGCGCCGCTGGCGGCGGCAGCGCCCACGCCCCCACTCTCTGCCGTGGCGGCGAGCAGCCGTGCGCGCTGCTGTGGCTGGAGGCCCCTCGCCGGCGCTGGTGGGACACTCGTGGATGCCGGTGCTTTCGTGTCGCAGATCTTTGGCCCCAAGGAGAACGAGCCCCTGGACGTGGCCGGGGCGGAGGTGGCGCTGCAGCGGCTCACGGACGAGGTGCGCAGGAGGGCAGGCGGCCCACCACCGTCGCGCACAGTGGTGGTTGAGCCAACGAGACACGCGCCTCGTGCTGGATGTGCGCCGGCCACGGTGCTGGAGCAGGTGTGGCTGGTGGAGCAGGTGTGGCTCAGTGCTGGAGCACTGAGCCACACCTGCTCAGTGCGCTTGAGCAACGCAGCCTCGCAGCCCTGCGCCTCGCTGCGGCCGTGCAGGTGAACGCGCACGCTGTGTCCATTGGCAAGCCGGCCAAGTCGCGCGACGAGGTGGCGGCTGGTTTTGTGGTGGTGGCCAACGAGGCCATGGCCCGACCCATCCGGGCGCTCACGCAGATGAAGGTCAGCCGCGCGCCGTCCACCTGGACAAGCTGCGGCCGCCGTCCAGGGACGTCGAGGGTGGCGATGCGCGGTTCCAAGGGGTGGGTGTGGTGCGCGCTGTGCGTGGCTGCAGGGCTACGACGCGTCTGCGCACGTGCTGACGTGCTTTGGCGGGGCCGGCGGGCAGCACGCCTGCGCCATCGCCGCCTCGCTGGGCATGAAGACCATCTTCATCCACCGGTGCGTGTGCGCCGACGCACCTGCTTTGCTCTGCTACCATCGTCGGCGGTCCCCGCCCTGCAGGGACGCTGTGAGATGGTGCCGCCTGGGCTTCGGGCCGGCCCCTCCAGCACAGAGGTCCAGAGCATGGCGTGACCATTGTGCTGTGGCGGTGCGATGGTGGTGCGTGGGCGCAGGTACGCCAGCATCCTGTCGGCCGTGGGCATCGCGCGCGCAGACGTGGTGCACGAGCAGCAGGAGCCCGTGGCGGCGGTGCTGGGCGGCGGCGCGCACGTGGCGGCAGACCTGGACGCGCGGCTGGGGCGCCTCGAGGCCGCCACGCGCGACGCGCTAGCCCGCCAGGTGCGCCTTGCGGCGCACTGCACGGCCTCTTGCATCCCTGGCCCTCATCGGAAGGTGGCACTGGGAGGCCGTTGAGGCGGCTTCATCGGGGCGAATGGGGCTGTGGTGGCGCGTGCGCAGGGCTTTGAGCCCGGGGAGGTGAACGTGGAGCGCTTCCTCAACCTGCGCTACCAAGGCACGGACGTGGCCGTCATGACGTCGCGCCCGCCGGACGGCGACTACGCTGCCGCCTTTGCGCAGGTGCGTGCGCCGCCCCCGCCCCGCGCTGCAACCTGCCTGCCTGTTTCCACGCGTGACCAGCTCGAGCTGAACTGAGCTGAGCACGTTGCGTGGGTGGGTGCGTGAGTGCAGGCGTACAAGCGCGAGTTTGGCTTCACGCTGGACCGCCCCATCGTGGTGGACGACGTGCGCGTGCGGGGCACGGGCAGCTCCCCCGAGGCGGGCAAGCAGGCCGCGCCTGCCACCACGGCAGGTGAAGCTCCTCCGCCTCTCCCTCGCCGCACCTGCTCCACACCCACCGCACGCCGCCCACCTGACCCGTGGCTTCATATTGGGCTGCTGTGCTGCCGTGCGCAGGCGCTCCGCTGCCTGAGCCGTGCCTGCGCCAGTCGGCCTACTTCAGCCAGACGGGCCGCGTGCAGGTGTGCCCGCACTTTCGTCGCCTTTCGTCCAATGAGCGGTCGCCTTGCGGGGTGCTTGCGCAAGAAACGTGAACCATTGAGCCTCACGCTGCCGCAGGTGCCCGTGTACAAGCTGGACCAGCTGGCGCCGGGCCACGCGCTGCCGGGGCCCACCATCCTGATCGACCAGATCAGCACCGTGGTGGTGGAGCCCGGGTGCACGGCACACATCACGGTCGACGGCAACGTGCGCATCGACGTGCACGGTGCGCCGCTGGCTGTGCCGTCGCCCCTGGAGGGCATCCCCCGGGGAAGCGCGTTTGTTGCGCCCTGATGGTGTGCTCTCGGCTCAGTCGCGCTCAGTCTGCGTCTAGTGGCGCGAGTGGTGCGGGTTGACTCACCCAGCGTTGGTGCGGGTGTGCGTGCGTGTGTGTGGGGGGGGGTGCAGGGTCGGGCGAGGCGGCGGGTGCGGGCGAGGACGTGGCGGCGCACCACGAGGCGGCCGACCCCATCAAGCTGGCCATCTTCAGCCACCGCTTCATGGGCATCGCCGAGCAGATGGGCCGCACGCTGCAGCGCACCAGCATCAGGTACGAGCAACGTCCTTTTGTGGGGATGCTGGCAGCATCCTGCGCCGCTGCGTGTGCTTCAAGCCTTGCACGGCGACTGACGGTCGGTGCGTGGTGTGCCCGGGTTGGTGTCTTTGGCAACCGCTTGCCTTTGAGTGTGCAGCGTGAACATCAAGGAGCGGCTGGACTTCAGCTGCGCGCTGTTTGGCCCCGACGGCAGCCTGGTGGCCAACGCGCCGCACCTGCCCGTGCACCTGGGCGCCATGAGCGAGGCCGTGCGCTTCCAGGTGAGCAGCCCTGCTTGTCCTGCGCCTGGGCGCGCCGCCGTGACCCCGCCATGCAGCAACGCACGCGCGCGGGCGACGGCGCTAGCGCAGCTGACAGTCCCCTTTCCGCGCCCTGCGCCCGCCTCTGCGCCTCTGTGCTCACGGCCTTGCACTGACCATCTCTCGTGCGCAACGGTGCAGAAATCTCGCGTCGCCAGCGCCTCGCTGACGCTCTGGTGGCTTGCCTCCGCGCCTGGGCGGGTGCACGTGTGTGCGCGTGCGTGCAGGTGCGGTACTACGGGCCAGGTGGCCCCGGGGAGAGCGAGGGGCTGCACGAGGGCGACGTGCTGTGCTCCAACCACCCCCAGCTGGCCGGCGGGTCGCACCTGCCCGACATCACCGTCATCACGCCAGTGTTCCGCGACGGCAGCATCGTCTTCTTCGTGGCGTCCAGGGGCCACCACGCCGACATTGGTGAGGCCACCGCGCTCGGCGTCCTGGGGCCGTAATGCGTTGCAGCAGTGAAGCGGAGTGGGGCTGGCTCTGGGAGTGGGAGTGGGTGGCCGTCACATGGCGTGTCACGGTGTGGTGGCCTGCGAGCACGATGATGAATCAGCACGGCTCAGGCGGCGTGGGAGCGGGTGTGGCTTGCCGGGCGCAGGCGGCATCTCACCTGGCTCCATGCCGCCGTCGAGCCGCCTGCTAGTGGAGGAGGGCGCCGCCATCGTCTCGTTCAAGCTCGTGCGCGCCGGCGTCTTCCAAGTGCGTGCGGGAGGGGGCGTTGGGCACGCACGGCAGGGCACCCAGGCCATGCAACCAGGCGGGAGCGGAGCACGCGCTGGTGGTCAGGGTCCTGACCAGCGCTGTTGAGAGGCAGGCGCATGAGCAGCGCCAGTGTACCCATTCGTGCGTGCGCCCACGTGTGGGGTGCAGGAGCAAGGCGTGACGGACCTACTCATGGCGCCTGGGCAGCTGGCCACGGCCATCCCCGGCTGCAGCGGCACGCGCAACCTCAGCGACAACCTGTCAGACCTCAGGGCGCAGGTGAGCTTGGGCCTTTTGACGGCTGTGATACAGCCCGTCATGTCCTGATGTCCCTTCACTTTGGGGCCTGGACCTGCCCAGCACTTTCCCCCGCTGCAGCGCCCTGGACGGCAGCGCGTGGGGCTCGGCAGGCGGCGCGGAGGAGGCCGCCGTTGCGCACACGACCAGCAGTGGCGCTGTGGTGCGGGCGTGCTGCTGGCCGGACGAGTGCCTGCTGAGACAGGGGCGCTGGCTGTGGCGGCGGCGCGTGGTGTGTGGCCGCAGGTGGCGGCCAACCAGCGCGGCATCCAGCTGGTGGGCGAGCTCATCAACGAGCACACCCTGGACGTGGTGGTGGCCTACATGCGGCACATCCAGGCCAACGCCGAGGCCGCCGTGCGCGAGATGCTGCGCGAGTTCTCGCTCGTGCAGGTGCGTGCTCCGCCTGCGCATGCGCTGACAGGACAGCAGGCCCCGCACCCTCTCCGCCATCAGATGCAGCTACGCGCACAGTTGCTGGTGCTCGGCTGGCGGATCTGGCGCTCGACGAACGCCGGGCGTGCTGTGCGCGCGCGTGTCATCATGCGTGGTGCGCGCGCAGGGCCTCCCGGAGGTGGGCACGGTGGAGGCCGAGGACGTGATGGACGACGGCACGCCCATCCGGCTGGCCATCACCATTGACCGCACTGACGGCTCGGCCGTGTTTGACTTTGAGGGGACAGGTGAGGGCAGGAGTGAGCCACGACGTCACCAGCCGGAACTGCGCGTTGCGCATGGCAGCCTCCTTGTTGACGCGGCCGTGCGGCGCAGCCCTTGGCACCACCACCCACGGCAAGCGCGAGTTGGCTGGTTTGCGCTTGGTGTGTGGGCGCAGGTCCCGAGGTGTACGGCAACACCAACGCGCCGCCGGCCGTGGCCTACTCTGCCATCATTTACGCGCTGAGGTGCCTGGTGCGCCGCGACATCCCGCTCAACCAGGGCTGCCTGGCGCCCGTCACGGTCAAGATCCCAGAGGCCTGCATGCTCAACCCTAGCGCAGAGGCCGCCGTGGTGCGTGGCGCGTCTCCGTTCCGGCCCGTGTTGCGTCCTGCCTGGAGCTGCGGCGTGCTCTCTCCGTGCGCCTTGCCACTGAAGGGCGAGTGTCGCCGATCATTGAGCGCACGCTTGCGCCGCCGGCATGGGCCGCTGCGCCCGCAGGTGGGCGGCAACGTGCTGACGAGCCAGCGCGTGACGGACGTGGTGCTGAGGGCCTTCCAGGCGGCGGCCGCCAGCCAGGGCTGCATGAACAACCTCACCTTTGGGGACGAGGGCATGGGGTGAGCGCCACGCTGCGGCCCTTGTGAGACGGCGGCGAACCGGCTGCTGTCCTCATGCGCAGTCTCCCTCCTGCGCGTCTCTTCCGCTTCGTCTGCGCAGCTACTACGAGACGATTGCGGGCGGCGCGGGCGCGGGGCCCACGTGGCACGGCCGCAGCGGCGTGCACACGCACATGACCAACACGCGCATCACGGACCCCGAGATCCTCGAGCGGCGCTACCCCGTGGTGCTGAGGCGCTTTGAGCTCAGGGCCGGCTCGGGAGGCGACGGGCTGCACCGCGGCGGCGACGGCGTCGTGCGCGAGGTGCGGCTCTGGGGGCGATGGCGCGCCGGCTCTCGCATCAGCCGGCAGCGCTCGCCCAAGCTGGTGGGAGATAGCAACGCAGAAACCAGGAAGGCACCTTCCACCTGCTGGCTGTTGGGGTGGGGGTGCGCCACCTCTACGCAGTTGGAGGCGCTGCGGCCGCTGAGCGCGGGCATCCTGAGCGAGCGGCGGTCGGTGGCTCCGTTTGGTTTGCAAGGCGGCCTGCCCGGCGCCCCCGGGCTCAACCTGCTGGTGCGGCACACCACGGGCCGCACCGTCAACCTGGGTGAGCGGCGCCGTGCGCTTCCGTGGTCAGGGGTCCCTTGTTTGCGTGCATCCAGCGCCCTGGCAGAGCTGGCGCCCTGGCAGAGCTGTGCGTACTTGGGGAACCCTTTGACGCGCGCAGGCGGCAAGTCGACGTTCCAGATGCAGGCGGGCGACCGGCTCGTCATCCTGACGCCGGGCGCGGGCGCGTTTGGCGCGGCGCCGCCTGGCAGCTTGGCGGAGGAGGAGCGTGCCCCCCAGGGAGGCAGCGGGGTGGTGAGCACGATGCACAACGCCGAGGTGGTGGGCGCCAAGCGGGCGCGGGCGGCGGCGGGCCAGCAGGAGGGCAGCACCAACGGCGAGGGCGGCGGCCGGCGCGTGCAGCTCAAGGGCAGCGTGTACGAGTACCAGCGCCAGCAGGAGTCGGCTTGAGCTTCGCTCGCCGTGTGGTGATGCGTAATTCTGCGCTGGGCAGGCATACTGCGCGTGGCCGCGTGGCAGACTTTGCAAAACGGCGTCGCGCGAGTCGTGGCGTCAAAGGTGGTTCAAGAGCAGGTTGAGCGCGCGTTGGTGGGTCTCTGCCAAGAGCACCTCGTGCGCCCGCCACATGAAGGTAGTGTGCACGTAGCTGGGCATGAGGTGCACGGTGCGGTGCAGCACGTGCGCGAGCGTCGTCATGTTGGCAATGTGATGCTCGGCCTGCGATCGCGGGCAGCAAGGACCAGCAGGAGGCCACGCGCTCGCACGCTGGTGAGGGCACATCCATCACGAGCAGGCACGCTCGCGCTCGAGTGGCACGCACCTGGATGGCGTGCAGGATGCCGGGCGGCGGATCGTTTGACAGGTAGATCGGAACCGAACCCACCAACAGGCACTCCCACATGCGGTGCACGTCCAGCCCGTTGCCACGAGGGCAAAGGCAGAAGCGGTATCCCCTCATGGTCTCCTGCGCACGCGCGTACGGTCGTCCCGAGGTGCCTTAATCAGAATGCACTGTCATGCACCTCGGGGGCCAGCAAGCCAGCAGCGACAGGACCAGCGTACCAGGTAAGCCGTGAAGTCGTGGCCGATGCCCAGGTCCTCGTGGTAGTCGATGAGCTGCGTGCCGGGCGCCCCGCTCTTGAGCCACGCCTCCACGTCGCGGCGCACGGCGTGGCTGCTGCCCAGCTTGGGCATGAAGACGCGCGGCTTCTTGGCCTCCCACGCCTCCCGCAGGTGCAGCGGCCCCCTGCTGAAGGACGCGTCGAAGAAGGGGCTGAGCAGCGTCTCGTTGCCACTGTAGCGGTCGTTGTTGTTGAGCCCCAGCGGGAGGTGGTGGATGCGCGGCCACAGGTGGGGCATGTTGATGCCCAGGACGAGCAGCACCTTGCCGCTCTCAAACATGGCGCGGAGCTGATGCTCGGGGGGCGTGTCGTCGCCGTCCGTGAGCAGCAGCACCACAGGAAGCTTGAGCAGCGGCAAGACCGTGCTGACCCAGTCCTCCACGCCGCGGTTCTGCGCGCTGGCGCAGGAGCAGCACCACAGGAAGCTTGAGCAACGGCAAGACCGTGCTGACCCAGGCCCTCCACGCCCCGGTTCTGCACGCCGGCGCAGAAGCGGCGGCGTGCTTGCGCAGGGCTTGCATCTCTCAGGACGAGCAGCAGCAGCCGCTCACCCGTGAAGAGACGAAAACAACCGTCTTGTTGGGCCACTGGGCGATCTCCTCTGCGGTGTAGCGCTGCGTGCCGCGGTCGTGCAGCTGCTGGTACTCTGTCTGCATCTCGTGCTGCTTCAGGGCCATGTACCCGCCCACGCTCTGGGCCATGAAGCGTGGGAGCCCTTGAGGCCGGAACCACGCTGGCCGTGCTTCTGGCTCTGCGCGTGCGCCGAGGCTCTGCAGCTGTGTGCTCTGCAGCATGTGGCAGGCTGCACACAGTACGAAGGCCCAGCAGCACGCCGACACGACGCGATGGCGGCCTCTGCATGTTCTGTGCTGCGCCATCGCATCTGCTCTTGGCGCTGCTCGTGTCGCGGAGCCCGACGGCAATGCCCTCATTTCGCACTCGCGCTTCACGGTGCACGGCTCAGAGCGCTGCTCAGGCTCTGTGGTGGCCATCGGCAGGAAGAGGAGCACCGCACGTGCACCGCTGCCCCGTCAAGGAGCCGGCTGGGCGCGCACTGCTGCGACAGATGGCGCGCGCGGGAGCGACAGGTGGCGGCGCTGCGCCAGCGCCGGGCCTCAGCAACGATGAGCTGCGGCACATGTTCGACAACGTGGTCCGCCTGACGTGAGCCCATGCACCTTGCGTGGCCCGGTGTGGTGTGGTGCGCGCGCTTGGTGGCGACGGAGCGCGGAGCACGCCTGCCCGCGGCCAATCGCAGCGCCGAGAACAAGATCACCAAGGACAACGCCTGGGACACGGACTTCATCAGCCACATGGGCGAAATCATCCGCAGCGACGAGGGCGAGCTCAACTTCCAGCGCTTCAGCTGCGGGCTGGAGGCCGGCGTGCGCATCTACGCCAAGCGCGTGGACTCGACCTACGAGACCGCCTACCAGGCCATGCAGGGCTTCTCGGGCGCCAAGGCCGCCGCGCCAGCCGGCGGCGCAGACTTGGGTGCGCGCCCTGTGCCACCCGCCCTCCCCACCACCCCGCAACGCACTTGCGCCCAGCCAGGCGTGCCCCGTGCTGCGCACATTGACACACGCCTGCCAGCGGTGGGCCATCGGTGCATGGGCGTTGCCGCAGACGGCGAGGACGGCGGCGCGGGCGCGGGCGGCGGCGGCGCGGCGGAGGACGACGACGGCACGCAGGCGGCGGGCTCCCAGCGCGGCGGCGGGCGCAAGCGGCGGGGCGCCGGCGACGCGGGCAGCCTGGACCCTGCGGCCACGCTGAGCACCGCCGAGCAGCTGAGGGACAAGCGCAGTGACCGCACCTTTGACAACGACCCGCTCTTTTGCCGCACCACCAAGCTCTTTGATGAGAGCAGCGCCACGGGTGCGCGTCGCGTGCTGCGCCGCGCAGTAAAGCTCGTCTGCAGTGCCGGATCACCTGGCCTCCCGCGCGCCTGCCTGCACGCGGCGCACCCCAGCGTGGCCTCATGCACACCAACTCGGCGACAATGGCATGCCTGCGCGTGTTGCCGACGGCGGTGGTGCGGGCCCCCGCAGGCATGCTGCTGCTCAACTACCCCGTGCTGGAGCGCTGCCACGTGCTGTTTGACGGCGACAAGCTGCCGCTGCTGCTCTACGCCGCGCAGCACGGCGAGCGGTTCGGCGCGGGCAGGCCGCCGCCGCCACCAGAGCCACAGGTACGGCGAGTGGGTCACGGCTCGTGTGGAGAACAGGCAGGACGCCATGGTGAATTTTGACGGAGCGTGCAGGCACCGTGTGGGGCATGGGTGCTGGCGCCCGCTTCCCGCAGGTCACGCTGCACATTGGGCAGGGCGTGCTGGGCCAGCTGCTGCAGGGCGCCGGCCCCGCCGCCCGCCTGGAGGGGTCGGCCACCGCCGCGCTGCGCCGCGAGGCCCTGGGGCCGCTGGCGGCGCCGGCCTGGCTGGACGGGGGCGCGCTGCTGGCGGCGGCCGGCGCGGCGCCAGGTGCGTGCACACGCGCAGGGAGCACGCGCGCACCTGTCTTTGGGCCCGGCAATGCCTCTCTTGCAGCGCGCACAAGAGGACGACGTTCCTGTGCCCCGCTGCAAGACCATGCAGGTGCACCCGTGAGGCCGTGGGCGCAGCAAGCGGCGGCGCCCAGCGTGGGGGGAGCCGCCGCGGTGGCCCCCGCTCAGCCGGGCGCGGCGGCAGACGAGGAGATGCAGGGCTCCCCAGGCGGCGTCGACGACGACGGCGCGTATGGGGGTGTGGACCAGGACGACGGGGCGGCGGGCGACGACGACTTTGGCGTGGGAGGCGGGTGGGGCGAGGGCGGGGAGGGTGGGCTCGGGAGCGGCGACCTGGGCTTTGGTGCTGAGGACGGGGAGGGGGAGGGGTGGGCGGAGGGGGGGGAGGCGGTGGGCGGGGGAGGCGACGTGGCGGGGGAGGACGACGGCACGTCCGGCCTGCTGGCCAGCCTGAGCGCGTCGCTGCGGGGCACGCAGGGCGGCGAGGAGGGGGTGGGGGGAGGCTCGCAGGCGCTGCAGGGGTCGCAGGGCGGCCGGGCGGGCCGCTCGGCGGCGTGGGCCGGCGCGTCGTTCTGGCGCTACCGGCCGGCGGCGGCGGCGGCGGCGGCGCAGGGCGGGCGGCGGACGGCCGCCACCACCGCCACGCGCAGGCCGTGAGTGGTGGGGGGACGGGCGGCCCGTGTGCGCGTGCCAGCCTGCTTGCCCGGCCGCTTCATCGTGCTCGCTGCCAGTGTGCGTTTGGGCACCTCGGCCAGGGCCCAACTAACGGGCGTGTCGAATATCCAGGAGAACGTAGGCAATCCAGCCAAGCCTCGGTGTGCACAGTG
>VFQP010004279.1_pt1 | contig 13459 bp, 13 predicted proteins | sample 3512351 | NCBI WGS metagenome assembly VFQP01 (sample SAMN10412372, study PRJNA504923) | tailings metagenome | isolation source: Relicate 1 Philex TSF1 revegetated site | place: Philippines: Tuba, Benguet | collected 2017-08-29 | reverse complement strand
GTGCCTGTTCGCCATCCTGGGCCTCAGCCGCACGGTCAACAAGCTGGCCAACGCGGCGACGCTGGACGAGCAGCGCCGCCTGTGGGACGACAACGTGCTCGTGCGCTTCGTCAAGCACGGCCCGCGCTTCCTGGTCTGGCTCTTCTGCAAAATCGTCTCGCTGGTGCTCTTCAACCGCGTCGTGCTCTGGTGAGCCCTTGGCCGTTCTGCGACGTCGGGGCCTGCGCCGCGTCTGGGCGCGGGGCGGCTCAGTAATCCTCGAGCGGCAGTCATCTTGGGCGGTTGTCGCGAGGGGTGCTGCTGTGTGTGTACGTGGCCGTGTGGTGCGCAGGTTTGGCGGCGGCGTGCCGGGCAAGCAGTACGAGCTCATCAAGAAGGACGGCATCCCCATTGACCACTACATCGCGCGCACCATTGACGGTGAGCCGCCGCCGCCTCACCCGCCCGCTAGCCCTCCCATGTCACTCTGTTCGCCTGGCGCACGGCACGGCTCAATGTCCTCATGGCTTCTTGCTGCCCACTCGCGCGCCTCTGCACGCAGGCGTGGCGGAGAACAGCCACGTGCGCCGCTCCAACTACTTCTACTACAACTGCCTGACTGGGCGGTTCCTGCGCGACAACTGCCCCTCGTACCTCAAGGAGGCCAACTTCAACCAGCTCAAGGCCGGCGTCATCGACCGGCTCAGCGTGGTGACGGGCACCTTCATGGGCGAGCTCACGGCGCGCAAGTACACCAAGGTGAGAGCAGCAGCAGCCGCCTCCCCTTTCTCCCCTTCTCTTTTCGACCCCCCTTTTTTCGCTCGTGGGGATTCGGCGCTCGCGCGAGGTGCGGGCTTGGGTGGCTCTCGTCCCCTGGGGCTGACGGCTGCACTGGAGCTACGACTGCTGTTGCGCTGCAGGTGATCCTGATGGACCACTTGGACTGGATGTCGCACGAGCAGCACGAGGAGTACGCGGCGGCGCTGGCCAAGCAGGTGCTGCCCGGCGGCATCGTCATTTGGCGCTCGGCGGCGCTGGTGCCGCCGTACGCCGACGTGATCCGCAAGGCGGGCTTTGACGTGCGCTGCGTCAGCCGCGCCGACCAGCAGTACATGGACCGCGTCAACATGTACAGCAGCTTCTACGTGGCCAAGCGCAAGGCCGGCGGCTCGTCCAAGTACGAATAGGCCGGCAGCGCATCCTCGCTGCCCAGGCGCCCAGCGCGGGCGCACGCCTGGGTGCCTGGTGTTCGCTGGCGTGCGCGCCAGCTGCGGCGGCGGCCTTGCGTTGACGGGTGTGCGGGCGCGTGCCGTGGGTGCCCCCAGCGCGCGCTCACGCGGCGGCGCCAGGCGAGAAGAGCGTGTCCCGTCCCGTCACCCCTCGCTCATGTTGGGCCGCTCTTCTTGCCGGCGCACGGCTTCGCCCCGCTTCCGCCCCGCGTGCTGTTTGCTGTGCCCGCCCTTGTGTGTCCCGTGTGGCCGGGTGCGGGCGGGGAGCCATCTGTGGGTCCTCGTGAGCGCGGCGCCCCACGCCCCGCGGTTGCTCAGCAGCGCGGGTGCACAGTGAGGGGCGCGCAGCGCCACGCAGCATGATGATGGTGGTTGGGTGTTCGTGTGCTTCCTGTTGGCCTTGGGTGTGTGGCGGCGGGCGTGCCTCATTTAACCACGCGGCGGGAGGGCTGTGCAGTCGCACGCGACGAGTCGACGATTGGAACGACTGCCGGCCCGGGTCTGCAATGCAAGGAAAGAGCGAGTTGCGCTGACGCTGCTTGGCGTGTGCTGGGGGGCACGCGGGGGCGTGCCTCCCGCCTCCCAACACGCTCACACGGTTGCCTTTTGACAACAGGGGTGTCTGCTGGTCCAGATCATTAACTCTTTTTTTTCGCGCTCGCTGGCGCACCGCCCAGAACCAACGCACTGTCCCCGACGGCCCTGGGCGCGCGGGACGCCAGCGGCTCCCCTTGTGGTGCACGGCGTTCAGCTCCCTCCCTGGCCCGTCCGCGCACGCAGGCTTTGGTGTGGTCCCCGCGTGTGCGCCCTCCACATGCTGGCGTGGTCGCTGGCGGCGCGTGCTTCTGTGGCGGCGGCGGACCGTTGGTCGTGGGGGTCAAGTGAACACACTTGTCGACGGGTGTCGGTCGTGGGCCGGTTTAATCATCGCTCGGGGCAGCTGAGGAGAGCGCAACTGCCACACAGGATTGCCAGCCACGCGAGCAGCACAGAGTACACACAGCGAAAAAAGGGGCATGGAGAAGCAGAGGATCATGGCGACGGCGGCGCCTCACTTCTTGCCCTTCTTCTTGGCGGGCGGCGGCGGGAGGGAGGGCGCCGCCTTGCCCTTGCCCGCCGCCTGCTGGCCGCTGCTGCTCGCTCCCGCCTTGGCCTTGCTCACGTCGAGGCTCTCGTCCACCTTGCCCGCGCCCTGGCTGCCCTTGACGGCGCCCTTGTCCCTCGCGGCGCTCTTGAGCTTCTTCTTCTTGGCGTCGCTGCGCTGCCACTTGGGCAGCCAGCGCTCGGGGTCCGGGGGAGGCAGGCCGCCGCCGGGCAGCGACGGGTCGTAGCCCTTGGGGTAGCGCTTGCGCTTCTTACCGCGCTTGCGGTGCGTGCGCTGCTGCGCCTGCGCACCGCACACACCGGCGCTCGAAAGCAGGGTCGAGCGTGTGTGCGTGCGATCGGCTGCCGACCGCCGAACGAACGCGCCACACGAACGAGGCAGCGAAAGCACCCTCGCACCTTGGCTGGCGCGCCGTCCACGTCCATGGCGCCCTCCCCTGCGCCTACACCGCCCTCCTCCTCCTCGAGCGCCTCGTCCGCCGCCAGCCTGATCTTGGGCTCGGGCCGCGCGCTGGCAATGCTGTTCTCAAGCGCGTCCACGTTGAGCCCCCGCACCTCGTTCGCCAGGCTCGCCAAGCCCTTGGTCAACCCCGCCGGCAGCGACGCCGCGCCGCTCCCTGCCGAGGACGGCGCGCCCGTGCCGGCCAGGCTCCACAGCAGCTTGGCGCGGAGCTGCGACACGCAACGAGCAGCACCAGCGGCAGCGGCGGTGGTGAGACACAGGTATTGCGCTTGACACGATCCCCAGGCCCTGGCAGGTAGGGAGGACGCACCGCCGCCGCCGTGGCGCTCTGCGCGCCGGCCGCCTGCAGCTGCGCAAACGTGGCGAGCGCGTCCTGCTGCTTGCCCAGCCTCAGCTGCAGCTGCAGCTGCGCCTCAAGGCACCAGGCCAGCGCCTCGGGCGGGCTGTTTGCGTCCTTTTTGAGCGACTGCAGCGCCTGGGACAGCACCGCCTCGGCGCCCTCGGAGTCCCCGGCCTGCACCCACAGCCAACACCAACACCCACACCAGCACGGCACGTGGCGACCTCTGCGCTGGCTCCCTTCCACCACACGATGCGATACGGGAGGAGCCGCGGTGCCGCGGTTTGGAGCGAAGCGCCCAGCTGTGTGTTGCCGCACCTGCGTGAGCAGCGCCACCTGCGTGGCGACCAGCGCGCCGCGCGGCGCGCCGGGCGGCGCCGCCGCCTGCTGCGCCGCCGCCAGCGCCGCCAGCGCGCGGGGCGCGTTGCCCGCCTCGAGCGCCAGCTGCGCGCGTGCCAGCTGCGGCTGGAAGGCCGAGGACGGGTGCGATGCGGCAAACTGCTCCAGCACCGCGTCGGCCTCGGCACCCTGCGCACACGCCAAACGACACGCAAAGCACACGCCGGGAGCCCTCGACATAAACGTCAGAGTCGTCGTCGTCGTCGTCGCCGCCGCAGTCGTGGTGACCCAGCGCTCGCGAGGCGGCGACATGGCAGCTTGCGCACGAGGGACGGTGGCAAGAGGGAAGGGAGGACGAGGAGGAGGAGGAGGCAGAGGAGGAGCGCTCACCTTGCCGTCGCTGTGCAGCAGCGCGGCCTGCAGCAGCCGCAGCAGGTGCGGCGGCGCGCCGCCGTCCTTGCCCCCCTGCTGCTGCTGCTGCAGCGAGGCCAGCACCTGGCGGGCGCCCTCGCCGCGCCCGGAGAGCAGGTAGACGAGCGCGCGGTTGAGCGACAGCAGCTGCTTCTGCGCCGGGCTGAGCCGCGCCTCGAGCGACGCCGTGAAGGCGAGCTGCCCAGGCTGCGGGCATAAACACAAGAGGCAAGAGCGGCGAGGCGAGGTGAACGCCGCGTCAGCGCGCCCCGCGGCCACGCGCTGGCAAGGTGCCGCACCCTTGCGCTCGGCGGTGGGAGGACGTTCGGCAGGTGGGTGACGACAACCAAGGAGGTGGTGGGTAGTGAGGGGGTGGGCGCGCACCTTGGAGGGCTCTTGCAGGAGTGTCTCGAGCTTTTTGGCGGCGCCCGCCACCGTCTTGCGGTGCGCGGCCAGCGCGTCGATGCGCCCGCTGTCGGCGAACGAGTTGTTGATGGCCACGGCGCGCGTGGGCTCGTCGGCCAGCTCGCTCTTGCTGCGCAGCACCTGAGGGAGTGCAGGGGGGGGGAGCAAGGGGGGGCAAGAGGGGGAGGGGGGCGTTGTTGTGGCTACTACTTTTGGGAACAGGACGCTCTTTTGGCGCACGAGTAGGTGCAGAGGTGCTGATGTGTGTGTGCGTGCAGCTGGTGAGGCAAGGGGCGTCCCTCTCTCTCTGCCTCTCTCTTCCGGCGCGCCGGAGGGGGGGCTGTGGCTCAGGCAAAGGCACTAGCAACGTCAGGGTGCATCAGCATTAGACTCAAACGAACGCAATCGTCACCGCCACGCCCCGCGACGCAGCAAACGCTCCGCGCAACGCCGGGGAAGAGAGGAGAGAGAGAGAGACAGGGAGAGAGTGCCGCTGCGCCCAGACCCCGTGCTGTGCAATGCAGGTGCTGCGCGGCTGCCCAGCGCGCCCGTTGCTCCCCTCCCCCCACCCGGGGCCCCTCCAGAGGCGCACGCACCGTGTCATACAGCTCCTGCGCCTCGCCGTGCCGCCCCAGGCGCCCCAGCACGTAGGCCAGCTGCACCGTCAGCGGCGACAGCTCCTCCTCCACCTCCTCCTCGGTGCACTCCTCGTCCTCCTGGAACAAGGTCTCGCGCCCTGCAAGCCAGGCAGCACGCGCACGCGCAGCATGCCCAGCACGCCACCGGCGAGCTCGTCAGAAGCGCCTGACGCCTCGGGTCAGGCAACGTCGACTGGGCACTGAGTGCAGGCGGCGGTGCGTGCGAGGGGGGAGGGGCGGGCGCACCTCGCTTGATGGCGCGGCGCAGCTCCGTCTCGGCCGCCGACCACTGCCCCGCCTCCACCAGCGCACACGCCTTGTTGTACCCCACCTGCGCGCACGCCCCGGCAGGCGCACTCAGCAGGGGCCTGGTTCAATGTCAGGCCGACCCACCCCACGCCTCGACCTGCCACCGTGCGCTGGTGAGGGCAGCAGCTCTCTGGCCAGATCCAACGGGTCGGCCTCGCAGCCCCGCACCCGCCCCCGAGCGGTCAGTCGCACTGCGCAGCTCTCAGCCATGCGCCGTGTGGCCGTTGCCCTCCAGGGACCTCCAGGACCCTCCAGGACGGCCCCAGGCACACCCGTCCAGCGTGGGAGGTGTGGCGTGCGCACCTCGAAGCTGTGGTCGGCCGTCACCTTCATGGCCGCCATGAGGCTGGGCAGCTCCTTGCTGAGCCCCGCCGCCACGTAGGCCGCCAGCACGTTGCACTGGAGCTCCAGGCTGTCGGCCTGAGCACCACACCCACACCCGCACCCACACAACAAGGCGCACACACGACCAGTGAGAAGGAGCAGCGTGCTGCGCGCGCGCGCCTGGCGGCGCTGCGCTGCACCTAGGAGAGTGGAGGCAGGAAGGCGCACCTTGTGTTGCTGGAACAGTGAGTTGTACTGCTGGATGCTCTGCTGGAATCGCCCCTGGCGGTAGTGCAGCTGCGCCGCCAGCTCCTTGGCGGGGCCCGACGTGGCGGCCGGCTCGCCATCGCCCAGCAGCGGCGCCAGCTGGGCCAGGCCCTGCGGGGGAGACGGTCACAAGGAAGGCACAACGTGCGCCACGCGCCGGCGGTGCAAGTTGGGCGTGCCCGGCTGCAGCCTCCCCGCCCCAGGGGCTGAATTGCGCTCCACGCGCGCCGTCAACGCACCTCTTCGGCCTTGCCCAGCTTGTACAAGCAGTACGCCTGCGGGTCGCGTGTGTGCAGCGATGCAGCGCGTCGCCATCACGGGATGCACGCGTGCGATGCGCAGGGCAGCTGTGGGCGGAGGCACTGCATCCTGCTTATGCTGCTGGCCACGCCGCGCCAGCGCACGCACCAGCTCGAAGCGCAGCTTGGGCGCCAGCGGGCTCTTTGCGATGGCGGCGTGCGCCTGCTCCCAGTTGCCCAGCTGCATCAGCGCGGCCACCTTGGCCAGCTGGGCGTCCTCGTCTTGCGGCGCGACGGCCAGAACTGCAGGCAGGCGTGCAGTGCAGAGGCGCACGGGTTGGGTTGGGGGGAGCTTAGGGGGAGATCTTGCCGCACACGTCGGCGGCTGCGCGCGTACGCCGTCCCTGTAGCGGCGCGCGCACTGCCCGCGAGCGCGACTCACTGTCCTCTGCCGCCTTGAGCGCCTTCTTGTGCTGGTCGTTCTTGATGAAGCGATCCAGCTTCTCAAAGAGCTCCTCCAGCTCGGCCTCCGCCGCTGGAGGAGGCGCAGAGGCGGCGGCCGCAGCCTGGCCCGCCTTCTGGGCGGCCTGCTTCGGCGCCATCGCGTCCGGGAGGCTCCGTGCCCGGGTGCCTCCCCTCTGCTCCGCCGCTCTAGCCCTGGCCTAGGTGACTAGCTGCAGCGGCCTAGCAGAGCGGCCCCACGCACGCCATTCGGGAGCTCGAGCAGCTGCAGCGTCCGCACGCGTTCCCACCATGGAGCGCAAGCCCGAATGAGGGCGTTCACCAAAACTCGCGCGCACGAGCGCGGGGAGTTAGGCGACAGTCGACGATGCTACACCAGCGCGCTCATCAGCAGCACCGCGGCGCATCCCAGGGCGGTGCAGCGCGAGCGCTTCCCGTCCCTGTGCCTGCTTGCTCGTCGCGCTCGGCAGCATCGCAGCAGCAGCGCAGCGTGCGAGGCGCCTCACAGGCTGTGGTGCACTCCATCCGCAACGGCAGCGACAGCGCCACGGGCAATGGCGCGACGGGCGCAACCCGAGTGCAGGTGCGCGCTAGCAGCGCGGGCACGCACAGGAGCACACGGCCTGCGGAGCCTGGTGCAGCGGCATCATCATGCGCTCCAGATGGTGCCCGCGGTGCTGTGGCCCCCCCACTGGGCGTGCGGGCGGGCGCAGGATCCGCAGACGACCATTGCGACGCTCCAGGCCGAGCTCAAGATGCTCAGGCTGCAGATGGCGTCGCTGGTGGAGACGGTGGACTCGCTGAGCGAGAGCTGCGACGTTGCGGCGCCCCCCGTCAGGTGGGCGCTGATGTGGGGGCCGAGCGTGCGTGCGCGCACGCACCACGTGCTCCGCAGCACCACCGCCGCTTGCACACACAACACGGCGCGCGCCCGCCCGTCGCTCGCAGGCGCCTGTCGCGCGAGGACTACGAGCTGCTGCCGCACCGCATCATCCTGCTCCGCCACGCCGAGTCCAAAGGCAACGTGGACCGTGACAGCTACAGCCGGCAGCCAGACCACACGGTGCCGCTCACCGACCGGGGCAAGCAGCACGCGCGCGTCATGGGCCAGCGGCTGCAGGACATGCTGAGCGAGCAGGACGGGGAGGACCACCGCGTCTTCATCATGAGCTCGCCCTACTGCCGCACGCTCGAGGTACGCTACAGCAGCAGCAGCAGGGGGCACCGCGCCCTGCTCCCTCACACTGCTCGACTATGCAACGGCGTCCACCCCGCCTCAGCTCAATCGCTCCTGCATTGCTGGCTGCTACGTGCGCACCTGGATGCGCAGACGACCGACATGATTCTAGAGTCCTTCACGGACGAGCAGGTGCGTCCGGCGTGAGGGTGATCATTCAGGGAGAAACGCGCACGTGTTGGGTGTGGCGGCGGTGGGCTGCACAGGGCGAATTCGGAAGGACTGTTGTGTCAGGCACACCCCGCCGGTCATCGCCCCGGCTGCGCGACGCGCGTGTGTGCGCGGGTGGGTGCGTCGCAGGTGGTGGGCGTGCGGCAGGCGGTGCAGCTGCGCGAGCAGGACTTTGGCAACCTGCAGGACCCCACGCGCATCACGCAGGACCTGCAGGACAGGCAGGTGTTTGGACGCTTCTGGTTCAGGTGAGGTGGGCCCGGTGCCGTTCCCTCTCAACCAGGTCCGCGTGCTGCCCGCCCAGGGTCAGCCTGCTCCCTCGCAGCCTCCCATCCAACACAGCGTGCCCTCTTGTTGATGTGTTTGCCCCCCTTGGTGTCCTGTGTCCTGTGGGGTGCAGGTTCCCCAACGGCGAGTCGGGCGCGGACGTGTACGACCGGCTGACCATCTTTGAGGACCACCTGACGCGCGACATGCTGGCGGGGCGCTTCTGCGGCATGTCGCTGGTGCTGGTGACGCACGGGCTCACGCTGCGCCTCTTCCTCATGCGCTGGTTCCACTGGTCGGTGGACGAGTTCCTCGGTGAGCGGCTGCACCTGCCAGGGAGGGCAAGGGCAGGGGCCACCCTCACTCTTCCTTGGGGGGCCTCGCGAGTCCCTTTGACAGCGGCAGACGGACGAGCAGCGTCGCATCAGCGTGGCCGGCAGTCTGGGCGCACCCGTGCGGGCTGCGCGCACGCCTCCCTCTGCGCCAGAGCAAGCCCCAACGTTGGTGTGTGTGTGGGCGTGTGTGGGTGTGTGTGGGCGTGCCCGCCCGCAGAGGTGTACAACCCGCCCAACTGCCAGCCCGTGGTGCTGGAGAAGCTGCCCTGGCGCGCCGTGCAGGAGCTGCAGGGCAAGAGGTGAGGCAGGCGGACGACTGGCGCAAACGGGCCGCAGAGCGTGGCCTGCCGCTCCGCGCCACCAGCGCCAACATCACTCGCCCACAGAGCTTTGCTTCTGCTTGCCCCACCCTCGCCCGCAGGTACGCGCACGCCAAGCACTGCTACCACATCACGCCGGCCTCGCGCGACCACCTGCGCGGCGTCACCACCGAGATGGCGTCCTACCACAACCGCAAGCTCATCCACGGCGGCTGCACGCCGCGCATGAAGTGGATCGAGCACCGCGCGCTCATGGCCGAGCGCGGGCTCTACGGCGTGGCGCAGCACCAGGCGCCGCTCGACAGCATGGACCTCAGGGGAGGCGCCTCGCCCTCGCCGCTCCGTGCGGCGGCGGCGGGCGGCGGCGCCGGCCCCGCGCTGAGCACGTTTAGCTGCGACGAGGGCGGCGGGGAGGTGCGCGGCGGCGGGCTGCTGTCGTGCGAGGACGCGCACCTGCAGCGGGCGTCGCGGCGGCTCGAGGCGGCGGCGCGGAGGCGGGAGGAGGGGCTGTGGGAGGAGGAGGGGCGGGGGGAGGAGCGGTGCGAGGGCGCGTCGGCCGAGGAGGAGGAGGGCCCGCTGCCGGCCTTCTGCGAGCACCCCGAGGGGTGGGCGCCCTCGCCGTCGCCCTCGCCGCCGCCGCCACAGCCGCCGCCGCCGGGGCGGCACAAGGCGGCGGCGCAGCGGCAGGGCGCGGCGGCGCAGTAGTGTTGGGGCGGTTCTGAGCGGGGTGGTGGCGGTGGTGGGAGCGGGGTGCAGAGAGCAGTTGCGCGAGACGTTGCAGGGCTGAGTCTGGCAGGAGCTAGGCGCTGAGAATGGCTTTGGGCATGTGGTCTTGGTGAGCCGAGTCTGCGTGCTTTTTGCTGCGAGGATGAGCCAGACACAGGCGTGCAGAGAGGAGTGGTGTAGAGTCAAGGAGTGCACTCACGAGGCGATAGCTGCATGCTGCTGCCGGTGATTGCAGTTGCGCGTTCCCGGTTGCTGTTGTCGGGGCTGCCGTACTGCTGGGAGCCCGTCGGCGTCCCAGGCACCAACCGTGCATGTGGGCGTCCTGGCGATCCTCTTGCGACAACTATCACCTGAGCAGCACGACTTGTTAGCAGGAGTTTCTCTGCGACAAAAACTGCCCAGCCATTGAGTGTACTCGTACGGCAACGGCTTGCAGGGCAACAGGCACCACACTGCTCGTCTGCTGCATGTGAGCCGCGTTGCAGGCGGGGGTGCAAACGTGCCACACTGGCTCTTCTTCTGTGCAGTCCATGTGCTCCGCGCTGTGCTCTCTGAGCGATATTTGCAAGATATGTGCTTCCGTGGCGCGCTGCGTTCACCAGCGCGGCAGGGCCTTGGACTGCGGCGCGCCCTGCCCAGATCCACCGGTGCCGGCCTTGAGGAACTTGGGCTTGGCCGAGGTGTTGGCACACGACGGGATGTGCCTCTCAGCGGCCTTCTGGTTGAAGTGCCGGCCGCAGTGCGGGCCTGCGCGCGCGCAAAGCCAGGTCGCGCGTCCCGGTGTGGGCGGCAGCACAGCGAAAGCGGCGAGGCAGCACGCTCAGCACAGAGCGGGGTCGCCCCTCACATTGCTTGTACGAGGGGTCGGGCCCGCTGTACTGCACGGGGATGTTGCGGATGTCCTCTCCGCGGGCGAGCGCGGCGTTGACCTGGCGCATGTTGGCCATGGCCGCGCGCAGCTCCTCGCTCTGCGTGGGCAGCACAGGGAAGGGCAGCACACGCACGACGTCGAGTTTCACGGGGCAGCAGCGGCGGCGCCGAGGAAGCGCAGCACAGCGCAGCCGCACCTGCGCCTTCCACCTGGGCTTGCCACTGGCGCCCCCGCCGCCCCCGCCGCCGCCGCCGCTCGTGCCGGGCCGCGCGCTGCCGGGCCGCGCATAGCTGCCGCCGGCCGCCGCCGCCGGTGGCGCGATGCTCGAGGTGGCGCGGCCGCCGCCCCGGATGGCGGGGCCGTTGAAGGACGCCGCCTCGGTGCCCGCCAGGCGCTGCTTTGCCATGTTGAAGGGCTTGCGCTTGTTGGCAAAGACCTGCGCCGCGTGTTGTTGTGTACGCAGGCTCGCGCGTCGAACGCCGGTTGCTCAAGCGAGGCATGGGAGGCACAGCACGGTCGGAGCACGGGCGCACCTTGGCGCACACGCGTGAGTGCTTCTCCAGGGCCTCTGCGGTGAAGCGCCGGCCGCACGTCCCGCACTGGATGCGGCCGTCGTCGCCGGCGCCTCCCTCCTCATCGTCATACGCGTCCGCGTCGTCCGGCAGCGCGTAGCCCTTGGAGGGGACGGCCGCCGCCTCGTCTTCCTCCTCAGCCTCAGGCGCCTGCGCAACACGCCGATGCGGCGATTGCCGTTAGCTCCCCAGAGTTCAAGGAGCAGCAGCTGCACTTTGCATCAGGGCGCCGCTCACCTGGGCTGGGGCAGCTGCCTCGGCAGGTGGCTGCCCCGCAATGCGGCGGCCCGGCGACCTGCGTGCCTCGGGAGGCGCGCCCTGTGGTGGCCTGGGTGGGGGCGAGGGCCGCAGCGTGCCGCTGTCACCGCCTGCACCGCCGTCCGCGCCGCCGCCACGGGGAGGTGGGGACGGCGGCGGGCCCGCCGCAGCCGGTGGAGGCGCGGCCCCGGCTCCACCGCCCGCACGCTTCATGGGCTTGTCGGCCGTGCAGACCTTGCCGTGCTTGAGCAGCGCTTCCGGCCTGCGCACGCACGCGCGGATGCCAGCAACGCACACGCACGTCCTGCGTCTGGCACCCGGCCAGCCAGGCCTCAGTGGCATGACCGAGGGCCATGACCAAGGTTCAGGTGGAGGCGGGCAGGCAGAGCTCAGCTGACCTCATCTTGCGCCCGCAGTGCTGGCACTCGGACAGGTCCTGCTCGCCGTCGGCGTACTCGGACGGAGGCGCGCCTGCGCCTGCGCCGCCGCCGCCGCCGGGCGCCGAGGGCGGCTGGTAGCCCGCCGCGCGCGCGGCGCCCGCGCCGCCCGCGCCGCCGCTGCCCGCCGCCATGCCTCCCTTCATGGGGCTTTCGGCGGTGCAGAGCTTTTTGTGCTTGGACAGGGCCTCTGGCCTGCAAAAGGCAAGGAGTGAAGTGCGTCGCAGCATGCTGTGCGTGCTGAGCTGGGCGAGCGTAACGAGGCACCAGTCCAGGCGCGCGGGTGCAGCCCGCTCACTTCATGGTGCGGCCGCAGTGCTGGCACTTCATGAGCGAGACGCCGTTGAAGAGGTCGCTCATGCGCTGGTTGAAGGCGTCCACGTCGTCGGGCGCCGTGGGCAGCGGCTCGTCCAGCTCGGGCGGCGGCGCAGGCGGCTCGCGCCGCGCCTTGGGCTCCTTGGTCGCCTCCACCTACTCAACGCGAGCGCGCGCACGTCGCAAGCAGTGGCCACAATGGGCCTTGTGGAGGTGCCCGGGCGTGTCTGTGCTGGGACGTGCTGCGGCGTGCACGCTGTGCTGGGTGCAGGTGGGGTGGCCCAGGCCGGAGCGCTCCCCCCACCCACCTTGAGCCACTTTTCGTAGCACTGCGGAATGTGGATGTGCAGGCTCTTGCTGCCGTACTGCTGCCCGCACAGGTAGCACACGTACGCCCGCGGCCGCGAGTCGTAGTTGCCGCCTCCGCCTCCGCCGCCGCCTCCGCCTCCGCCGCCGCCGCCGGCGCCCTTGGGCACGCCGGGGCCTGCCCCGGCCTTGGCGCGGGCGCTGGCCGCGCGGGCGGCCGGCGCGCCGCCCTTGGGCATGCCGAGCGGCCCGCCGGGGTTGTCGGGCGTGCACACCTTTTGGTGCTTCTCGAACGCGTCAGGCCTGCAGGCGTACGCACCACCCACCACCGCGTCTGCCGTGGGCTTTCCCAGCGCGAGCAGCACAGTGCTCAAAGCCTGTCAGGAGTCTAGCGTGCTGCCCGCGCACCTGAAGGTCCGGCCGCAGATGTGGCACGGCACCAGGCTGACCTTGTCCCAGTAGCCGCTCATGGCGGCGTTGAACGCGTCAATCTCCTGCGCGCGGCGACGTCACCACGCCAGTCGCACTGGTGACGCACCGCTGGCACAGAGGATGCAGCGTGCTTCTGGAAGCTTTGTGTGAGCGAAGCAGGAGGTGCCCACGGCGCACCGCCGGGTCGGTGGGCAGCTCCGTCATGCCCTGCAGCATCTCTGGCACGGGCGGCAGGGGCCGGCGCTCCCGCGCCGGCTTGGCAGCCTCCACCATGAGCCACTTCTTCTGGCACGCCGGGATGTGGATGAAGAGGCTCTGGCTGCCGTACTGCTGCCCGCACAGGTAGCACGAGTAGGCGCGCGGCTTGGACATCATGCCGCCGCCGCCGCCGCCGCCGCCGCCGCCGCCGCCGCCGCCGCCGCGGGCGCTCGGGGCCCGCGCACGCGCTGCGGCGGCGCCTCCAGCCCCCGCTGTGGCTGCACCTCCTCCACCGCCACCGCCAGCAGTGGCGGCGGCGCCGTTGGGAGGCATGCGCTTGCCCGGGCCCAGGGGGCCGCCTGGGCGGTCGGGCGTGCACACCTTCTTGTGCTTCTCAAACGCCTCGGGCCTGCGGCGGGCAGGTGGCGCACAGGGCTGTGATGTGGCTGTGCTGCGCGTGGGGGCACCTCGATCGGCGAGGGCAATGAGAACAATGACCTCAAGG
>VFQP010004278.1_pt1 | contig 13460 bp, 8 predicted proteins | sample 3512351 | NCBI WGS metagenome assembly VFQP01 (sample SAMN10412372, study PRJNA504923) | tailings metagenome | isolation source: Relicate 1 Philex TSF1 revegetated site | place: Philippines: Tuba, Benguet | collected 2017-08-29 | reverse complement strand
GCAGCAGACGGTGCACGTGGCCAAGGTGACTTTTTTGGGGGGGTGGGGGGGGGGGGTTCGCTGCACTGCTTGCCCAGCGCCGGCGCCGCGCCCTCGCCCCTTCCTCAGGCACTGTAGGAGCGCCGGGGAGCAGCGCGGTGCTGCTTGGCGCCAATTGACACGCGCATTCTGGCGTTCTGCGGCTCAGGCTCAGGCTGCTTTGATGAGAGAGGCTTGGACAGGTCATGTCCATGCTGTCCTCGCAAACGCACGCCCGTCGTCGCCGCTGCCGCTGCTGCCGCCCAGGCGGGCATGGTGACCACCTTGAGCACGCGCACCACGGTGGTGGCTGCCGTCAACCCGCGCCCCTCCTGGAAGCCCAACCAGCCCTTCTCCGCCGCCACCACCATCACCGGACCGCTGCTCTCCAGGTGCGCAGGCAGGCAGGCCCTTCCTCGCCAGCCCCACCCCTCGCGTGCTGCGCACGCCGCGCAAGGGAGAGGGCGCATGCTGCGGGGAAAGCAGCAGGGGTTCGGCGGCGTTTGCGTTGTGCTGCAGGTTTGACATTTGCCTGCTGCTGCTGGACCTGAGGCACCCTGAGCGGGACCAGGCTGTGGCCACGCGCGTGCTGGACAACCACCAGCAGGTGAGCTGTGGGCCAGGGAGGTGGTGCGGCCACTGCGGCGTGTGTGGCGCGGGTTGAGGCGGCCGTGCCCTGTCCCTGGAGGCGCTTGGAAGCACGGCGATTGGAAGCACGCGGCGCACACGTGTTCTGTGGGGCAGTCGCGCCGCAAGCGCTCACCACTGCGTGGTGCACACTGGGAGGCCGGCAGGCCTCCTCAGCGCAAATGCGGGTGCACGGTGCATTTGCTCGCCCCCCCCCCCCCACCCTTCACCTTGCAGGGCGCCAGGGCCGGCCAGGCCAACGCCATGGCTCAGGGGCTCGGAGGCGTCGGGCTCTCAGGTGCGCCCACCCACCCACCCACCCACCCTCTCCACGCATGCCTCCTCGCACCAGCAAACGCAAGCGCCTCGGCAGGAACGGCCGGCGCAGCGCGACGCCCAGGAGCACGCTTCCTGCAAAGCAATCCTGTGCCTGGGCAGCAGCCTCGGCGGACGTAGAGACTGCCCAGGGCTCTCAAGGCACCGCCTCATGAAACCGCTGCGGTGCCCCTTGCGTGCGTGCGCGGCGTGCGCGCGCGCAGTGAGCCAGGGCGGCACGCCGCTGCCCACCCTGCCGACCCAGCAGCTGGAGACGGCGTGGACGGCCGACATTCTGCGCAGCTACCTGATCTGGGTCAAGTCGCAGTTCCAGCCCGTCATGACGCCCAGCGCCGAGCTGGTGAGGCCTTTCGTTAAGGAGGAGGAGGGGGGAGAGGGGGCGCTTGGGGGCCCGCTGGCTCTGGTGGCGGTGGCGGGTGCGGCGGTGGGAGCGGTGGAAGAGGGCCACGCGTGCGTTTGTGCGCCGAGCTCAACGTCTGGTGCAGCCGTCTCCGGCAAGCAGGTGATGCGTGCGCGTGCTGAGGGTGGGTGTGTGCCCCTGGGTGTGTGGCGTGGTGGCGTGGCGTGGCGTGGCTGCAGGTGCTTCAGGCCTACTACCAGGCGCTGAGGCAGAACGAGGACCGCAGCGCCGCGCGCACCACCATTCGCATGCTTGAGAGCCTTGTGCGCATCTCCCAGGTGCGAGCGGTGTGTGTCGTGCATGTGTGTGCAGAGAGGTCTAAACGTGCGCCTGGCGCAGCCGTCCCCTGCGAGCAGCGGAGCAACCGGGCTGCCCCTGCTGCCCTCTCTGCGCCCGCCCCGCCCACGCCCCGCGCAGGCGCACGCGCGCCTGTGCGCGCGCACCAGCGTGACGCGCCAGGACGCCGTGGTGGCCGTCATGGTGGCGGACCTGAGCCAGGGCGCGCTGCGCCTGCTGGGCCCCGACGCACCCCTGGCATCCGACTTCCCCCCCGACCCTGACGCCGAGTATGAACTGCTGGAGCATCGGGTGCTGAGGGAGCTGGGCATCACCGAGCAGCACCTCAGGGCGCTGCCGGCACCGCCCGGCGCCGGGGGGGCGGGCAGGGTGGCGGGCGGCGTGCCGAGGCTGCTTGGGGGGCCGCCAGGGGCCGGGGAGAGGCAGGGGCGGGACGGGGGGATGGTGCTGGCGCTGCCGGCGCCGGCGGCGGTGGGGGGTGGGGCGGGGGGGTTGCTGGCGTTGCCGACGGCGGGAGGAGGGGAGCAGGGGGGACGGGAGGAGGTGACGTTGGGTGGGGACGGGGCGCAGGAGGGTGGGGCGGTGGCGTCGCTGCGGCGCGGCAACGGCGGCGGCTTTGGGCTGAGCCTAGGGGAGGGAGGAGGCGGCGGCGGCGGGGGATCGCAGCGTGGCGGCGGGAGCGACGCGGGTGGGGGCGGCGGCGGCGCGTTTGAGGTGGGGGCGTCGTTGAGGGGGAGCGGTGGGTTCGGTCTGCCTCTGGACCGGCGGGGGCTCTTCTCGCCCCCGCCCGGCGCCACGCCGGCGCACGTCGCCGCGTCGCCGGCGGCGGGGCCAAGCGGTGGGCAGCGAGAGGGCGTCCCTGGCCAGGCGCGGCTGTCGGGTGGGGTGGAGGGGCTTGTGGGGGGCGTAGGGGTGCGGGCGCCGCTGGGGACTTTGGCGGGCAACGCGGGCGGAGGTACGCTGAGGGGGCTGAGCGGAGGGGCGGCGGCGGGCGGGGCCGTGCTGGGCAAGCGCCCATTGCAGCCCTGAGCGACGGATGGATCCTTCTTGCGTGATTCGACGAGCGTTCACGAGCGATCTGGTGTGCTTGTTGCCTTTTCATCTCTCGGTCCGCCGCGCAGGATGTGCGTGGTGCAGAGCAGGAGTCTGAAAAAGCGCGATTGCATCCCGCGTCCGGGCGCCAGGCGCGCGCTGCGACATGAGCAGCCTGAGAGCACGCGTGAGAAGCCACGGGCACAGAGCAAGCAGAGCACCACCACCACAGCGATGAATGGAGACAAAAGATCAGCGAAAGGAAGCGTGGGCACCGAAGCTTCGCTTCACGCCCCCTCCCTGCTGGCACGCAGCGCAGCGCAGCAGCACGTGGCGCCGCGCGACCCATCCGTTGGTCGCTCAGTCGTCGTCCTCGCTGGGCTCAAACTCGCTCCCGTCCTCCTCCTCCTCCTCTTCTGACGCCTCCTCCTCGTCGTCGTCGCTCTCCACCACCCTCTTGGCCTTGCCCTTCTTGCCCTGCTTGCCGCTCCCCGCCGCCGCCGCACCCCCGCCCTGCTGCTTCTGCTGCTCTGCGCCGTCGTCCTCCTCCTCGTCCCCCATCAGCGCAGCCACCAAGGCGTCCTCGCCCGTGCGCGGCGCTGCGCCCTTGCCGCCCGCAGCCGGCTCTGGTGCCTCGTCCGCCGCCGCCGCGTCGTCCACGTCCTCCTCCACCTGCGCGCTCGATCCATCCCAACACCGCAGCACACGGCACGAAGCGCAGGCAACTTCAGGGCAACAGACCTTCGTGGTAGGCTGAGGCAGCACGCCACGAAGCCTTGCCCTCTCGCACTGGCACGCCGCGCCACGCACCAGCGCCAGGCCGCCGCCGTCGCCCTCTTGCTGCTGCTGCTGCCGCGATGCCTGGGGCTTGCCCGCGCCCTGCTCCTCCTCGTCGCTGTCGTCGTCCACCACGGCGCGGCTGCGCTTGCGCGGCGGCGCCGCCGCCTCCTCCTCCTCCTCCGGCTGCTCCTGCTGCTGCTGCTGCAGCTTGGACGCTTTCCCGCGCCCGCCCTTGCCGCCACCCGCCATGCTGCCCTCCTCATCCGCCTCCGCCGCAGCAGCAGCTTTCTTGGGCCTGCCCTTCTTGCCCTCCTGCGCACCACCCCTGCCCCGCGCCGCCGCCCTGCCGCCCCCTTGCTTGCCGCCCTTGGCCCCCTTGCCCCTGCCCGCCGCCGCCTCCTTGCCCCGCCCGCGCTTCCCGCCTCCGCCGCTCCCCTCCTCCTCGCTGCCCGCACCGCCGCCAGCCTCGTCGTCCCCGGACCCGCTGCCCGCCCCGCCGCTGCCCTCGTCGTCCCCAGAGTCCGACGCGCCGCCGCCGCTGCCCGCGCCAGAGTCCTGCTCCTCCTCCTCCTCCTCGTCTTCGTCGTCGTCCTCGTCGTCAGAGCCCCGAATGTCCTTGAACACGTCCTTGAGCTTGACCACCCTGCGCACGCCAGCACACACACACTCTCGCAGAGCACGCGCCGGGTCACGCAGCCACGACCGTGCCCTCCGGGCACCCGCTCGCTCTTCCCACACATCCCCAGTTGCCACCCCCTTCCCCACCCTGCAACCTCACCTGGCCTGCGCCGCCGCCGCCGCCGCCCGCCTGGGCCGCCCGCCCCTCCCGCCGCCCTCGCCCTCGTCCGCCTCCCCGCCGCCGCCGCCGCCTCCCCGCCCGATGATGTTGCCCACGTCAATGCCGTCCAGCTCCCGCTCCTTCTTGAGCCGCGCCTTGACCCGCTTCACCTCTGCCTCCGAGGGCCTGAGCCCTAGCCCATGCCGCTGCAGCAGCGACTCCAGGTTGGCGCGCACGGTGGCCTCGTCGCGGCCCCGGTAGACGGCGGGCGGCACCTTGATGGTGGCCTGCGCGCACACGCCCTTGAGCCGCTCCACCTCGGGGCCGTAGGAGCGCGGGGCCGCCTTGGAGGCGGGAGGGGGCGGGGAGCCGCCGCCGCGCGCCTGGCCCTTGTTGCCCTTGGGCGGAGCGCCTGCAAGCCGGCGTGTGCGTGAGTGAGGGAACGGGGGATTCACGCGCCGCACCTCCTCCACCGCCGTGGAATGCTGCTGTGCTGACGGCGCTGTCGAGCGCAGTCCACTTGGCAGTGGGAGAGGGGCGCGATGGGGACGGGCGCGCACACTGGCAGGGCGCAGGCGGGCCGGCGGACCGCACGCGGCAGCGCACCGGAGGGCTCCTTCTTGCCGGCCTTCTTGCCACGCCGCTTGCCGCTCCCCTCCTCCTCCTCGTCTGAGACCTGCTCGCTCCCCTCGTCGCTGCCGCTGTCGTTGCTACCGTCTCCCCGCCGCCGCTGCTGCTGCTTGGCCCCCTTCTTGCCCGCCGCCCCGCCCTCCTTGGCCACCTTGCGCTTTTTCTTGCTGCCGGCCCCCTCCTCCTCCTCCTCGTCGTCTTGCTCTCTCGCCGCGCGCTTCTCCTTGCCGCCGCCTGCCGCCGCCGCCGCCTTGGGCGCCGTGGCGCGGGGCTTGCCGGGCTTTGGCTGCGCCGCCGCCTTGCCGGCAGCGGCCTTGCCGGCGGGGGAGCGGGCGGGCGGCTGGGAGTTCTCCTTGTTGTCCGCTCCCTGCGCACCAGGCAGCGATTTCATGCTCGTGTGCTGCTCTGGGGGGCTGGGAGGCGCCCTTGGCCAGGCGAGACAGCTGCGCACGGTCGCGCCGCGCACCTGGCTGCCGTTGGCCTGCGTCCCCTGCGTCCCGCGGGCTTGCGCTTCTGCCGTCATCACCTGCGCAGCCATGTGTGCGCAGAGGGGATATGCGCGGGGGTCAACTGAGGTGACGCGTTGCGCAGGTTCGTCGCGCAGTCCATGGGCACCCTCTGCGCTGCTGGCACGCACATCCTGCACGAGCTGGGTGATAAGCTTCTTGACAGGGACCAGCGCCTCGTCCGGCAGGCCCAGCGCTTGCTCCAGCAGGGCACGCACCGTCTTGTTGGTCAGCGTGCTGCGGCGCCCCACACAGGCACGCCATCCAGGCACACAGCATGCGCAAGACATCGGAAACCTTGTTGCTGTTGCGGCGCTCGTTGCTGCTGCTGGCCGTGAGAGCGGCCGGATCGAGTGGTCAACGCCGCAAGGACACTAGCGCAGCTCGAGCACAGCGTGCCTCCAGCGCGTGGACACTCACGCCTGGTTGTCGAAGAGGTACGCGCTGCGCTCCTCGAGCGCCTGCCGCAGCACCTGCTCGTCTGGGACAGCCGCCATGTCTGGCGAAGCACGGGAGCTCCTTGAAGCACCACCCTCGGAGCCACACAGGCGTGCAGAGGCGCTCCTGCTCCCCTTCTCTGCTGCTCTTCTCAGCTCTGCTGGCGCTGTTCCAGGCGCGTGCTGCGAGGCGTGCTGCGAGGCTTACGCGCCATGCACATCCGCAAACGTGGAGGCGCACCGCAACGACATCAACAGTCCGATGGCACAACAATAAGGCGGTCCGGGGGCATGCGCGCCACCGCATCCAGAAGCTCAAGCCAAACGCAGTCCTCCGGGGCCATGCTGGCAGGGGGCCACCACCTGTGCTCGCTCGCTAGCATCTCTCTCCCATCTCGCCCCAGGCCTACAGCTGCCAGCCAATCCGCCAAGCCAATGCAGGATCCCTCAAAGCCGCATCACGCCCGCTTGCCGCCGGCAGCCGCGGCCCCTCCCTGCTCCTTGCCGCTGCCCCCGTGCTTGCTGCTGCTGCTGCTGGCCGCCGCCGACAGGTTGGGGAAATCCTCGTCCGCCAGCTGGAAGTCCACCACGGCGCCGCCGCCCCCGCCAAGGCTGCCGCCCGTCGACGCCGACGCGGCGTGCCGGTAACCCAAAGCGGATGCGCCGCCGAGGCGCTCCCCCACCGCACCCGACCCGCTGAGGCTGCGCCGCGACGCCGACGCCGACGAAGACGCCAGCGCCGCGCCGATCGCCGCCTCGGACGCGCGCCCAGGCCCGCCCGCGGCGGACGGGACGGAGTAAGGCCTACCGCCGCCCGGCGACGCCGCGGCGGACGCGGCGGCGGCGGCGGCGGCGCTGGAGGGCGAGGCGCCGCCGGGCGCCGTACTGGCCGGGGGCGTGCGGCCGCGCGCCGCGAGCGCGGCTGCAGTGGTGGTGGCGCTGGTGGGCATGGCAGCGGCGGCGCCGGGCTGCGACGGGGCGCGAGCCACAGGCACGGCCGTGGGCGTTGCGCCGGGTGGCGATGCGGCCGCGCCGTCGGGAGTAGAAGGGTCCGCAGCGGTGGCGAGCGGCCTGCACATGACGGGAACCGGCAGAGCAAGCAAACAAATGATGCACAGGCCCCATGCAGCGTCCCCCGTCAGCCACCCACCAGCACCGATGGCGCACCTGATGAGCCCTGGGGCCCCGGAGGCCGGCTGCCTGGCACCGGCGCCTTCGCTGCTCGCCGCCACCAGCGACCGCATGACCTGCGAGAAGGCCCACTGCGGCTGAGGCGGCTGCGCCAGCCCTGCTGCGGCAGCAGCAGTGAGCAGAGGCGCCGCATCCACCGGCGCACGGCGTGGCGCAGCTGGCGCGCCCGCCGACGTCCGCGCGAACGACAAAGCGTCGTCGCCCTGCTGCTGCGGCTGCGCCGCCGCAGCAGACGTGCCCCAAGCGTTGAGCCGGACGGCAGCGTGGCCCGCGCCGCTCCCGCTGGTGGCGGTGGTTGGCGACGCGCCGGGGGCGGCCGGCGCCGCGCCCGCCCGTGCCGCGCCCGGGCGGGGCGGGTTGCCCGCCAGCGCCGCCCCCCCTCCGCCCGCCGCGGGGCTGGCGCTGCGAGCCAGCAGCGCCGCCAGCGTCTGCGGCTGCGCTTGCGGCCGCGCCGGCGCCCGCCCGCCCTCCGCCACGTCGTCGCTGGACCCCGCCCCCAGCGCCGCCGCCGCCGCCGCCACCGCCGCCCCCCCGCCCAGCTGCCCTACCACCACCCGCCCGGGTAGCGACGCCGCCGCCGCCGCCGCCGCCGCCGCCGCGCCCGCCGAAACCGCCGACGGCGGCCCCGAGTGCGACGCGCCCCCGCCGCCGCCGCCGCTGCTGGCGCTTCGCGACCCGTGAAGCTGCTGCTGCGTCACGCCCACGCCCTGCAGCGCCGCCCGCACAATCATCGCCGCCGCCGAGTTGGCGCCCTCGGCCTCGGCGCTGCTCACCACGCCCTGGCCGTACAGCCGCGGCCGCCCGCCCGCCGCCGGCGCCGCCCGCCCGCGTGGCGCCGAAGACGCCGCCGCTGCCTCTGCCTGCAGGTGCCCGCCGGACAGCGGGCTGCCGCTGCTGCTGCCCACGCCCGTTGCCGCCAGCGCCGCCGCCGCCGCCGCCGTCACATCGTGTTGCACCGCGGGAGTCGAAGCGACCTTGACGTGCGCGCCGCCGTGGCCCACCAGGCTGCCGGCGCTGGCCGACTGGCGCCGCGCGTGCGCCAGCGAGGGCGCGCCGTTGGCGGCGGCGTCCAGCGCAGCAGCGGTGGCCGGCGGGAGCTGCGCTGGGCAGCGGGCGGCCGGCGGCGTGCTCACGACGGCGACGCCGGCAGGCACGGCGGCGGCGGCTGGCGCCAGGGGGGAGCTCGCCGCGGGCGGTGCGGCGGGCGGGCCCGCCGGCATGTCGGGGGCGTGCGTGGCGGCGGGGATGGAGGACGACGGGGCTGCTGCGTCGGAAGCGTCTGCGCTGGCGGCGGAGGAGGAGGGGGCTGTGGCTCCGGCGTCCTTCTGCTCCGCGGCCACGGAGCTGTAGCTGGGCGCTGGCGGGCGCGGCGCCGAAGCCGGCGTTGCCGGCGCGGCGCCGGCAACCGGAGCGGCCGCCGCCACATCGTCTGCCGCTGCGCCCTTTCGGCGCGGCGGCGCAGCGGCGGCAGCGGCGTGGGGCTGGCCCTGCTGCTGCTTGTCCTCCGCCGGCGCTGCTGTGGGCTGGCCGCCGGCGGCGCCGGCCTCAAACGCGGTGGAGCGAGGCAGGGCGGCGCCGCCATCGCCCGCGCCGCCCACCAAGGCGGCGCCGCTCGCCGCCTGCTGCTGCTGCTGCGCGCCGCCGGCGAGGGCGTTGGCCGAGCCCCTCCTGCTGCGCGACAGGGCGTGCGGCGCCGCCGCCACGGCGGAGGAGGCGCCGTCCGGGCCGTGCGCCGCCGCGTGCTGCTGCGCATGCGCCTTGCCGTGCCCTGCGCCCTTGCCCAAGGCCTCCGCGCTGCCGCCAGCCGGAACGGCGTACGGCCCCGCGCCGCCGCTCCCGCCGCCGGGCGCCTTCCCGGCAGCTGCCGCCCCCGCAGCGCCGCCGCCGCCGCCGCCCTTATCCATGCCCGTCACCAGGCTGTTGGAACGCGAGTGCCTGTTCAGGCCGCCGTGCGCGTGCGCCGCCTTGCCCGCGCCGCCCTCCCCGTGGTGCGGGTGCGCGCCGTGGTGGTGGTTGTGGTGGCTGTGGTGCGGCGGCGCGTGCGGGTGCGGCGGCGCCGCGCCGTTGGCGCCGCCGCCGCCGCCGCCCGTGGCGTGGTGGCCGTGGTGCTCGCCGCGCGAGTGGTGGTGGTGCGCGACGCCTGATGAGGACGACGACGCCCTCCCGTCCAGCATGAGGGTCCCGGCGCCGGGGGTGTGGTGGTGCCCGTGCTGCGCGTGCTGCGCCGCGTGGCCGCCCTGCTCAGCCCCCGGCAAGGGCACGGAGCTCATGGGCGGCAGCAGCGAGAAACCGCCGCCCGACGTCGGCGGCGACCCGCCCACGCCCGGCGCGTAACCGCCGGCCGCCGCCCCCGCCATGCTCTGCGCCCTGAGCGAGGGCCCGGCGGCGCCGACCAGCGACAGCGGCAGCGGCGGGATGGTGACGCCGCCCACCGTCGCCGCCGCTGTCGCTGCCGCCGCCCCCGGCGGGGGCGGCGCCAGGGGCCCCAGGAAGGAGGCGCGGGGCGGCAGCCCGTGAGACTGCAGGTGCTCCAGCAGCTGTGGAGGGAAGGGCGGCAGCGCGCCGGGCGCGGACAACGGCCCTGCCGCCGCCGCCGCGCCGCCGCCACCGCCGCCGCCCGCCGCAGCGGCGTCAGAGGACGACGAGGGCGTGGACTGAGACGGGAGCGGCGGTGGCGGCGGAGGAGGAGGAGGGGCGGCGCCGGGCGGCCCCCCCGGGACGGGCTGCCCCGTGACCGTCAGCCCCTGAAGCACGTGCGCGGCGGGCGGCAGCCCGTACCCCGGCGGGAGGCTGATTTGCCCCATGAGCATGCTCAGGTTCACCATGCCCAAGGGCACGCCAGGGTTAATGCTGCCGGCCGCCAGCGCGTGCGCGCCGGCAGCCGGGAGACCCAGCACCGACCCACCGCCGCCGCCGCCGCCGCTGCCGCCATGCGCGTGCCCCGAGTGAGGGTCCAGCATGATGGGCACCATGGCGGTGCCGGGGATGCCGGCGTGAGGGCCCAGGTGGTGCATGAGCGCGCCGGCCGCGCCGTGGGAACCCTGGGAGGAGCCGGAGCTCCCGCCGGCGCCACCGCCGGCCGCTCCCGCGCCGCCGGCGCCGGTGCTGCCGCCCTGGACACCGGCCGCCGTCTACGGGGGCCGTGGTCAGGCACGCAACGCACCACGCGTGTGCTGGTCAGCCGCAATGAAGCGGCGGCGCGCGGCGGAGACAGGTGCAGTGCCCTGTGCTGCACGGCCTGCAACGCAAATCGCCCGCCCGCCGCACGCACAGCCCTGGCGCGCGCACCTGCATCCCGTGAAGCGTCGCGGCCGCCGCCGCCGCGCCCGGCGGCAGCAGGTGGTGCAGCCCGTGCGGCGCCAGCGTGTGGAACGGGTGGAACTGCCCCAGCTGCAGCTGCACGTGCGGCCCGCCGCCGCCCGCCCCGCCCGGCCCCTGCGTGAAGGTCATGATCTGCATGCCCGCCACGGCGCCCGGCGGGAACCCCAGCAGCGCGCCGGCGCCGCCGGGCGCGAGCTGCATCGCGCCGTGCTGCTGCTGCTGCGCGCCGGGCGGGTGGCCGGGCGGCGGCGGCGGCGGCGGCGGCGGCGGCGGGGCCAGCGAGAGCTGCCCCTGCCCGGACTTGCCGGCGCCGCTGCCGCTGCTGGCGCCGCTTCGCGCGTTGCCGGGCCCCCGCCGGCCGCCGTACGCGCCGCCGCTGTGCTGCCGGTCGGCGGCGGTGAGGGACGGCGCGTGGTAGCCAGGGGGCCCGGCGCCGTAGCGAGCGTTGGCGTGGTGGTGGTGTGCGGAGGAGGGGTGCGGCGGGTGCGCGTCGTCTGAGTGGTGGCCCCAGGAGGAGGCGAGCTCAAGCCCGGACGAGCCCATGCGCCCTAACTGGTGCGCGGGGTGGTGCGCCTGCTCCTGCAGGGGAGCAACGCATCATTCGGGGGAGCGAAGGGACGAATGAGGCGCTTGCCCGTCCGCGACAGTCCTGGCGAAAGCACGTTTGCCGCGCGTTGCATGGCGCGGGAGGCGGGGCAGGCGGGAGCAGGCTCACATGCGCGGCGGCGCCAAGCCCCGAGTCAGGGCCCTCGGCGTCGTCCAGGTCGCTGTCGCCCTCCAAGCCGTCCTCCCCGTGCTGCTGCTGCTGCTGCGGCGGCGGCGGCGGCTGGTGGTGGTGTTGGTGGTGTGGCGGCGGCGGCGCCTGCATGGCGTGCTGCTGCGCGTGGTGCGGCTGCCTACTCCCGCCCTTGGGCGGCGCTGCGCCTGCGGTCACACGCTCGCAACCGACACGCACACAAGCGCGTTCAGCAACAACGCACCAGCCCTGCCGAGCGCGACACCCAGCTCATGCTCAAACAGCGCGCGAAAGAAGGCGACAAGAGGCGATGCGAAAGCGCCGGGGCGGCTGCGCCCCCTCTCCTGCACTCGTCTGCCTTCCCCACAACCATTACTCACCGGTGAAGGAGTGCACGCGGCCAGCGCCGCTGCTGCTGCCCGCGCTGCCCCCGTGCTGCTGCTGCTGCTGCTGCTGCTGCTGCTGCTGCTGCTGCTGCTGCTGCAGATGCTGCAGGTGAGGAGGCCACCAAACGCCTGTGCCGGGAAGCGACCCCCCGGACCCCTGAAGCCCGCCCACGCGGTGCGCCCCGCCACCCGCCGACAGCGCCGCCGCTACGGCCGCCGCCGCCACGCGCGACGCGCCGGCGCCGCCAGAGTGCATCGGCTGCAGAGACATGGGCACCCACTGCTGCTGCGGCGGCTGCTGCTGCTGCTGGGATGCGGAGCCCGCCGAGGCGCCGTGGCCGCCCTGGGCGCCGCCCTGCACGGCCCCGTGCATCATCACTTGCGGGAGAAACGACACGCCGGCGGGCGGGTAGGAGAGTCCCGGGCCGGCGGGGCTGACGCCCAAGGGAGGGCTCAGCATGCCGTTAGGGTCTAGCAGCATGGGCGCAGCGCCGGTGGCCGAGGAGGCGCGGAGGTACGCAGAAACCTGGGGGTGCGCGCCGCCGCCGCCGGCGTAGGCGCCCAGGCTGCCGCCGGCGCCGCTGTGCGGCGCGCGCGGCAGCTGGAAGCTGGCGGGAAGCTGCGGCGCCGAGGCGCTGCCCCCGGCCGGCGGCGCGGCGTCCCGCTGCTGCTGCTGCTGCTGAGAAGGGAGCGCGGCGGTGGCGGCCGTGGCGGCGGCGGCGGCGGCCGTGGTGGCGTCAGAGGCGCTGCCGCCGCCGCTGGAGGGCGCCGTGACGAGCGGCGGCGCCGTCGCCAGCCACGAAGCGTCGGCGTGGCCCTGCGCAGCGGGCGCGGGCGGCTGCGCCGCGGCGGCGGCGGCGATCGTGGCTCCAGCCGTTGTTTCCGCGGCAGCCGGAGGCGACCAGGGCAGCGGGCCGCTGGCGCCGCCGCTCGCTTGCTGCTGCTGGGCCGCGGGCAGGGGCGGTGAGGGGCGTCGCGGCTCTGCGGTGGCCGCGTGCTGTGGAGGCGTGGGCACCGATGAGGGCTGGCCGGCGGCGGCGGCGCCGGGCGTCGGCGACAGCCACTGCGGCGTGGTGACGTCCGGCACGACGAGCGGCGGCGGCGGCGGGGCCATGCCCGGCCGCGGCTGCGCCGCTTGCGCACCGGCGGCGGCGGCGGCAGCATCGTCGAGCGCGGCGGCGCCGTCGGTCGGGGCAGGGGGCGCGTCGCCCGCCGCATCGGCGCCGCCGAGCAGGTGCTGGGCTGCGGGGGAGGGCACGCGGCCCTGCTGCTGCAGGCGCAGCAAGTGCTGCTGCTGCTGCTGCTGCTGCTGCTGCTGCGCCGCCAGGGCGGCGGCGTGCGCGTCCTCAACGCCGGGCACCGCCGCCAGCAGCCCCGCAGTGGCGGCGGCCGCCGCTGCCGCCGCCTGCTGCTGCTGCAGCACGCTGTGCGCGTAGGCGGCCGCCGCCGCCGCCGCGCTGATCGGGCTGCCCACCGCCACGCCGCTGGCCGCCCGCCCAGCCGCCCGAAGCGCCACGCCGCCGCCGGACGCCGCCGCCTCCCCCCGCTCGGCCGCCGCGCCGTCCTTGGCGGCGGTGGAAGAGCCGTCGGCGAAGCCGGCGCCGGCCGCCGCGGAAATGACGGCGCTGGCCATCTGCTCAGGCGACATGGGCGAGCCGGGCGCGACGCTGCCGGGGCCGGGCGGGCCCGCGGGTACGCCCACCGCCGTCCCGCCGACCGCCGGGCTCCACGGCACGCCAGGCAGCGGCGCCGAGCCCGCCGCGCCCGGCGCGGCCGCGTCGTGCGGCCAAGCCCTAGGGTGCATGGAGAAGCCCTGGGCCGCCTTGTACGCGGTGAGGGCGGCCAGCGTGTCGCCGCCCGGCGCGCCGCCCACGCCGCCCTGCTGCTGCTGCTGCTGCTGCTGCTGCTGCACCGAGGCCGCCGCCGCCGCCGCCCACTGCATGTGCTGACTCAGCGCAGCCAGGTACAGGGACGCTGCGGGGCTG
>VFQP010004277.1_pt1 | contig 13464 bp, 13 predicted proteins | sample 3512351 | NCBI WGS metagenome assembly VFQP01 (sample SAMN10412372, study PRJNA504923) | tailings metagenome | isolation source: Relicate 1 Philex TSF1 revegetated site | place: Philippines: Tuba, Benguet | collected 2017-08-29 | reverse complement strand
ATAAACTGATCGATGAACTCGTAGCTTCAGGTTTCGAAAAACCCAAGGAAGTCAAGAAGGCCAATCTGGAAGATGTATTCATCCAACTCACAGGCAATACATTACGGGATGTGTAGGCTCTTTTTTCATTATTCCTCTAATTAGTCTGAACATGTCAACAGATCCACGTTATCCCATAGGTAAATATGAGCCGCAGCCTTTTTCAGAGCAGCAAAAGAAAGCCTGGCTAGCCGATATTCAATTCCTGCCTGAAGAAGTAGAAAGGGCCATCCTCAACCTCGATGCTGCTCAAATACAAACACCGTATCGCGATGGTGGCTGGACGGTTCAGCAATTGGTACACCATATTGCCGATAGTCATATGAATGCCTATATCCGTTTCAAACTTGGATTAACGGAAGCAGAACCTGTGATTAAACCTTATGATGAGGAAGCCTGGTCCTCACTGGCCGATATTGAAGAAGTGCCCATCAATGTATCTATCACAGCTTTACATGCCATTCATTTGCGCCTGCTGGTAGCTATCCGTAACCTCACCGATGAGCAATGGCAGCGAACCATTATACATCCGCAACATGGAAAGAAAATGACACTCTGGTTCATGTTGGGTATGTATGCCTGGCATGGACGCCATCATACCGCACATATCACAGCATTGAGAGCGCAAAAAGGCTGGTAATATGAGAGAGCTACGCTGGGAGAAATTATCATCACAGAAAGTGTACAGTGACCGCTGGTTTCAGGCGCGTGCCGATAGCTGTCGTTTTCCCGATGGCCGCATCATCGAGCCTTATTATGTAGTTGAATTACCCAACTGGGCCAATATATTCGTTGTTACAAAGGAGGAGCAGGTAGTGCTGGTTCGCCAGTATCGCTATCCGGTAGATCAGGTGACTTATGAATTACCCGGCGGTGTGATTGACCAGGGGGAAGATCCACAACTGGCAGCCATCCGCGAAATGCAGGAGGAAACGGGGTATCATGCAACAGATGTTTCATTTCTGTGCAAACTGGCTCCCAATCCCGCCATCAATGATAATACCGCTTATTTTTATTTAGCCCGAAACGCGGAACCCGGAGAGAAGAAGAGCTTTGATGCTTTTGAAGATATTGATATTGTACTTTTTTCAAAAGAAGAATTCCTGCAGTTGATCAAAGAGAACCGCCTACAACATGGCGTTCAATTAGGCCCCATCTATGAGGCTTTGCGTGCGTTGGGATGGGTTAGCTTTACTTAACTGATTCAAATCTAGTTCTGTCCACTTCTCCCACAAGAAATACACTGCCACATACCAGTACCAGATCATGGGGCTTTGCCCTTTGTAAGGCGGTAGCTATCGCTTCGTTTACATCGGCATAACAATCGCCTGTGAGTCCTTTCAGGTTTGCCTGCTGCTGTAATGCCTCTACCTCCAATGCCCTGGGAATATGTGCCTGCGTAAAATAATAGCTGGCAGTAGCAGGCAGGAGGGATAGTACTTTATCTACTTCCTTATCTTTCACCATGCCGGTCACAATATGTAAATGGTCATATGCTGTTACCTGTAATTGATGCAGGATCGCTTTAATGCCATCTTCATTATGTCCAACATCCAGTATCAGGGCGGGATTCATGCCAATCAATTCCCAGCGGCCATGAAGTCCGGTTGTTCGTTTTACTTGCTGTAAACCGGTTTGCATAGATGGGATATCAATTGCCCATCCCTGCTTCCTCAACAGGCGACAGGCTTCTGCGATTGATAATAAGTTTTTTAACTGATAGCTGCCTGATAGATCGGTGCTGACAGATAGCGTTTGCTTGTCTTCCCGGTGTTGTAACAGGGCGTGTAAATATTGGTGCTCATATTGTGAAGACAGTACTTCCCATTCATCACTGGCAAAGAAAATGGGGCTATGGGTACTACGGGCTTTCTCTTCAAATACAGGCCTTGTTGCTGGCAGGTATTCGCCAATGACTACCGGAATCCCGGGTTTAATAATGCCTGCTTTTTCTGCGGCGATCAATGGTAGGGTATCACCCAGCAAATTCATATGGTCATAGCCAATATTGGTAATGATGCTGAGTTCCGGCAACACAATATTGGTACTATCCAAACGACCGCCCAGTCCTGTTTCAATAATGGCAATATCTACCTGCTCCTGTGCAAACCAGCTAAAAGCCATGGCTACCGTAATCTCAAAGAATGAGGGTTCAATGTGTTGGATTTGCTCTTGAATACCTTCGGTAAAGGCAACCACAAATTCCTCGCTGCACATAGCGCCATTAATCCTGATTCTTTCCCTGAAGTCTTGTAAATGAGGAGAAGTATACAATCCTGTTTTATATCCTGCTGCCTGAAAGATAGCCGCCAGCATATGGCTGGTAGATCCCTTGCCATTTGTACCGGCTATATGAATGCTCTTGAATTTCTTTTGCGGATCGCCCAATGCCTTGCAGAGTTCTATGGTATTGGTGATGTCTTTTTTATAGGCTGCTGCACCTATGCGACTGAACATAGGGAGTTGGGAAAAGAGATAGTCGAGGGTTTCGGCGTAGGTCATGGTCAACCACAAAAATAAGGGCTTTTCCAAAGATGCTGCAGATAGCGATTAAATCCTGCAGATAGCCGATTCTTAGTCTTAGCTCTTCAGTTTGAAGCTGAATACCAGGGTGCCTGTTTGTTCATCATCACCTGAAGTAAGCTTTAATGAACGAGCTTTTCTTAAAGCGATATTCCTGATGTTTTGATTGGTAGTGGTAGTACCTTTTGGATTGATAACAGCCATGGTAACATTCCCTGTTTTATCAACAGTAATATCAACCGCTACCTTTGCATTCTCATTGAATTCATCTTCAAAAGAAGGCAGTCGGGTGATCTTTCTACCGGTAAGTCCGTTCCTGATCGCTACACCGCCGCCTGCACCACCATTACCACTGGCCGCATTACCCGTATAACTATCTGAATTAGGGTTGCCATTGGGATTACCCTGATCACCCTTACCACCTGCAATGCCTTGATTCCGGATGCCATTGTAGCTGTCGGCACCATTACCACTGGTGGTGGTACTCGTGCCACCCTTGAATACTGCTTTGGGTTTTGGTGGGGCAGGAGTAGGATTATTCACCACATTTTCGCGTGGCTTAGCAGGTGTAGTATTAGCGTTATTACTGGGTTTGGTAACAGGTTTATTCACCGGCTTATTGACTACAGGGGCGTCATCAGCTTCGTTTTCATCACCAGTAACTGGAATATCCTGTTGTGCTGTTGTACTTGAAGGGGGCTGGTTTACTGCTTCTTCTGTTGCAGAAGGCTCTCCGGGTATCATGGGGGCAACATCACCCAGCCCGGTTTCACTATTCCCCAAATTCACTTCAATACCTTCCCCAAAATCGGGCTGCTGGGTTTGCGGCAGGGTCCATTGCAGAAAGAAGAATAGCAGGAACAGCAGTCCGCATATCGCTAAAGTAATCAGCGATGCTTTCAGGTTCTTATCTCTTTCAAACGTGGAGGTCATGTACAAAGTATTCTGCATAGTAAATGTACAACGATGCTTGAAGCCGGTTAATAATGTTGAAAATTACACCAACCTGGTCACGGAAATCCACTTTTTGCCCCTAAATAAAGGTTAATCTTCCCTTCGTGCCTTCCTTCGTGTCCTTTGTGTCCTTTGTGGTTTCAAAGCTGCCTACTCTATCTGCAGGCTTGCCAAACGTCAAAGAGCTTTGAAACCACAAAGGACGCAAAGGACACGAAGGGAGGCACGAAGGGTTATTTGAGGAATACGTCGTAGCCGAAACGCAAAAGGGTTAGTGTAATCACGATGAGGAAGAAGATGCGGATGAACCGGTTACCCTTTTTGAGTGCCAGTCCTGCACCCAGTATGCCTCCGATGGCATTACTCATGGCCATGGGAATAGCAATATACCACATGATCTTTCCTTTAAGGGTAAAGAGCAGGATGGAGCCCAGGTTGGTGGCCAGGTTAACCATTTTAGCATAGGCACTCGCATGCAGAAAATCGAATCCCATGATGGCAATAAACGACAGTACCAGAAAACTCCCCGCACCTGGCCCAATGAAGCCATCATAGAAGCCAATCACTATGCTGATACCGATCCCCAGCCAGTACAATCTTTTGTTACTGATATTCCGCGCTTGTTGCTGACCGAGGTTTTTCTTGGTATAGGTATAGATGGCAACACCTAGTAATACGATGAAGATTACGGGCTTCATATACTGGTTACTCACCCTGGTAAGTAATTGTGATCCGGCAAAAGCAGATAGAAAGGCTGTAGCACACATGAACAGGATAAGTTGCTTATTCATGCTTACCTGGCGAAGGTATTTTTTAGCTGCAAAGAAAGTGCCGCTGAATGAAGGGATTTTCAATGACCCGATCACGGTGGCAACGGGCTGTTGAGGCAGCAGAATTAGTGCAGCAGGTGTTTGTATGAGTCCGCCGCCACCAACAATCGCATCTACAAAACCAGCCAGAAAGGCGGCGATACAAAGTGCTATCAGGGTAAATATTTCTGGTTCCATGTGGTACAGCGAATATACATGCTTCTAAGCAGGCTTTTGGTGCTCTTTCCGTAATGCCACCAATCCTAACACCGGACCAATGGCCAGTATAGGTAATATCCATCCTTTGTTCTCCGGTAAAGGGATGCTTTGCCAAATAAGATCCATACACTGAATACTTACAATGGTAATGGCAAATCCTATAGAGGTAACCAATGCCAATGCTGTTCCCTTATTGGCAGGATCTGCCGTACCAGATACCATGGCAGAGAATTGTGGTGAATCGGTGATCACAAACAGTCCCCAGATGATAAGGAACAAAAAGAATAACCAGGGAGGAAGCAGGAATAAAAGGGGCGATAACAAACAGCATATCGCCGATCCCATCAGAGCTATACTGGCTACTTTTTTACTGCCCAGGCGAAGGGAAAAGAGTCCGCCAATAATACATCCCGGCATTCCCAAAGCAATAATGATAAATGACCAGGTTGCTGTAGCATAGGAAGTATGATGAACTTGGTTATACGTGGTAATGATCATTGGCAGAAAGGCCCATAAGGTATACAGCTCCCACATATGTCCGAAATACCCCATCGCAGCTTGTTTAAAAGGAGCATCTTTAAACAGCCTGCCCAGGTTTCCAAATCCGCGACGGATATCTTTGTTTGAGGTATAAGGCCCTTTTCGTAAAAATATACCCGTGGTAATACCGCCAGCTATAGCCATGCCAGAAGTGAGGATCATCACCTGCTGCCAATGGTCGGCACCAATCGTTCCTTTTAACAGATGTGGGATGGCTTTGCCCAACGCCAATGCACCCACCAGATAGCCCAGGGCCTTTCCTGTATTTCCTCCAAACCATTCTGCGGCTATCTTCATACCTACAGGATACACGCCTGCCAGAAAAAATCCCGTGAGGAATCTTGTGGTATAGATCAAGCCTAACTCACCATGGGTCCAGATTAAACTCAGGTTACAACAGGCACTGAGTATAGATGATAGCATGAATACCTTTGTAGGTACATAGCGGTCGGCTATCCTGGTCATGGCAAACAATAATGTCCCAATGATAAATCCCAGTTGTACGGAAGTGGTGATATTGGCCAGTGAATCGGCAGGTAATGCATATCGTTGCTGCAGTGCAGATAGTACACCATTGCCCGCGAACCATACAGAACTACCTGCAAACTGACAAGCTACAATAAGTGGTAGTACGAATCCGGGTACCGGTCGCTGATTCATTTCATTCTTTTTTGCATGGTATTGGCAAGAATCAATCCCCCAATCACCAGTAAACCACTAATGATATGGATGGCATTGATTTGTTCATGTAATAGCCAAACAGCTTCCATAGTACTAAATACAGGAATCAGATTACCGAATAAAACGGTGGTTCCCGTGCCCAGTTTTTGCAAGGCTGCATTCCAGCAAAGGAAGGAGATGACAGAAGTGCCTAGCCCGAGATAGATAATGGAGCCAATTACCTGGCCATTCCATTGTATAGCTGTGCTATGTTGTTGTTCGATCAATAAAGCCGGTATCAATAATAGGGCACCGGTAAAAAATATAACGAACAGGAAGTTGATGGAAGAAATGCCGGCAGGCTTCTTTCTCACCAGAATATTATACACGGCAAATGCCAATGCTCCTGCCAATGTCCAGAGATCACCGGTTGAAAATGAAAAGGACATGAGTTGTTGCCAACTGCCCTTGGACAGTAACAATACTATGCCCGAGATACATACCAGCATACCCATGAGCCTGAACAGGTTTACTCTTTCTTTCAGGAATATCACCGCCATGATAGTGGCAAAAATGGGTGAGGAAGTGGTACCAATCAGGGCCATGTTAATGGCAGAAGTATAATGTCCGGCAACGTAAACAAATGTATTAAAGAGGGTGATGCCCGATAAGGATACCCAGAAAATATATTTCCAGTGTTGGCGTACCAAGGGCCATTCTGCTCTGAATGTTTTCCATGCCAATGGCGCAATCAGTACCGTTGCGAGTGACCAGCGGGCGAATGCCAGACTCACTGGCGGAATTTGTGCACTAACACCCCGGGATATAATGAAATTACCCGCCCAAACAATGGTGGCTGTTACTGCCAGCAGAATGCCGATATAATAATTCTTCTTATTGGCCTCCATGAACGGGAATGATTCTTCTGGTTATTGATAACGCTCTGCTCCTGCAAAATCAAGTTCATAGTTGCCCTTGATACGTTCCATAGGTGGATTGAAGTAGCCGAACTTGAGGTTGGGGAACTCATCTCTGATCAACTGCATGAGTTGTTTCACGCCCAGCATATCGCCGGTTTCGTGTACACCAATCTTACCCATATACCAATCCGGATCAATATTGAAATTCCGCCACTGTATCATGCTCAAGTCTGTATCTATAATGAGTTGCCTTAGTGCTTCATATTCTTCGACACTGTCTGTCATGCCCGGAAATACAAAGTAATTAATGGATGTCCAGCCACCAAAGCTGCGTACTACTTTCAGGCTCTCTATTATATCTTCGAACTGATAATTATTGGGGCGATAATATGGCTCATAAATATGTTTACGTGCCGAGTTGGTACTCACACGAATACTATTAAGTCCAGCTTCACACAATGCTCTTACTGCCGCTGGCTTTGAGCCATTGGTATTGATATTAATGCTGCCTCTGCTGGTATGTTTCCTGATCTCTATAATCGATTCTCTGATGGTTTCCCACATGAGCAGCGGTTCTCCTTCACAGCCTTGCCCAAAACTAACCACGGGGAAGGGAGCGTTTATAAGGTGAGGTACAGTGAATTCTACGATCTCTTCTGCCGAAGGTTTAAATGTAAGGCGGTCTTGTGTTGAAACAATCGTTTCATCTTCCGGTTGAAAAGAGATACAGCCAACACAATTGGCATTACAGGCAGGTGAGGAGGGAACAGGACATTCCCATCTCGATAAGGCGAAATTTCTTGCGGCAGGACAATTATAGGTCATGCAACAATTATCCATCAGGTGTTTAACCAAGCGGTTATGCGGATAATTTTCCAATAATGATTGAGTGCCTGTTGCGATCTTCTCGTCATCATATCCCGCACATTCCTGTCTGATATCTTTTTCAATCCTCACGGCAGGCACATAGGTCTTTTCATTGAACCAACCTGCGGCAGTATAGCAAAACAGCGGGAGTGTAGGAGCGTCGGGCATTGTTTCATAAGCTGCAATGTATAGGCCAGTATGCGCCGGGGGAATAAAAGCCGCTACAGCCCAACCCTTTTCACATAAACGCATGTCACCTGTTACAACATCAATGCCAATACCCCTGCGGCCTGGTAATTCGTACAGGTTACCTCCATCAGGTAGTTCGATCCAGTCTTCGGTAGGAATAGGAAATGCATCCCAGCCTGCACGGCCAACGGCAAAAAGCGATGTGTCTTCAAATATATTTCCCTCTCCATCTGAATAGAGCAGGTAGGGCGATTGCGTTAATGACATGTTTACTTGTCTTTATGATTATATCAGGCCTTGGGCGCTGTATTATTGTTATCCAGCAGGTTACGGCAGAACCTGTTGAATTCATTTTCCATTTGTGGTGTAACCTGACTATCGATATGCTTTTGAATGAGCAGGTTGTTTTTGAAATCAACCGTCAGCATACCATCTTTCAATACCACATTATTCAGTTCCCCCCATTGATAGTATTTTCTTGGGAATCGGTTAAATACGATCTCCTGTTCATCGAAAGCTATTTCTCTTGGGAATTTTATCTGTTTTTCCAGTACAGCTGCAATAACATAAGCAGCAGCGATCCAGGCATAGGATGTGGGTAATGTTACAAAAAGTCCCCAGGCAGCGATTAAGGTAGCAAATCTGAAATAAGCGGTCTTACCATTATACCTTTTAGCAAATGTAAATGCAGTCCATCCCAGTATCAGTGCCGACAGGCTAATGGGAAATGCCGATGCTTGTGAAAAAGGGGTAAACGCATCTTCCAGTAATACCACAATGGCCATCAATAACATGAGCAGTGTTATGGTATCTACCGATTTGAAATCCCGACTTTTTAAAACAACGATATAGTCGTAGGTCTTACTGGTTTTTGAAGGCATGTATTCATTTTTAAGAAAGATTCTTCACCATCATATTACACATCCGCCACAAGATACGTGCTCCTACGTTGCTATCCCAGTCTGTTTGTCCAACCCCAACCTCTACCAGATCAAATCCAATAATCTCACGACCGCTTTCCTGTATCTTCTTGAAAAGGTACAATACTTCTTCCGATTCAAAACCACCCTGTACAGGTGTTCCCGTATTCGGACAATATTTTCTGTCTAGTCCGTCGATGTCGAAACTGATATACACTTTCTTGGGCAGGTGCTGGATGATTTCATGGGCAATATGTTTCCAGCTATCTCCGTCGAATAATCTTTCTTTGATAGAACGATCGAAATAGGGCACTACCCTGAAATTACTGTTGCAGATATACTCCCATTCTTCTTCACAAAGGTCGCGAACGCCTGCCTGTACCAGTTTGGTGATACCTGGTATTTCAGTGAGGGCATTGTACATGATTGAGGCGTGTGAATAGGTGAAGCATTCATAGCTTTTACGAAGGTCGCAGTGCGCATCGATTTGCAGGATACCATACTCACCATGTTTTTCCGCCAGTGCCTTCATGTAGCCAAGTGGTGTACTGTGATCACCGCCCAGTAAACCTACGATCTTGCCCTTTTCCAGTAAGGCCTTGGTTTCATCATATACCCATTGGTTCAACATGCAGCTGCCTTCATTGATCTCTTTGAGACTTTTGCACATGAATTTATTCTGGTCGGTGATATTGCCCCTTGAAATATAATCGATGTATAATTCAGCCTCTTTTCTCAGGTAATCGCTTTTCAGCAATATCTTTTTATTGGTCTCTTTCATGAAGAAGCCATGCTTCCATCCGTTAGGAACATCGGTATCGAAGAGGTCTACCTGAACACTGGCTTTCAAAATGTGTTCGGCAGCCCTTGCAGTACCTGCACCATAACTTACCGTTACCTCCCAGGGTACGGGTAAAATCACTAGTTGGGCATCGTCTTCCTTAAAGGGAAGGCCAAAGATGTTGTTATTGGGATTGCCTACAGCATTGGGATTGAACTGAGATAGATCGGCCATTGCGTTAACTTAAATTGCAAACAGGGCGCAAGTTAGCTGCATTTTCTCAATTACATCAATATTGTTCAGCTTTATCTGGGTTCAAACCTGCTCATATATCGGTTGAACCATGCTTTCCAGGGTATAAGGGCCACGAGGAAAAATGTGTAACTGGGTATGGCTCTGATGGTTATGTCCTGTATCCAGGGTAGCAGGGCAAGGTATGCAAGCAAAGAAATGCTGATAAAACGTAAAAAAGAGTCAAAAAAGACTTTTTTTGACAAAAAAGCCACCATCAGCCAGGGATAAATGGGAATGAATAAATCGGTTGCTGATGGCCAGTAAGCGGCCATGCAAAGCAATTGACTCAAACCACTCAATAGTGCCGTTGTCCTGCCTGGTATGATAAAGAAAAGCAGGCAGGAGGTAGAAGCCAGCACGGCCCAGATGGTATTGCCTTGGTTGAGACTATAATTGAAGAGGGTAAAAGGTTGACCGGGAATTAACTGGTAGGGCAGCAAATGAGCTAACCAGTAACATAAGAATACCATGAATTGCCAGAAGGCAATGATGCGGGCTACGAAAACCCTGAAAAAGGCATTTTGTTCATCGGCAGTGTCCGAAAATTCTGTCATGCAATAAAATTGTGGAAAGAAAACGGATTTAACAAGAAAGGCTGACAAACATCAGCATTTACAAGCGCATTTTGGGCTACTTTTGCAGCATAAATTGAACCGGATGAAAAAAACGCATATTGTTATTCTGGTACTGATTGCTGTTTCTATTGTTGTATTGATCAGTTATACTGGTGATCTTACTACGTATGAAACCATTGCTTCAGCCAAAGAGAAAGAAGGAAAGTTTGTGAACCTGATTGCTAAGTTAGACGCATCAAAGCCACTGGAATATGATGCTGTTAAGAATCCCAACTATCTCAGCTTCACCGCTGTTGATACCTTAGGCAATAGCATTAAAGTAATCTATCACGATAATAAACCTACCGATATGGAAAAGAGTGAGCGACTGGTACTGAAGGGTAGGGTTAAGGGTGACTATTTCGATTGCAAGGATATCCTGCTCAAATGTCCTTCGAAGTATAAGGATGACCCCAAAGCCATGCAACAGAATCAACCTACTGCCAGCCGCTAATACCAGCTGCCAACGTTCAATTATCCAGAACCCCAACTCATGCAATATTTAGGAGAACACCTGCTTCCCGGACAACTCGGACATTTCTTTGCCATATTATCACTCGTAGCCTCATTGGTGGCAACCTTTGCCTATTATAAAGCCAGTAAAGTGATGGAGCCTGCCGATAAGCAGGGATGGATCAGGATGGGTCGAGTGGCTTTTCTCGCTGAGACCATCAGTGTACTGGCCCTGTTTGGCATCCTGTACTATATTATTTCTAATCATCTCTTCGAATATAAATACGCGTATAGCCATAGCGATAAGAGTCTCCAAATGGAATACCTGCTCAGTTGTTTCTGGGAAGGACAGGAGGGAAGTTTTATGTTATGGAGCTTCTGGCATTGTGTACTGGGGTGGATCCTCATCTGGAAGTCGAAAGAATGGGAAGCAGGGGTGATGACGGTGGTGAGCTTTGCCCAATTTGCGCTGGCCACTATGTTGTTGGGTATTTATGTGTTTGGTGTAAAGATTGGTAGCGGGCCATTCGTGTTGATGCGCAATGAACTCGACTGGCCTATTTTCAGCAGCCCTAATTACCTCAGTGCTATACAGGATGGAACGGGACTCAATACCCTATTGCAGAATTACTGGATGGTTATTCACCCGCCAGTACTCTTCCTGGGTTTTGCCTCTACCATTGTTCCCTTTGCCTATGCAATTGCTGGTTTGATGAGCAAAAAGCATGAATGGGTAAAACCATCTTTGCCATGGGCTTCCTTTTCGGCTGCTGTTCTGGGATTGGGTATCATGATGGGTGCTGCCTGGGCTTATGAAAGTCTCAACTTTGGCGGATATTGGGCTTGGGATCCGGTAGAAAATGCCTCACTCGTGCCCTGGCTTACATTGATCGCAGGCTTACATACCAATATCATTTATAAGAGCACCGGATATTCTCTTCGGTCTACTTACTTCTTCTACATCATCAGCTTTTCGCTCATCCTTTATTCTACCTTCCTAACCCGTAGTGGTGTGTTAGGGGATACTTCTGTACACTCCTTTACCGATCTGGGTATGAATACCCAACTACTGTTGTTTGTACTGGTATTCTTTATTCCAGCGATGGTACTCTTCTTTGTAAGATACAAGCAGATACCTGCTGTTAAGAAAGAAGAGAATACCTATAGCCGCGAATTCTGGATGTTCATTGGATCGCTGGTGTTTTTCCTGTCTGGCATGGTCATCATCATCAAAACATCAACACCTGTATTCAATAAATTATTTGGTACCAGTATAGCCCCTCCCGAAGATCAGGAGTTTGCGTATAACCAGATACAGATTTTTGTTGCTGTGGTTATAGGTTTGCTAACAGCACTTACGCAATACCTCAAATACAAGGATACTCCTAAACAATACCTGGGCAAAAAAATCTGGTTGCCTACATTGATCGCCTTGGTCATTAGTTTGATGATTAGTGTATGGGGAGGTATTGGATATGATAAAAAGGGCCCCGGCTTTTTGATTGCCATACACCTGGCTATTTTCGCTTCAGTATATGCAGTGGTGGGGAACTTTGCCTATATCTGGCTGGGTTTGAGAGGAAAGCTGAAAGCAGCAGGAGCTTCTGTAGCACACGTTGGTTTTGGGATGGTATTGGTAGGCATCCTCTTATCATCTTCCAAAAAAACAGTACTAAGCTGGAATACAACCGGTGTTACACCACTTCGTCAGGAAGATGCTAATAAGCCAGGCAATCCAGCCGGTAATCCCGCTGAAAACCTAACACTTTTTAAAGGGGTAGCTACTGATATGGGGCGTTATATGGTTACTTATGTGAAGGATACCATTAATCCCCGCGACCGGAAGAAATATTTTGAAGTTCGTTTTGTGGCTAAAGACAGTTCTGAGTCTTTTAACCTGTATCCTGATGTGATCAAAAATAATAAAGGAACAGAAGGTTTTGGAGCAAATCCAGCAGCCAAGCACTATTGGAATAAAGACATATTTGCTTACATCACTTCTTTTCAAGAGAATACTCAAAAGGATACGACCAGTTTTGTTAATCGTGAAATGAAAGTCCATGACACCATCTTCTATAGTAATGGTCTGTTGGTCTTGGATAGTGTTATGGTGAATCCTCCTGCAAAAGCGGGTGTATATGGTGCGAATGAAACTGCGTTATTCCTGCAAATGTCTGTGCTTTCTAAAGATGGTCGCCGATATACAGTTACGCCTGGTATTGCCATCAATGGCGCCCAGTTCAGACCAATCAGTGATAGTGTTGTAGCACAAAGCCTGATTTTGAAATTCAATAAGGTAAAGGATGAAAAGAATGGTTTACTGGAGATAGGCATAAAGGAAACAGCCAGCATAACCGACCTGCTCACCCTCAAAGTATATGAATTCCCCATGATCAATATCCTTTGGTTGGGTATATTGGTCATGATCGCCGGTTTCATTATGGCGATTATTCAGCGAAATAAACAATCCCGCTCTAGTCTGAAGGTTGCCGAATAAATTGGCCTCTTGATCTTCATATCTGGTTAAAATTGTTAAAACCCGGCCTAGTGCCGGGTTACTTTTTTGTACAGGCAGCATTAATGTATAGAACTTGTCTTACATTTAAAACACCATTCCTTCGTGCCCACCTTTGTGTCCTTAGTGTCCTTTGTGGTTTGATTTTTCTTGCACTGTCCGCCAGC
>VFQP010004276.1_pt1 | contig 13465 bp, 13 predicted proteins | sample 3512351 | NCBI WGS metagenome assembly VFQP01 (sample SAMN10412372, study PRJNA504923) | tailings metagenome | isolation source: Relicate 1 Philex TSF1 revegetated site | place: Philippines: Tuba, Benguet | collected 2017-08-29 | reverse complement strand
ACCGACCGTTATGGCGTGCTGGCGCATGCCTTCGCCGACCTGCCATGCAAGGAAACCATCATCGACGGCGAGGTGGTGGTGGTCGACCGCGACGGCATCACCCACTTTTCCGACCTGCAGAAGGCGCTGTCGGATCGTGCCAGCGAGCGTCTGACCTTCTATGCCTTCGATCTCGTCCATCTCGATGGCTACGACCTGAGCAAGGTGCCCCTCATCAGGCGCAAGGAGGCGCTGCGGGCGCTGCTGGCGCCGGTGCTGACGGCGAACGGGGCGATTCACTATTCCGACCACGTCGAGGGCGACGGGCGGCCGCTGTTCGCGCAGGCGACGGAGCTCGGGCTCGAGGGCATCGTCAGCAAGCGGGTGGATGCGCCCTACGTGCAGGCGCGCTCGACGACCTGGGTCAAGGCGAAGGCGCTGCGGGCGGGCGACTTCACCATCGTCGGCTACACGGCGTCCGTGGCCAATGGCGGCCTCGGGGCCCTGTGCCTCGGCGAGCGCGTCGATGGCGCGCTGCTCTACCGCGGGAAGGTCGGGACCGGATTTTCGGGCGAGACGCTGGCCATGCTGCTGGAGCGTCTCGAGCCGCTGGCCGACCGGACGCTGAAGCTGGCGAGGGCGCCGCGCGACATGATCCCGGTGACGCCGGAGCTGGTGGCGCATGTGCATTATGCCAACATAACAACCGACGGCAGCATCCGGCACGGGGTGTTCCAGCACCTCGTCGAGCCGAAGACGCGGCCGGCGCCGGCCGCCCCACCGGTGGCGCGCAAGCGGCTGATCACCGATGCCGACCTCGCCGGCATCACCATCACCAATCCGACGCGCGAGCTGTTCGGCAAGGGCGGGCCGACCAAGCTCGATCTCGCCGTCTACTATGCGCAGGTCGGCGACTTCATGCTGCCGCACATCCTCGATCGTCCGGTGTCGCTGACGCGCAGCCCGACCGGCAGGGCCGAGGATCTGTTCTTCCAGCGGCACCCGTTCACCGGCATGCCCAAGTCGATCAAGGTGTTCACAGTCGAGAACGGCGATGGCGAGGACAAGCGCTACATCGCCATCGCCGATACCAAGGGGTATCTGGCGCTGCCGCAGTTCGGGGTGATCGAGCTTCACAGCTGGGGATCGACGCTCGCCGACGTCGAGCATCCCGACCGGGTGATCTTCGATCTCGATCCGGGCGAGGGCATCCGCTGGAAGGATACGGTCGCGGCAGCAAAATTCTGCCGCGCGGTGCTCGAACGGCTGGGGCTCAGGCCATTCGTCAAGACCTCGGGCGGCAAGGGCATCCATGTCGTGGTGCCGCTGAAGCCGAAACTCGATTTCAGGAAGGCGCACGACGCGACGGGCCGGATCGCGGCGCTGATCGCCGCCGAGGCGCCCGACACCTTCGTCGTCAACATGGCCAAGGCCAAGCGCAACACGCGCATCTTCATCGACTTCCACCGCAACCACCGGGGCTCGACGGCGGTGGCACCCTATAGCCTCAGGGCCCGGCCGGGGCTGCCGGCGTCGATGCCGGTGCACTGGGACGACCTTGACGGATTCGACGGCCCCGGCGAGTTCAACTATTCTACCGTGCCGGCCCTCCTCGATGCCGCTGGCGATGCCTGGACGGACATCGATGCGGCGGCCGGAGACCTTGCAGCAGCCGTGAAGCGGCTGGGGTGAGGATTGTGCTGCACGTAGCTGGTATCGCGTAACTGGAGCAATCAACATGGCACCCCGCGCAAGCTGGAAGGGCTACATCAAACTCTCGCTCGTGAGCTGCCCGGTGCGGCTGTTTCCGGCGACGACCACGTCGGACCGCATCACCTTCAACCAGCTGCACAAGGACACGCACAACCGGATCAACATGAAGCCGGTCGATCCCGAGCTGGGGCTGGTCGAGCGCTCCGACCTGGTCAAGGGCTACCAGTACGAGGACAAGCAGTACGTCATCATCGACGACAGCGACCTCGAGGCGGTACGGATCGAATCGAGCCATACCCTCAACATCGAGGCCTTCGTCGATGCCAGCGAGGTGGACCCGATCTGGCAGGATACGCCGTATTACCTCGCTCCGGACGGGGCGATGGCCGAGGAGACATTCGTGGTGTTGCGCGAGGCGCTGGAGCGGACGGGCAAGGTGGCGATCGCAAGGCTCGTGATCTCGACGCGCGAGCGCGTGGTCACCATCGGCGCCCGCGACAAGGGCATGTTCGTGTGCACGCTGCGGGCGCCGAGCGAAGTGCGGACGACGGCTGCCTATTTCGACGAGATCCCGGACACCAAGGCCGATCCGGAGATGCTGCAGCTCGCCGAAAAACTGATCGAGCAGAAGGTGACGACCTTCGATCCGCGGCAGTACGAGGACCGCTACGAAGTCGCGTTGCGCGACATGATCAAGGAAAAGCTCAAGGGTCACAAGCCGATCGTCGCGGCGGCGCCCGAGCGCGGCAACGTCATCAACCTGATGGATGCGCTCAAGGCGAGCCTGGGGCAATCCAAGCCTCCGGCGCAGAGCAAATCCAAGACGGCGGCGCCTGCGGCCAAGGCCGGAAAGACGGCGGCCAAGCCATCGCTGAAGGCGGCCGTCGAGGCGTCCAAGGCGGCCTCGGCCAAGGCGCCGGCCAAGACCGCGCGCAAGAAGGCCTGACGGCATGGCAAAGGCGGCGGCAGGCACGGGCATGGTGGGGGCGCTGAGCGCCTTTCCGCGCCGGCTCGCCGCCAAGGCCCTCGCCGCACGCGGCGGTGCCCTGCGTCGCGGCCTCACCCGCCGCACGGGGCAGGTGGTGTTCGGCCGCAAGCTCATCGACAAGGCAACGGCCGCCGATATCGAAGCCCGCTTCGACCAGATCGGCGCCGGCGATGCCCGCATCCTGAGCGAGAACGGCTTCCTGCGGGCACTGGGGCTGATGGCGGCGCCGGACCGTGGCGCGGTGTCGCGGTCGTCGCTGCTCGAGCAATCGAAGCTCCTCGCGCGCGACCTCGACCTGCTGGCGCTGTTCGACGCGTTCGAGCACGACAGCGAGCCGTTCTCGTTCCGCGACCTGATCCTCGCCAAGAAATATGCTGGGCTGATCGCCGGCGGCGCCAGCTGGCTGGCCGTCGTGCGCTCCATACACCGCTCTGGGCCGGTGGCCTCGCTGACGGCGAAATCGCTGCACCCGGCCGGGCCGGCGCAGATCCTGGCGCGTGATGGCGACGACCTGTCCGAGCTCGACGGGCAGCGACTGCTGCCGCTCGATGCGGCAGCCGACGATACGGAAGAGTATTTTGCCCTCGCCGAAGCGGCGGAAGCAGACGGGCTCCATGCCGAGGCGGCCGTGCTCTACGGGCACTGCCTGGCACTCGATCCGGGCGATTCGGTCGCCGCGTTCAACCAGGCGAACTGCTACCGGGCGCTCGAGGATTTCGATGCCGCTTCGGCCTCCTACCTGCAGGCCATCAAGCGCGATCCGGGGTTCGTGGAAGCGTGGTTCAACTATGCGGGCGTGCTGCGGGCGGAGGGCCGGATCGCGGCGGCGCGCGAGCACCTGAGGCGCGCCGTGGCCATCGACGCCGACTATGCCGACGCCGTCTACAACCTTGCGACGCTCGAATTCGAGGCGCACGACCTGGTTGCGGCGCGGCAGTGGTGGACCCGCTATCTCGAACTCGACGGGACCAGCGACTGGTCGCGCAATGCGGCGCGCGGCATCGCCTATATCGATCTCGAACTGAACGCGGGCAGGCGAGCCGGAACGTGAGCACGACCTTCATCTTCGACGGACCGGCGGCAGCGCCGGCGACTGTGCTGCTCGCGCATGGGGCCGGGGCGCCGATGGATTCCGCGGGGATGACCGCCGCGGCCAGGGCGCTGGCGGCCGAGGGGCTGCGTGTCGCCCGCTTCGAGTTTGCCTACATGGCGGCCCGGCGGGTGGGCGAGCGGCGGCCGCCGCCTCGGGCGGAGTCGGTGATGGGGGAGTACCGCACGGCGATCGCCGAGCTCGGGGCGACGGGCAAGCTGATCATCGGCGGCAAGTCGATGGGCGGGCGCGTCGCCAGCATGATCGCCGACGAGCAGTTCAAGGCCGGGACGGTCAACGGGCTCCTGTGCCTCGGCTATCCGTTCCATCCCATGGGCAAGCCGGAACAGCTGAGGACCGCGCATCTCAAGGCCATGGCCTGCCCGGCGCTGATCGTGCAGGGCACGCGCGACATCATGGGGACGGCCGAGGAGGTCGCGACCTACGACCTGGCGCCGGCCATCCAGGTGCTGTGGCTCGAGGACGGCGACCACGACCTCAAGCCGCGCAAGGCGGTGTCGGGCTTCACCGCGGCGGGGCATCTCAAGACAATGGCCGCGGCAGTGCGGGATTTCGCGGCGGCGTCGTGAAGCTCGCGACGTTCAACATCAACAACGTCAACAAGCGGCTGCCCAACCTGCTGGCCTGGCTCGAGGCGGCGCGGCCGGACGTCGTCTGCCTACAGGAGCTGAAGGCCACCGACCGGCAGTTTCCGGCGACTGCCCTCGCCGACGCGGGCTACGGGGCGGTGTGGAAAGGGCAGTCGGCGTGGAACGGCGTCGCCATCCTGGCGCGCGGGGCGGAGCCGATCCTGACGGCCGACGCGCTGCCGGGCGACGAGGCGGACGAGCAGGCGCGTTATATCGAGGCGGCGGTCTACGGGGTGCTCGTCGCCTGTCTCTACCTGCCCAACGGCAACCCGCAGCCGGGCCCGAAATTCGTCTACAAGCTCGCCTGGTTCGAGCGGCTGCTGGCGCATGCCGAAACGCTCTGGGACAGCGGCCTGCCGGTCGCCATTGCCGGCGATTTCAATGTCGTGCCGGAGCCGCGGGACATCTACGAGACCCGCTCCTACGACAAGAATGCGCTGGTGCAACCGGAAAGCCGGGCGGCGTTCGGGCGGTTGCTGGCGCAGGGCTGGGTGGATGCGCTGCGCAAGATCCACCCCGACGATCCGGCGCTCTATACGTTCTGGGACTACATGCGGAACCGCTGGCCGCGCGATGCCGGGCTGCGCCTCGACCATATCCTCTTGTCCAAGAAGCTGGCGCGGCGCCTCAAGGACGCAGGCGTCGACCGCGCGGTGCGCGGGGTTGAGGGCGCCAGCGACCATGCGCCGGCCTGGGTGGTGCTGAAGGACTAGAACAGCTCGGGTTCGCCGTGGACGACGACGGCGGCGATGCCGCTCAGGGCCGGCACGCGCAGTTCATCGAGCTCGAGCGAGGCCCAGATCTCGTCGTAGACGCTGTCGGGAGCATCGGCGGGCAGGAGGGCGAACTGGCGGACGGCCAGCGCCATGTTGTGGCAGCGCTGCTCGATCCGGTCCTGCCCCTGCAGTGCCTCGACGATCATGCGTACGGCGCGGGCGCGGGCAGATGCCGTGCCGCCTTCGACCGACGTCAGCAGGGCGATGGCATCGGTAATGCCCTCGACCATGGCGTTCTGCTGGCGCGCCGTCTCGTCGAGTTCGCGGGCTAGCTTCTGCAGCGACATGGAGTGACCCTGGTACACATCGGCCCGACAATAAGGCGCAATCCTAAAGGCGCTATTGCTGCGCTGTCGCGTGGGGCCAAAGACCGACCGGTTGGTTAGCACTTCCCTAAGCATCCGGCGCTAGTGTCCGGGAAGGTTCAGCGGGTTCTCGACCATGACGATCCAGCCGACGCTGCCGCGCGAATTCGATCGCGGCGTGGTCACCACGGTCCATCAGGGTGACTGCCTCGTCAGTGCCGACGACGATGTCACCCTTTCCACCGTCCTCGGCTCGTGCGTCGCGGCCTGCGTCCGCGACGTGGTGGCCGGCGTGGGCGGCATGAACCATTTCCTCCTGGCCGAGCAGTCCGGCAATGCGCGGGATCGCTACGGCGCCTCGGCGCGCTACGGCGCCTTCGCCATGGAACAGCTGATCAACAAGGTGCTGTCGCTGGGCACGGGACGGAAGGGCAACCTCGAGATCAAGGTATTCGGCGGCGGCAATCTCAACGATGCGCTCAACGACGTCGGCGCCAAGAATGTCGAGTTCGTGCGGGATTTCCTCGCCAACGAAGGCTACATCATTGCCGGGCAGGACCTCGGGGGCAATTTCGCCCGCCGGGTGATGTTCAAGCCGGCCACCGGCCGGGCCTTCGTCAAGCGGCTCGACCGCATGGCCGGGGCGGATGTGGCGCGCTCGGAGCTGGCGGTGGCGCAGCGGCAGCGACGCGTGCCGGTCGCCGCCCAGGCCGAAATCGAACTGTTCTGAGGTGTTGACCAAACCTTGCCGGCCGCCGGTCGCGGATAGGTTTGGTTAACCATTGCCCGGCTAGGCTTTGAACGTTCGGGGATGGGGATTCCCGATTCGGGACTTTCGGGGAATGCGTCCAGCGACTGTTACGGTCATCGTCGCCGTCCTCTGGCTTGCGGCCGGAGCAGCGGGCGTCGCCACGGTTTGCGTACTCGGCAGTACGCAGGTTGCCTATGCGACGCTGGCGGTGGTGTTAGCGATCGCCGTGTTCGCCACGGTCTCCCTCGGCTACGAGGCGCAACGGCGCGCCGGTCGACGCTTCGAGGCCCTGCGCCGGCAGGCCTCCGTGCCCGCCGCGCCCAGCGAAGAAGCCGTGGTCCGGGCCCTGCAGGACCGCCTGGACCTCGCCGCGGTGCACAAGACCGCATTGCTGGCCCTGCGCCATCCGGCACTTCTTGCCAGCACGGACGGCGAGGTGATCGCCATAACCCGCGGGCTCGCCGAACTCGTCCCGGAGGTTTCGCCCGGCCGGAATCTCGACGTGGTCTTCGGCGCCGGCTTCCTGGCCCAAGGCGGCGGCCTCGCGCAGGAAATGCTGGTGAGGGTGGGCGGCACGCGGTTCCTCGCACGCAGCACCCCGCTGGGCGAAGGGCTGTGGCTGGTCGATCTCGACGAGCGCAGCCTGCGGGTGGCCGAGGACGATCTCGAGGCCTTCGTCACGGCACTCGAGGCCGGCGAAACCGGTTTCCGCTTCACTATCGTACCCGGGACAAATGCTGCCCCGGTGCACGAGGCGCTCAATGCCGGCATGGCCGCCGTCGGCCGCAGCGCCGAGCTGCTGACCGGGCTGGCCGACGGCATTGCCGACGAGGCGGCGCTGGCGCGCAACGACGGGCTGTCGGCCGAAATCCGCGCCGTGCACCAGGCGATGCAGCGCGTCGCGGCGGAACGGGATCACGAAATGGAGCACCGCATCGTCCTCGAGGACAAGGTGCACGAGATCGGGCAGCTGGTGCTGCGCTATGCCGACCGTACCGATACGCTGGTCATCGACGCTGCGGCGGCGCGCCATGCCACCATCGAGGCGGCGTCGCTGCTGCGCGACGGCAAGTCGGCGGCCGACCGGGCCATCGCCACCGGCGCCGGCACGCGCACGGCCATCGGCGACGTGCAGCGCGTGGCACACCGGACGGCGGAGGCGGTGGGCGATGTCGACGCCGTGACCGCCGACATCGACCGGCTGGTTGCCGGGATCGAGAGCGTGGCGCAGCGCACCGGCATGCTGGCGCTCAACGCCGCCGTCGAGGCGGCGCGGGCCGGCGAGCGCGGGGCGGGGTTCTCGGTAGTCGCCGAAGAGGTCCGCAACCTGTCGCAGGCAACGTCCGACGCGATCCGGCAGGTGCGGGCGCTGGTCCAGCGCGGCCGCGCACAGGCAGCGGCAGGCAGCGGCGAGGCCGATACCCTGCGCGATCTCGCAACAGACCTGACGCGGCATTTACAGATTCTAAGCGAGGATGCGGAGACAATCGGCGGCGCCCTGGGTGCGGGTTCCGCCGCCATTGCCAGCCTCGACGACCGGATTTCGGCGCTCGGGCAGGCGGCGGGCGACACCGCCGCCATGGCGCGCGAGGCCGCGGCCTGATCGCGGCGGGGCTGCCGCGAGGAGAATTCCGGTCCATGGACCAGCTCGAGTTTCCGCTCAGCGAGCGCGAGTTCGCGCGCATCAAGGCGCTGGTCTATGCGCTCGCCGGCATTTCGTTGTCCGATGCCAAGCGGACGCTCGTGGTCTCGCGCCTGAGCCGCATCCTCCGGGCGAGGGGGTTCGCCTCGTTCGACGATTACGTCGACCGGCTGGAGGCGACCCGGCAGGCCGAGGCCGAGCAGGAATTCGTCAACGCCCTCACCACCAATCTCACGCGGTTCTATCGCGAGGATCATCACTTCGATCACCTGCGCACGGCCGTGGCCGGGCTGATGCAGAGCCGGCCGCGCAGCAGCCCCGACGGACGGCCGCGCCTGCGCATCTGGTCGGCTGGATGCTCGACCGGGCAGGAGCCCTACACCATCGCAATGGATCTCCTCGCGACCTTCCCCGACCTCAGGCGCTGGGATTTCCGCATCCTCGCCACCGACATCGACACCCAGGTGCTGGCCCGCGCGGCCACCGGGTCCTATCCCGAGAGCGAGGTGGCCGACCTCAGCCCCGAGCGGCGCGGACTGTTCGACCTGACCACTGCGGGAACGGCGCGGGTGCCGGCTGCAGCGCGGGCCATCGTTGCCTTCAAGCCGCTGAACCTCATCGGCGACTGGCCGTTCCGCGGGCCGTTCGATGCCATATTCTGCCGCAACGTCGCCATATACTTCGACCGGCCGACCCAGGGTCGGCTGTTCGGGCGGCTCGGCGGCATGCTGGCGACCGGCGGGTTTCTCTATATCGGGCACTCCGAAAACCTCGGCTCCGCTTCAGCGGGCTTCAAGCTCGCGGGCAAGACAACCTACCTGTGGTCCGGACGTCCCGGGCAGCGTGAGGCAGCATGACGATCAGCGTCCTCGTCGTCGACGATTCCGCCCTCATCCGTGAAGTGCTGACCCGGACGCTGGGCGCCGACGGCGACATCCGCGTCATCGGCACCGCGTGCGATCCGATGGAAGCGCGCGAAAAGATCAAGCAGCTCAACCCCGACGTGCTGACGCTCGACATCGAAATGCCGGGCATGAACGGTCTCGCCTTTCTCGACAAGGTCATGCGGCTCAGGCCGATGCCGGTGGTGATGGTCTCGACGCTCACCCGCAAGGGGGCGCAGGAGACAGTGCTGGCGCTGGAACTGGGCGCCGTCGACTTCGTCGCCAAGCCCAATGCCGACCTCAGTGGCGGCATCGAGAGCTTTGCCGCCAACCTGCGGCAGAAGGTGCGCGCCGCGGCGGAGGCGGACGTGCGCGCCCGCGCGCTGCGGGCCGAAGCGCCGCTGGTGCCGGTGCGGACGGCGCGGGCGCCGCTCGGCACGGTGATCGCCATCGGCGCCTCGACGGGCGGGGTGGAAGCGATCCGCGCCGTACTCAGCCGGCTGCCGGTGGACTGTCCTCCGGTGGTGATCGCCCAGCACATGCCGGCCGGCTTCACGCAGCGCTTCGCCGCCCGCCTCGACGAACTGTGCGAGATCGGGGTCGTCGAGGCGGAAGACCGGATGCCCCTCGTGGCGGGGCGGGCCTATGTTGCGCGGGGCGGCTACCACCTGCGAATCGAACGAACGTCCGGAACGCTCAAGTGCCGGGTGACGGCCGACGAGCTCGAGAGCGGACACCGCCCGAGCGTCGACGTGCTGTTCCACTCCGTGGCCAATACGGTAGCGGCGATGGCGGTCGGCGTCATCCTCACCGGCATGGGGCGCGACGGGGCACGCGGTCTGAAGGCGATGCGCGATGCCGGCGCCTATACGCTCGGGCAATCGCCGTCTTCGGCGCTGGTCTACGGGATGCCACGCGTGGCCTTCGAGGAAGGCGCCGTGATCGAGCAGGCACCGGTGGAGGCGATGGCGAGCCGCATCGCCGCCGCCCTCGGCCGCATCCGCACCGCGGCATAACCGAGGCGGAGATTGAGAAGTTGGTAAGGGTTGTTGTCTAGCCTTTCGGTCGTTGGGCCACCCGTCCGCCGCCACACAAGAGTTCGTGTACCGCCATGCCCAAGGCCAGCGCCGTCAGTGTCCTGATCGTCGACGATCAGCAGTCGATGCGGGGTATCTGCAAGTACATTCTCACCCAGCTCGGCTTCAAGGACATCATCGAGGCGCGCAGCGGCCGCGAGGCGCTGGGCAAGCTCGAGAAATCCAACGTCGACCTGATCATTTCCGACTGGAACATGGACGATATCGACGGGCTGACGCTGCTCAAGGTCATCCGCCGCCATCCCCGCACGCAGACCATGCCGTTCATCATGGCCACCGGCCGCTCGGACAAGGAGCAGGTGAAAGAAGCCATTTCCTGCGGCGTCAACAACTACATCATCAAGCCGTTCGACGCCGGGACGATGAAGAAGCGCATCGAGGCGGTGATCGGCGCCCTCAGCTGACCGTCGCCGGCTGAAGGAGGCCGTGCTGCGCGACCGGGGGATCGTCATGGTGTCGCTCGGGGACCGGCCCTGGGCGCCGGCGACGGCCGCCAGCTTTGCCGCCTATGCGGCCCGCAATGGCGCCGACTTCGTGCTCGCGGACCGCTGGGACCCCGCCTACACGATTCCCGAATGGGGCGAGGACCGGGGCCGGCCGAACAAGGCGGCCTACTTCTACAAGTCGCTGGTGGTGTGGACGCATCTCGCCGCGTTCCGGCGTCTCCTGGTGGTCGACGATACGTGCGTGGCGCGGGCGGACGGAGACGACATCTTCGCGGCGACCCCGTCCGCAGTCTGCGGCTATACCGCAACCAGCCCGGGCCATGCCGAAACCTCGTTCGCGACCATCCGCCGCTTCCTTGCGGCGCGCGGCCTGCCGGACATCGCGTTCGAGCCCCGGCACTACATGAACAGCGGCGTCATGGTCTACGACCACAGCATGCGCGAGGCCTTCCGGCCCGAACTCCTGCTGGCGGCGGCGGAGCTGCTCTACGACCCGCATCCCCACCAGACTCTCTCGTACTACCTGATCAAGCGCGCTGGCATTGCCAGCCACATCGTGCCCAAGGCGTTCAATGCGTTCCCGGGCATGAAGCTGCCGACGGCCGAGCGGCGGGGCATCGCGGACGTGTCGCCCCATATCGACATGCGCCGCACCATCTACCACGTCTCGGCGGGCTACCGGCACCGGCAGCGTATCCTCGCCGACCTCTGCCGGATCTTCGCGCCGGGCTGAACGGCCGGTTCTGCCGGTATCCGCTGGACCCCAACGGAACGCTGGCCCCCGCTTTCGCGGGGGCGAGGTTCGTGGGTGGTGCACCGTTCCAGTGCTACTCGATGCCGAGATAGTCGGCCATGCGGATGAGGCCCTGCATGTAACCGATGGCGTGGGCGCGGCCGCGATGGTTCCAGTCGCTGTCGCCGTCCATCTTGGGCACGTGATCGTCGAGCAGGAAGCCGTCGAAGCCGTTCTTGGCCAGCAGTACGAGGACCTCGGCGGGGTCGTAATTGCCGTCGCCGATGAAGCACTCGGTGAAGTCGGGCACGGTGCCCTGCACGTCGCGGAAATGGATGTAGGCGATGGCGCCCTTGGGCGCGAAGAACTCGATCATCTCGCGCACGTTGACGACGCCGCCCGGCATTTCGGAACAGCAGCCGAGGCAGAGATCGAGCGCCCAGGACGAGCTGGAGCCAGCCAGCGCATAGGCCTTCTTGAAGTTGTCCGGCTTGTAGAACAGGCGCGCGACGCCGCCGAGCATGGGCACCGGCGGATCGTCGGGATGGAGGGCCAGGCGCAGCCCTTCTTCCTCGGCCACCGGCAGCACGGCCTTGATGAAGTACTCGTAGTTCGACCACATCTGGTCTTCGGTAACGATCGCCTGGTCCTTGCCGAAGAGCGGCATCATCGAACGGTGCCCGAGGCCCGTCGGCATGAACTCGCGCAGGGTCTCGAGATCGTCGGCATTGGCATCGACAACCGCCATGTCGAACTGCCGGGCCACGGCGCCGCCGCGGGTCGGCGCGTCGCGCTTGGTGGTCCATACCGAGTTGGGCATGAAGTGGTAGCCGAGCACCGGAATGCCGGCGCGGGCCACGGCGCGGATGGTGTGCTGGTAGTTCTCGATCTGCTCGTCGCGGCCTTCGAGGCCGAGCATGACCTTATGGTAGAAGTGCGCCGGTACGTTCTCGATGGCCTCGAACTTGATGCCGGCAGCCTTGACCCGGTCGGCCAGCGCCTTGACGTCGGCGAACTCCCAGCGCTTCTCGCCCGGCAGCGACGGGTTGTTCATCTGCAACCCGTCCGCGCCGATCTGCGCGGCAAAGCGCAGCCGCTCCTCCGTGAGGTCGTGGAACTGCCCCACTCCAACCCTGATCTTCATTTCCTGAGAGGTCTCCTAGCCTTTGACTGAGCCGGCGGTCATGCCGGCAACCATGAAGCGCTGCGCGACGAAATAGAGGATCATCAGCGGCACCGAGGAAATCACCGCACCGGCCATCAGCGGCCCCCAGGGCAGCACGTCGCTGGTGATGAGGTAGTTGAGGGCGAGCGGCGCGGTGCGCTGGCTCTCGGAGGTGAGCAGGACGAGCGCCAGCAGCAGCTCGTTCCAGGCGCCGGTGAAGGTGAAGATGGCGACGGCGGCGATGCCGGGCGCCGACAGCGGCAGCACGATGTGGATGAGCGCGCCGAAGCGCGAATGGCCGTCGATCATGCCCTGTTCCTCGAGCTCGCGCGGCACGCCGCGGAAATAGCCCTGCAGCAGCCAGGTCGAGAGCGGCAGCGAGAAGGTGAGATAGACGAGGATGAGTCCGACCAGCGAATTGCCCAGCCGCAGCTGCGCCATGACGATGGAGAGGGGAATGAATAGAAGGGAGGTCGGCGTCAGGTAGGCGAACAGGATGACGCGGCCGATCAGGCCCTTGAAGCGGTAGCGGAAGCGGACCATCGAGTAGGCGGCGAAGGACGAGATCAGCACCGAGATGACGGTCACCGTCGAGGCGACGATGAGGCTGTTGCGGATGGCGAGCCAGAAGCTGCCGTCGGCGAGCAGTTTTTCGTAGTTGGCGAGGGTGAAGACCTGCGGCCACAGCGAGGGCTGGCGCAGAATCTCGCGCGGCACCTTCAGCGAGGTGATGATCATCCAGTAGATGGGGAACAGCACGATCAGCACGGCAATGACGAGCGCCGCATAGCTCAGCACCCGGCCGATGAGGGCATTGCGCCGGGCCTTGGCGATGGCGCGCCGGTCGGCATCGAGCAGTTCGGGATTGGCGAGGACCGCGTCACTCATTGTCGTCACCCCGCATCATCAGGGACGTGGCGAAGACCACGAGGATGGCAAAGAACGGCAGCGTGTAGACCGACACCGCGGCGCCCTGCCCGATCTGCTGGGTCTGCATGGAATAGTAGGCGAGGACGGGGAACACCATCGTCGCATCCGAGGGTCCGCCCGCCGTCAGCAGCCACACGTGCTCGAAGCCGTTGGCCGTCCAGATGGAAGACAGGAGCGTGGTGACGATCACAACCTGCTTGATGCCAGGAGCGGTGACGGTCCAGAAGCGCTGCCAGGCATTGGCGCCATCGACCTTGGCGGCATCGTAAAGGTCCTGCGGCACCGATTGCAGCGCGGCCAGGATGGAGATGAACCA
>VFQP010004275.1_pt1 | contig 13469 bp, 17 predicted proteins | sample 3512351 | NCBI WGS metagenome assembly VFQP01 (sample SAMN10412372, study PRJNA504923) | tailings metagenome | isolation source: Relicate 1 Philex TSF1 revegetated site | place: Philippines: Tuba, Benguet | collected 2017-08-29 | reverse complement strand
CACCTCCAGCACCAACTACAGCAGGGCAGGTCGTCGAGGCTCTCAAACGGTGCTAGAGCAGCCGTCGCCGCCGCTTCCGCCGCGGGCCTGCAGAGAGCCGGCAGCGGCGGCGCGCGGCGCCCACCGTCCAACGAGGGGCGGCAGCAGTCGGAGGCGCCCGTGCTGCTGCCCGGCCAGCCAATGGCGACGGCGGCCCCAACGGCGGCGCTGCAGCCGCACGAGAGCAGCGGCGGCGCCAGCACGGCGGACCTTGCGCCGGCACCCGGCGGCGACTCGCCCACGCCGCTCTCCCCCGAGCCAGGGCAGCAGGCCCGGCGCTTGCCCACCGCGACGGGCGCCACCGGGTCCTCCTCCGCGGCCGGCGTGGTGGAGGACGAGGAGGCGCTGGCGGGGGCGCAGCTGGCGGGGCCGGCGGCGCTGCAGAGCGTGCTGTCGGCGGAGCCGTCGGCGGTCACCACGGGCAGCGCGGCGGCGCCGGGGAGCGGGCTGGCGGGCCAGCGCGTGAGCATCTCACTGGCGAGCTGGGCGGACGACACCACGTCGGCGTACACGCAAGGCAGCCGAGAGAGCGCTCAGGGACTTGGCCCCAGGAGCCTCCAGGGCGTCGCTGGGGGCGGTGCGCCTGGGGCGTGGCAGCCGCAAGTCGCCGCTGTGCGCGTCGCGTGATGTTTGGCTTCCCTGCTCCACACTTGAGCTTTTGCAAGACGAGGGCGAGTATGTACACGAGCGAGTGAGGAGCGCGACGTCGCTGCAGTGCGTCAGAAGCAGCACTGGCAGTCAAAGGGGCACAGGTCCGTGTCGCCGCCTTGCGCGCCCAGGCCCAGCTCCGCCTGCGCGTGGAGAGTGGAGGGGCTCAGCAAGGAGCGTGAGCCGTGGAAGCCACCGCATCATGGCGTGCTCCGAGGCCGCTGCGCGCCCACCTCGGTGTAGATGTTCCACCCCTCCTCCGTCTTCTTGCGGCCCTTGCCCGTCTGCTCCCCAAACAGGTCGTCCTTGCTGCCCACCACCTTGGCCGGCGGCTCCTGCGCTGGAGCTCTCCGCTTGCCGTCGCCCTTGTGCGTGGCCGCCTGGCCCTGCAGCCGTGCACAGGTGCAGTCGTGTCAGCGCCAGGGCCACGCATGCAGCGGCGCCTGTGGTCCTGGCATGCAGCTGCACTACCCGAGCCCACGCGACGCATCGCGCGGCACCTTGGTCTCCGCGGCGGTAGCGGGAGTTGGCCCCGCCCCTGATTTCTTGGCCTTGAAGATGTCGTCGATCTCGTCCTCTATGAGGTGCTTGGCTGCTGGCTCCTCCTTGTGCTGCTTTCCCGCCTTCTTGCCGACACCTGCGCCGGGCGACACGCCGGGAGCCTTGCCCTTGAGCGATGCAGCCGCTGCCGGGGCGTCGGAAGGCGCGGCTGCCTTTTCTTTCTTCGGCTGCGGCGTCATCGCGCTCGTTGTGCGCGGAGGTGGGCCGGAACGGGTGCATGATGAGGACTGGGCCGCCAAACGCAGCAGCTGCAGAGCGCAGGCTGCAGAGGAGGAGGCCTCAGAGATCGTGCAACAGCTGCCATCATCGCCCATCAAGATGATGGTGGCATCAGCACCTGCGCTGACGGGCAGGCGCGCTGCGTTGTACGCGCGTCATCACGCGGCGTTCCCGCAGCCCCTTCACAGCATTGCTGGGCCCCGGACCTCCCGCATCCGGCCATCGGCCGTCGTGAGCTTCCCAGGCCGCGTTGGCCAGCCTGGAGCCCCGCTGGCGGACGACGGAGGGTGGGCTGAGGAGGACGCCCAACCCGTCGCGCCGTCCCGCAGAGCCATCGAGCTGCCCGCCCTGACCTCGAGCGCGGGCGAGGAGTCCGCGGGACAGTGGCTGCAGCTCACGACGGGCGCATCGGGCGCCGAGTTCGACTTCTTCGTCCCGCCGGACGCCGTGAGTGCCGTGCGGCAGAATCTGAGATTGACCGCCACGGCGCTATGACGGCGTGGGCTGAGAGCACTGGGGAATCGATTGCGCACACTGCAGGTGACGGGCAGGCTGCCGGAGGAGCTGAGCGACGGCTCGCTGCTGCACGTCGGGCCCGGCCTGCCGTCGCGATGGGGCCACGCCTGCAGGTGAGGCAAGCGTTCAGCTGCTAGCAAGTGCGCACACTGAAAGTTCCAGACGCATCTGGCACGTGCTCTGCGGTCGCAGGTCGCGGGAGGACATGGACGGCGTGGTGGCCAGCCTGACGTTCAAGGGCTGGCGCCCGCTGGCCTTCAGGTGCAGGGCGCTCAATGGGGCAGGGCTGGGCACGAGGCAGCATGCCCACCCACGCACGTGGGCGCTCTCTAGCCTGCATGTGCACCCGTGAGGGGCAAAAGCTGAGCACACTGAGCGCACGAGGCTGCCCCTCTCTCTGCAGGAGCCGCGTGGTGCGCACGCCCACGTTTGAGGCGGAGCAGGCGCTGCAGCGGCGCGTGGGGCGCGGGCTGCACGACCAGGGCCTCGTCACAAGTGAGCGCCCGCGGCTGAGGGACGGTTCTGCAGCCCACAGACCGCCGCTGCAGTGGTCACGTGGCTGGACCACCGTTCCCCTTGTCGCCGTGCCGTCGTTGCATGGCATTCTCTTCGTGCAGGCGCGTCCAACCCGCTGGACCTCTCCTTCCCCGGGCGCGGCAACGCCGGCGTGCTGCAATGGAACGGCTCGCTGCACGCGCTCAGCCACGTGAGCCCCTTTCTCCTTTCTCTTGCGACTCACTCAGCCTGCACCGCGTGCTTTGAGCGCGGCACGATGTGGAGCCCTTTGCAGCAGTCTCAGGGCTGGCTGCGCGCCCGCAACGCGCGAACGCAGCACGCCCCGCCGTGCGAGCTCAAGCCCACCACGCTGGACGCCCTCAAGGGCACCACCGCCAAGGACAGCAGCGCGCAGCGCAAGCTGCCAGGCGTGTCCACGTCGGGGGCAGCGGCAGCATCGGCGGCGCCGCCGGCGCTGGTGAGCTACCGTGTGGTCCCTTCGTCGGCGGGCGACGGCAGCCAGGCGCTGGTGCTGCTGCACGCGGCGCAGTCGGGGCTTGACACGGTGGTGCACGTGACCGAGGTGGACGGGGAGGGGCGTGTGGTGGCGACGCAGCAGCACAGGTGCGGGGCAGGCTGCCTTTCTCATCTGTGCTGCGGCACCAGAGGACGCAGCATTCCACTCAGCGCTGTGTCCTGTGCTGGTGTCCTGCGCTGTGCTTCCGCAGGCTGCCAAACACCGTGTCGCTGACCGTACGCGACTTCGCAGTCACCCGCTCCAGGTGGGCAGCCATTGGAGTCCGCCTGTGCGACGTCCACAGCAGCTGGCGTGGCAGAAAACGCGTGACATGTGACGGTGGTGGCGTGCTGGCGCAGGGTGGTGCTGATATCGGCGCCCGTCAACTTCAACCTGGCGCTGTACCTGGCGCAGTGCCTGCCTGGTGCGCGTGCGCAGCGTGGCTCACGAGGGTGGCAGGTGCTACAGCCCGTTTGCCGGGGCGGCCCGCAACTGTGACCAAGTCCTTGGCCCTGCCCGGCGTGCGGCGCGCGTGTGCGCAGGGCAGAGGTCGTTCGCCGACTGCCTGACGTGGGACGGCGGCCGGCCGGCGGTGCTGCACGCCTTCACGAGGGCGTCCACCGGCGCGGCGCACTCGCACGGTGAGGCGCCTCCCTGACCCCGCTTGTGCTCGCTGTGCACGCGATCTGGGGCGAGGACGCAACGTCTTGCGTGTGTGGCCGTGCTTTGCGCGCCGCAGAGGTGGTGGAGCTGCCGCCTGTGTGCCTGGTGCGCGCGGCCAACGCCTTTGAGGAGCAGCAAGACGACGGCAGGTGAGGCGGGGTGCAGAGCAGGCCGCTCCTGCTGCTGCCCCTTTGCGGGGCCGGTAAGCCGTGAGGCATGCCTCCAAGAATGTCCTGAGCCTCACCACCGCGTGCGTGCAGCGTGCACGTGGTGCTGGACGCCGTGGCGACGCAGCACCTGCCCTTCCCGCTGGCAGACCTGCAGCACCAGACCGACGACGACGGTGTGTTGAACTGCACGCCTGACCGTCCCCGTCGCTCATCCACGCCCCCACGACAGACTTTCGTTCTGTCGCCTGAGTGACTTGAAGCGCCTCGCCGCGCCACCCTGCGCTGTGCCTCCATGCACCCACCGGAACGAACCGTTTCGTTTGCCCTGCAGGCTGGTTCCTGGGGCAGCCCAAGCCCGAGCTCATGCGCATCGAGGTGGCGCTGGCGGGGGCCGCGCCTCCCGCGGCCCAGCAGGGCAAGCAGCGCCAGCGGGGCGTGGAGGAGCAGGAGGGGCGCCCGGCGCGGCTGGTGCGCGCGTCGGTGCAGTCGCACCGCTCGGCGCTGCACGCCGTGGTGGACGAGGCGGCGGCGGCGCGCGCGCACCGGCACGTGTACGCCACGGCGAGCGCCTGCGAGGACCCGCACCGCTGGGGCCCGCCGCAGGTGAGAGCAGAGGCGGAAGCGCGCGCGTCTCTCACAGCTGCACTCATCCTGAGTGCCGCCAAAGCAGCGGCAGCAGCGGTGGCTGTTGGCGGCGGGTGTCGTGCGCAGGTGGTGCTGAGGCTGTCGGGGCGTGAGGGCGGCGCCGAGGGCGCGTCGGGCCCCTGGCAGTCGACCGTGTGGAGCGCTGGGCCCGGGCGCTTCCTGGGGCCCCTGACCGCCGTGCCCAAGCGCAAGGGCTGGGCGCAGTCGGGCTCGTGGCTGCTCACCATCCAGCACATGGCCGCCGCTGCGGGTGAGGTCGTGCGTGGCACACGGCGCCACCCACAGCCCGATCAAGCTCCAGGGCACAGTACAGCGGGGGCTGTGGCCTGCAGCCCCGTGTTGCGAGCGCACGAGGCAGGTACCTGTGGGGCGTGCGTTTGCTGTTGCAGGCGGGGCCGCCAGCAGCACCGCAGAGGACGCCACGCTGCTGGTTCTGGACGGCGACGACGTGGCCAAGGGGCCCGTGGCTACCGTGCGGCTGCCCGGGCAGCGCTTCCCACCCGGCAGCGCGCTGCAGTGGGTGCCGGCGGCGCTGCTGGGCGTCAGCCCCGCCGTGCAGCACGCACTGCGCAAGGGCGGCTGGACGCCCGCCGTGGTCGCTGGCGGCGGTAGCGGGGCTGCGTGAGTTGCCAGGTTCGCATTTTCTTGGGCGCCTCCTGTGCAAGGAGGGGACCCGCGATGGCATGGTGTGCGCACGGCCGCACTGCAGGGTCGGTGCGCTGCCTGAGGGCTGAAGCAAACGCTTGGGATGAATTGCATCTCGTCCGCCTGCCATCGTTTGGCAAGCGCAAAACGTTGCACCCGGATGCAAAGGCAGCAGCCTCCCGCCTTGTGCGCCAGTCTCACTGCCCAGCGCCCAGCGTCCCGTTTGCCCCCGCCGCCCCTGCGACCGCAGCAGGGCATCTCAACACAGGATGAAGCGCGCCGCAGGACGCAAGCAGCAGAAAAATGTCGCAAAACTACTCGCACCTTGCGCGGCCGCCAGCGCCGCCGCCGCCGCCGCCTGCTGCTGCTGGAGCACGTGCTGCTGCAGGATGAAGGTCGCCTGCTGGCTGCTGGTGGCGCCGGGTGGCAGCACTGGCCTCGCCTGCTCTCACGCGTGCAGCATTGCAACACAACACAACAGGCGTCTCCAGGCGTGAGGTTGACATGCCGTCATGCAGCGCGGCCCACCAGGCGCCAGACGGCTGGGCCCTCAGAGCCGCACCTGCGCCACCGTGTTGATCAGCCCCACCTGCGGCTGCGGCGGCATGCCTGGCGGGCCCCGGGGCAGCGCCGCCGCGGCGGCAAGCGGCAGCACCGGCAGGCCGCCGCCTAATGAAGCAGCGGTGGGGAGGCCGGGGGCGGCGTCCTGCTGGAGCTTTTGGCGCTTGTGGGCGGCGGCCTGGGGCGCGAGCTGGTCCAGGTCCCGCTTGGTGATGCGGTCGGTGGGCTTGGGCAGCAGGAAGTGGAACACCTGCGGCGTGTTCAGGGCGCGCGTGGCGAGGTGAGGGACGGGAGCATGAGCAGCGAAGGGCCGACGCGAGCATGCGGCGCTTGCGGCCAGCGCGGAAGCGGCGCGGCCGCGCTTGCGGCGTGTGCCATGCGCGTGCGGCAGGCTTCTAGCCGTGGGAATGTCCAGGTGCGGGTGGCTCCGCGAGGACGGTGCTGCAGTGCCCCACCACGCCCTGCCGTGCATGGTGCGGGTGAGCGGGTGGACACTCGTGTCCAGGCGCGCACCTTGCGCCCGACGGCGAGCATCGCCCCGGCGCTCTTCCCCCGGCGCAGCTTTTCCCCTGACGGCGAGCATGTCCCTCCCAGGCGCACCTTGCTCCCGCCCAAAGGCACGCACCTTGTCCCCGACGGCGAGCATGTCCTGGGACTTGAGCGCGCACGGCGCGCTGGCCGGCGTGTAGAGCGTGGTGCCCACCGTCACGCCGTTCTTGCCCATCACCGACAGCTCAAAGGCCTGCGTGGAAGCGGCCAGGGGTCAGCCACGCAGCAGCAGCTTGCCCGCATGCGGCGACGGCAGCGTTGTTCGTGCTCTCCCGGACCTCGAGGCCACCGGTGCGCCCGTGTGCTGCGCCGCCGCACCTTGGTGGCAAAGTTGTATACGATCTTGGCGTGCTGCCGCGAGATGTTCATGTTCTCGCCCAGCACCACGTCCGTGTTGCTGCTCTTGCTGGCGCGGCCCAGGATCACCTCGTACTTGCGCACAACGTAGTCCATCCCGTCGCCCACCAGCCGCGCGTAGCCGACCCTGCACTTGTGCACGCGTGGCGGTGGCTTGAGCTCAGCAGCCTGTTGCAGGTGCACCTGGTGCGCTGCACGCGGCCCGCCCAGGCTCACAGGTCAAGGCGCGGGTCGTCGGCCACCGCAGCAGCCATCGTGGGGAGCTTCCCTTGCAGGTGCTGGCGCTGCACACGCTCCTGAACACGCTCCGCACTCCATGTGTGCCCCACCTGAGCCCCACCACCACGCAAAAACGACGAGCGGAGCAGCTGGCGATGAGCTCGCGACGACAACAGCGCGCGCGCAACATCGAAGCGATGCCGGCGCCCATCAGCGCGCCAAGGACAGCTTGACGACCTTTTCGGCTTGGAGCACGGCTTGGAGCACGGCACCACAAGTCCTCTGAGCATCCGCGATGAGCCCGAGGAGCAGGAGCCCGCCTGACTGGCTGCGTGGATTGAAAAAGGTGGTCTACACTGGAGGGTCCCCCAGCCGGCAGCAAGTGCCGCGCGACGACACGCACGAGGGGCTGCGGCTCATCTCCGCCTCTGGCCCCAGCCTGGGCGTCTCGGCCGCCGTCACGCCACGGTGAGCAGCAGCAGCGTTCTGGCCACCTTGGGCCGCTCAGAAGTCGTTTGGCTTTAGCGGAGTGGGGGGCCGGCGGCGGGCGACGCGAACGTCAGGGGCGGGAACCAACAGACACTACCAGCAGGCCGCGCAAAGGCCCTACCACGCAGCGTACCGCAGAGCCTCAGCTTCAGCGCACCTTCAGCTGAGCACCCCACCTTTTCTAACCGGACTGGCGCTGCCGAGCTCGCACTGCGCCCGCGGGCGGCGCGCCCAGACTGCAGCAAAAGCAGCAGCCACACACATTCGCATGGGTGGGGCCTCACTTAGCACGTTCGCAGTGATGAGCTGACAATGGCCATGCACAGCCTGGCGGTGGGCCGCCTCCTGGGCGCAGCTCTTCCTCTCGCCACCCAGGCCGGCACGTGCCCGCCTCCCTTTGGGCCACGTACTCGTGCAGGGACCACAGCCGCATAGACAAGGCCTCAGGGTTTGAGGCCCAACAGGTGCGCCTCTCTCCAACGCGGTGCCCAGCGCTGACGTCTGCTCACACGCACACTGGGTCGGCTGCGGCAGCGGTGCCAGGGAAGGTGAGGCGGTGCTGAGGAGGGAAGCGACGCTCTCTGCTCTGCACTGTGGCGCGCACAACCGCGACGCGTGGTGACCCGCAGGGTGGCGTGCTGGGGCAGGCGGTGGCAGAGGCCAAGGCCTTCTTCCTCGACACCAAGCTCAACCTGCTGCTGTTTGCCTTCCCCTTCGCCATCCTGAGCCGGGCGACGGGGTGGGGAGACGGGCCGACGCTCGTCTTCTCCATGATCGCGCTGTGCCCGCTGGCAGAGGTGAGGCAGGGCGGGCGCGCGCCGTCGCATTGTGGCGCGATGGGTGCTCGTCGATGGTGCTCCCCAGCAGGCCCGCAGGCGACCGCATCCGCGTCCCGCAGCTGCCCGGTGGGCGGGCGGTGATTGCTGGGACGGCGTCAGCGTCAGCGTCGGCGTCTGCGCTCGCCGCCCGCGTGCAGAGGCTGGGCTTTGTGACGGAGCAGCTGGCCATGTACACCAACGACACGCTGGGCGGGCTGCTCAACGCAAGCTTTGGCAACGCCACCGAGGTCATCATCAGCGGTGAGCAGGGCAGCAGCCTGCCTGCGAAGGCGATGTGTACGGCGAGTGCGCCGTTGGCTCTGCATCTGTTGGGATCGCCCCGACGGGGCCGGAGCCCACGTCCCGAGTTGCGTCAGGTGGTGAGGGGTCGGAGGGCTCGCAGTGGCAGCGCAAGCGCTGGAGAGCGCGGCTCTTGGGTGACGGCAGAGGGGCGGCATGTGTCGCCCCTATCCCGTGTCCAGCGCGCACCGTCCTCTGCCCAACTTGCCCGCCTGGCGCGCAGGCTTTGCGCTCAAGCACGGATACGTGCTCCTCACCCTTCCCATGCTTTGTCGGTGTCCTGTGCCCACCTGCACGTGCCCCACCTAACGCGCAGGTTTCGCGCTCAAGCACGGATACGTGCGCATCGTGCAGCTGAGCCTGCTGGGCAGCGTCATCAGCAACTTGCTGCTGGTGCTGGGCACGGCCTTCATCGCCGGCGGCATCCGCAACACCTCGCAGACCTTCAACCAGCAGGCGAGGAGCCGGGCCGGAAACGCGGTTGCGGCCCTCTGCGTGCCCGCTTGCCACTGCTCACACCCGCTGTCCTTCATCGCCGGTCAGGCAGGCGCCCGCTCCCCAAAGCAAGCGACGCTGACGCCGGCCGGTCGCCCCATTGCCCTTGGCCTTCCTGTGCCGCCTGCGCAGGGCATTGGCATGAACTGCGCGCTGCTGCTGCTGGGCGTGGTGGCGGTGCTGCTGCCCTCGTTGCTGTCCGAGACCAAGTCAGAGGCGCACGAGAACGCATCGGAGCTCTGGCTCAGCCGCTTTGAGTCCATCTTCCTGCTGCTCGTGTACCTGGTCTACCTCGTGTTCCAGCTCGTCACGCACAGGTGGGTGAGGCGGGCTTGAGGGGCGAGGTGTGTGTTTGGTCGGGGTCGTTGGCTCTGCCTGCGTGCACTGCTCCAGCTTCCCATGCCCCACGCACTCGTCACGCGACGTGGGCGTGCTGCGGCGCTGCCCTCCCCTCTGGCTAGCTGAGCCAGCTCACAGTGTGCTCCGACAAGGCATTCGCCGCGTGACGTGCGCGGCACCCTCCTGTCTCTCCCCCCTCAGGTTTCTGCACGAGGAGGATGGCACTGCTACTGAGCGTGCTGAGCGTGCTCTGCTTGCCAAACGCCCCCTCAGGTTCCTGTACGAGGAGGACGGCGACGCCGGCAAGGCCAGCAAGGCGTCCGCCGGCGACGCCACGCCGCGCGGCGGCGGCGGCGGCGGCGACGCCTTCCAGGGCGCGGCAAACGGGCCCAACGGGCAGCTGCAGCACGGCGGCAGCCTCAGCTTCCACGATCTTGAGAGCGGCGGCGGAGGCGGCGAGGGAGGCGCGGCGGCGGCGAGTGGGCGCGTGAGCGGGTTTGGGAGCGGCGCTGCGGCCGAGAGCACGGGCGCGGCGCCGGGCCAGACGGTGGCGGTGCAGCGCAACATGTCGGGGCGGCGCTCGCTGGGCAGCGCGGCCGTGGAGCTGTCGGTGCGGACAGGTGCGGGTTTTTTCCGAACGTGCATCGTGTTGGAGTGCGGCCCTGTGTTCGCGTGGAGCTGTTTGCGATGCGAGCTTTGCGACCTTGCGGTGCTCTCGTGCAGGGGGCGCGAACTCGCGGCAGTCCTCGGGCCGCCCGGGCACGGCTGTGGCTTCGGCGGAGGTGACGGCCAACGGGTTGACCGAGGCGCTGGCGGATGACGGTGACGGTGGCACGCCGGCGAGCCGCCGCGCGGCGCTGCAGCGCCCCAATGGCGCGCTTGGCGGCGGGCGGGGGGGCGACGACACTGACGACGAGGGGCGCACGCCCGCGCACCGCAAGGCGGACGGCAAGGAGGAGGAGGGGGAGGGGAAGAGCGATGGCGGCGACGACGACGAGGAGGAGCTCGTGCTGAGCAAGGTGCGGATAGCGCTCTCAGGTGCGTTGCGAGGCGCTTTTGGCACGGCTTGAAGCGATTGCCTTGTCCCGTTGCCGCGTGTGCGCGCAGACGGGCTGCTTCGTGTGGCTGGTGCTGGTGACGCTGTGCATCGCGCTGCTCTCCGAGTGGATCGTCGACGCCATCAAGGTGAGCTGCTCGTGGAGGAGGAACGAGGACCTGGCTTCACCGTGGTGTTCTACGCTCAGCCGCGCGCCCGCCCGCCCATCCGACACGCGTGCAGGGCGCCAGCCAGGCGCTCAACGTGCCCATGCCCTTCCTCGTCACCATCCTGCTGCCCATCGTGGGCAACGCCGCCGAGCACGCCTCCGCCATCGTGTTCGCGTGGAAGAACCGCATGGAGATTGCGCTGGGCGTCGCCGTCGGTGAGTTCGGCCCCCTCCCCTCTCCCCCACGTGATGCCCCCCACCTCCCACAAGGGCGGTGCGCACCTGCGACGCTGCCCAGGCCATCATGCCGGTCGGCGTCTTGCCGTTGGTGGTGCGCGTGCAGCACGGCAGAGAGCTCTCTGCCTGCGCTCTCCAAGCACGTTTCTGTGTGCGCCCTGCGTGCTGCGCGCCCGCGCGCAGGGAGCAGCACGCAGGTGGCGGTGCTGGTGGTTCCCTTTTGCGTGGTGCTGGCCTGGATGATGGGCCAGCCCCTCGACCTCAACTTCAACGCCTTTGAGGTGCGCCGCTGCACCTTGCTGCACGCGGCTGCACATGCCGAGACGCCCTCGAGACGTGACGCTGGGAGGGCCAAGGGCACAGCTCTGCACTGCACTTGACATGCGCCATGCGCAGGCCGCCGTCTACTTCTTCTCCATCCTCCTCGCCATCATCACGGTGCAGGTGCGCCAGCCAGCAGCGTTTGTCGGGCTGACCGCCGCATTCGTTCGCGGGTGGCGCGTGAGTAACGCGAACCCTGGCCCTGCCTGGACCTCTACTCACTCGCAGGACGGCACCAGCAACTACCTGAAGGGCCTGGTGCTGCTGGTGGCCTACGTGCTCGTGTCTGCGGGGTTCTTTTGGCACAAGGACACCAACCTGGCGGAGGAGGACGTGGACGCCGCCTGACGTGTCTGCTTCGGACGTATTCATCCATCGTGCGCTCCTGCTCCAAGCTGCCTGCGTTTGGCCTGCCCTGCCCCTGTGACGGGGGGCGCTCGCTACGCGGCGTTGCAACCATTAAATGCAGGGCGCTCTCTCCAGGTGCCAAGAAGCTTTCTGTGGTGCTTCGGCAGCGCTCGCAGGGGTCGTCCATTGGCACTGGCAGCACGTTGGGCGGGCAGTCAGCGTCTCCACCGCTTGCTGGGAGCAGCAGGAGGCAATGCCGACTGGCGGCGGAGGCAGGGGTGCGTTTTGGGCGTGCGGAGCGGGGTCGAGCAAGCAGGGGGAGGGAGGGCATTCGTACATTTGCGTGCGCCAACAAAGCCCGGGTCCCGCTCGGGTCGCGTCATGTCAGAATCCCGCCGCTGACGTCAATGGCGGTGGGCCGCCGCGGAGCGCCCGCGGGAGGCAGGCAGCCGGCTGCCCCCGGGCGGGCACGGCGCGACGGCCAGGTGAGGTGGGTGCCGTCGCGTCAGGGTGGTTGCAACAGAGCGGGGAGGGCGCTGCGCAAACCGGTCCGGCTAGCAAACGTTTTGGGACAGCAACCTCAACTGTGGGGCGGCGTCAGACAAATCCGAAATATGTACCGGCGGGCCAGGAAGCAAAGGCAGGCCCCGGCACCGGTGCGGCAACAGCGGCCGCAGTGGCGGCCACCAAGCGCACGCGCCACGCACAACAGAGAAGGGGGCCGGCGCCCAGGCACGTGGGCAGAAGCGCCGCCGCCACCGCGGGAGGGCGGGACGCAGCGACGGCCCTTGCCACGCGCGCCAGGGCGGCGGCGTCAACACCGGGGGCGAGGCATCCATAGGAGGTGGGTTTGTCTCGTTTAAACGCCAAGGTTGCGGTGGGTCGGGAAGGGGCGTCGGTTGCGTGCAGGGCAGGCACAGGTGAGGTGCAGGCAGGGTGCGCAGGGAGGGGGAGGGCGGGCCGCGTGGCTGGGACCAAAACAGCAACAACAGCAAAAGGACCTGAGGGGGCGGGCGACGGTCACGATTAAGAAGGTGCGCCCCAGGACGCTCGAGCAAAGGGGCCCCCAGGCAAGAAAGAGCCCTTGTCTCCCATTCCCCCAGCAGGCGCGTGCAAGCGCTCGCCCCAAAGGCAGGCCGCGCCCCCCCCCCACGCAAGGGCACAGGTTCCACCGGGGCTGAGCGCGCTGTGCTGGCGCGCTCCGGCCGGCGCTCTCTAGGCTGCGGCAAAGCAAGTGCAAGCACGCCTCCCCAGGGTCCATTTTGTCCTCAGTCGGAGGAAGGGGGTCGGGTGCAGAGACCCGGCAGCGGCGCCTCAGGAGGTCAGGAGGTCAGGAGGGCCGTGCAGCCACATCGCATTGTCTTTCCTTTACCACGGTGGGGGTAAGAGGAGTGCGGTCGTCACGTCAGAGAAAGACCCCTAGAGAGAGACGGGAAGGAGGGGCGGGCAGAGAGGGTGGGAGGCTGCCGCGACGTGCTCGGGCAGAGGTGGCGGCGGCGGGCGCGCGCGCCCCCCCCCACGGGGAAGAGGAACCGTTTGCAAGTGCGTGCGCGAGGAGCAGAATACTGGGCGGGGAAACTGGCGCTTTGAGGCTCTACGATCATCGTGATGCAGTGTGTGTAAGCGTCAGTACTTTCCACCCCCTCCCCTCCTCTGGCACACATCATCAAGTGCAATGCCGCGCCTGCCGCGGGGCAGGAGGGCCCTCCCTCCAACCACCGCACAACCGCCGCGCGGCGCGCCTGCCGCCCAGGGCTCGGCTGGGGGCGACGAACGGCCCACGGCCACGGCTCTCGTAATGGCGGGCAGCCCTCGCGCTCTGGACGTTGCTAGCTCAACGAGACGGGCGCGCTGCCCTCCTTTTGACAGCTCGTGTGGTGGCGCGGCGAACCATCGCCATTGTGAGAGTAGGGACAGGGGTGGTGGGCTCGCAGCAGCAGTGGCGCGCGCCCGCCCCCCCGTGGCCAAGTGCCAAGTGCTCGTGGCGACCGTAGAGCGCACCGTACCTGGCCGCAGGGCTTGACCATTTCACCCGCCCCCGCCAACGCAAGGCAGCGTCGATACCTCTAAACGCCGCGCGCATCCCAAGGGTGCGAGCAGGCACAGCGCCGCG